>Ga0214917_10006587_pt1 | contig 11999 bp, 7 predicted proteins | sample LL_1208_BB_MetaG_FD_177983 | JGI IMG/M metagenome (GOLD analysis project Ga0214917, IMG submission 177983) | Freshwater microbial communities from Lake Lanier, Atlanta, Georgia, United States - LL_1208_BB | ecosystem: Environmental > Aquatic > Freshwater > Lake | place: USA: Georgia | collected...
AATTGTATTACCAAGCGATGTACAGGAATTACAATTAGGCGGAGACGCTGTAATTCGTACAAACAATCCAGCAGGTGTTAGACGTGTTGAACTTAATCTCCCACAAGGAGCTTTTACAGAACAACAACTTCTAAACGAAGAACTTCGTGTAGGAGCTCGTTATCCTGAATCACGTACTGGAAATGTTAAAGCTTCAATCATTACTGGCGAAGGTGTTCAAGCACTACTAGGTGCATTTGATACACAGGTTAAGTCAGCACAATCTATATTTACTACAGCATTACGTGATGTTATTTCTCTTTGCTTTGAAGTAGATGAGAAACTATTTAACGTAGAAAAAACAATTCGTGGTACCGATGCCGGTGCGCCTTATGCGGTTACATATACACCTACAAAAGATATCAAGGGTGATTACTCAGCCGATGTAAGATACGGAATGTTAGCTGGTTTGAACCCAGCACAAGGACTTATCTTCATGCTTCAAGCTCTTGGCGGAAAGCTTATCTCTAAAGATATGGCTATGCGTGAGTTGCCATTTAACGTCAACGTCACCTTAGAACAAGAGCGTATTGAAACAGAAGATATGCGAGCTGCATTGATTGGTTCATTGCAAGCTTACGCACAAGCAATACCTCAACTCGCTGCCCAGGGCGGTGACCCCAGTACTATTGTTAATAAGATAGCTGAAGTCATTAGGCAACGTCAGAAAGGCATAGCAATTGAAGATGCCATCAGTGAGGTATTTGCACCCGAGAATCCTCCAGCTGGTGGCGCACCATCGGTCGAGCAGCCGTCCGTCCCCTCTGCTCCCGGCGCTCCAGTTGGAGGCTCACAACCAGAACAACCGATAGAAGCTCAAGCACAACAAAAACCAGAGTTACAAAGTTTATTAAGTAATTTAAATATGGCTGGAAGAACTAACGCAAGTGTAAGGACAGTAAACAGAAGATAACTTGGAGGAATAGTGACGGCTATTGTTGGTATTCAAGGTAAAGGTTGGGCTGTCCTAGCAGCAGATTCTATGACTACATATACAGATAAACCGTATATAGCAAAGGGTTGCGACAAGATAGTTAAAGTTGGTGAGTATCTAATTGCAGTAGCAGGTGATGCTATAGCAGGAGATATCCTTAATAACTTATGGCAACCACCTAAAGTAATTAAGACGCAAGACCCAGATAGATTTATGATGATTAGAGTGTTACCGTCTATAAAACAAACTCTAACTGAAGCAGGTTATGATTCAACGCCTAAAAGCAAAGATGATGCTGATGCTGGATGGGATGCATTAATTTGTTTTAATGGAAATTTATATCAAGTTACTGATGACTATGGATATATGCGAGACGATAGAGGATTTTACGGAATTGGTTCAGGCGGTGGACTAGCTCTTGGTGCATTAGTTGCAATGGAAGTTGAAACTAAGACACATGCTAAAGCAACAAGTGCGGCAAAGAAAGCAGTTAATGCAGCAATCCAATATAATATTTGGTGCGGTGGAACAGTTAATATCAAAACTCAATTTACTAAGTAGGAGCATAAATGGCAAATGGACGTGGCGGATATCGTCAACCTAGTAATCCAGCACCTGTATCAGGTCCAGGCGCTTTGTCAAAGCGTACTGATGGTGGTGCAACCGAAGGTATGACTCAAGCTCCTAGGTACATGGCTGGTATGAGATACGGCATGGGTGGAAATATGGAACAACAATCTGGTGCTCCTATGCAAGGTACAGATATACCTTCTACGCCATCTCCTATAGTGCCATTAACAGCGCCTACAAGCCGTCCTCAAGAGCCTATTACAGCTGGTGCTGACTTTGGTGCTGGCCCTGGTTCAGAGGCTTTAATCAATATGCCATCTCCTCAAATTAATATTACTAACATCCTTGGCAGACTTGCTCAGTATGATGACTCAGGAGACACAGAGCTTATCTATCGCAGGTTACTAGATAGCGGTTACTAATGCCTAGACTACCACATCCAGTAGTAGCTCAAACATCTCAAGGTTTATATAATGCAATTGCCTCAGCTAACCTTTCGCCTGAAGAAAATGGCATGGTTACACAACTCTCTTATGCATATCAAGAAGGTTTGAGATTAAGCAAATTATCTCCTGATAAAGCTAAAGAAGATTTTGACAACCTAACTGATAATGCTAAAAAAGATGTTAGAGTATTATTTCCAAATGAAGATTACTCTAAGCCTGAACAAAGTTTATTAGGAAAAGGTTTAGGCCTTGCTGGCAAAGCAGTTAGCGTTCCTTATAAATTTTTTGGTTCTCCTTTTCTTGGTACATTTTCAGCTTTAGAAAAATACGGTAAAACACTTAATACGCCAGCTCGTGTAGGTTTTGAGGCTACTACTTTAGATAAACCTGTATTTTCTCAAAACACTTGGTCAGATGCTTATAAGGGCAAAGACTTTTATAACCCAAATGATGTTAAGAACCTTGAAGAAAAATATGGTAAGGCTAATGCTGCAGTTGCAATGGGTATTGCTTCTGGCAAGACTCCAGGTGAGATTGTTAAAAACTGGGGTAAGGTAGATGCAGAAATAACACAAGCACTTGCTGATTCATTAGATGACCCAGACAAGTTTGAACCTATTCTTAAAGAAACAAAATTAGCAAGATTTTCTCCTGGTCGTTCAATTATACGTATGGTATATGATGAAAAACATCCAGTACTTTCAACAATATGGTTCTCTGCCTTTGGCAGACCAATGGAAGTTCCTGGTCAGTCCGCAGAAGTCAAGGCTGCAAACGAGGCTTATAAAGCTAATGTAATGGCTAAGCAATCTGGTGTTATTGACGCTATTTATCAAGTAATAATTTCTCCTGATACTTACCTAACAATGGGTCTTAGTAAAATACCTCTAATCGGTCCTAAGTTAGCTAAAGCTGCTATTGCAAAAGGAGCCGATGAAGCTGGCTTTCTTGTTGCCGGACAAGGCAATAAAGGTAGAGTATTAGCTGATAAAATATTAGCGGCTAAACCAGATGAATTAAACCTTACTGTTCGTGAGACTTTTCAGAGACCAGATGTATTTGGTTTGTGGCAAAATGAAGTTGGTCCAGTAATTAAGGCATTCACTGAGGCTGAAGGTAATACAGCTAAGGCACAAATATTTAGAAACTTTAGACTTGATTACCCAGAATTTAATGACCTTGCAGTATTTAAACTATATGCAAAGAACAATGTATTTGACGCAGCATCTGCTGAGAAATTTTTTACCACTGCAGATAATGCAAGATATTTAATTGGTGGAAGACTAGACGGTACTAGTTTCTATCGCAATGGTATAGCTACTGCACGTTTATCTCGTCAGTTTACATCAGGCATTGCTCGCAAAGTAGATGCAATATTTAATCCAACTGTAGGAAATGTTGCTACAAGAGACACACTTGAAAAAGCTACTGCTGCACATGAGCGTGGTTGGGAAATTCTTACACGTTTAGGTGAAGAAGCAGACTTGGGAGTTAACCCAAACATAACAAAACTTATAGACATTGAAAGTGATATGTCTAAAACACGTAAATTAGCATTTAAAATAGGCACAGCAGCTGGCAGAAGCCCTACTAGTGGCGGTATTAGATACGGTGATGATGCTGTTAATACTGTTTCTGAGTTTAGAAACATGGCTGCATTAGTAGTAGACAGAGATTTTGCAGATACATGGGCATTAAATTATCTAGATTTAGATTCTGCTCAGCAAGTAGTAGCTGTTCGCAATCTTTATGCTGCATATTTTCAAAAACAAGGCTTTGAAGGATTACCTGGCGGTAAAAACTACACACAAAAAGTATTAGATAGAACATTTAACCACCATGCTGGTTTCGGTATTACTTCTAAAGTAGAAGTGCGTAGAGATTTAGCTGACAAAATGGACCCTAGTGCCCTTGAATGGGAGAATGGTGTTCCATATTTAAGAAACCGTGGTATTACTCATGGATTTCAAGCAGCTGGAATGATTGCTCCGTTACCTTTTGAGGAAATTGCTGCTACAAAGGCAATGCTTGGCATGAAGGATGAAGCTGGTCAGTTTACTGTACGAAATGGCATACCTTCTCTGTTTGATGGCATGCACAGAAACTACTTTATGCGTGCAATTACGGACTCTTGGGCTGTTCTTACATTAGGTATTCGTCAAGGTCTACGAACTGCTATAGACCACTTTACATTTTATGCACTTACCGCTCCTGGAGATGCAATCAAAGACTTTGCAGTTGGAGAATCAAGAAAACTAGGCAAAGTTCTTACCGTTGCTACTGGTTCTAAGGCGGCTGTTGGTCCATACAAACGTTTGTTTAATAAACTATTCCTTAAAGGTGGTTTAGAAGAACGTCTTACTAAGGGTGACCGTTTAAAGATTGTACAAGACTTGCAAAAAGAGATGTCTGAAAAACTTGGCTACGATGTGCCAATGCAAGAGGTTAGCAATGTTTTAATTAGGCAAGAATCTGGTAAGCGTGCTTGGGATATCTTGTTCAAAGGTCAAACTGATGAAGCTCAACAAGACATCATGGACTTATTGGTATACCAACCAGACACTATTGACGCAATGCAAAGAAGCGTTAGTGCTAAGTCCAACCTAAGCGGTAGATTTGATGATGAGATTAGAAACCTAACCCTTCCTGAATCTAATGTAACTAAAGCAGTTGAAGATGCTGGTTTAAAACTAGGTAGAAAATGGAAACCTATTTCTACTAGAGAACTTGCTGAGATAAACCAGAAGTTCCCTGCATTAGCACACTATGATAACTGGGCTTTACGTTTTGCTTACAATAAGATTCAACTTGCTGAGTACAAGTCTTTTAGTCCTGTATCAGCATTCTTTATGCACAATGGATTAAGAGATACAAGGGATATTGAGAGAGCTAGACGCTCTATCCTTAAGCAAGTTGGCGTTAATTACTATTCAGAAGAAGACCAGGCTATTCAACTAGCCAATAGAACTATTAATTCTGGTGGAGCATTAGGCGCGGATACTGTATTCGGTCGTGAAGGCGCAGTATTTGGAATGAATGTTAAAGCTCATTCATTTGATGGCCATAAGATTCAACCTGGTTCTGGTACTCAAGTTATTCACACACAGCAAGAGCTTGAAGTTGCTGATGACTTAATGAAAACTGTAAATGAAAAGTATTTAAAGAGAGCCTTCCCGCCAACTAATAAATATGTAGCTAATTTATTGCGTAGAAATTACTATCAAGTAAAAGACTCTGAGGCTGTTGTTGCCATAGGTCGCATTGATAACAATGTTGTTCAAGGTGGAACAGCTTGGGCTGTTTATGCTGGTATTGAGCTTAATAAGCCAGTCCACGTATTTGACATGAATGTTAATAAATGGTTTACATGGGTAGATGGTACTTGGTCACAATCAGATACAATTCCTGCCTATAGAAACTTTGCTGGTATCGGTAGTAGAGATATATCTCCAGCTGGTGCAAGGGCAGTTAAAGAGTATTTAACTAACATGGCCCTTATTAAGCCTGGTATATCACTAAAAGTATTTGATGCAGATTTGTTAAAACGATTTGTTACTAAGTTTGGTGATACAGTTTCATTTCGTGAGAGAAGTTTAACTGACGAAAAAATATCTCTTATCCTTGTAGATAATATGCTAGCTGATATGCAAGTTGCTTTCCACGGTGGTGCTAACTCCTTTAATCAAGAGTTAATGAATCTGGTCAAAGAGAAACACTTTGATATTACAGAGGCAGCAGCTAAGCGTTCTAAGCGTATCCCTTCTGATGCATGGGAAAAAGCTGTATCTAGTATTGAGTTTTCCGATTTTGAAAAGGTTACGGTTAACATGCACCCAAGTGGTGAGGTTAATACACGTATCAATTTCATTGATGAAGATATGGAAGGAAACTTTAAGAAGTTTGGTAATGCTGTTTATGAGCAAGCAGACCGTCAAGCAACTGGTTTGTTCAGCCAACCAGTCTTAGTTTATACATATAAAACTTTCCGTCAATCTTATAGAAATCAAGAGAGACTATTTGCTAGACAAGAAGAGGCTAGGCTCCTAGAGCAAGACCCATTCAATAGCAAAGCTAAAGAAATTGCCACTGATTTAGCACGTAAGAGATATGCTGAATTGGCGCACAATGATGCTATATACACAATATTAAAGTACATAGATAACCCTGCTATTAGAAGCAATTTCTCTATGTCTATTAGACACGTAGGTAGATTCTATCGTGCAACTGAGGATTTCTATCGTCGTTACTATCGTATGCTACGTGATAAGCCAGTCCAAACTGCGTATCGCATGCGATTACTACACCAAGGTTTACAGTCTTCTGGCAGTATATACAAAGACCAAGACGGTGTTGAATACTTTATTTTCCCAACAGATACCATTATCAATGGTGCAGTTGAGCCGGTAGTACGTAAACTATCTGGTAACAATCAATTTAAAGTACCTCAATTTGATAACTTTAAAATGAAGTTACAGATGCTTAACCCATCTTTCTCACCTGACGCTGGTATACCTACCTTCTCTGCACCTGCTGCTTCAGTAACCATACTTGCAATAGATGGATTACTAGGTAAGTATGGCAATGCTTTTACAGCTAACTTGGGTGAAGGTTTTAAGAAGGTTACATTAGGTAACTTCGGTGGTACTATGAGTTTCCGTAGTGCTGTTGTACCTATGTATTTAGAAAATGCTATTAGATTAAGTAAACCAGCACAAGAGATTCTTGGTATTACTGACATTGAACACAAGACTCGTGAAGAGAAAAGTGCTGCTATGCAGGCTATCTCTTATATGCAAGCATACGGTAATCAGCCATTATCAGAGGTTCCTACCCCTCAAGAACGTAATGATTACTTGAAAGCGATAAGCATTGGAACAAGCAACTTATTATTTATGCGTGCTTTCTTGGGCATGTTCTCACCTGTTTCTGCCTCTGCACAAGAGAGCAAAGGTGTTCCGGATTACTACAAACAGATTGGTATAACTAGTCTACGTAGTGAATTCTATGACATATTAGATGGCATAAAGAGTACATATGGTACTGATGTTCAAGACGCTTATGCCCTTGCTACTGCTATCTTTGTGGCTAATAACCCAAAGAAAAGTATCTATCTAGCATCTAGAAATGATAAACAAACAAACGTTCTAATTAACAAAACTCAGCAAGTTAAAGACTGGGCTCTAAGTAACAAAGACTTTATAGATACCTATGGTGAGACTGCTTATATCTTTGCACCTAAAGTAGGAGACTTTAACCCTGCAGTATACAACTGGTTAGAATCACAAGACCTATTAGGTCAACCTACTCTAGAAACATATCTAGAAAGAGTATTAGTAGCACAGGATAAAGCATCTTATTTTGATATTGCTAATAAAGAGAAAGAAGCTTTAGCTAGTACCGTTAGTATTAGTGAGCGTCAAGCTATCATTAACAACGCAACAGCAAATCGTCAAGCCTTATTGAACTCTAATCCATACTTACTAGAAGCTTTGCAGAGTAAAAATAACTTTCCTTCAGAGAAGATAATGTTAGATAATCTATCAACATTACTATCTGATGAAAATACACCTGTGCCAGATATTACACGGGTCAAGATGAGAGCAGCAGTTAATGCAGTTCAAGAGTTTGTAGCCCTTGCTACTGACCAAGAGTACAAACTATCACCTTACTTTACTGATGCTAAACGCATGAAGAAAGATGAGATTGAAAAACTTCTTGAAGATTTAAGAACTGGAGACCTGGTTATGTTTGAAGCATATAGGGCTGTATTACAACCAGTACTTGACTTCTATTCACGGGATACATATGTAGCATTTAGAAAGGCTAACTACTAATGGCATTTGAATACCAAACAGGACGACTTAATCAAGCTGATGAGTTTGCCGCAACCGGCGCTAAGTTAAGTGTTAACCCTTCTACTCAGAAGAATGAATTAGTTATCCTTGATAAGAGCGGTGCTGTTAATCCAGCCTATGTATACATATCTCCAGATGGTGTTAACTTTGATGTAGATACTGATTTAGATAAAATATTAAATCTATACTATGCTGACTTTAGAAAAGACCCTACATATAGAGACACAGTATATAAGAACTTAAAGATTAAAAAGGGTGCTAACCCAACAGATGTAGGCAACGCTCTTAATAAACGTATTGTTGACTTTGGTGTAGATGTAGCAACTCAGCTTAAATCAAATCCTGGGTTAAGTACTTTTACTCCATTAAATAAATGGGCAGGTGGGGCAGGAGGTTCTACTACTACAGTAGACCGTACTTTATCTACAAAGACTCAAGCATCACAAGAGTTAGATGATTTCTTTATTGAACAATTAGGTCGTAAAGCTACTCTTGAAGAGAAAAAAGATTTTTATAATAGAGTAAGAAAAGAAGAAAGTGTTGGAGTTACTACTACTACCGGAGAGACTACTCGTACTTCAGTAGGTCGTGGCTTAAGACCAGTAGACCGTCAGAGAATCATGGGTGATGTTCTACGTCCTGCTGCTAACCTTATGACCGGTGATGAGCTTGTTAAATCAGGTGGCTTATTAGGTACATACATATCTAAACTGCAATCTACAGCCAGAGACTATGGCTTAGCTTATAGCCCTGACATGGCTAAAAAGAACTTATTAAGTAACTATCAATCAGGTGGAACCCTTACAAGTGGTAACCTTGAAGCAGAAGCATTAGGTATTAAAAGTATGGCTAAGACTATATATCCTAACTTAAGTAAGTTAATTGATAGTGGTGTAAAGGTAAGCAGTCTTGCTGACCAGTATGCATATTACATGGGTCAAACTCTTGAGTTAGCAGATAACAGTATTGATATTACCAAGGATACCCACATACAGAATGCTCTTAAGAATAACGGACAAGAAGGTTCAATGAATTTAAATGACTTTCAATTATCACTACGTAAAGATGCACGCTGGGCTAAGACTAAGAATGCTAGAGAAGAAGCATCTAGTTATGTTAACTCTATCTTATCTTCATTTGGGTTGGTGAGATAATGCCATCAGTAGATAGTAATTATGATGCTAGAGTAAGGGATTCTTATAATCCTTTATCAGGTATGGTAGCAACTCCTGCAGCACCTGCTGCTCCAACACGTAGTGTTGCTAAAGAAAAAGAAGCATTAAGTGTTGTCTCACAGGAATACATTAATTCAAGAGGTGGCATTAATGCTCAAGGATATTATAATGATGTTCCATTAAGCCAGCAACTAACTGCTGCCGAACAAGCACAAGTAAGAAACCCTGACGGAACTACCGACACATTTGCAATGGCTCGGATTCTTCAAGAAAAAGAAATTAATAAATTAGTTTCTCAAGGAGTTTCAAAGGCTGATGCAACTTCAAGAGTATCATCTCAATATGGGCAATATGGTATTGGTGATGGTTCTACAGGAACTGGCACAGGTAGTTCTAAAATACCCACTGATGGAGTCGATAAACTTACAAAAGATGCTTATGCTCTTATTGAAGATACTTTAAATGCATACGACTTAAGTTCCCTAGCTCCTATCATCAAAAGTTATATGCTTGCAGGTCTTGGACCTGAACAAGCTAAATTACAGATTAAACAAGAGCCACTGTATAAAGCTAGATTTAAAGGTAATGAACTACGCTTAGCATCTGGATTAAATGCTTTAACTGAAGCTGAATATCTAGGTCTTGAAGATACATACAGCCAGGTTATGAAACAATATGGCTTGGGTGATTACTTTGGAACCACAAGAGCTGCACGTCAAACCAAACTAGCTGACGTTATCGGCGGAGATATATCAGCAGTAGAGTTAAAGAGCAGAATATCTACAGTAGTAGATAGAGTTAACAATGCTGACCCTGCTATTAAGGCACAACTTAAAGAATTTTATCCTGGTATTACAGAAACAGATTTAGTTAAATACTTCTTAGACCCTAAGCAAACCTTGCCACAGTTAGAAGAGAAGGTAACATCTGCTGAGATTGGTGCCGCTGCTACTGGTCAAGGATTAAAGACTAGTATGACTAGTGCTAGCGACTTAGCTAGATACGGTATTGACCGTGCTGCTGCAATTAAGGGTTACTCAACCATTGGTGGATTACTTCCAGGAACTCAGAAGTTAAGTAATATTTATGGTGAGGCTGGAATTGATTACACACAAACCACAGCTGAACAAGAAGTATTTAAAGGTAATGCATCTGCTGAGCGTAAGCGTAAGCAACTAGCCGCTCTTGAGACCGCTCAATTCAGTGGGTCAGCTGGACTTGGTTCTGCTGGTTTGAGTACTCAAATGCTAAGAAAATCATCTAGCGGCGGACAGTTCTAAATAGAATCCTATGTGAATCCATCGGCCTCACATAGCGTATTAGACCGATAGCAAGAGCCAGACCGATTCCCCGATTGGAACCTGAGGCTTGCGACTACAACGAATAGAAGGGTGGGTTGCTATGAGCAACAACTACTGGGATGAAGACGAAGACGACCAAGATACCGACAACGAAGCGCAGTTGGATGGAAGTGACTTACTTAAAAAGTTACGGAAAGCCAAGCGTAATGATGAGAAGCGTATTAAGGAACTCACTGAGCAACTTGAGGGATTATCCAAGTCGCAGCGTGAGCGTATAGTCAAAGATGTCCTAGACAAGAAGGGTGTCAATCCAAAGGCACAACGTTTAATCCTTAAAGACTTAGAAGACGTTAACGAAGAGTCGGTTAATAACTGGCTTGATGATAACGGCGACTTGTTTGGATTAACAAAGGAGCCTGAGGTAAACCAAGAACAAGAACTTAATCGAGCAGCCTTACGGCAGCAAGATATAGTTACTCAGTTAGGTACAACCCCTGACAAAGCCCAAGACTTATTGAACAGAGTTTTAAATGCGGCTAACGCAGAAGAACTTACTCAACTAATTCAAGGCAATTAATATCCATAGTAATTCTTAAATCACCTTGGAGGTGAACAATGGCTAATGCCTATTCAAGTACAGGCTCAAGCACCCTCGGCGGAACCGCTGGTGGCGCTGGTCTAGTACAGACAGCGTATGACCGACTGTTAGAATTCGCGTTGCGTTCAGAACCCCTAATTCGTAGTGTCGCTGACAAGCGTCCTGCAAAGCAGAGTATTCCTGGCTCAACCGTAGTTCTACAATTATACGCAGATTTAGCAACGCAGGCAACTGCGTTAACTGAGTCAACAGAGCGTGACTCTGTTGCACTTGGTACCCCAACATCAGTTACCATTACTCTTGCAGAGTACGGTAACTCAGTGCTTGTTACACGTGCATTGGAGCTATTCAGCCTTGCTGATGTAGACCCAGCAATTGCTAACATCATTGCATTCAACCTTGCAGATTCCATCGACTCTGTCGCTATGACAGAGCTACGTGGCGGAAGCAACGTAATTTATGCTGGTGCAACTGCAACATCTACTGCAACCATTACAGCAGCAGCAACTATCTCTTCAGCTAACATCCGTAAGGCTGTTGCTAAGCTACGTGCTGGTAAGTCTGTAGCCCGTAAGGGTTCACTATACTGGGCTGGAATTCACCCAGAGGTTTCACACGACCTTCGTGCTGAGACTGGTTCAGCAGGATGGCTACTTCCTAACCAATACGGTTCTGCACAAGACCGCATCTGGGCAGGAGAAATTGGTACCTATGAAGGTGCTTATTACGTAGAGTCTGCACGTTTGTACAATGCTACAGACGGTGCATCTTCTGCACGTAACTACCGTACAATTATTGCTGGTCAGCAAGCAATGGCAGAAGCCGTTGCTGAAGAGCCACATGTAGTTATCGGTCCAGTTATTGACCAACTTATGCGTTTCCGCCCAATGGGCTGGTACGGCGTATTAGGCTTCAAGCGTTACCGCGAAGCAGCTTTATACCGCATTGAGTCTGGTTCATCAATCGCATCTTAATTGATTGACGGTAGGGCTAGGGGAAACTCTAGCCTTACAGTGAATTCATTAAAGGAGAATAATGGCAACATATAAATTTCTAACACCTACCCTTCAACAAGGACTAA
>Ga0214917_10006588_pt1 | contig 11997 bp, 3 predicted proteins | sample LL_1208_BB_MetaG_FD_177983 | JGI IMG/M metagenome (GOLD analysis project Ga0214917, IMG submission 177983) | Freshwater microbial communities from Lake Lanier, Atlanta, Georgia, United States - LL_1208_BB | ecosystem: Environmental > Aquatic > Freshwater > Lake | place: USA: Georgia | collected...
CGAGAAGTACTGACTCGTAAGACCTGATGCCGTAGAAGGCGCGTCGATGTCTTTGCCTTCCATCTCTTTGTAGAACGGCACGTAATAGATGTCGTTCGAGAAGTTCTCAAATCCCTGTTGATCGATCAGCCCTGTGTCTAATGCGATCTTCAGGACTGAACGATTCAACTTATTCATATCCTCAAGTACACGCTGATAGACCTGTAGTCTTGGCTGTCCGTTCAGCGTACCGCTTGACAACGTATCTTTCTGAGCAAGCAACGAATCAGGAATGGATGGGTTTCTTCCTGATCCTCGAAGGTTTGCTTCACGATTTAAAGCTACCCAAATCATAAAGTTATCAACCTCGGTCCCGACGGGTTCTAACGTTTTAATCAGACCCTTACCGTCTCGTCGAATATTTAACGCGCCGTCATCGTTAAAGACTTCTCCATAAAACAACAGGCCCTCGAGTCCTCCGTCAACAGACTTAGAGAGACGGGCTTGCATATAAGCCTTTTCGTCATACTCTTTAATCGATCTGAACTGATCTGCTACACCTTGAGCCACCCTCTGCCAGAAACGATCCTTAAGACCCTCAATCTTATCGATGATGGTTTTATTCTCAGGAGCGAAGGTAGCCTGTAGCTGCTGCGCGGCTTCTCCGGTCACTTGCGGAGCCAGCTTTAATGGCTCTCGTTTTTGCATGGCTTGTTGGGCGGCTTGTTTTATACGTTGTGCCGCGCTTGGCTCGCGATTTTCTTCTGAAACAACTAGGTCGCTTGGTAATTTGCCAAACGTAGGGCGAGATGTTTGCGACAATTGTTCTACTAAATTTAAAATTTCACTAAGAACCGTTTTGTTTTTGATGCCCAACAAATTTGCAACAAGTTCAACAAACTTAGACCAAACGCTTTGCGATTGGCTGTAAGGAATTTGCATCAATTCATATTGAAACTCAGGGTAAGCCAACGCTTCAGTTACAAATTCTAATCCTACTTTTTGAAAATCGGTGCGTGTATCAAATGCGTACCACTCAGAGTTTGTATTTGGATCAATTAACTTGCCACGTTTTTTTAATTCCTTTTTTGCGTACTCTCGTAATTTTTTAATTTCTTGAACAAATTTACGTGCTTGTGGCGACGGCGCAAGCTGTTGTCTTGCCACCAATGCATGTACTATTTCATGAATCGTGGTTTTTTCACTTCCCGCGAAATTAACGCTCATCGTAATTTGATCATATGCGGGGCTGTACTGCCCCTTACCCCCAATTCTTGCGGGACGCATAATTTTTACTTTGTTGCGAAGCGGTTCTGCCAATTCAGCGACTCGTCTATAAACCGGGTTTTTGTGTGTTTTAAAAAAATCAATTAACCCGCCAAAATCTTTTGCATAATGTAATTTTTCAACGATTGGATTGTTGTAATTGACAGGCAAAACATCTTTAAATTGTTCAAGCGTTAAAATTTTTCCTGGTTCAGTAGGCTCCGTAGGTTCTGTTGGTTGAACAGTTTTTTGTTCAGATTTTTGAGGCGTTTGCTGACCTTCTTTTCTAAGGGCTTTTTCTATAAAACCTCTAGAAATTTTATTTTCTTTGTATGCTTGTAGAAATGTTTTTATTTTTTCTTGTTGATTTTTTTCTTCTTGCGTTATTGGTTCAGAACGAACCATTTCATTAAGCAGACGCAAATAGTAATCAACCGCATCAACACTAGGATTATTAAGAAATTGTATTGCTGGTAATTCAATGCCACTTGTAGGCTCAACTTGACCGGCTTGAATTGTCCAAATTGTGTAACCTAAAGGAGGTTTGGATTTTGGTATGTCATATGGCTTTGCGGGTGGCTTTGCAACATTAGTAATTGGGCGACCAAACACATCACGAACGCCTTGAAGCGTAGGACCGGCAATAGGCTGCTGAACTATCTTTGCAGGAGGAGAGCCAAGGAAAGTAAGAGGAGGAAGTTGTAGAAGCTGACGTTCTGTTTGTAACGCTCGCTCTACATCTTCTCTTGGTATACGACCTGCTTCATAGTCTTTTACAAACCTTTGTGAGGCCGGTGTGTTAGTTTCTCTTGCGATTTTGACGTACGCTTCTACCGGATCAATAACGATAGGTTTCTCAGGCGTACCAAAAGCTGTGGCTTGTTGATCTGTTGATAACTTAAACGGCAAGTCAAAAGATCTCACCGCGAACTTTCCTTGAACTGTCGGGTGAGCAACAATACCAAGACTATTCGGATCTCCACCTTGCAACTCAAGCATGTTCTTTAGAACACCAAGCCGTGTGTTGGCTTGTTGTTCAGTCAAAGGTCTTGGATCAACAAGCTTGGGAACAGGCGACCTAGCAGGTAGTTTGGGTCTTTGTATTTCTGATACGCCAGCTCGTCGCTCTTCTCCCGTCGGAAGTCCCGCTTCTTTTCTTCTTTGATCGACAAGTGCTTGTCTTTCCGTTATCTCTTCTGGGCTTGATGCCGTTGGGAGTTGCGTAGCCAAGGGACCCATATCTTTCGCCTCAGGCCCTTTCGGGGGTCCAACCTTTGGTTGTGGCTTTGCTTTCTGTTGGAGTTCTAAAAATCGGTTCCGAAGGTACAAACGTTCTTCTGTTGTCAGAGGATTAGGAGAATTAGGTAGATCTGCAATTTGAAATCTTCTTAAGATCTCTAACATCTCATCACTTGCCGCTCTTGCTTCTCCCGGTTTGGTTTCAACTTCCCTTACGCGTTTCCTCTCCGCATCTCGAGCAATTTTTTCTCGCGCTGCAATGTCTTCTTGGGCTTGAGTGACTTCGACTTGAGCCCTTTCAAACTCAGGCAATTCTCCAATAACTTTTGTTTCGCCCGGACGCAGACCAAACTTACTTTCAGTTGGTTCAAACTCCGGCATCTGTTCAACTTTGGTTTGTCCCGGTCTCAACAAAGAAGCCACACCCCGCTCAAACTCCGGCAACTTAGCCCTTGCTTCCCCGGGACGAAGCGGCCTACGTTCTTCTTCTTGCGCGGCAGCTTCTCGGGCTGTTAACAACCCTTCGATTCCAACTGCTGGCGCTCGTTGAGCACCCACCATCCTCTCAATGCGTTCTTGTGTTGAGGTCGGAGGAGGGGGAGGAGGGGGAGGAGGGGGAGGCTCTTCTGGAACTACAGGCTCCGGAGGTCTTGGTCTTGATGCTAATCCCGCAGCACCTCCTAGACCGATCCCACCAATAGCTGCTAAACCCGCGGTTTCTCCTAAACCTTCAGTCAAAGATTGCTCAGGTTTAACCTGTTTCATCGCTACGTTTTGCGCCAATCGGCCACCTACTTCTTCGCCGACCTCACTAACACCTTCACCTAATGCACCGCGAGCAGCACGACCGGCTCTTCCAGCAGCACTAGGAACGCCAGCAAACGCTTCTTCTAAAGCCCTTGCACCGGGAAGTCGTTGGGCTAGTACAGAAATGACTGCACCTGATGCGCCTGCTGCACGGGCTAGATTTAAGGCTCCCTCTGCTGCTTCTGTATCTGTTGCGCCTTTTGATTTGAGTTCTTTGTAAATGTTCTCATAAGCACCAGCACCAACGTCTGCGCCTTGTTGTACACCCGCCGCTCCGATAGCACCTCGAACTCCGGCTCTTGCCGCTTCTTCTGCGCCTCGAGCCGCCATCGCTCCTTTGGCAATCTTTGCCGCCCCGAAGGGAACAAGTAACTGAGGAGCCTGCTCTGCAAGAAACGTCAACAACAACCCGGGATCTTTTACCGTTTCAGCGAATGCAGATTTAAACGCACCAAACTGTCCTTCCTTGGCGGTGGCTTCTTCTATTGCTTTACGTCTAGCTTCTTCTCTTGCTTTGAGACCTGCCGACTTGAGAGACTCAGCGTATTCTTCAATGTCTTTACCAACACCTAACGCTCCGGTACGTCTCATATCTCCCGTAGCAAGGCCATATAACTGGCCGGGGAGTTGGACAAGCGAACCGACACCACCCAAGACCCCAGCGCCGATGTCTTGTAAAGCCTCGCCGTAGGTGCGCTCTTTAGATGGTGGCTGTTGTTTTGCTAGGTAAGCAAGGATCTTTGCTTTAGCTGCGGCAGGATCCGTTTCAGCAAGATCGTAGTGTAGCCCTTGATATTGATAGACAGGCATTGATTACCTCAAGGCGGAAGAATGATTGGATTTTTAGCACTTCCTTTGGGAGCGGTTGATGCCGCACCGCCAAGCAGTTGATCTTCTATCGCCTTAATATCTTGCTGTAAACGTTTTATCTCCTCTTTGACTTCAGGCTTGTTAGAGTACCCCATGTTTTCTATATATGTCTTTAAAGTGTTTCGTTTGGAGTCAAGCGACGCTTTAAGTCTTTGTTGTTCTACGGATTCTGCCCTTCCTGCGCCTCTCAGCCTTTCAATAGTAGCCATATAGGCTTCAGCAGCTTTACCTGTTGGATCGGCTTTCAGTAATCTTTGGTATTCACCAAACAATCGTTCTGTTTCGCCGGGACGGTTAGCAGAGGCTGCTTGGATTCTAGCAACCAGTAGCTGCGTCTCGCGGCTAAGTTTATTTTCTTCAGCCCGAGCCTTGAGTTCTGCAAAAGTTCTTGCGTTTGCAGCGTTAACTTCATACTCTCGTCCTTCTTTTGCAGATTCAATCTGAGCGGCAGTCGTAGCAATCTGATTATTAATCTTTTGATTCTCTTGATTGTATTCAGCGGCTTTTCTTTCGTGATCTATTGCATCTTTGAATCGTCCTTCAGATTGAGCAATTCTTGCGTTTTCAATTTCTTGTGCCATCTTGACGCGATTCATTTCTCTTTCTCTCATTAAATCTCTTTGTCTTTCTTCTCGACCTCGAGCAGCTTCTAACTCTGCTTCTGCGGTTCGACCAAACCCACCCAGTAAAGCGCCAATTCCTTTTTGTCCACGAGATGCTTCTCCTGCTGCCATTAAAGATTTAAACAAAGCAGATCGAGCCCGATCTTTTTCCATTTTTTCAAAACGAGCTTGATCTTCACGGTCACGGCGCTCTAACGAAGTTAAATATTGCTCAAGCTTTTCTCCGGGACGAATTTTTAAATATTGATCTTTTTCTTCAGCAGCTTTTCTCATAGCTTCTCGATCGGGATATGGAAGCTGAGGTCCAGTCGCTAGGCTAGCTAATGCTTGTTGAGCGGGTCCCGCAGGGGGGTATGGAATTGTTGCTATACCTTGTGGTGCTTGGACCGGTGCTTGGACCGGTGCTGGTTGTACAGACGGCGCTCTGACTGGAAATGTCTGAGGCTCTTTAGCAGGAGGGCCGGGACGTTGTTCAGTTCTAGGTGCTGGCGCACCTCCTTCTTCAGCCGGATTAAATACCAACATCCCTTGTGCAGGAGAATGTCTAACCGACAAAGGAACGCCAGCACGTTCAAGAAACTCTGTTCGAATTGCTTCTTCTTCTTTTTTCTTTTTTTCCGCTTCTTTTGAAAGTCTCTCCAAATAAGCTTCTGTTCCTTCCACAGAAACACCCAAAGGATCTATATCAAGTTCAGATTGCGGAATCTTTCTTCCAGGCGACCCCTTGGCAAACGCAATAATCCCACCCGATCCAAAATTAAATTGATTATCCGGAACCATAAGCGTCGCCACACCACCACTAGCCATTTCTACTTCTTCTGGGACTGCGGGTTGTGGAACACCTTGAGGAGCAGGCCCGGGCATTCTTGCCATTTGTTGGCCTTGGTTCATCATTGTTTGTTGTTGGCGCAATCCTTGTGTTCTAAGTTGATCAACAAGTTGTTTTTGTAGCGCAGCTAAACCCACCTCTTGTTCAATCTTTTCTTTTACTGTCCCTTGCGGCATCTGAGCAGGCTGCATAGACTGCTCCATTTTCTTACGCCTGTTCAATTCTCCAAGAGCTAAGTACGGCGGAACCTCTGGGTTCATACCGTTCGCATACATCATTACCGCTTGGAGCGGCATGTCTTTAAGACGTTCTTGAATTTGCACAAGATTCATGGCTGATCCTTAACCAATAACACCAAGCTTTTTCAACAAGTCGTATGTAGAACCCAAAGCGCCCACCGTTGAAGCTAATTGGCCAACACCGGACTGCTGGGCTTGTGAAGTAGAAACAGTAGAAATGGGAAGACCTTGAAGCATAGATTGAAGAAACTGAACTTGCTTCAAAGGATAATCTCTTTGGGCTAAAAACTCGTTGTAGTCCGCAGTAATACCTTCTTGTTCTATGCCGCGCTGTTGTGCTCCCGCGCCAGCTATCATGTCCGCTAAGGTTTTTGCCTGACCTTGCTCAGTATTAAATTGTTGCATCGCCTTATCGTAAGCGTTTGCATAACCAGTACCAATTGTTTTATTCATTTCTTGAAGCAGGTTTCTTTGGTTTTCTGCTTCTGTTAAACCGTACCTAGACCCACCAAACGCACCCGCCTGTGCAGCTTTTCCTGCTTGTACATTTTGAGATATAGCTGCTTGCCTGCGAAGCTCATCTAACTGAGGCGCTAAGACAGCTTGTAGGTAAGGATTCATATACTGAGCCGCTAACCCCGTAGAAGTCCCTCCCGTAGTTCCTGTCGTAGCCGAAGGCAACGCAGGCGCAGTAGCCGAACTAAAGCTTTGGCCTAGTTGTGAAGGAAATGTAAGCGACCCCAAACCTGTAAAGTACTTGGATTGAAGTCCGGACTCCCCCGCGGTCATAGGACCGCCGTAGACTTGGTAAGGTTGGTTCGCAAGAGCCTGCGCCTTACCTAACATTTCTGTTACATAAGGACCGGCGTACTCAGAAAGTGTCGATTGAGTAGAGGTTCCAACAGGGGAGCTTGTTACTGAAGTGGCCATATTTACCTCGGCAAATAACGGTCTGTTTTAGTATCAGCCGCAATATCTTTTGCTTTGCGTCTGGCGTTTTTAATCCTATCCATCATGGCGTAAAGCTTTCTTGCCCCAGCTTCTGTAGAGCCGTTACCCAATTCAGAAACAATACGGGCAGGAATAACAAATTCACCATCTGCCAATCGAGCAGGTTGTCTATCGGCAATCGTTGCAGGAATATCATCGCTTACTCCATCCCCGGGTCCGCGTAAAAGTTGTCCGCCGTCTGAATAAGAACCCAACGAGGCTATTCCACCCGAGGCTTTTTCAAGGGTAAATTCTGGCCTAAAACGAGAAGACATAGGGTTGAGTGGTGGCAAGTAAGATGTATCAATATCTTCATCAGAAAATTTGGTATTTTCTTGATGAAGCCCACCTCTACCACCTGATTTTGCAGATTCTTCTGTTAAAGGATAGCCTTCATAACTTTTATAAAATGTTCGGGGGGCGTTTGGATCCAAAGCTTCTGTCATGGTTCTTTGTAAATCTGCGGCAAAATCTTTAGGAATTGCTCCTAATTCTGCGGCAAGTCTATCTTCATAATTTAATCCATCCGATCCTCTTCCTATTACTGTTTCATAAATATAATCTGTTGCTTTTTGGGGCGCTTCAGTAATATTTTTTAAAAATTCTTGCGTCATTTCGGGATCAATTTTATTTATATTTCTTAATGTTTCTTGAACATCAATCCCTTCACCAGAAGGTACCATAACGGCATCATAAAGAGTTTGATAGTTTTGACTTGCAGCCGCAGCGTTTTCTGGATTTTTATAATATTCTTTTGCTGCATCACTTTCCATTTGGTCTATGTCAGCGTAAGAAATATTTCTTAAATATGGATCTGGCATTACCATATTTCCATAAATATCAACAACAACTTCTTCTCCGGCAGGCTTATTAGCTTGTAAAAATTCTTCTTCTTTTAAAGAATTAATATATTGTTGATACGGATTAGTTAAAACATTCCCACTGTCTGCGACATTCCCACCATCTGCGTATGATCTTAAGGACATAATTCCACCAGCAGCCCCGCGTACTGTGTCATTGCCTGCCCCACCTGCTACTGTGTCATTACCTCCACCCCCAGTTATCACAGGTGTGTAAACCATAGGACTAAAATAAGTAACTCCACCAGATCCCGGCCTTCTTGGGATTGTTGCAGGCTGACCTGTCTGTCCGGCTAACGGATTAGGAACCGTTTTCGGAATAGTATTCATGGTTCTTGATGCGGTATACGTGGGGATCTTACCTTGATACCCAGCAAATCCACCGCCGCCACTTGAGCCAAAAAGTTTATTAGCTAAACCTGCAATACCTAACAGACCGGCGTATTGGCCTGTTTTTCCTAAGCTTGAGGTTCCAGCGAGAACGTTTCCTAAACCTTTTAAGATATCTGTAATGCTACCAGTGCCTGTAATATCAGACCCTAAAGATCTAAAATAGTCAGAAAGGTTAAGGTTATTTGAATCATAAGCCAAATAAGGATCACTGGTTTCTTCTAAATCATTATCGCTATAGATAGAATCATCAGCCATACTAACCTCTCAATATTTGAAGTAACTCGTCAAACGACATATTGTCGTCGATTGAATTCAAAACCAAATCTACTGGATTTTGCGCCTTTTTTCTTTCCGGTTCAATCTGTTCAACGACTTGTTCAAGCTCAACCCCGGGTTGCACAACACTAAGGGGTTTATATAGCTCCTCTTCTACGGTTCCTTTTTCACTAAGCTTTTGCTTCTTGGAGCCAAATTCTTTTCCGTAATAAAACACATTAGCTAGCTGTGGATATCCAAACGCCGCTGCTGCTGCTTGCGCGATTTGCAACGGCATTTGTCCTTCCGGCGTTGGTGTTGGTTTTGGAGTAGGGGTTGGAGGAACTGGTACCGGTGTTGGGACCGGAACGGGCGTAGGGGTTGGAGTAGGGGTTGGAGGAACGGGTACCGGTACGGGCGTAGGAGTTGGAGGTACTGGAACCGGTACTGGTACAGGAACGGGTACGGGAACGGGTACGGGAACGGGCTTTGGTACGGGAACGGGTACGGGAACCGGAACTGGAACGGGTGTGGGAACTGGTACAGGAACTGGCACAGGAACCGGTACAGGTGTGGGAACCGGTACGGGTACTGGAACCGGTACAGGAACTGGTACAGGCGTAGGTACAGGGGTAGGTACTGGTACAGGAATAGGAGTTGGGACGGGTACGGGAATGGGAGTTGGAACCGGCGTAGGAACCGGGACTGGGGTTGGAGTAGGGACCGGCACGGGTGTTGGAACGGGTACGGGTGTTGGAACGGGTACGGGTGTGGGAGTTGGAACCGGTGTTGGAACCGGAACCGGCGTAGGTGTGGGGACTGGCACTGGTACGGTTGTTGGAACAGGGACTGGGGTCGGAGTAGGAACTGGAGTAGGTACAGGGGTAGGAACTGGAGTAGGTACAGGGGTAGGTACAGGTTTTGGAACCGGAGTGGGTACAGGAGTAGGTAAAACAGGTACAGGTGGCGGCAACGGTTTTGGTGTAGGAGGAACGTTTACATCGGGCCACGTCTTTGGATCTCTAGGATCAAATGACGGATTTTCTATTGGATCGGGCCAAGTGAACGGATCGCTTGGGTCAAAAATTGGCGCATTTGGGTCATATGGTTTTTTGACTGGGGGCGTTTCTACTGGCCAAGTCTTGGGATCATCAATTGTAAAATCCGGATCTTCCTCCGGCGTTGGCCAAGTCAAAGGATCTGTTGGATCAAAAGGTTTTTTTTCGGGTGTAGGCGTAGGAGCTTCGGGTGTGGGAACAGCGGGCGTAGGGACTGTGGGAGTAGGAACAGCAGGCGTAGGGACCGTGGGAGTAGGAACCGTAGGCGTGGGGAGGGTGGGTGTAGGAGTTTCCGGTGTTGGTACTGTAGGCGTAGGAGTCTCGGGTGTTGGAGCCGTAGGCGTAGGAGTCTCAGGAGTTGGAACCGTAGGCGTAGGAGCCTCGGGTGTAGGTATGTTTGGAACCGGTACAACAGGCTTCGGTGTGGGCGGAATGGGGGTGACTGGTTCTATAGGGGTTAGAATTCTTCTTTTAAACTCTTCCCAGTCCGGGTCATCAGAAGGAACAACTTCAGGCGCAACATCTGGATCAACCGCAGGGTCTAATAACCTTGTAGACCTTATAACAATTTGCCCCAAACTTTCATCAGGCCTCGGTGGAGCTGTGCGGTTTAATAACCTTCGGATCTCATCACTTAATTCTTTATTATTTGAAGCCTCTGTTCTAATTAAATCTAAAGCTTTTTGCTCACCTGTATTTAAATTAGGTGAATAAAAAAGCGTGGCCGCAGTTGCTGTCACTCGTGCTAATGCATTAGTTCCTAATCCTTTTGCAAAATCAAATATTTTTTCCCACATTGATTTTTGAAACAACGGGTCATTAGCCGCTTCTTGTACAAGCTGTACAAGCCGAGGAAGCGCATTTGTAAACGCTCTTTCAATTTGACCTCTTTGTACTGAATCTGGAGTTCCGACGGATAACGCTTGTGCAACTCCCGGATCACCCGCTAAGTTTTCAATAACTGCTGTAACAACCGGATTATCAGATTTATAAAAACCACCGGCCCTTAAAATATCAGTCGCTTGTGATTCCGTAAGCGTCACATTTGTTCCAACATCAGGGCTTAGGTTTTCTCCCGTGATTAAAGATTTCGCGACACCTGATTGAGCAGTGAGATTATTAACATTATTAATTAATGCCTGACCCGCTTGAGCAATCGCTAACGGATTATTTGACTCAAGTGCTTTTTGAAGGTTAAGAGCCGCCCCAGCAGTAGACGCTTCTTTGCTTCCTGTTAAAGCACCAATACTTCTTAAAGCCCCTGCGTAATCATCTGCGTTAATACTATTTACAATATTTGCAGCAAGAACAACGTCGTTTACTTTTAAACCACCGCCAAGATCCGTGCTAGCAATATTTTTACCAATATCCGTTCGATTTAAAACGTTGACAAGTGCGCCGACATAATTTCCATTATCAACAGCTTTATAAACATCATAAGCTGTCGATACAATAGGGGGAGCAATGATTCTTATTAATGCCGATGGATCTCCTTCTAAAGCACCACGAGTCGCAAGATAAATATTTGCTGGAATTTGCCATGGTCCCGGAACCATAGCTAACATAGACGCAGCAAAATCAAATAACTTTAATCCCGGGTCTGTTTCTGATGCGCCTTTGTATATTTTGGGGTCACCAATCGGCACTAAATCGTTTCCATCGGCGCGATAAAGTTGAGCCATGCGCTCTCTATTAGGGCCTCCAGTTTTCCCCCCAAAGAAGAAGAACGCATTTCCTGAAGCTATATCTTCAGGTGTAATTTGATCGTCTGATACTTCTTTTAATTCTCCGTTTATAATTTTATACGTTCTTGCAAACGTACTTGTGTGAGAACCAATGGCATCAGCAAGCTGTGGATTATTGTTTCTTAAATAATCAATTGCTGTGTTTGGCCTGTATCCAATAGTTTCTCCGTTTTCATTTATATTACTGGTAAAACCGAACGGAGCATTAGCAGTTAAGTCTGCCCTATCAATTCCAGCTTTCCAGTCTGCAAGCTGATCTGCCGCTGACCGAAAGGTTTCTCCGGAACTGTCTCCATAAAACGTTGGAATCTTAACGCCCTTATAATAATCACTTCCTGATAGTTGTTGCGTTACGTTTCCAAATCCACTCGTTAATACGTTTCCGGGTTTAAATACCTCGGGGAAAATATCTGTATAGGCTTTTCCAGTGGCTCTTTCAATGTCTTCTTTTGATATGCCATACTGCTTCATGACATTGAAAGCTTGTAATTCAGTTGGATTTGTACTTAACGCATCTCGAATTTGTTGGTTAAAGGCTTCTATTCCAATACCGCCGGGAGCGACTGCTGCTTGATAAGCAGCAGACCCACCAATTGGCCTTACAGTTCCGGCATCAATAACATTTTGCTGCGCTTCGTCTCGACTGACTGGCAAAGCGCCTGTTGTTGTCACAGGCCCCGTCGCACCTGTACCGGCCATAGTATCGCTAACTGTAGGCAAGACCCCGCCGGTTGTTTCTTGTTTAACCGGAGCAACTGTAGGCGTTAAATAGGTGGAGACAAGACTTTCAGGAATGCCAATAGCACTAGCAATTTGCTTATCGGTTATGTTATTTTCTGTTTTG
>Ga0214917_10006589_pt1 | contig 11996 bp, 17 predicted proteins | sample LL_1208_BB_MetaG_FD_177983 | JGI IMG/M metagenome (GOLD analysis project Ga0214917, IMG submission 177983) | Freshwater microbial communities from Lake Lanier, Atlanta, Georgia, United States - LL_1208_BB | ecosystem: Environmental > Aquatic > Freshwater > Lake | place: USA: Georgia | collected...
AAAGCATTAATTTACTATACAATCCATACCCAAAACCATTAAACCATTGCATTGTAGTTATACTTATTATATCTCCAATAATATAGAATATATAAGAGAATATTAGTTTCATTCTATATATAATACTATAAATTTATAAATTTATCAACAAGTTTTAAATATTTAATATTAAAATTTTGGTATAAAATTAATTAGAGCTTCATCACCGTATACTTGAAATGATTGTAATTTATATTGTTTTTTATCTAGCATATTTTTTAATTCATTAATATACTCACTTTTTGTATATATAACTAAAGTCTCTCCATCATTAACATCAACTCCATATTCATCTGCAAATTCTGAACATATTGCTAATGCTTCACTTTGGTTGCTCATAATATATATTACACAATATATATTTGGCTTTTTTGTATTAGTAAATAGAGATCGGAACGAGTAGGATTCGAACCTACGGATGATATTAAACCATCGGAAGTTTAGTAAACTTCTGCTTTAGACCACTCAGCCATCGTTCCATTAAATTTTCTCTTTACTTCCAGAGAAAGTTATTTCTATCGGCTCTGTTAGAATATGATTTAACTGAGATTTAATAAAAGATTGCATCGCTTGTAATGTATTAAATTTATAAATATTATTATTTTGAAATAACTTATAAGTATGTATTTTTTCTAAAACATCACATTTATTAATAATAAGTTTATTTACTCCAGATATTTTAATTGAATCAATAAGCTTATTTAGATTTAACCAATTAGCTATTCTTCTTCTACCAGTAGTTGAACCAAACTCTTGGCCCATATCAATAAGCATATTTAATTCTGGATCTTCCCAAAGACTTTCTGGAAACAAAGGATCTACTCCACTTTTTGTATCATAAATTTTAGCTACTCCAATTATATCTCTTATTTTTTTAGGACTAAAACCTAAAGAACAAGCAGAATAAGGTAAAGTTTCACTACTAGTAACATAAGGATAATCGCCATAATTAATATCTAACCAAAAACTTTGTGCTCCTTCACAAAGTATATTCCCATAAAATTCTTCATTCCAAATGTATTTTTTATCAAGATAATCTTTTGCTAGTTTTCCAATTCTAAGCATTTTATCTGCATAAGCTGGCGCAATTCCTTGACCAGTAGTTCCTAGTTTTGGTTTTAAAAATTTAAGATCGTATTCAATATGTCTTTGAGTAATTATATGAGTTTTTGGACTAACTTTAATCAAAGATGTATCAAATCCTTCTTTTTCCAAATATTCTATCTCATCAAAAAATTTATCTATATTAATAACGCAATTTGGGCCAATAACACTTAATTTATTTTGAAAAACACCACAAGGTATAATATGAGTTTTATATTTTTTATCGCCAAGATAAACTGTGTGTCCTGCATTTGGACCTCCATTCCAGCGACAAACTATATCATAGTTTTTAGATATAGCATTACTAATCTTGCCTTTACCTTCGTCACCCCAAGCTAAACCAAAAATTATATCAACCGCTTTTATCATTATTTTTTGATTTTAATTCATTAATATAATTTTCTAAATTTTCTTTTGCTTTTGCGCAAAAATCTTGTCCACTTTTACCACAACAATTTTTGAATTTTTTATTTTCTAGTGGACACAGAGTATTTCTTCCAATTTTAGGTAAAATTCTAACTACTGGCGAAAAATCTGTTGCTCTTGCGTAGGGATTATTTGCTAATGTAATTTTTGTATTTTCTTCCATATAAATATTATATATATAACTTAGTAAAAGTAAAGTAAAAAAGAGTGGTGTAATTATATTATGTTTAAATATATATTAGGATTTTCAGCTTTCGCACTAGCTTCTTGTGCAGCTTTCTTTTCTGTAAAAGGAATAGCTTTATTATTTGCCGCAAGTTTTTGGAGTGTAGCAGTTATGGCTGGAAGTATGGAACTAGCTAAACTAGTTTCAGCTAGTTATCTTTATAGGTATTGGAATGAAATAAATAAAATTTTAAAGAGATATATGCTGTCTGCGACTATACTTTTAATGGCAATTACAAGTCTTGGCATATTTGGTTTTCTTTCTGATGCATTTCAAAGAAATTTTTCTCAATATAGTTTAAATGTAGTTAAAATAAATAACTTAAAATCTCAACAATCTCTTGTCGTTTCGCAAATTGATTTTAATAAAAATAAACTTAAAGATTTAATTGAGCTGCAAAAAACCTATCAAACTTCTTTAGATTCCGCTGTAAAGCAAGATGTTACTATTACTAAAACTACTGATGGTGGTTTATTTAGTTCTGCTAAAACCGAAAAAGTAACTGATGCAAAACTAGTTGATAGTAGAAATAAGATTGTCGAAGGATCACAACAAAATATAAATTCTTTATTTGCCCAAATATCGGTAGCAAATCAAGATCTACAAAATTTAGAAAAGCAAGCATCTGATCTTGCTCAAGAAATTTTAAAACTAGAAAATGATAATACTAAAGGCGAAATTGGAACATTTAAATTTGTGGCAGAAGCCTTTGGATTAAGAATAGAAACAGCCGTAAGAATATTTATTATTTTAATAGTAATAGTATTTGATCCCTTGGCTGTTTGTTTGGTTATCGCTTATAATTCTATTGTAAAAAATAAAAAAATAATCTTTGAAGAAAAACCTATTGTTGAAAAAATAATTGAAAAACCAGTAGAAATTATTAGAAATATATTTCAAGAATATAAAAGGGGCACGAAAAAACTTCACAATAAAGAACTTGCAGATCCAAATCTACCAGAAAATCAATAATTATTTCTTCTTGATATAATATTCGTTTTTATTTTTTGAAATTTTAGCTATATAATTTTTAGCTTTTTTATATCCATCTTTATTTAATGGGAAAACTCCATATAAAAAATTACCATTTTTAGAATAAATTCCATAATATTTATTTTTATTTTTCATTTTTAAAATAATCTTCGATAAGAAGTTTTAAAAGTTTTAAATTATGAATTTCCCAAGTATCTCCGTCAAGTTCTCTATTTAATATCTTTTCTGTGTCTCTTTGATAAAAGATATCTATTAACTGATTTATTAATGATAATATTTGTTCTTGTTTATCTTGCATATTATATTATATGTTTATTTTTTATATTTTTTTAATTTAATTTTATAAAAATCAAATATTTCGTAAGCTAATTCATCTTTAGCATAATCTTCTAAATATATAACTTCTTTGATTCCTGCCGAAGATATATTAATAGCGCAATTTGAGCAGGGCAATAATGTACACGCAAGTAAAAATGGATTATCATATCTGGATATACAGGATAAAGCATTTATTTCCGCATGAATAACAAATTTTCTTCTTTCATCCCTATTTTTCCAAAATTTATTTGAAATTTTTTGCTTAGACAATAAGCCATTATAACCTATCGCTAATACTCTACCTTCTTTATTTAAGATGCAAGAGCCAACTTTTTTATAAGGATCTTCTGATCTTAAAGATACTTGTTCAGCTATTCTAATAGCCATATCTTCAAAAGATATTCTCATTTTAAATTTTGCCGTGAGCAAAACTTTCGTACATATTATTTGCGCTAACCCTAACTGCTTTTACTCTACCATCCCAAAGTCCCCCTCGTATTTCTTCTATTTTTCTAAATCCAAGATAGCTCATAGCACTTCTTAGTCCATTTGTAAAATCATAAACTACATCATCTAAAGATACATTTTCTATTAATGGAATCAATGTATGATCCCCTTCTACAAAAAGATTTTTCTTTGTTCCATCATACAATGAATAGTCCTCTACTACATCTTTACTTGCCATGCCTCTATATTTAGCATATCTTTTTCCATCTTTTTCTATAATATTTTCATCATCAACAACGTCTGCTAATCCAGCAAAAATTCTTCCACAGATAACCGCGTCAGCACCACTTACTATTGCTTTAACTAAATCTCTTGGGTTTCTAATTCCACCATCAGCAAGGATACTTGGTCTATTTTCTTCGGTTGGTGTTTCATGTCTAAAATAATCAAGTTGTGATAGATGCCAATTTCTTACCGCTTTCCATGCGTAACCAAGACCAGTTACGCTAGGGCATCCGATTCCAGTTTTAATTTGAGTTAAGCACATTGACCCCGGACCAATCAAATGTCTAAAGCCGTCAGCTTTAAGATTTGCAAGCCTATAAACGCTATTTTTTGTTAATGTATTTCCAACAATCATATCTTGTTTATATTTTGACTGTTTATATTCAATAAGAAAATCTTCAACATTTTTCGCTAAACCATTAGCTGTATCAAGAAAAAATACATCTGTAGTATCACACAAAGCTTCTATTCTATCTTTAAAATCTTTTAAACCTATAGCATTTATAGAAAATCCACTTTCCTCTTTAATTTTTTTAGATTTTAATGCTTGATCTTCAATATCCATAAATCTATGCAATACGCCTGCGCCACCTAATTTATTAATTTTAATGCAAGATTTTAACGAAGATACTGTATCCATTGGAGATAGAATTAATGGAATATCTATATATTTTGATTTACTTATTTTAGTTTTTGTTGATACTTCTTTCCTTGAGCCTATCTCAGAAAAATTAGGTAATATAGCTATATCATCATATCCAATAGCTTCTTTAAAAATATCCATTAGAATATAATATACAAGATTTAAATTAAAATCAAGTACTTTTACAAAGAAAATAAAAGAATATTTTTATCTTTAAAAAAATGTATTTTTTCTGCGTTTAATTTTTCTTTTAAAAAACTTAATGCCTCAGCTGATATTTTTTTGTTTAAATTATCATATATTTCATTAGCTTTAGCAAGATTTTCTTTTCTTTTACAAGAACATCCATGAATTGCTCGATGCATAGTGTCTTTAAAATCTATTAAATTAAAATCTTTGTCTGCTATACCTTCCATATTTTCAAGTATTTGAAAAAAATTATCTTTAGACTCTACAATTATTTGTAATTTTTCACTCATACTGATATTTTATATAAAGTAAAATAAATTATCAAACTTAATATATATGTTATTGGAAAATAAATTATATTAGTAATTGAACACAAAATTAAATTAATCCAAAAATTAAGACAAAATGGGCAGCTAATTAATCTTGTAAAAAAATTATTATATTTTGAAATTAAAAATTCTGTATAATCTATATTAGATATATTTTTTTTATATTCTATATATTCTTTGACTTTAAAAAAACGAGTGAGTCTAAATAATTCTAGATATTCTTTAAAAGCTTCTGTTCGATACCAAATAGTTAGTAAGAATGCCGCAAGACTTGATATAAATACTAAAGAAAATATCATATTGACTTGTTTTCTAAAGTATTATATACTATATAGATATTTAATTCAAATATTTTACATATAAAATGAAACCAATTGGTATATCTGGATATGCAAGAGTCGGTAAGGATACTTTATTTTCTTTATTCGAAAAATACGCAAACGAAATAAATGTAAAAGTTAAAAGAGTTGGTCTTGCGGATGCTCTTAAGAAAGATTTAAAACCTTTTATAAAAGAAAACTTTAATTATGATATTGATAATGTTAATGATTATGAAAAAGAACTAATTAGGCCACTTATGGTAGCATATGGTAAATGCAAAAGATCTCAATCTTTAGGTAAATATTGGACATCTAAAGTCCAGAGCGAAATAGATACTTGTATAAGTAACAATATAATTCCAATTATAACTGACATTAGATATATGGAGTATCCAGAAGATGAATTTTTTTGGTTAAAAGAAAAAAATAAAGGAATTTTAATATACTTATCTCGATTGAAAATAAAACCTGCAAATATCGAAGAAAAAGAAAATATTAATTTAATTAAAAAACACGCAGATTATTCCATTAAATGGAAAACTGAAAATAAAAATTACTATAATATCTTATATAAGAAATATTATAAATTTATTAAGGATATAATAAACCATGCAAAATGATAATATTTTAATAAAAAAAATAAAAAAAGAAAATTGTTCTAAATGTCTTAAAGAATTAGAAAATAAACATATAGGTTTATGTAATAAAATATTAAATAAATATTGTAAAGCATTATTAAATGTTGGTATTTCAATTGAAGATATTCAAAATGATATAACATATGTTGTATATAAATCCGCTTTATCTTTTAATTCTAAAAAAAGAATTAAATTTTCTACTTGGCTTGGTAATCAAATGAGATATTTTTGTTTAAATAATATGAATAGAAATAATCGTCACTTATATTTAAGTGACGAAAAAATAAATTATTTAATTGAAAAAAATCAAAAATCTTTTGAGACGAGTCAGAAAGAACAAGTTGATTTTATATTCGATTTATTAGATCAGATGCATGACGGGAGAATAAAAAAAATATTTCAATTAAGATATTTTGATTCAAATAAATTAAAATCTTGGAATGAAATAGGCAAAAAATTAAATATTAGCACTCAAACTGCAATCAATATACATAATAAAAGTTTAAAATTTTTAAATAGTAAAATTTTAAGCAAAAATTCATTTGACAAAATATAGAAAAGGTCTTATCATATATAAATGAATAATACAAATCAAAATAAAAATCAAAATGAGCTTGGTGCTCTATGGAAAAAGAAAAGCAAAGCAGGAATGTCATTCCTATCTGGTTATATTAATGATCACGATGGTCAAAGAATTGATATTGTTGTTTTCGCTAATGGAAATAAGAAGAATGAAAAAGCTCCAGATTATAGGTTATATGTTTCAAAGCCTCTAAATTCTGAAAATCAAAAATCAACCAAACCAACTGTACAAAAAACACAAACAGAGAAAGTAAAACAAGTCGTAGAAGATGATGATATTCTATGAGTTTTACTCTAAATATACCAATTAATTCGGTAAGTTTTGGTCAAATCTCTACTATTCTATTAAGAGAATTATATAGTAAAAAAATAAATCCAGATATATTACCTATTGGTAACGCAATAGATTTATCTACACAAGATAATATAGATGAAAATTTCTCTAATTGGTTAAAATCTAATGCTGAGAACTTTTTATCAAAATATTCTAAAAATAATAAATGTTTTAAAATCTGGCATTTAAATGGTTCTAGTGAATCTATTGGAAATGAAAGATACTTATTTTCATTCTATGAACTTGACGCACCAACTGAAGAAGAAGTAAATATTGTAAAAAACCAAGATGTTGTAATATTTTCATCAAAATATACTATAGATACATTTAAGCAATATGGTTGTTCAAATTTAAAATTTATTCCTTTACCATTCGATAAATATAACTTCTTTAAAAAAGATAAGCAATATTTTAATGATAGAATCACTTTTAATTTAACTGGAAAATTAGAAAAAAGAAAAAATCATAAAAAAGTTATTCAAGCTTGGGTAAAAAAATATGGGAATAATCCAAAGTATAGTTTACAATGTTCTCTTTATAATCCTTTTTTAAAACCACAAGATCAAGAGATACTTATTGCTTCTATACTAGAAGGTAAATCATATTTTAATATATCATTTTTAAATTTTATGAATAGAAATGTTATCTATAATGATTATCTTAATAGTGGAGATATTATCCTTGGAATGAGTGGCGGAGAAGGCTGGGGATTACCAGAATTTCATTCGGTAGCGTTAGGAAAACACGCAGTAATTCTGAATGCTCATTCATACAAAGATTGGGCTAATGAATCAAATTCTGTTCTAGTTAATCCTAATGGGAAAATAGAAGCATATGATAATTTATTTTTCCATAAAGGACATAAATTTAATCAAGGTAATATATTTTCATTCAATGATGAGGAATTTATTGCTGCTTGTGAAAAAGCATGCGAAAAAGTAATGATAAATCGTACTAATACTGAAGGTTTAAAATTACAAGAAGAATTTAGTACTGAAAAATTCGCTGATGATATTTTAAATATATTAAAATAATATGCCAATATATTTGTATCAAAATCCAAAAACTAAAGAAATAAAAGAAATTGCTCAAAGTATTCACGACAAACATGAATATACTGAAGATAATATTAAATGGAATAGAATTTTTACTGTACCAGAAGTAAATACTCAAGATAAATTAACAGCAGAATCTTCCGCTAAGAAATTTTCTGAAATAACTGGAAAACAAAAAGGAACCATTGGAGATCTTTGGGATCGAAGTAAAGAACTTTCTGAAAAAAGAAAAAAACTTTACGGCGGAGAAGATCCTGTAAAGAAAAAATATTATTCAGAATGGTCTAAAAAACGCAAAGGTAAAGTACACCCAAAAAGTCATTTAGATTAAAATTGTTAGTAACTTTTTAGTTTTTTCTTTCTTATAAACTAAAATCAATGTAATATAAGATTCACAGTCTGAGTCTTATGAATATAAAAGTAAAAAAAAGAAATGGTACATCAGAAAAATTTAATATAGAAAAAATTCATAGGGTAATCAACTGGGCAATAAAAGATCTATCAAATGTCAGTTTAACCGATGTAGAGATAAACGCTAAGATAAATATCAATGATGGAGTAACAACTAAAGAAATTCATAAGCTATTAATTGAATCTTCTGCTAATTTAATTTCAATAGAAAAACCAAATTATCAATATGTAGCTGGTAGACTTTTAAACTATCAATTAAGAAAAGATGTATGGAAAGGTAAGCATGCGCCAAGGTTATTAGAGTTTTTACAGCAAGGATTAAAAAATAAAATCTATGATCCTATTATTTTAGAAAAATATACCGAAGATGAAATCAATAAAATGGGTGAGTTTATTGACCACGAAAGAGATTATAATTTTACTTATGCAGGTATAAAACAATTATGTGATAAATATCTTATTAAAGATAGAGTTTCTGGTAAGATTTATGAAACACCACAATTTGCGTATATTTTAATTGCTGCTTACGCATTTATTAACTATCCAATAGAAACAAGATCAAATTATGTTCGTAAATTTTACGATGCAATAAGTAAGCATAAAATTAATTTACCAACACCAGTTATGGCTGGAGTCAGAACTCCAAGTAAAAATTATGCAAGTTGTTGTTTAATCGGAGTGGATGATACAAAAGATAGTATAACCGCTAGTGCTACGGCTGTTAGCATGGCTACTGCCAGTAGATGTGGAATAGGAATTGATGTTTCTAAAATTAGAGCGATTGGTTCTCCAATTAAGAATGGTGAAGTTGTGCATACAGGATTAATTCCATTTTTAAAAATATATGAAAGTAGTGTTAAAGCTTGGCAACAGAATGGATTAAGAGGTGGTAGCGCAACTTGCAATATTCAATGGTGGCACTACGAAATAGAAGATATTGTAGTATTAAAGAATAATGCAGGAACAGATGATAATCGTGTCCGTAAATTAGATTATACAGTTGGTATGAGTAAATTATTCTATGATAGAGTTCTTAAAGATGAAGATATTACTTTATTTAATACTGCTGAAGTCCCAGAATTATATGAAGCTTGGGGAACTAAAGACTTTGATAAAGTATATAAAGAATGTGAAAGTAAAAAATTAAAAATTAAAAAGAAAATATCTGCTCGTAAATTATTTTCATTAATAATTAAAGAGAGAGTAGAAACTGGTAGAATTTATATTTTAAATGTTGATCATGCAAATCGTCATGGTGCATGGTTAGATAAAGTTACAATGAGTAATCTTTGCACAGAGGTTATTCATCCTACAATTCCACTTAATGATTATCACGATAAAGAAGGCGAAATTGGAATGTGTATTCTTTCGGCAGTCAATATGCTAGAAATTAAAAACTGGCAGGATCTTGAAAAGACTTGCGATCTTATCGTAAGATTTCTTGATGAAATCATTGAAATTCAAGATTATTTTAATATTGCTGCTGAAAATTTTGCAAAAAAACGCCGTAGTCTTGGAATAGGTATCACTAATTTAGCCGCTTATTTTGCTAAAAATGAATTAAAATATACGTCTGATAAAACTCTACCAATCATTGACGAATGGATGGAACATTTTCAATATTATCTTTTGAAATCAAGCCTCGAATTAGCGAAAGAAAAAGGTAAGTGCGAAAAATTTAATCATACAAAATATTCTAAAGGTATTCTTCCAATTGATACTTATAAAGATAAACTTGATGAATTATGTAAAAGAAAACTATCTTTAGATTGGGAAAAATTAAGAGAAGAAATAAAACAACATGGTTTGCGACATTCTACTTTATCCTCTTGTATGCCTTGTGAAAGTAGCTCAGTTATTCAATCCTCTACTAATGGAGTAGAACCAATTCGTAGTCTCATAACTTATAAAATGAGTAAGATGGGTAAATTACCAGTTCTAGTTCCGGGAATTAGTAAATATGATAAAAACTATGAATTAGCTTATGATCTGAAAGATAATTCTGGTTTACTGAAAATTAATGCGATTATTCAAAAGTATATTGACATGGCGATATCAACTAATGTATACTACAATTATTCTCATTATGAAAATAATGTTCTTCCAGATGCTAAAGTAATGAAAGAAATTATGCAAGCCTATTCTCTTGGTTTAATCAGTCTTTATTATAATAATACAGATGATGGCGATAAGGAGCAGTTAATGAATCAAAAAGAAGATCGTGATTGTTCTTCTGGTGCGTGTAAATTGTAACCCATGAAAAGTGTTTTAAATTTAAAAAATATAGATTATACAAAACAACCATTATTCTTTGGCGAAGATCTTAATCTTCAAAGATATGATCGTTTTAAATATCCTATCTTTTTTGAGTTGTTCAAAAAACAAGAAGAATTCTTCTGGTGGCCTCACGAGATAGCTTTAAATAAAGACCGTAGTGATTATAAAGATCTAGCTGGTCAAGAAAGATTTGTGTTTGATACTAATTTAAAATTTCAAACTCTTGGAGATAGTATGCTTTCTAGGAGTATACATTCTCTTAAAGATTATGTAAGCAATCCAGAACTTGAAATATGTATGAATACTTGGCAAAGATTTGAAGGTATTCATAGCTATTCTTATTCATATCTACTTAATAATGTGCATCCAGACGCAAGTAAATTTTTTGATAGTATTATGGAAGATAAAGAAATTGTATCTCGCGCAGAACTTATCAGAAATAATTTTGATAAAATTCTTGGTGATGATGATAAAAAAGATTTAAAGCAAAAGATTTTTGATTGTATTCTTTCAGTTAATGTTATGGAAGGGCTTGTATTTTATGTTTCATTTGCCTGTTCTTTCTATTTTGGATATCGTGGTAAAATGGAAGGCAACGCTAAGATCATTAAATTTATTCAAAGAGATGAAGCTTTACATTTTGCTACAACTCAAAATCTAATCAAAATTCTTAAAGAAGAAGATAAAGAAGGCTTTACTTCTATCGTCAAAAGAAGTGAGGATAAGATATATGCATTTTATGAACAAGCTGCTAAAAATGAAATTGAGTGGGCAGAATATTTATTTAGCAAAGGTTCCTTACTAGGTTTAAATGCAGAGGTTTTAGGTGGCTATTCTAAATGGCTTTGTGATGCTCGTTTAAGATCATTAGGCTATAAGAAGATATTTAATCAAAAAGATAATCCTATTGCTGGTTGGTTAGATAGTTATCTAGATAGTAGTAAAGTTCAGGTTGCACCTCAAGAAACAGAGATTTCTACTTATAAAATTGGAGCTAGAAAGACTGATATCTCTGATGATGATTTTGGTGATTTAAAGCTATAATTTTTAATATTTAAAGTGTAAATATATGTGTGAATTTAGATATCACACTATTATTTAATATCGTTTTAGGGGCATTATCCTTCTTAGGTGGATGGTTATTTACTAGAGTATTTTCTATATCTGATCGTCAAGAGAAGCTTATTAAGGATTTAAATGATAAAACATTTAGTGATTTTATAGCTTTAAGAAAAGAAGTAGAAGTAGAAAGTCGTAAACATCAACAAGAAATTGCAGATTTAGCTTTAAAAGTCAGTACTACTTATGTAACCAAAGAATCTTTTGAAGCCTATTTCGATAGAATAGAAGCTAAACTTGATCGTAATTTTGAAACAATAC
>Ga0214917_10006590_pt1 | contig 11996 bp, 14 predicted proteins | sample LL_1208_BB_MetaG_FD_177983 | JGI IMG/M metagenome (GOLD analysis project Ga0214917, IMG submission 177983) | Freshwater microbial communities from Lake Lanier, Atlanta, Georgia, United States - LL_1208_BB | ecosystem: Environmental > Aquatic > Freshwater > Lake | place: USA: Georgia | collected...
ATGATGAGCTGACGCTGTCCACGACCGATTGCTGTCATCGCATCGATTGCCTTGATACCTGTTGCCATTGGTTCCTTAACAGGTTGACGCTGAACAACTGTAGGAGCCTGAAGTTCTAGTGCACGACGTGCATCTGGGGTGATGTCGCCCTTGCCATCGATTGGTCGACCTAGTGGGTCAACAACGCGACCGAGGAATCCGTCGCCGACAGGAACAGAGAGAACTTCACCTGTACGACGTACAGATGTTCCTTCTTCAATGCCTGCGTAATCGCCCAAGATAACAACACCGATTTCGCGCACGTCGAGGTTGAGTGCGAGACCTAGTGTTCCGTTCTCGAACTGAAGTAGTTCGTTTGCCATTGTTGAAGGAAGTCCTTCAACGCGAGCGATTCCATCGCCTGCCTGGCTCACTGTTCCGACTTCGTCACGAGCCGCGGTGCCTGGATCGTATGACTTAACGAAGTTCGCTAAGGCATCCCGAATTTCATTCGGTTGGATCTTGAGCTCTGCCATGAGTTTCCCCTTTATTTGTTTCCAGCTAGCGCGCGTCCGGCGCTAGCAAGTCGATTTGAAACGCTTCCATCTACAAGTTCATCTGCAAACTTGACCGAAACTCCACCGAGAATTGAAGGTTCAACTTCGATATTGACGCGGATTGGCTGACCAACCTGCTTTTCGATTGCTGCTGCAAGACGTGACTTCTGTGCATCAGTAATTGCTGATGCCACGCGAATTACCGCGATTAAACGATTACGGCGATTTGCTAGACCAAAGAGATAGTCAGCAAATGCTGCTTCAATGCTACGTCCACGAAGGCTGGTCACAAGTGCGACTGCAAGTTTCACAGTCGATGCAGATGCCTTCTTTGAAAGTACTTCAGAGATAAGCGCTGACTTCGCCTCAGGTGTTCCAGTACCTACGAGAGCCTTGCGCAATTCGAAGTTATCGACAACGAGCTGTGATGTTTCGAAGAGTTCATCTTCTACGCGATCGAGCTCATTATTGATATTTGCAGCAGATGCTTCAGCTTCAATAGCCAGCTGCTCGAGTACGTGCACTAGGTCTCCTGCAGCTGACCAACGAAGAGTTGAGACATCTGTGAGTATTTCTAGAGCAGTAGCTGCGAGAGTCTTTGCGAAGAGATCCTTAACAAGAGCGCCCTTTGAGGCGGCATCGCGAGAAGGATCAGCAAAAGCGCGGCGGATTGAAGTGTTCTTTGAAAGAACTTCAGCTGCAAAGAAGAGTTGAGATGAGAGCTCGGAAGCGGATGCAACTGTTGCGCCCTTGACGGCAGCATCGAGCTTGCCGCGTGCAGCCACGAGTGACTGACGGCTACTTCCTCCGAGATGGATTCTCATTCTCTTCTTTCTCTGTTACTTACTACTTGGACTTTTCGAGATCTTCGATAAAGCGTTCCACGATCCGTGATTGACGGGCCTGGTCATCGAGAGCTTCCCCGACAATCTTTGAGGCGAGTTCAACTGCAAGTGCACCGACTTCATTACGAAGCGATGTGATTGCCTGCTGACGCTCTGCCTCAATAGATGCATGTGCTGCCGCTGTGATGCGTGCTGCTTCATCGTGAGCCTTAGTGCGAAGCTCTTCGAGAATTGCTGCGCCTTGTACGCGAGCTTCTTCGCGAAGCTTTGATGCTTCACCTTGTGCAGATGAAAGCTGCTCGTTGTACTGAACAAGTGCGCGCTGTGCTTCTAGCTGCGCCTTCTCAGCACGTTCGATGCCGCCTTCAATGGCTTCGGTGCGAGCTGTAAATGCCTTTTCAAACTTTGGCACTACGGCTTTGCGAAGCACAAGGAATAGGAGGGTGAATGCGATAGCACCGACGACTAGTTCAGCTGTATGCGGAACTAGTGGGTTCAGTTCTTCTCCCCCAGCAAGCAAATTAATTGAGCGCATTGTTATCTCTAATAATTTCTATTAATTAGAGAACGAATGCGAGAACGAGGCCGAAGAGTGCGAGAGCTTCAGCGAGCGCGAATCCAAGGAACGCGATTGGCTGGAGAACGCTACGAGCTTCTGGCTGACGAGCTACGCCGTTGATGTAAGCGGCGAAGATCATTCCTGTTGCAATTGCTGGACCAATTGCTGATAGGCCAAAACCGACCAGGTTGAGTGTGCCTGTCATTTTTCTTACCCTTTCATTAGGTTATTGCGTTAGGTGGTGCTGTTAGTGCTCGTCGGCAAGGGCGCCGGCGATGTAGAGAGCTGTGAGCAGGGTAAAGATGTACGCCTGCAGGCATTGCACCATAAATTCAAAGAATGTAAGGGCAATACCAAAAGTAAATGAGAATGGGCTAAATAGCTTCATGATCAGATGTGAATCACGCAGCATGTAGTCACCACCCATAATGAAGACGAGCAACAGCAAGTGGCCCGCGAACATATTTGCAAAGAGACGAAGTGAGAGCGTCAACGGACGCACCAGGAAGAAGGTCGCAATCTCAATAGGGGTCAGCAAGATGTAGACAGGCTTTGGAACACCTGGCATAAATGCGATCTCTTTGAGGTACTTGATAGCGCCATGCTTGCGGATACCCACGTAGTGGAAGACTCCGAAAGAGAAGATGGCAAGCACGTAAGGGAATGCAACATGTGACATTGCCGGGAATTGCAAGAACGGCACGATTCCGAAGATGTTATTGGTAAGAACAAAGGTAAAGAGTGTGAAGAGGTATGGCACAAAGCGCATGAATTCATGGCCGATAACATCGCGAGCAAGATCGTTACGCACAAATGCGTAGATGCTTTCTCCAGCGAATTGGAGCTTTGAAGGCACAACTGACGCCTTGCGAGAGGAGAGAATAAAGAAGACTGATACGAGAATTACGGAGAGAAATACGAGCAGAACTGGTTTTGTAAGCCAAGGAATTGATTCAGAAATCGGTGGAAGGTTGAAGTCGCTTGTACTAGGTGGGACGAATCCATCACCTTCGGCGTGTAAATTTCTCAACGCGCGCACACACACTCCTTGATACTTAAGGGCTTATAGACCATTCGCTGGGGTTAAAGCAGGGCAACCTTATGGGGAAAACCTCTCCCCTGTGAAATCCAATCCTGTGGGTTTTAGGTGGGGCTAGTCACTTCCCCAGAGCCAGAATTACTCCCTACCGCTAGCTAAATGGCTTTGCCGCTATTCGCGGCCAAAGCGCAACCAGACGAGATAAAGCGCCCCACCCATGCCGACCAAGAGGCCAATCAGGGTGAAGTAGGTGGTGTGGAAGAAGTGGTCTGCCGCCCAACCGATGCCGCCCCAGAAGAGGAGGCCTGAAACGAGGTATCCGAAGATCGACCAGAGGGCGTTCTCTTCGCGGCGATTAGTTGGGTTGTTGCTCATGTGGCAATGGTAGATGAGTTTTCAGCTTTAGATAACTAGCAATTTCTCCGCCTAGCCAGGCGAAGGTGAGCGCGATCGCCGTTACTCCAAAGGTGGTGCGGTCGATTGATGAGCGAGAGGTGTACTTGGTCAGTGCCCACAGAAAAGCTCCAAGGAGCATGAACTTTGCAAAGTAAGAGAACATCGCAAGAGCCATCGTGCTCATGGGGTCAAGATTGTGCGAAATCTTAGAGACCAGGATATGAACTAGGAAATAAATGAGAACCACAGCTTGAGCAAGAAGTGCTCCAAAGAAACCTGAGGTTCCCTTTAAGAAAATTGAGAAACCAATTGCAATCACACCAACAATAAAGGTCGGGGTAAGTGCGCCTTTCAGTAACTGCGCTTCATTACTTGGCATTAACTTTGACTCCACTCTTTGAGAAGCGCACGGTAAATGCAAGCATCGCGCCGGCAACAATGGCAGCAACCCATAGCGGTTCAAATGCAGATACAACAACAGGGAATGCAATTGTGGCTGTCCAGAGATACATAATCAACGTGGTTCGTAAATGTGTATTACCTGCGCGCAAGATTCGGTGATGCATATGTTCTTTATCCGAACTAAATGGTGATTGCCCTGCACGAAGTCTGCGGAAGATTGCCGAGAAGAGATCGATGAGTGGAATAGCAAGCACTGCAAAGGGCAACATCAGTGGAAGAAGTGTTGGTCCTAACTTTTCAGCAGAAATCGCATTGGGGTCAATCTGACCAGTTAAGGTAATTGCTGATGCGGCAAGCAGTAGTCCTAAGAACATTGAACCGGAGTCACCCATAAATATCTTCGCTGGGTGTGCGTTATGGGGCAGAAACCCAATACAGACGCCAATAATGACAGCGGTGATGAGTGATGGTGCACCTGCACGGCTAAAGCCATAGATAACCGCCAATAAGTAAGCGAAGGCAAAGAAGGCCGCCCCTGAAATAGCAACGATTCCTGCAGCTAAGCCATCTAGACCATCGATGAAATTCACCGCATTGATGGTGACAAGAACAATCATGACCGTAACAAGCTGACCGATACTTGGCGGAAGTGTGATGACACCATTGATAGGTAACCACAACACTTGGATACCGAAGATCAATAAAATTCCCGCTGCTAGCGCCTGCCCCGCGAGTTTGGTCAAGGCATCCAATTCAAAGCGATCATCAACTAAACCCATAGCAACAAGAAGAGTTGCCGCCAAGAAAATACCGAGTGATTCGCGGCCAAATGATTTTCCAACAAGCGATAGGTGGTTAACCATTGCGAAGGTGAGCGCCATAGAGATCCACATTGCGAGTCCACCCCAACGAGGAGTTGGGGTTGTATGAACATCGCGATTACGAATCTGTGCGACAGCTCCGGACTTAATCGCCCAGGTGCGAACAAAGGGAGTGACTACATAACAGAGCGCTGCCGCCAAAAGCAGGGTGACGAGGTACTCGCGCATCTGTTAAATGTTTTCCTTACGCCTGGTAGATAGGAAAACGTGCAGTCAGTGCATGGACTTCAGATTTAATCGCCGCATGTGCTGCAGCATCATCAGTCTTAATTGCGCGTGCGATAAGAGATGCAATTGTCTTCATCTCTTCAACGCCCATTCCCTGGGTTGTTGTCGCAGGGGTTCCGACGCGAATTCCTGAAGTTACTGATGGAGCTTCTGGATCGTAAGGAATTGAGTTTTTGTTGAGAACAATTCCTGCAGCTCCACAACGTTCATCTGCAACCTTGCCATTAACACCTGTTGAGCGAATATCGATGAGAGCAAGGTGAGTCTGAGTTCCACCAGAAACGGCGCGCATACCTTCGCCTTCAAGAGCTGCAGCAAGTGCCTGCGCATTGATGATGACATCTTTTGCATACTTTTGGTAAGCAGGAGTTGCACATTCAGCAAGCGCGATTGCCTTTCCGGCAACTGCAGACATGATTGGTCCGCCCTGCATTCCAGGAAATACCGCCTTATCAATTGCTGCTGCATGTTCTGCCTTAGTCAAAATCATGCCGCCACGTGGTCCGCGCAAAACTTTATGTGTTGTAAATGAGACAACATCTGCATAAGGAACTGGTGAGGGAATTGCCTTACCTGCTACTAGACCGATGAAGTGCGCTGCATCAACCCACATGATTGCGCCGACTTCGTCGCAGATTGCACGAACCTTTTCAAAATCAATCAATGATGGGTAAGCGGTGGCGCCTGAACAGATCATCTTTGGCTTATTGGCAATCGCAAGGTCGCGAAGTTCGTCGTAATCGATGAGTTCGTTATCTTGGCGAACACCGTATGAAACTACGTTGAACCATTTTCCTGAAAAGTTGACCTTTGATCCATGAGTGAGGTGGCCACCATGGGGAAGAGACATTGCAAGAACTGTGTCCCCTGGCTTTGTAAATGCTTGATAGACAGCAACGTTTGCACTTGCACCTGAGTGAGGCTGAACGTTTGCATGTTCTGCACCAAATAAAGATTTTGCGCGATCTATCGCGATTACTTCTGCCTTATCTACTTCTTCGCATCCACCGTAGTAGCGCTTTCCTGGGTAACCCTCGGCATATTTATTAGAGAGCGTTGAACCCATCGCTGCAAGAACTGCGCGTGAAGTGAAGTTCTCAGAAGCAATCAGCTGCAGGTTGGTCTGCTGGCGCTTGAGCTCAGATAAGAGCACCGCTGCGATATCTGGGTCTTGCTGTGAGAGAAGGTTGAAATCTGGGCCATAGAAAGTTTCGGACATGGCGACAGCCTAATAGTTAGGGCTTAGAAATGCGCGGCGCGACCTTCTTCATCTCAGCAAACGAAATGGCGCCTTCGCGGATGAGTTGAATATCTAGCTCATCGGCTTCAATGATGGTGGTGCGAGGGCCAGATTTAAGGGGTCCATTATCGAAAACCACGGCAACGTTCCAGTCTTTGACTTGGGTGCGATCAATCTTGAGCATCGGCTCGCTTCCAGCACGTGATGCGCTAGCAACTGCAAGTGGACCAGACTCCTTAAGAAGAGCACGAACAAATTTAGATTTCGGTACGCGCACGTTGAAGAGATCTAACTCTTTATCATCTCCAAGATCCCAATTAAGAACAGAGCTTGGTTTCAAAGAGACCGAGAGAAGCCCTGGCCAGAATGCATCACAGAGTTTCTGAGTATCAGGAGACACTGCACGAGAGATTCCTTTAACTGTATCCAGGCTATAGGCGAGAACTTGAGCAACAACTCCAGTTTCATCGCCACGAAGCACATGCATTGCCCGCACTGCAAAAGGTGAAAATGCATCAGCGAGATATACATACCCATGTTCAAGAGGAGCCACAATCACATACCCTGCGCGTATCTCTTTTAACGCACGAGCTATGTGCTTCTTCTGCTCACCGGCCTTGAGGTCAATGCGTGGCATCGCTATCTCCTCACTGCAGTTGTAAATCGCGGACGGCCAGTTAAATCCTTATGCAGAAGAATATCTGTGAAATCAGCGCTAAGTACATCAGCAATAGCGCCGCCTTGTTCTTCATGATGCTCAATAGCTAAGAAGCCTCCCGATTTAAGTAAGCGGCCAGCTGCTGAAATGAAGAGGCGCGGGGATTTCATCCCATCTGCTCCCCCAAAGAGTGCGACCGCTGGTTCGTGATCTGCAACGTCACGTGGCAACTCTTGTGAGTCAGGAACATATGGAGGGTTGGCAATAACCACATCACATTTAACGCCTTCTAGAGCTGTTGCGACATCGCTTTCGAGAATACGTACCTTCTCATCGATAAATGAGACATTCTCTTTTAGCCAATGGATCGCTTCAGGGCTCTTCTCCACTGCAATGACATGTGTCTGCGGCGCTTCAGTTGCAATCGCAAGTGCCAAGGCACCGGAACCCGAACCAAGATCTACCACACTGACTGCTCCACTCAACTTCTCGATGTGAGTCAAAACTGATTCGACAAGTAATTCACTTTCAGGGCGCGGAACCAATACGCCAGGCCCTACCTTGATTTCTAGATGCCTGAAATATGCAATGCCAGTGAGATATTGCAGAGGTTCGTGCGCGCAACGACGATCGAGTAACTTCCAGAAAGTCTCTTCGACAACAGTCATATCCCCAATGGCCGTAAGCGCGTTTTCAACGGTTAGCGGATTATGAAGATCCATCCGTGAAATACCGAGCGTATGTGCAAGTAAGTGCTCGGCTTCTACTTCAGCAAATCCTGCGGCTGCGAGTTGTTCCTTACCGCCTCGCAAAAATTCTTTAAAGGTAAGTTCCATAAGAGTGACTTAATTTGTTGAAGAAAGCTTTGCGGCTCTATCGGCATCGAGAAGCGCTTGTACAACTTCATCAAGTTCGCCGTTGAGAACTGCATCCAAGTTATTAGCCTTGTAATTTACGCGGTGATCGCTGAGGCGGTTTTCAGGGTAGTTGTAAGTGCGAATACGTTCTGAGCGATCGACGGTACGGACCTGGCTCTTACGTTCTGCCATCGCAGCAGCTTCTGCCTTTTCCTGCGCATCCATAAGTAGTCGGGCGCGCAAGATACGAAGAGCAGATTCCTTATTTTGAAGCTGTGACTTTTCATTCTGACAGGAAACAACAATTCCAGTAGGAATGTGAGTCAAACGAACTGCAGAATCAGTGGTGTTAACAGACTGTCCGCCAGGACCTGATGAGCGATATACATCTACGCGTACATCGTTCATATTGAGCTCAACATCAACTTCTTCAGCTTCAGGAAGGATAAGCACACCCGCTGCAGATGTATGAATTCGTCCCTGGCTTTCAGTTTCAGGAACGCGCTGCACGCGGTGTACGCCACCTTCAAATTTAAGTCGTGCATAAGGAGTTGTTCCAGGTTCTGGAGTTCCCTTTGATTTCACTGCCATAGAAATATCTTTATAGCCACCGAGTTCAGACTCAGTCATATCGATAATTTCGATTTTCCAGCCACGCTTTTCTGCGTAGCGCTGGTACATACGAACCAAGTCACCAGCAAAGAGCGCGGATTCATCTCCACCTGCTCCAGCTTTCACTTCAATAATGACATCGCGATCATCGTTAGGGTCGCGCGGAAGCAGTAACTCTTCTAACTTATCTGCAGCAGCTTCAACAGCGACTTCCATCGCTGGAATTTCTGAGGCAAATGAGGGATCTTCAGCAGCCATCTCTTTTGCAGCCTCAAGGTCATCAGCGGCAGATTTCCAGGCATTAAATCCTGCAACTACTGGTCCAAGCTGGGCGTAACGACGGCCCAGTTTGCGGGCATTGCCTTGATCTTCGTGGATAGAAGGGTCAGCCATCTTTGCTTCGAGCTCTTGATATTCACGCACCATTTCATGGGCGGATGCAAAACGATCGTTAGCCATATGACTTCATCCCTTCTATTTTCGTTAATCTTCTATGGATTACTAAATCTTTAGAGAAATAAAAAGACCGCGCCGCAACCTTTCGGCTGCGATGCGGTCTCTTTAGAAAGCTAGTTAGCTGCGGTAGTCGCAGAGTTCTTTGATTTAGAGTTATTACCGAAACGCTCTTCGAACTTAGCGACGCGTCCACCAGTATCGAGGATGCGCTGCTTACCTGTGTAGAACGGGTGGCAGACTGAGCAAACTTCAACATAGATTGAACCGCTTGCAACTGTTGAGCGGGTAACAAACTTTTCACCGCAACCACACGTTACTTGAGTCTCTTTGTACTCTGGGTGGATATCTTTCTTCATATTCTTCATTCCTTTTCTTGAGTCTGGGTCCAGCTCGCTGGTGAACCAGGTCATCGCCATAAGGTGTGGCAATAGGCCCTAAGTCTCTCGTAAAAGCAGAAAACCGCAAAATCCACGCGGGGTTTGGGCTTACTTGCTGTCGTCTGGCCCAGCCGTTGTCTTCTGGATCTGCATCAAGAATTCGACGTTGGACTTTGTGCCCTTCATCTTCTCAAGAAGCAATTCGAGAGCTGCTTGTGGCTCGAGTGCATGGAGAACGCGACGTAGCTTCCAGACAATGTTGAGTTCTTCGGTACCCATAAGGATTTCTTCCTTACGTGTACCTGAAGCAACAACGTTGACTGCAGGGAAGATGCGCTTATCAGCCATCTTGCGATCGAGGATGAGCTCCATATTTCCAGTGCCCTTGAACTCTTCGAAGATAACTTCATCCATACGTGAACCGGTATCAACAAGTGCTGTTGCGAGGATGGTAAGTGAGCCGCCATCTTCGATATTTCGAGCCGCACCGAAGAACTTCTTTGGTGGATAAAGAGCTGCTGAATCAACACCACCAGACAGAATGCGGCCTGATGCAGGTGCTGCGATGTTGTACGCACGACCCAAACGAGTGATTGAGTCGAGAAGAACTACAACATCGTGGCCCATTTCAACGAGGCGCTTTGCGCGCTCGATTGCGAGTTCGGCAATTGTTGTGTGGTCATCAGCTGGGCGGTCGAATGTTGAAGCAATAACTTCACCCTTCACGCTGCGCTGCATATCTGTAACTTCTTCAGGACGTTCATCAACGAGAACAACCATCAAGTGACACTCAGGGTTATTTGTTGTGATTGCGTTGGCAATTGATTGCAAGACCATGGTCTTACCAGCCTTAGGAGGCGAAACGATAAGTCCGCGCTGGCCTTTACCGATTGGTGCAATCAGATCGATAACGCGAGTTGTAAGAATGTTTGGCTCTGTCTCAAGGCGAAGGCGCTCTTGAGGATAGAGAGGGACAAGCTTTCCGAATTCAACGCGGCCACGTGCTTCTTCATATGGCAATCCATTGATTGTTTCGAGAGTGATGAGTGGGTTGTATTTCTGACGGGTTTCGCCTTCACGTAATTGACGAACCTGTCCTGTAACAACATCGCCCTTACGAAGACCGTACTTACGTACCTGGCCTTGTGAAACGTAGACATCGTTAGGTCCTGGCAGGTATCCACCTGTACGAATAAATGAGTAGTTATCCATGATGTCGACAAGGCCACCGACTGGTACCAAGACATCATCTTCACCGATAACTGGTTCGCGCTCTTCGCGGTTTCCACGGTCACGGTTGCGATCACGTCCACGATTGCGGTCGCGACGGTTACGTCCGCCACGATCTTCGCGGTCATTGCCGCGGTCATTATTCGATGGGGCGTTATCTGATGAGTTATCTTCATCATCGCCTTCATCTGATGAGTTATCTGAATTCTTTGCCTCGCGGTTGTTCTTCTTGGCATTGCGTGCTTCGCGACGTGCTTCGCGTTCTGCCTTAGCTGCTTCGCGGTTTGATGCTTGGAGATCTGCAATAGCTGTAACGAGATCATCCTTCTTAAGCTTTGCTGCACCTTCGACACCGAGCTGAGACGCAACTTCCTTTAACTTAGGAAGGGTCATGCTTGAAAGCTCTGGACTGCTAGAACGAACTGGTTCTGTTGTTGTCATGTATTTCTTTTCAGTTTGGGGCTTACTTGATAAGGCAAACCCAGGGGTTTATGTAAGTTGCTTATTTTTTACTACTGTGATTTATCAATTCTTACGAGTTGACCCTTAACTTACGGGGCTGAACTGATGGCAAAACTATAGCAGGGTGGCTCCGCGGCTCGCAATTTCAAGAGATTTACCCTCAAATTTCGCTCCGCCAGCGCGTGAGAGTTGAATCGTTTCTTCTTCGCCTTCAGTATGAAGTGCAAGGACTGTTGGGCCAGCACCCGAGATAAATGCAGCAACACCTGCAGCGCGAAGCTTGGACATTAAGGCAAAGGAAGATGGCATAGCCTCTTGGCGATATGACTGATGTAAGAAATCTTCAGTTGCAGTGAAGAGCAAGTCTGGGCGAATGGTGAGCGCTTGAGTCATCAAGGCAGCGTTACTTGAATTGCGCTGAGCATCTGCAAATGGAATTGATTCAGGCAACATGGTGCGCGCCTTTTTGGTCGCAAGAGGTGTTGAAGGAATAAAGGCCATCACTTTGATGCGTGGATCAACGGGAAGATGAACTGCATGCGCAATTGCTTTACCGTTTACAACATCTTGCCACGCAACTGTTGCTCCACCGAATAAAGCGGCAGCCACATTATCTGGATGGCCTTCCATCTCATTAGCAAGATTAAGGAGCGCTTCATCGCTCATCTTGTCTGTGCCTGTTAAGACAAGCGAACGAGCTAGAACGAGTCCGCCGATAATTGCTGAAGCAGAGGATCCGAGTCCACGACCATGAGGAATCACATTGAGCGCGCGAACTGCGATTCCCTTTGGCTTACCACCGAGGAAATCGAAACCTTTATACATTGCCTTGACGAGCAAGTTCTTATCATTACGAGGAACTTCGTCAGCACCTTCACCGGTGACATCGATATCGAGGCCACCTTCATCGAGAACCTGCGCGACATAACGATCGTGCATTCCAAACGCTAAACCGAAAGAGTCAAAGCCAGGACCCAAGTTGGCAGAGGTTGCCGGAACCTGCACCTGAATTGGATTAGCTTTAAATGTTGGCTTGGCCATGAATCGATTCTTTCGTTACTTCTTCACTAAGCCAAGAGCTTTGGCGGCAGCATCTGCATTTACGGGAACAACGACAGGATCTGCTGCACCTTCGAGCGCCCACGGAATATCTTTCAGACCATTACCTGTGCATGTAATAACAATTGTCTTATCTTTCGGAAGCTTGCCTGCATTCTT
>Ga0214917_10006591_pt1 | contig 11996 bp, 11 predicted proteins | sample LL_1208_BB_MetaG_FD_177983 | JGI IMG/M metagenome (GOLD analysis project Ga0214917, IMG submission 177983) | Freshwater microbial communities from Lake Lanier, Atlanta, Georgia, United States - LL_1208_BB | ecosystem: Environmental > Aquatic > Freshwater > Lake | place: USA: Georgia | collected...
CTCTCGTTGGCGCGGAGCTGAGCTTTCACTTTCACCATAAAGTTATGCAGTCGCGCAATGTTCACTTCGGTCGTTGTGATTTGATCCCGTAGAAATACGAGATTCTCATCCAACTTGCTTATTGACTCGTTTGCATTAGTGCTGCTCGATAGCAACAGTTCCTCGGCCTCTGCGATCGGATACTCCAGCATAACATTAGCACCCAACCAAAGACATACGGACTCCGCCGGTGGTATGTTCGCCTTAATGTGACAATTATCAGTTAGGGGGAAATGCGTTGTGAGGCTCGCTCGTTCTGCTGACTTCTTCTTGAGAAAATCGACAACTTCGATAGCCTGTTGTATATCCGGGATCTTTCTCTGTGTTGCCCGTTTCTGGGCAAGGAAAGATTCGTGCATGAAGTTGAATTTACTATTTTCAGAAGTCAATGAGAAATACATAATGCAACATACCTCAAAAAGTCCTTGAGGCTAGCCATAATAGTGAGTGGATCACGGTCCCGGACGAAAGCCTCGATGTCCTCCTAGATAATAATGTCGCGCTCGAGTTGGATATTGACGTACTATAAATACCGCAGTGGGTATGTCCGCAGAATTCTTCGCGATAGTTCGCTCTATCAATTCATTGGGTTCAAATGTGGTCATTTTTTGTGCCGAAAAATTAGATATTTCCGATGAATGGGAATAATGAATCGACAGCGAGTAAAATGAATTTCATCGATTCAGTAATGGATACAAACGATTCAACTTTGTCCACCGTATTGGTTCAGCTTGGCTACAATGTTGTGGCTTCCCACGTGAACATTCCTCCATTTGCAAGGGTGGGGTTGAAGTATTTCCATGCCGAATCATCGAACAAGTCTCATAACTATATAGTGGGATTTCTATTCGATAGCCAAAACGCCGGGAAACTTGTTCGGATGACATCGAGTGATATCAGTGAGGTTGCGTCGTTCATTTTGTCTGACTTGGTACCAAAAAGTGAGTCCACCATCATATTGGTTGGCAAGAAGGGGTCACGTAAAGATAATCGTTTCACATTTCCATGCGGACCATGTGAATCACATAACCTTGCTATCAGGGAATTCACAAGTCAGGACAGCATTCAGCCGTACATTTCGTCCATTCTATCGGATGTCGATAAAATCGAGTCGAGGTACGTTACGAAGCGATCATGCTTAGTTAACCTCGCCTAGGAGAGCGCGGGATCCTGTTCGATCTGATATGGCTGTTATACAAACATCTGATAAATCCATAAGAATAGCACCTGGCTTAAATCGGTCAGAAATTCAGAGGCTTGTCTTCGCTAATCAGCTGTTGCAGATACCAGGGGTGACGGAGAAATTGGCGATAGCGTTGTCTGATAGGTTCAAAAATAGCATCGGTCTCATGACCTATATCAGCAGTGGACGAACCCTCAAGGAGTTCACATTTCTTGACTCGCGACAAGCAACCAAAAAGTAAATATTCTTGATTATTGTATCGTATTCGCACGTAGGATTAACAGCAGACTACTTTCAGTCTTGGAGAGGATATTCGACTCAAGCGCGGATCCACATTCATGTATATGGTAGGGGTGAAACATATTGATTTTCGGTTGGCATCATTTACTTTAGGATCTACTGTTACAACCAGTTAAGGCGAAGGCAGGTCACCGAGTGATTCAGCCACGCTTCGAAGGTTCTTCGCGTTTTGGAGAGCATGAACTAGCGCATCCCCATGCGCAGATGAGACTCGTTTCTCGCTTTCCATATTTTGAATCGTGTCTATCGCGTCCGTCAAGCTAGCGTCCGATTCGCCCTCCAACAACGGTTTTCGGTGATGCATAATTGAATCAGATTCCTCCTGTGAGAACTGCGGTAAGAGTCTTTCAAAAAGTCTCAAGTTTGCACTGCCGACGAGGAGCCCGAAACTCCCGGTTGAAAGCGTCAATATGAGTAGATTCATCAAATTCATATCAAATATTCATAATTGCTACGAAGCATGAAAATGGCACACGAAAAAAAATTCGTCGATTAGTAATATTCGGCTATATTCATGATGAGTAATTCGATAATATAATTCAATGATAGGTCAGAATGGCTGACGCCTTGACGACGATATGTAACTGACAAGTACAATTCAGAATACATCGCACCTCTATGGGCAAGGGGGTTCGGAATAGAACTAACTCTTATCTGAGGAGCGTACAGTGATTTCGGTTGTTAATCCCTCGCTGGGCAACTGTGCTTGAGTGAGTTTCATGAGCCGTGTACACAGAGACTCTCTGGAATTTCGAGAACTATACTGTAAGACTACATTAAGAAAAAATGACGATGACGATGCTAGCAGTTTTTCGTGCACAGCTGGCTGTACTAATGACTTTCAGTCTTTCCCTTTCACGTTCGGCTGAAATTCTCGGAAAATGTCTGATTGTATCACAATCTGTGCTGTTGCCCTCTCACGTGGATCGAATCGCACTAGAGAACGGATGAGTGCAGTTATACCCGGACAAAGGCTAGTCGGTATTTCCCCGATGTAGACCTCCATATCCCCGTTGATTGTTGCTGATACATTCAGCTTATGAAGGTATTTCCTTACCCGTGAATCTGGGATAAGTGCGATTTCCTGATCGCTCAGCTTCCCGAATCTTCTCAAAATCAGGTCATATTGCCTGATGGAATCTTTTCCAGGGAGAAGGGGTTTCTTGGACACCACCTCTGCAATTATGCAACCCAAACTAAATATATCGATTTTGTTGGTGTAAGTATAAGCTGGAACCAGAATCTCCGGAGCCCTATACCATCGCGTGCAAACATAATCCGTCAACGGTACTGTGGCAGGCCCAACCGTTCGGGCCAATCCAAAGTCGCAAATTTTAACGTCACAATTCTTGCTAACGAGAATGTTTCGAGGTTTAAGATCGCGATGAATTATACCGCAATCGTGAATATATCTCACTCCATCAATCAACTGATAGAATATGACAAGCATTTGCTCGACCGAGAGTGATTGGCTGCTCTTAACGACCGATCCAAGGTCTGTCTCCATGAGCTCACTAACAATGTAAACAGCTTTATTGCAATACATGACGTCGACTAGTTTCAGCACATTCGGATGATTCATCTCCTTCATGCATAGAAGCTCCCGAAACAAGCGTGCTTTGGACGTCTCGTTGTCCCAAGCGTCGTTTAGTTTCTTTATAGCCACAGGAATCGGCTCTTTCTCGCGGTTTCCAACTTTCAAGGCCGAGAAGACGAATCCATAGGCTCCTTGCCCGACGGGCTCGACTGGGATATACCCGAAAGGGATAGTATCCACATTCTTGTCCCCAAACCACACCCTCGATCCGGAACAAGGCGCATCCTCAATCATTTAAGGTCCCTAGGACGATGATAGGAAGCATATCTACGAGACTAACTCAAAGTGCATGGAGCAAAATGAAGGTATTACGGTTGAACAGTTCTCGGTATTTATCCCTTCTGAACATTGGGGAATATCTTCGCGAAGGAAAGTACAAGGAAATCGAACAATGGTCTCATCCTCTAATCACCCTACAAATATCGATACTTAGTAATATGATTTCCGCACTATGTACAGTACAGTAAATGGTACCAGTCGTTTTTTTTTGCGGAGGCTTTTTAAATAATAAATCCTGGGAATAAAGACGTTGAGTTGGTGAATCGCGTTCGGTCACCGGTCAGGATATGCGTCAGCGAGAGTGCATAGAAGGCCCCGCACATTCCTTCGAAAAGAGAGTTGGGGCGATCTGCCAGAGGATTGAAACGCTTCCAGTTCTCAGATACATAAAAGCTGAACCATTGGGCTTTGTGAAGCCATTCGTCATCTCCAGTTTGCGTGAATATTTCCAGTAGTGCACATATGCTACCACTTGTTCCGTGGCATATACCCGGTCCTTTGTTTGCAATGATACCCCTTCGCCAGACAACTTCCCCTAGTCTTTTGGCGTGCTCGACGTATAGACCGGGAAACATTTTGTCTAATGTACAAATAAGTGGAATCCAACCCGTCGCGCCATGACAAAAATGTACAAGTAAGTCGGCGTCAGTCGATGTGGACGACTGCACGTTTCCACTGCTGTGGCTGTATCGACTCAACATGAAGTCCGCGGTGCTTTTAATCAGTTCGTTGGCGCCTGGTTCAATCTCCTCTAGCATCTCTCGCCCACATAAACAGAGCGTCAGTAGTATACCAGCGACTCCATGGATGGCTCCCAAATATTCCTTTGAATGCCATTCCCACATCAAGTGAACCCTGTTAGAGGCTTTTCCGGCTAACACAATCTGGCGGGCGAGCGTTCGGATGTGATCGTCAAGTCGCCAGCCTGGGTGACGTCGTTTTGCAAACAGTAGTCCCAATAGACAACCTGCCCTTCCGTACAAAACCTCGCATTCCTTGGCATCCATCTGAATCGCACGTTGCGCGTATTCGCAAACCTGATCTTCATTCCCCTCCATAATTGACGCAAACATGTTACTCTCAAGAATCGTAACCCTGTGGTCATTGGGATTCAAGGAACGCTGTAATCCCTTAAGCAGTCGCTCCCAGCACGGATCTCCGAGTATGTAGTAAGTATAAACAATACCAAGATCTCCTATATAAATACCGTCCACTACGTGTCCGGTCTTTGGATTACTCAAATATTCATTGAGCCGTTTCTCAATGTCTGCTAGCGCTCCATCGATTGCCTCAAATAACTCCTCCCGATGAGGGCCCTTATTCGCCGGGAACGTATGTTCCATATATCGCCCATTTGAGGATAGGCGCATTATATACTGTGAATCATTAAACTCGAAAACAGAGAAGCATTTTTTTGTCATCAACAGGACTACTATTTGCACATACATACTACATAGGGTTGTTCTAGTAGCGATACTCGGCTGGCTTGTATGGTCCTTCAGCCTTCACACCAATATAATCGGCCTGGTCCTTGGTGAGTTTGGTAAGCTTTGCACCAAGGGATCCCAAATGCAATGTAGCAACCTTCTCATCGAGCTCCTTAGGAAGCAAGTAAACCTTCTTCGAGTACTTCCCAGTGGACTTGTTTGTCCATAGCTCAATTTGAGCAAGGGTCTGGTTGGTGAATGAGCAGCTCATAACAAAGCTTGGGTGCCCAGTTGCACAACCCAAGTTCAACAAACGACCACTTGCCAAGACAATGATACCTCTCTTAGTATCAGGGAAGACAAATCTGTCAACCTGAGGCTTGATTTCATTGCGGACTATACCAGGGAAATTCTCCAATTTCTCCATTTGGATCTCGTTATCAAAATGCCCAATATTACCAACAATGGCATTGTTCTTCATCTTTCGCATATGCTCAAGACTGATAATGTCCTTATTACCAGTAGTAGTGATGAAAATATCTGGGGAATGAGCAAGGTCAAGAGCATCTTCGATGGGGAGAACTTGGAAACCCTCCATCGCAGCTTGAAGTGCGCATATTGGATCAATCTCAGATACAAGTACACGAGCACCACAACCTCTCATGGCGAATGCGCAACCCTTGCCAACATCACCATATCCAGAAATCAAAACAGTTTTACCGCCAATCATAACATCGGTGGCTCTCATGATACCATCGGGCAATGAATGACGGCAACCATAAACGTTGTCAAACTTTGATTTAGTCACACAATCATTAACGTTAATAGCCGGGAAGAGAAGTGTTCCTGCATCAGCCATTTGCTTCAAACGGTGAACACCAGTGGTTGTCTCCTCTGAAACGCCGACAATATTCTCAGCAATCTTGCGCCACTTGTGTGTCTTTCCCTCCTCCAAATTACGACGCAATATCGCCAAAACACACTTCCACTCAGCATTAGTGGTTGAAGCGGGATCTGGAAGCTTCTTAGTCTTTTCATATTCAACCTCGGCCTTGACACCCTCATGGATCAGCAAAGTCATATCCGATCCATCATCGACAATCATGTTGGGGGTTTGGTCACCCCAGTTGAGGGCCTGCTCAGTGCACCACCAGTACTCCTCCAAGGTCTCGCCCTTCCAAGCGAAAACGGCAGCTGATCCTGCCTTGGCGATGGCTGCTGCTGCATGGTCTTGGGTTGAGAAAATGTTACAAGAGCACCAACGAACCTGCGCTCCGAGCTTCTGCAATGTCTCAATCAAAACGGCGGTTTGGATGGTCATGTGTAATGAACCTGAAATTCTCGCTCCGGCGAGTGGCTGCTTAGGGCCGAACTCCTTGCGAGTCTCCATCAAACCGGGCATCTCAACCTCGGCCAGTTCGATCTCCTTACGGCCGAACTCGGCGAGAGTGATATCTTTCACTTTATAATCGTGCATTTTAACAACTATTCGTTCGAATAAAGCTAGGAATAGAGGTTCATGTTCTGTCCAGGGACGTGCTTTAGCTTAAAATGGAAAAATCGTGAAAAAAAATTCGGATGGACGAGTCGGTTTCCTCTGTAACTTGCGTAAGGTGGATTCCCACTACATCACTCCAAGGAGTGAAATTCGCTGGTTCGATCAATCCACCACCTATGGAGGGCAACGAAAGCCACGATGATAACGAAACGGAGACTCAAACCGCTATGGATACTCCTGAAGCACCCCGGAAGTCAGTTCCGACTGGCGATGATGAGCTAGGCCCTGAGTTCAACATGGATGCCTATGACGAAGAGGATGCAAACGATAGGACGCACCTCTTCTCTGTTATTGATGCTGATTTGAAGCTTTCTCGAGTGAAGGATGCCCATATGAACGACGAAGTAAGTGACTCGGAGGATGAGGATTATTATGATATCAAGGAGGACGATGTGCTGTTCGTAGCAGCTAATGTTGAAGAAGACGCTTGCACCGTTGAGGTATATCTACACGATACTAATGATGGTGGTATGTATGTCCATCATGATTTCATGATTTCAAGCTTTCCGCTGTGTTTGGAGTTCATCCCGGCTATGGCAGAATCCAAATCACTACTAGCAGTGGGTACATTCAATCCCTTGATCGAAGTATGGGAACTTGGTATGCAGGATCCCCTCGAACCTTTGACACAACTTGGAGGAAAGAAGAAGGGTCATACTGGTGCTGTCATATCTATGCATTTGTGCCCCCAGAATCAATCCGTTTTAGCATCTGGTTCGGAGGACAAAACAGTCCGAATTTGGGATCTGGTATCGGGCTCTAGCGTGTCCAAACTAACTCACCACTCTGAGAAAGTTCAGGGCGTTCGGTGGCATCCAGTTGAAGCGGGTATTTTGATGACGTCTGCGTACGATAAAACCGTCGTTATCTCGGATCAACGTCAGGGAAGTTCAGCATCTGCCACTATTAAACTTGCACATGATCCTGAGGCTTCAATTTGGTCCCGTCATACCCCGGCTCTTGTTTTCGTTTCTGATGAGTCGGGTATACTTTCTGCCTACGATGTTCGAAAACCATCGACGGCACTTTGGTCAGTGGAAGCATGCCATAAATCACCGTGCACATCTATAACGGATGTTCTTGGGCATCCTCATATACTGTTGACTGCAGGTATGGATGGAAGAGCATGTGTCTGGAACTCGAAGGCATCAGGAACAACTGAACCAGATCTTGTCTTTGCCCGTGAACTCGGTGCTGGTAGCTTGTTTTCCGTAGCAAGTCATGATGCTAATCCTTCACTTGCAGTTTTCGGTGGCTCATGCCCTGTTTTATGGAACATTACTGATACTGATGTTATCTGTAAAACATTCCCAACCCTACCCGGAGCAAATGATCCTATTTATGAACGACAGACGGATGCTGACGATGATGAGAATCTTGATGATGATGACGACAATGAGTAGTATCATAGCTTTAGATGATAAAGAAGTTTCAGAAAAGCATTATCTCTTTAATTTGACTCACCTATTCACCTCGTTAGGTTTTCAAATCCATGCACCGGATGATAACAAAGCGGACTCATTTTTCCTTCCCAGTCCCGAAACAACTCAATGAAGTTGCGCGTGTACCGTTGCTGCGACAAGAATCACCAGTGAAGATTCGACAGCTCTGGTTGGAACAGTTCAAAGATCGAGCTGATGTCGTGGTTGGGACTATGGCGAAATCGGAGTATGATCAGTTCAAATCAAATGCTGTCGCTTGTCCGATGTTTCTGTCCCCTGTGATGAAAAACTCTGACGGATCTTCCTACTTTAATTTAATCACTCAATTCCAAGATGGAAAATACTGCTTGCTCACTGACATGGACGCATTCAGATCTAACCCGTTGAATGCTTCACCGATGATGGTCATCACAGTATACGATGAACTCGTTGCTGAGAAAGGAATAGCTTTGATTCGAGGTGATATAATCAACAGGCTCGAAATATCTAGGAACGAAGCAAACTCGATCCTGAAATTTATACGCGTTTTCTATACGAGCAAATTCGATCAAGTCAAGCGGTTCAACAATCAACCTCGAGAATTTGATTATAATGAATTCATGCGAACTGCGCGTGGTGTTTTATTTGATTCCAGTGGTGTTAGTAACAAAATGTAGAATAGTGTGAAGATGCGATTTATTTTAAACGTACACCACAACGTATACCAGAGACTACATACGTTCTGTCACAAAACTTTTGCATCATTCTTCAGTGCATTGATCAGTTCGTCGACATTCTCCACCTTCCGCCCACCTTTTCGGGCCGGTGGTTCACTTAAAGACACGACCTTAACCCGAGGACTAACATCTGCACCTAGGGAAGGCAGCTCAAAAACATCCAACGGTTTCTTCTTTGCTTTCATCAGATTTGGCAAGGTGGCAAATCGAGGTTCATTCAAACGCAGGTCTGTTGTAATCACCGCAGGCAGGGGAACCCTAACTTTCTCGATTCCCGCGTCAACCTCGCGAGATACAACTAGCTCAGTTTTCAAGTCGTTGAAAGCAACAGCTGATGCAAACGTTGCCTGGGGCCATGACAACATACCCGCAAGAATCTGTCCTGTCTGATTGTTGTCGCCATCAATTGACTGTTTACCCATTATAACCAACATGGGATTCTCTTTCTCAATAACCTTGTTCAGGACTTTGGCAACCCCCAACGGCTGAAGATCCGTATCCGTCCGTACATCAGTCTTCACGAGTATCGCTCGATCAGCTCCCATTGCTAACGCCGTTCGAAGGGTGTCTTGAGACTGCTGTGGACCTACACATACTGCAACAACTTCTGAAACGAGACCTTTCTCGCGAAGCCTGATAGCCTCTTCAACAGCTATTTCACAAAACGGATTCATTGACATTTTAACGTTTGTATCAACCCCTTTACCAGCGAGAATCCGCACTTTAACCGCATAGTCGACCACTCTCTTGATTGGAACGAGCGCCTTCATCAATATCTAGGACATACACGCCTGTTGTACACACTAACAGGAAGCAGATGTGATATATGATTATGAGGACGTAAATCTATCTACTGCAAAATGACCCACCCTAACCAAGAGTGTTTTCGGCTGAATATGTCATATATAAAAACCCATCTTCAGCTTTATTAGCCTCATATATCTCAGACAAAAGTGCACCCGTCTTCGGGGATGTGTTACCAACAAACAGATATATCGTCTGTTCGGCGGTCAATGCCTGCCCTCCGGTGCTTTCGACCTAGCCATGAGTTGACACTAACTAAAGACATTTTCATACCTGTGTAATGTGCTTGTGGATAATGTACTTGAATTCACCACAGAGCATAGTCCCGGGCACAAGGAACTTCTTCTTCTCTATCTCTGGTAAAGAATTCTTAGCCCGCGCGTTCCTTTCAACGATAACCGGTACCCTATCCGGATACTTGCTCAGAATTCGTCTTGATTCGGAACAACGCTTCTCAAAATCAGCGTCGTGTTTCATTTCGTATGGGAAAACTATCTAAGAGACGACGCAAACATTGCATGATGTGACAGTTGGCGAAAAAAACTTCCGAGCGAATCTATTCCTTAGTTTCTTTCATATGTCTCAACAACTACTTCAGTATGTCCCACAAGCCGCGAAGATCGCTGTGGTTGGTGGAACTACAGTTTTCGGTGCTTACTGGATGGCTAACAACTGTCTTTATAATGGTATGTCCTCTTCTTTCCCATCCGCTTTATATCTTTGTTTCTCTTAGTTGACGCAGGTCATCGTGCTATCAAGTTCAATCGTTTGACCGGTATCGGCGAGCAAGTCTACACTGAGGGTACACATTTCCTCCTCCCTTGGTTTGAACGCCCGATTATCTACGACGTTAGAACGAAACCTCGAACCATGGTCTCTCTAACTGGTTCAAAGGATTTGCAGATGGTGAATATTTCATTGCGTACATTGAGTAGACCAGCCGAGAATAAGCTCGCTGACATCTACCGAACTCTTGGTCTCGACTACGATGAGAAGGTCCTTCCTTCCATTGTCAACGAGGTTTTGAAGTCGGTCGTGGCGCAGTTCAACGCTTCCCAACTTATCACCCAACGAGAACTGGTGAGCAAGTCAATCCGGAAAGAGCTTATCACTAGAGCCCGTGAGTTCAACATTCTCTTGGACGATGTTTCGATCACCCACTTGAATTTCTCACCCGAGTACGAAAAGGCTGTTGAGTCCAAGCAGGTTGCTCAACAACAAGCCGAGAAAGCCAAATATCTTGTTCTCAAGGCCCAGGAGCAAAAGAAGACTATCGTTCTTCGTGCACAGGGAGAGCAACAATCCGCCAAGATGATTGGTGATGCTATCAAGAACAATCCAGGTTTCGTTGAGCTCAGGCAAATCGAAGCCGCGAAGGAGGTTGCCAACTCTTTATCAAAGAGCAGCAATCGCGTGATTCTCAATGCTGATGCATTGATGTTGAACGTTGCGAGTGAGGCATCCGCTCCAAAGCTATAAACTAGACCCCAAGTGACTAGAGTTTCCATCGAGACGAAAATGTTAGACTACAATGACGATTCCGTTCTCTCAGCTCCCCTAATCAATCCACAGTTTAAAATGAAGCGACTTTTTTCATCAAGTGTTAACCGTCCAAAGTCTCTAACTTTGCCCACACTGAAAAATTCTATTGAGTATCAGTACTATCCTATCACTGCATATGAAATTATTAAGGATCTTCCTTATTCCATTCGGGTTCTTCTGGAATCGGCAGTGAGAAACAAGGATGGGTTCGCCGTTACCCAGAAGGATATTGACACTATTCTAAACTGGTCCACAACAAGTAAATCAGAGAATCAGGAAATTGCATACAAACCGGCTCGTGTCTTACTTCAAGACTTCACAGGTGTGCCCCTGGTTGCGGATATCGCCGCCATGCGTGATGCCGTCAGTCAGATGGGAAAGGATCCTAAGATTGTTAATCCTTTGGTTCCAATTGATTTGGTCATCGATCATTCAGTTCAAGCAGACGTCGCCAGATCACCCAACGCTCTTAGAAGAAATGAAGAAATTGAAATGGAACGTAATATTGAGCGCTTTGAATTCCTCAAATGGGGCGCACATGCGTTTGGAAATATGAGAATCGTCCCCCCTGGTAATGGTATCGTACATCAAGTTAATTTGGAGTATCTTTCTCGTATTGTTTTCGGTGCAGATTCCAATAAACCTGGAACTATTTTGTATCCAGATTCTTGCATTGGATGTGATTCTCATACTCCCATGGTTTCCGGTTTGGGTGTTCTAGGTTGGGGTGTTGGAGGTATCGAAGCTGAATCCGTTCTATTGGGCCAGCCTATATCAATGGTCATTCCGCAAGTAATTGGTGTTCATATGACGGGAAAACTTCGTGAAGGTGTCACATCGACCGACTTGGTTCTCTACATCACAGAACTTATGAGAAGAAGAGGCGTTGTTGGAAAGTTTGTTGAATTCTTTGGACCTGGATGCTTGTCACTCAGTGTCCCAACCCGTGCCACTATCGCAAACATGGCTCCTGAGTATGGTGCAACTGTCGGTTTCTTCCCATTCGACAGTAAAACCGAGGAGTATTTGAGATTATTGGGTCGCCCCTCTCAGTTTGTTGACATTGCTGCTGGTTACATGAGGACAAACGGTCTTTCACCCACAAACAG
>Ga0214917_10006592_pt1 | contig 11992 bp, 9 predicted proteins | sample LL_1208_BB_MetaG_FD_177983 | JGI IMG/M metagenome (GOLD analysis project Ga0214917, IMG submission 177983) | Freshwater microbial communities from Lake Lanier, Atlanta, Georgia, United States - LL_1208_BB | ecosystem: Environmental > Aquatic > Freshwater > Lake | place: USA: Georgia | collected...
GTGTCGGCGTCGTCGGCCCGGGAGTCAGCCCGCCGGCCGGTCAGAATCCCGCCATGCCGACCGTGCCGCAGGCCTCGCCGCCGGCCGTCGCCGTGGCGGCCGTGCCATCCGCTCCGCTCCAGTCGCCCGTCCAGGCACCCGTCCAGGCACCCGCCGCGCAGCCCGGGCCACCAGCCCCCGCGCCTGTGGCGACGCCGACGCCACCGCCGGCCGATGGTGGTCCGCCGCAGGAGCCGGTGGGGTTCGTCGGCGGCGAGGGCGTGTTGCTGAGAATGATCGGTGCGGCGGACACGCTCGAGTGGACCGTGTTTCCCGTGGGTTCCGTGCTCAATCGCGACGAAGACCTGCTCGTGCCGCGGGGCTTCCAGCCGGAGTTGCACGTGCGTGGTGTGACCATCCGCCTGCTGCCCGAGACCCGCGCCGTGCTGTCGATCGACGCCGATGGCACGCCGCGGATCGAGGTCGTGTTCGGACGGGCCGTGGCCCGTGCCAGCCGGGCCGACGCACGGCTGGGCATCTCCGCGGCCGGTCTGACCGGCACGGTCGAGGCCGGACTGCTCAGCCCGGTCGCCGTGGAGGTCGAACTGGACCGCGCGCCGGGAACCGACCCGGCCGACACGCCCCCGCACATCCGTGGACGGGTCTTCGCGGCCTCACGTGGACTCTCCTGGCGGCAGACCTCCGGCGACGGCGGGGCCGCGGCGCCGCCATTGGCCGGCATCGACGCGCAGGGCATGCTCGAGGCCGGCACGGCGATCGAGTGGGACAGCGTCGCAGCCGACCGGGTGCAGGTGGTTCGCGACCGCGGGCTGCCGCCCTGGATCGAGTCGGGGGTGCGTGCCGACCGGTTCGAGAAGGCGGCCGCCGAGGCCCTCGCGGCGAAACTGGCGGCCACGACGCCGCTGACGCGGGCGCTGCGCGAACTGGCGGCCGACAAGCGGGTGGAGAACCGGATGCTCGCCGCCTCGACGCTCGCCCTGCTCGGGGATTTTGACGACGTCGTCGAACAGCTCGCGGCCGAATCGGCGGCCCGCAAGCTGGAGCCGAGACAGTGGTCGCAGCTGCAGGCCGGCACGGTGCCGTTGGCGCTGGCCCGCGGCGGCGCCGTGGCCGCCCGGCTGCACGACGCCCTCGTCGATCGCGGTCCGCACGGCAAGGCGGACGCCCTCTGGGCCATGGCCCGCGGCCTGACCGACGAGGAACTGGCCGCCGGCGCGGACCGCGGCCTCGTGGAAGCGCTCGAGGACCCGACCCTGATCGTGCGGCGGTTCGCCAGCCAGACCCTCGTCGATATCACCCAGCCGACGGTGGTCGACCGCAACCGCTATCGGGCCGACAGCTCGCCCGACATGCGGCGCGAGGGAGTGGTCTGGTGGCGCGGGCAGCTCGAGAAGGGGTTGATCAGGCGGTCGCCGGCAGGGCGGGTCGAAGCCGGCCGGGCCGTCGGCACGGCTGGCAGCCCCGGGGCCGGGCCCGTCCCCATGGCGTCACCCGATGCGGAGGACGAACCCGATCCCGACGCCCGCTGACGCGGTGAGCAGCCGCGTGGCGGTCGGACGGCTCGACTATTTTCGCGGCACGGGGCCGCGGCATGCGGATGGTTTGTGTCGGCGCCGCGCGGGGTGCTATGATCCACGAATTCCGGGCCGCACCGTCCCCCTTGGCGGTGATACCCCGGAATGGGAAATGGCCTCGAACAAAGGCCCACCCCGCCCTCCGAGGCCCGCTTTCGGGAGGCCGAAGGGACGGCCGCAGTGCTGCGGGTTCGCCCGCGTTTTTGCCTGAAGGGAAAGACCGAGTGCAGATCAACGTTTCCGCACGGCACGGCCAGCTCAGCGGTGCCACGCAGTCCAAGATCGCGGCGAAAGTGTCTCGTCTGAAGCGGTATTTCAACCGCCTGACCGCCCTCAACGTGACGGTGGACCTGGAAAACGAGGCCCTCCCCGAGGTCGAAATCATCGCCTCGGCCGAGCATTTCCACGACATGGTCAGCCGCGAGCACTCCAGCCAGCTCTGGCGGAGCGTCGATGGGGCCGTCCAAAAGCTCGAGCAGCAGCTCAGAAAACACAAGGAGAAGGTTCTGGACCACAAGCACGTGCAGCCCACGCGCGAGTCCTGAACGCGACACGCATGAAGTTTTCCGATTTCGTGGCCCCCGACGCCATCCGCTCCCACATCGATTCCGGCACCAAGGAGGGTGTGATCCGGGAGATGGCCCAGTCGCTCGTGGACGCCGGCAGCATCGCGGCCGGCGACCTGGAGAGCATCATCAAGGCCATCATGAAGCGGGAGGATCTCGGCAGCACCGGCATCGGCCGGGGCGTGGCGGTGCCGCACACCAAGCACCCCAGCGTGAACCGTCTGGTGGGGACCGTCGCGGTCAGCCACGAGGGCGTCGATTTCGAGAGCCTCGACGGCGAACCGGTGCAGCTGTTCTTCCTGCTGGTGTCGCCGCCGGACCGGCCGGGCGACCACCTGCGGGCGCTCGAGAACATCTCCCGGCAGCTGCGTGACGAGACGTTCTGCCGGCAGCTGAAGTCGGCGAAGGGCCCGCTCGACATCCAGCACCTGCTGGAAGAGGCGGACAGCCACGGGGTGGCGTCGTGACGAGTGCGGCGGCGGAACATGAGCTGGAGCGGTGCGGGCAACGGTGGTCGTCGGGGCGGGATTTCGGGATTCGTGAACGCATGAGTGATCAGGTGGCGTCGCGTGAGGTCGTGGTGGGGATCGCGCAGGGGTTGCATGCCCGGCCGGCCGACCAGCTTGCGCGCGAGGCACGCAGGTGGCAGTCGCGGATCGAACTGCTGCACGATTCGCAGCGGGTCGACGGGAAAAGCATCCTCGAGGTGCTGACCCTCGCGGCCGAGGCGGGCACGCGGCTGGTGGTCGAGGCCACCGGTCCCGACGCCCGCGAGGCGGTCGAGGCGATCGGCGGCCTGTTCGACCGCAACTTCAACGAACAGGAACAGGGCGACGGCCGCTGACGGGGCCGTCCGACGCGTCGGGAAACAGGTCAGAAGACAGGTCGGTCATCAGCACCCGTGCTGATCGGCGGTGGTTTCCGGCCGGGGCCGTGCGTCCCGCGGGAGCCGCCTTCCGTATTGAAACCACAGTCCACACAACGAACGAAGGAGCCGCAACGAGCCGCGAGGCGCGCCTGTCGCCGGGATCCCGATCGCTGCCGTCATGTCCTGCATGACCCGGGCGCGATCTCCCTGCCCGACATGCCGCAGCCCGCGGGCGAACTGCGCCCCCCATGCTGAAACTCCAGGGAATCGCCGTTTCGCCCGGCGTCACGATCGGCGAAGCGCTCGTGCTCGACAGCGAGGGCTTCCGCATCCCGCGACGCTTCGTCGAACGCAGCGCCGTCGACACGGAACTGGCCAGGCTCCAGCACGCCGTGGCCGAAACGGCCCGCGAGATCGAGCGCAACCGCGACGCCATCCGCGGCGAGCTCGGCGAGCAGTACGCCGCCATCTTCGCCGCCCATCTGGCGATGCTGCACGATGCCAAGCTGCAGGAAGAGCTGACCGCCGCGGTGCGGGACCGCAACTGGTGGCCGGAGTATGCCGTCAGCCGCACGCTCCGGCGGTATGCCAAGGTCTTTCAAAACCTCGACAACCACATCTCGCAGCGGGCTCACGACATCTACGACATCGAGAAGAGCCTGCTGCGGAACCTGCTCGGACAGCGCCGCGAGACGCTGGCCGCGATCTCGCAGCCGGTGATCGTGCTGGCCCACAACCTCACGCCCAGCGAGACGGCCAACCTCGATCGGCGGTTCGTGCAGGGGTTCGCCACGGAGCTCGGCGGGCCGGGCAGCCACACGGCGATCGTCGCGGAGGGGCTGGAGATCCCGGCCGTGGTCGGCATCGGCCCGTTCCTGGCCGACGTCTCCGGCGGCGAGCCGGTGATTCTCGACGGCAACAACGGCGTGGTGATCCTGCAGCCCGACGAGGAGACGATCGCCCGCTACCGCGCCGAGGTCGAGGCGGCCCGCACGGTGGCGCTCAAGCTCGACCGGCTCCGCGACCTGCCGGCCGTCACCAGCGACGGCTTCCGCGTGCAGATCACCGGCAACATCGAGTTCCCCAGCGAGGCGGAGCAGTGCCTGAGCAGGGGGTGCGACGGCATCGGCCTCTACCGTACGGAGTTCCTCTACCTGACGAGCCGGCGCGAGCCCACGGAGGAGGATCACTTCGCCGCCTACCGCGCGGTCGTGCAGGCGATGCCGGGCATGCCCGTCGTCATCCGCACGCTCGACCTGGGCTCCGACAAGATGCTCACCGAGGTGCGGGCGGAGGGGGAACGCAACCCCTGCCTCGGCCTGCGGAGCATCCGGCTGTCGCTGCGGCAGCTGCCGATGTTCCGCACGCAGCTGCGGGCGATTCTCCGGGCCAGCGCCCTGGGCGACGTGCGGGTGCTGTTTCCGCTGGTCTCCACGATCGTCGAGCTGCGGCAGGCCCGCATGGTGCTCGCCGACGTGATGGAGGACCTCGCGGAGCACGGCATCGCGTTCAACCCCAAGATGCCCGTGGGCATGATGGTGGAGACGCCGGCCGCCGTGATGATGCTCGACGCCTTCATCAAGGAGGTCGACTTCGTCTCCATCGGCACCAACGACCTCATCCAGTACACGCTGGCGGTCGATCGGGGCAACAAGGAGGTGGCCGAACTGTACAACGCCTGCGATCCGGCGGTCCTGCGGCTCTTGCGCCGCTCGCTGGACGTGGCAGCCGAGGCCGGCGTGCCGGCCACGGTGTGTGGGCAGATGAGCGGCAGCGTGATGTACACGCAGCTGCTTCTGGGGCTGGGGCTGGGGCAGCTGAGCGTGCCCGCGAGCGCCATTCCCGAAGTCAAGCAGGTGTGCCGAAGTGTTTCGGTCGCCGAATGCCGCGCGATTGCGGAAAAAGCGCTGACGATGGACGCCGCGCGGGAGGTCAAGGCCTTCCTGCGAGACCAGCTCCGTCGGTTGCTTTCGGAAACGGTCGCCTAGCAGCGGGGCTGTCGGCGCGACGTCCTCCCCGCGGGGAGGACGACATCATCGAAAGGAAAGCGGTCATGAAACAGGAAATGCTCATCAACGTGTCGCAGCCGGAGGAATGCCGGATCGCGATCATGGAGGACGGCGTGCTGGAGGAGCTCTACGTGGAGCGGACCAGCCAGGACAATCTCGTCGGCAACATCTACAAGGGCCGCATCGTCAACATCGAGCCCAGCATCCAGGCGGCGTTCGTCGACTTCGGCGTGGGCCGCAACGGCTTCCTCCACATCAGCGACGTCGAGCCGCAGTACTACCGGCAGGGCGGGCTCGATCCCGACAAGGCCTTCGAGGCCGGCGAGACGGCCTCGCGCGGCGGCGAGGAGGCCGAGACGGAGGGGGACGGGCGGTCCACGGCCACGCGGCGGCGGCCCCGGCTGGGCGACCGGCCGCGGGTGAAGCCGCCGATCCAGGACATCCTGCGCCGCGGCGACGAGGTGCTCGTGCAGGTGATCAAGGAGGGGTTCGGCACCAAGGGGCCCACGCTCTCCACCTACATCTCCATCCCCGGACGCTACCTCGTACTCATGCCGCCGCTCGGCCGCGTGGGCGTGTCGAAGAAGATCGACGACGAGCACGAGCGCCGGGTGCTCCGCGACATCATGCTCGACCTGCGGCCCCCCAAGGGGGTCGGGTTCGTGGTCCGCACCGCGGGCACGGAGCGGACGAAGTCGGAGATGGCTCGAGACATGGCCTATCTGCTGCGGCTCTGGAAGAGCATCGTCAGGCGGATGCGGAAGTATTCCGCGCCGATCGACATCTACCAGGAGTCGGACATGATCATCCGCACCATCCGTGACATGTTCACGGAGGACGTCGGCCGGATCCTGATCGACGAGCCGGCCGCGTACGAGCGGGCCCGCGAGTTCCTGGAACTGGTGATGCCGAAGTACGTGTCGCGGCTGCAGCTCTACGAGGGCAAGGAGCCGCTGTTCCACCGGTACGGCCTGGAGGACGAGATCAGCCGCATCCACCAGCGCAAGGTGCCGCTCAAGGGCGGCGGTTCGATCGTGATCGACACCACCGAGGCCCTCGTGGCGATCGACGTGAACTCGGGGAGCTTCCGCACGGAGAAGTCGGCGGAGGAGAACGCCTACCAGATGAACCTGATCGCGGCCAAGGAGATCGCCCGCCAGCTGCGGCTGCGCGACCTCGGCGGCGTGATCGTCAACGACTTCATCGACATGCGCAAGGAGAAGTACCGGCGCGGCGTGGAGAAGGCGCTGCACGACGCCATGAAGCGGGACCGGGCCCGGACCAAGATCCTGCGGACGAGCCCGTTCGGGCTCATCGAGATGACACGGCAGCGAATCCGGCCGTCGCTGCGCAAGAGCATCTTCCGCGACTGCCCCACCTGCTCCGGCACCGGCATCGTGAAGACCGCCGAGAGCATGGCGATCGAGGTGATGCGGACCCTCCAGCTCTCGGCCACGCGGGACGACATCGCCCGGCTCAACGTCACCGTGCACGACGAGGTGGCGACCTGGATCAACAACCGCAAGCGTCGGGAGATCGCCCAGTTCGAGGATGCCACCCACGTGCAGCTGCACGTGACCGGCAAGGAGAGCGCCTCTCCGGAGCACCTGCTCATCGAGGCTTGGGACTCGAGCGGTCGGACGGTGCGGTTCCCCTGACGCCCGGGCAGGGGGCGGGAAACCCGGCTTTTTCTGCCCCACTCGACCCGGACACCATCGATTGGTACCCTGAGAGGCTCGAAGCAGCGGCGTGTTTCGGCCGCATTCCCACGTTCACACGGCGACACCCACCATGGCCAAGTCCGCGTCATCGTCCGCTCCCTCGACCACCACCGGCACCGCCGACAGCATGGTCGGCGCGGGGCACCACTACGCCATCGTCGTCGACGGCGGTCGGCAGTACCGCGTCAGCGAGGGGGAGGTGCTCGACATCGACTTCCGTCACCTGCCGGCGGGCAGCGAGGTGGTGTTCGACGAGGTGCTCGCCGTGAGCAAGGCCGGCAAGCTGACGCTCGGCGCGCCGGTGGTGAAGGGCGCCACGGTCAAGGCCGAGGTGCTGGGGGTGGTGCAGGGCGAGAAGATCTACGTCCAGAAGTTCGCCCGCCGCAAGAACTACCGGCGGCGCACCGGCCATCGTTCGATCGCGACGAAGGTCCGCATCGCCTCGATCGGCTGACGCCGAACGTGACGCGGTACGGCGGTCGCGGTACGGGCGGCCCGAGTGAGCGGGATACAAATCCCGTCGCTGACGCTCCGGGGTTGCATGGCGAGTTCGGGCAGCCGGGATCGGCGGACGCTCGACGAGCGTTTGGCCGCCCCGGCCATAGCGAGGAGACTTCCGCCGTCCCGGCGGTGGAATACCGCGCACCGGGTGGATCCCGTCGCTGACGCTCCGGGCTTGTATGGGGTCGGTGGCGCATCTGGCGCGGGATCCCGTCGCTGACGCTCCGGGCTTGCATGGCGAGTTCGGGCAGCCGGGATCGGCGGACGCTCGACGAGCGTTTGGCCGCCCCGGCCATAGCGAGGAGACTTCCGCCGTCCCGGCGGTGGAATACCGCGCACCGGGTGGATCCCGTCGCTGACGCTCCGGGCGTGTATGGGTGGCGCATGGAAGCCCACGGCGTGAGCCGGGGGACCGTGTGCCCGCGATCGCGAAGTCACGCGTCGCCGAGGATGCCCGCGAGCGGGCCGCCGCGCCGGCAGAGCGCATCGACCCGGGCCGATACCGCCGGGTCTTCCTCGACCGGCGGCGCGTGGTGCGGTTTGAGCCGGGCGTCGATCACGAGCGGCCCGTGGCACCCCCAGTGCTTCTGGTGCACCGCCGCATCCACGCCGTGCACGTCGGCCGCCGGATTGGACCGCGTGAAGGTCACCCAGAGGAGGTTCTCCAGGGACGCCGCCGCGAAGTCACTGTCGTCGACCACCACGATGAGCGGCCACTCCCGCAGCGGATGCGTCGGGTGGATCGCGGCCGTCAGCCGCCCGATGTCCGCCGCCCAGGAGGCGGCCGCCGCCAGCGTCCAGGTGCTCTCGTCGCCCCGGGCCGCGCCGGCATCCGGGGCTTCCAGCCGCGGCCGCGGCTCGATCCGCGGACCGGCCACCGCCACCACGCCCGGCAGGCACATCCGCGGGTCGCGAAAGCCGTCGGGGAGCGACACGCCCTCGGCGAGGCCGCGGGGCAGTCGTCGGACGGCGGGGCCACGGGCGGCGACGACCAGCTTCGACCCGGCGTTGAAGCCGCTGCCGGAGTAGTCGAGCGTGTCGATCGTCGTTTCGGTGTGGAAGTGGCAGTCGCGCCGCCAGTCGACCCGCTCCAGGAGGTGCGACAGGAAGGGAACGACGTCGTGGGCGTCGAGGCCGGGGGCGTCGCCGGCGGCCACGATGAACAGGTACTTCGCCAGCGACAGCTGCCCCTGTCCGAGGATCGCCGAGGCCTGCGTGAGCAGTTCCGCGGGCCGATCGGATCGCTTCCAGGGCAGGTACCGCTCGCTGCCGACGGCCAGGAGCAGGGGGTGGACGCCCGAGGCATCGACCGCGTGCACGCTCGACACGCCCGGCAGGACGGTGGGGATCACGGGCCCGGTGAGCTCGTGCACGAGCCAGCCGAAAAGCGTGTCCTCCTGCGGGGGCCTGCCGACGACGGTGAGCGGCCAGATGGCACCCTCGCGGTGCCAGACATGGTCGACCCGCATGAGGGGGAACTCGTGCCGCCGGGCGTAGTAGCCGAGGTGATCGCCGAACGGCCCTTCCGGCTTCGTCGCTCCCGGGGCGACCGTGCCCTCGATCACGAAATCGGCGTCGGCGTAGAGCGAGGGACCGCGGCCACGGGCGATCATCGGGATGCGATGACCGGCCAGCACGCCCGCGAACGTCAGCTCGGACAGGCCCTCGGGCAGCGGCATGACCGCCGACACGGCCAAAGCCGGGGAGCCACCCACGAAGATCGCGACCCGGAGCGGCTCGCCGCGGTCGAGTGCGGCGGCGTGGTGCAAGCCGATGCCCCGGTGGAGCTGGTAGTGGAGGCCGATCTCGCGGTCGGCTTCGTAGGCGTTGCCGGCCAACTGCACGCGGTACATGCCGAGGTTGGAACGGTGCACCGCCCGGCGGGTGCCGGCGTGGCGGGGATCCTCGGTGTAGACCGCCGGGAGGGTGATGAAGGGGCCGCCGTCGCCCGGCCAGCAGGTCACCTGCGGCAACCGGGAGAGCGGAATCTCGTGGGCCAGCACCGGACCGGAGCGGACGCGGCGCGGGAGCATCGACACCGCGTCGAGCGGGCTCCGCCAATACCGCCACGGCCGGGCCAGCGCGCGGGTGGGATCGATCTTCAGTTCCACCAGCCGCTTCACGCGGTCGAGCGTGTCGGCGAAGATCCGTTCGATCCGCCGGCGCGTGCCGTAGAGGTTGACCAGCAGCGGAAAGGCGGAGCCGCGCGGCTGGGTGAACAGGACGGCCGGGCCGCCCGCCCGGAACAGCCGGCGCTGGATCTCGGCGACCTCCAGGTGCGGATCGACCGGATGCGCGATCTCGACCAGTTCGCCCTCGCGGCGGAGGGCCGAGGCGCAGGCGCGGAGTGAACGGAATCCCATCGGTGTGCTCCCGCGAAAATGGTAGCCGGCCCGGCCCCGGGCGACACCCGCGGTCGGGAGGGGAGCCGGACGGGCTGTCCCGACGTGCCTGACACGGCGTGGCTGCCGCCGTATCCTCGTCGCATGGTCATCGGTCACCGATCCCCGATCGACCCGTCGTCGGCCGGCACGCGATACACTTCCGCCGGGGAACGACCCGGCCCCCGCGGGCTTCCGCCCCGAGCCGTCCCCGCAGGCTTTCGCCAGAGGAGCACACGTCGATGGTCAGTCTCACCAGCACCTATGAAGGCGGCCTCCGCTGCCGAGCCGTCCACGGACCGTCGGGCGCCACGCTCGTCACCGATGCGCCCGTCGACAACCACGGCAAGGGGGAGAGCTTCTCCCCGACCGATCTCGTCGCCACGGCGCTGGGGGCCTGCATGATGACGATCATGGGCATCGTCGCCGAGCGACACGGCCTCGACCTCGCCGGCATGCGGGCCGAGACCGTGAAGCAGATGAGCACGGACGCCCCCCGGCGGATCACCGGGCTGCGGACGACGCTGACGATCCCGCTGCCGGCCGACCACCCGCAGCGGCACCTGCTCGAGCAGGCGGCCCGGACCTGCCCGGTGCACGCGAGCCTGTCGCCGGCCATCGACGCGGGCATCGAGTTCGTCTGGGCATCCAGGTGACGCATGGCCGACCTGTTCCAAGCCTCCCGCGCCGCCAACCTGGCCCGGGCCGCTCCGCTGGCCGCCCGCATGCGGCCGCGGCGGCTGGCCGACTACGTCGGACAGGCGCAGATCGTGGGGCCGGGCACGCTGCTGCGCCGGCTCATCGAGGCCGACCGGCTCGGGTCGGTGATCCTGTTCGGGCCGCCGGGGGTCGGCAAGACGACCCTGGCGGAGATCATCGCCCGCGAGACGCGGCGGCGGTTCGTGGAACTCTCCGCGACCGCGTCCGGCGTGAAGGACGTCCGTGACGTGCTGGAGGCGGCACGCCGCCGGCTGGAGGACGACGGGCAGCGGACCTGCCTGTTCATCGACGAGATCCACCGCTATTCGAAGGCCCAGCAGGACGTGCTCCTGCCCGATGTCGAGAACGGCGTGATCGCGCTCATCGGCGCCACCACGCAGAACCCCTTCTTCGCGCTGACCAGCGCCCTGGTGAGCCGCAGCCGGCTGTTCGAGCTGGAGGCGCTGTCCCGCGCGGACGTCGCCGAGATCGTCCGCCGCGCGGTCGCCGACCGGGAGCAGGGCCTGGGTGCCGAGCGGATCGAGCTCACGCCGGAGGCGGTCGCCATCCTCGTGGAGACCTCCGACGGCGACGCCCGCCGGGCGCTCGGGGCGCTGGAGATCGGCGTGCTCTCCAGCCCGCAGCGGCCGCTGGTGTTCACGGCCGAGCTGGCCCGGGAGAGCGTGCAGCGGAAGGCGATCGCCTACGACGCCGGCGACGCCCACTACGACTGCGCCAGTGCGCTGATCAAGAGCATCCGCGGCAGCGACGCCGACGCCGGCCTCTACTGGCTCGCCCGGATGCTGGAGGGGGGCGAGGACGTGCGGTTCCTGGCCCGACGGCTGGTGATCCTCGCCAGCGAGGACATCGGCAACGCCGATCCGCGGGCGCTGCTCGTCGCCGTGGCGGCGATGCAGGCGACGGAGTTCGTCGGGCTGCCCGAATGCCAGCTCTCGCTGTCGCAGGCGGTGATCTACCTGGCGCTGGCGCCCAAGAGCAACGCCTGCACGACGGCGATCGGCGCCGCCCGCCGCGACGTCCGCGAGCAGGCCGTGATCCCGGTGCCGCGGCACCTGAAGGACAAGCACTACGCCGGCGCCCGGCGGCTCGGCCGCGGCCAGGGCTACGCCTCGTCCCACGACGAGCCCGACGGCATCGCGGCCCAGGAGTACCTGGGCGTGGAGAAGCGCTACTACGAGCCGACCGACCGCGGCGAGGAGCGGGAGGCCGCGGAGCGGCTGGACCACATCCGGCGGCGGCTCGGCGGCGGCGCGGGAGACGCCGCGCAGGACGGCGACACCGGGGCCGCATGACCCGCGGTCGAGCCGCCCGTGCCCGCGGGCAGCAGGCTGATCGGGAAGAACGGCTCCTGGTAGAGGTGCGGCGGGATCCGGTCGGCGATCGACGCGTGGAACGCCGGCAGCTTGGACCAGTGGAGCTTGGGCTTCACGTGGTGGGCCGTGTGGTAGCCGAGGTTGCCGGTGAGCAGGTTGTAGGAGCGGTGCAGGATGTTGTGCGAGGCCTCGTAGGGGTTCTCCGTGTCGAGTCCGGCATGGTGGGCGTAGGTGTGCCAGCAGGTGACGAGGTATCCGAACAGCATCGGCGCGGCGAACACGAAGGCCGCGTTCACCGGATCGTGCCAGAACGCGGCGGCCAGCAGCCCGATCACGACC
>Ga0214917_10006593_pt1 | contig 11991 bp, 10 predicted proteins | sample LL_1208_BB_MetaG_FD_177983 | JGI IMG/M metagenome (GOLD analysis project Ga0214917, IMG submission 177983) | Freshwater microbial communities from Lake Lanier, Atlanta, Georgia, United States - LL_1208_BB | ecosystem: Environmental > Aquatic > Freshwater > Lake | place: USA: Georgia | collected...
ATGAGGAGGGGGATCCCGTTTCTGAAATCTTTGCCCGTGTTGAGAGGACCTTTGAAATCCCGCGTATCGTCAAGGCTGTGAATCCGAATGAATTAGATTCCGCCAATCTTTGGCTGAAGAAAAAACAGCAGTAAGAAACTAGCGCCGGAGCCGGGTCTGTAGGCGCCGCATGGTGAGGGCACCTCCCCGAGTCGAGTCCCGATATCCTGCCAAATGAAGAATTCCGTGAAGGATGTAGGTGAGGAGTTCCTCCCGAAGGGTCAGGCGATGGGCCTTATGGTGAAGCGCAGCCACTTCTGGGCAGACAACGATTTCTCCATGGGGAAAAGCGAGGACATCGGCGGGGGAGGGGTCGGAAAGGTGGGTGTCGTGCAGGCGGCCGCTTTCGCGGGCTGAAACGAGTATGATCCCCAGTTCGTCCGGCAGGCGGCGTTGACGCTCGGCCGGGAGACGTCCGAGGGCCCGTTTAACCCTGTTTTGGAAGAACCTGAGATTCAGCCGATGGCGACGCTGGCGGTTGTTCCAGTGGATGAGGATGGTTTTTTTGTCCACGACGGTCCTTAGGATAACGGATGCGGGGGCGAAGGATACTCTCAAGCGCGACAGCCAGTGCACGACGGGCGGAAGACCACTCGGTGAGGGTTAAGCCTGCGTCGTTCCAATGCCCCTCCTTGTCCCGTTCCAGATAGATCTTTTCCACCAGTTTTGCTGCATCCCCTGGAACAGGCTTTTCAAGGGCCCGGGAAGCGGATTCCACAGCATCGGCAAGAGAAAGGATGGCGGTTTCGGGTGACTGAGGGATAGGGCCGGGATAGCGGAAAGAGGATTCCTCCACCTCGGGGATATCCTCGTCCCGGAGTCGCAGGATTTTCCCCCCGGTCCTCGCATCTTTTTCCTGCTGAAGGGCGCGTTGATAGAAGTACCAGACTAGGCTGGTCCCATGATGTTCCCGAATGGATTCCCGGATGCGGCGGGGGAGTCCGTGTTTTCGGGCCAGAACGACACCATCCTTCACGTGGGAGAGGATGATTAAGGCGCTCATGGTGGGGGTGAGATTGGTATGCGGGTTCGCGTCAGCTGAATTGAAATTTTCCGTGAAGTACTCGGGCTTTTCCAGTTTTCCAATGTCATGGTAAAGGGACATCGCACGGCAGGCCCGGGGGTTAGCGGAACGGGTCGCACTGGCAGCTGCTTCCGCCAAGTGTCCCACCATAACGCTGTGAAGGTAGGTGCCGGGGGCTTCCAGGGCCAGGCGGCGAAGAATCGGGTGGTTCAGGCTGGTGAGTTCGAGCCAGGAAAGCTCCGTGGTGCGGTCAAAAGCCGATTCCAGAATCGGAAAGAGAGCCCCGACAACGATCGCCCCAAGAAGTCCCAATGCGGCGGCGGATATCGCTTCCGTGAGGATCAGTTCCCAAGCCACCTGAAACCTCATCCCAGCGAAAAGAACGGTGCTGAGCAGGGCAATCAACCCAATGCCGGCTCCTGCGCGTAAAAGATGGGATCTGCGGTAGATTTTCCGGGAGAAGAGGATGGCTGCGATGCCGGTGACGAGAGAGGCAAACAGGTATCGGTCATCCGGATGAAGAAGAAAAAATTCCCCGAGTCCGAGAAGAACCACCAAAAGGAGGCCTGCATTCGCGCCGACGAGAGTGGTGAGCACCAGGGCAGCCAAGGCAGGGGGAATCAGATAGGAACCTGCCCCGAAAGAGAAACGGGGGGCGATATGCAAAAGAATCAGGATAAATGCAAAATTCCCAATCAGGGTCATGAGGAAAAGAGCGAGCAGGCGGTTTCGAACCAAGGTCTCCGGAAGAACGACGGAAAGGATCAGGGGAAGGACCAGTCCGATAAATAGTGCGGCAATCCACCCGGCCGGCCCTTGATTGGCCGGAGTCAGCAAGGCCAGACCGTAGGTTGCCCCGGCCGTTGCAAGAAAGAGGAAAAATCGGATGAAAGCGTCGGATTCGAGGCGATTTTCGCTGGTCGCCCGACCCGTGGTCGTAGCCGGCTGGCTCACAAGGTCAGGCTGGTCTGCCGGACTCCGCGGTGTTCCTTGTACGCGCGGACAATCTTGCCAACAAGTTCGTGGCGGATGACATCGGTGTCTTCAAAACGCACGAAGCCGATTCCCTCCACGGGGGCGAGGGCCTGAACCGCTTCCACCAGTCCGGATTTCCGGCTGTGGGGAAGATCCACCTGGGTGGGGTCGCCTGTGACGATACATTTGGATTCCGCACCGAGGCGTGTGAGGAACATGAACATCTGCTCCGTAGTGGCATTCTGGCCTTCGTCGAGGATGACGAAGGCGCCGTTCAGGGTTCGGCCGCGCATGTAGGCTAGGGGAGCGATTTCGAGGATTCCCTTGTCCATCAGTTTTTGGATTTCCTCCACATCCAGCATGTCGTAGAGGGCATCGTAGAGCGGGCGAAGATATGGAAAGATTTTTTCCTGAAGGTCGCCGGGAAGAAATCCAAGAGCTTCGCCGGCTTCGACCGCAGGGCGCGTGAGGATGATGCGGTTGATCTTGTCCGATTTGAGGTAGGAAATCGCCATGGCCATGGCGAGATAGGTTTTTCCTGTGCCCGCCGGACCGATACCGAAGACTAAATCATTGTGCCGGATGGTCTCGACATAGGCTTTTTGGAGAAAGGTTTTTGGGAGGATGGCGGGTTTTTTCGCAGAGACCTGGATACGGCAGGACCAGATGCCTTCCAACTGTTTGCCTTCGCCCCGATGGACGGCCCGAAGGGCATAGAGGAATTCGTATCGGCGGATCCGAAGCCCGTGTTGGCGGGCCAGATGAAGTTGGCGAAAAAGTTCCTGGGCTTTTGTAACGTGTTTCTCCAGGCCATCGATTTTGAGAAGGGTGTCCCGAATGGTGATTTTAACCCCGAGAAGATTTTCTGCTTCCCGAAGAAGCGACTCGTCCGCGGCATACAACTCGGAAAGGGTGTGGGCGTTTTCGAAAGTGAGAGTCTGCTCGCTCATCGATGTTTGATTTGTAGGGACGATGGGGGCGGGGGGAAGAAAGATATTCGGGCAAAGTATTTAAATAAAAACGCGTGAAATATCCGAATGAATCCGTGTGAAAATTTCCCATGGAATGGTTCCAGCTTCCTTAGCGAGGTGGGTTGCGGTTCGTGTCACCTTGCCAGAGCGACCAATCCAGACGACTTCCTCCCCCCGACGCACCCGGGGCAGACGGGAGACATCCAGAAGAGTCATATCCATGGTCACTCTTCCGAGAATAGGGCAAAGTTGTCCGTGAATCAGGGCATGGCCCCGGTTGGAAAGGGATCTGGGTAGTCCGTGGGCATAGCCGGTGGCCACGGTGGCGACTTGTAATTTTCGTTTGGCCTGGAAAGTGGCCCCGTAGCTGAGGGTTTCGCCCGGCAGAATCTCACGAACCAAGAGAACCCGCGATTTCCAACTCAGGACCGGCCGGAGCTTTGGGTTGAAGCGACCAAGTGGATCAATGCCGTAGAGGCCGAGTCCGGGGCGAACATGGGTTGTGGATACGCGAAAACGCCGCAGAAGAGCTGCGGTGTTGGCCCAATGATGCGGAAGGTTTGGGGGAAGGAGGGCTGACTGCTTCAGTTGACGCTGCGTGAAGGGAAGATCGGAATCGGCGCAGGCCAAATGGGTAAAGGTTCCCACAAGATCCAGATGAGGTTGGCGGGCGAGGAAAAAGAGGAGACTCGAAAAATCTCTAGGCCGGGCGCCGAGACGGTTCATTCCAGTATCCAGCTTGGCTTGCACCAGGGCTATGGATCGGGCTTTGGAGGCGGCTTGGGCAAGTTCGCGTGCCTCCTGGATGGAGGAAATCGTGATCGTGAGGCGGTGCTGAAGGGCAAGGGGGTATTCCGACGGCAAAGTCGATCCCAACAAAAGGATGGGTTGACGAATTCCAGCTCCGCGGAGTGCGACCCCTTCCGATGCACAGGCGACTCCGAATTCCTCGCAACCGGCTTGGGCAAGAGTTCGGGCTACGGGGACAAGGCCATGGCCATAGGCGTCGTCTTTGACAACGGCCAAGATTCGCGTTCCTTTCGGAACAATTTTTCGGAGCGCCCGGAGGTTGTGCCGAAGGGCGGCAAAAGAGACCTCACACCATATCCGGGCATCGTGAGGGACTTTCATGAGTTTAGAATAAGAGGGAAAGGGGGTGGGGAAGAGTCTAAAAATGGTTCATCGTTTTGGGGCCACCGCAGGACGGAGATGAATCGGTTCAAGGGAAAGGCCAGGTTCGAGTCCGTGCTCATGCAGATAGACCGCGGCATCAGTGGCATTCGGACGGGCCTGTTTATCAATCCCCGGTAAATCATCCGAAGCTACGGCCAAAGTACATCGTGAGAGGAGGGAGGGCAGTTCTGTTGCCGGGTGAACGGAGGTTGCCCGTTCGAGTCTTCCGGACGAATAAAAAGTGGCAAAGATATCCCCTCGCCGGGCGTCTGAAAATATGCCGAGCAGGGAAACTTTAGAATATTGATGGGCAATGGCACCCGTGCTGCGGATGGGCAAAACCGGACAACCCCAGGTGGCGGCCATACCTTCGGCAGAGGCAATGGCCGAGCGGATTCCCGAGAATGAACCCGGGCCCACACCGACAAGAATTTGATCCGGTTTGGGAGGGGCCGGCAAGACGGAGCGCAGGGAGGGAATCAAAGTTGCTGTCACGGTTCCGGTGAGGGTTCCTGTATGCAGAATTGTGCCCTGTCGGCATAGTGCCCAGGTCGCCGGGTTGGTGGAGGCTTCGAGAATCAAACGTAGCATGAGGGAGTTTTGGTGAAAGTGCGGGTGGAGGCGAAGAAAAACTCAGGGTTTGGACGGGGAATCCGTATCGGACATGAGGGCGACGGGTGCTCCATCGGGGCAGAAGTCGAGGTCGGGGCCGCCTCCCCGGATGAGGCGGATTTCAAAGGTTCCGTATTGGAACTTGAGTTTGGCAAGAACGGGTATTCGTCGTGCATCATCCGTCATCCATAATTTCATCCAGCCCTGATAACGCCTTGAGGCCCCATGAGGTTCGCCAAAAATTTCAATCAAGGGCCGACTTCGGTCATCTTCCAATTCAATCCGACCGATTTTGGGGCAGCTCATTTTTGCAAAAAGAGGCTCAGTGTTATCGATGACATTCCACGTCAGGGATTCCCCCGCTTTCCAAGGGTGAGTGCGAATATGGTAGAGCATCGAGCCAAAGTCTTCGAGAGGTCCGGCAGGCAGGTCAAAGTTTTCTTCCGGTTTTCCGGGAGCCGGAAAGAATCGTCCCAAACGAACGGAATAATCGGGAATGGTGCGCCGGTAGCGCACGTTGCCTCCCTCATTCCGATCCTGAATATATTCCCTCGATCGCCAGGGCATAAGCTGGGTTCGGGAGGTGATGCGACTTCGAATCGGGAACAGGGCCTCGATAGGGCCCCGGGAACGAAGAAAGAGCTCAAAATGTAGCATCCCATCCTGATGGGGTTCTTTTTTGGCAATGAAGGTGCCTTCGGCGGCTTCCATAGGCCCCCACTTGATCAGGTAGACAAGCCTTTCCCCTTCCGGCCAGGGAAGGGGGGTGGTTTCAGCCATCCCTTGAGCAAGAAGCGTAAAAAAAATGGTTAAAAAGTGGATTTTCATAAGCTCAGTAAGGGCGTTTTTGGGGGAGGAAGTTGGGTGAATACTCGGTGGGATCGTACGCGCGATTCCAAAGGCGAGAAAGCGAACCGGAAAGGGGTGGGATCAGCCAGTCCCATCGACCGTTGACTTGCCGGCCCTTTTTAGCCTCCTCGTTTTCGAAGCGCAGGTGGGATGCTCCGGCGGAGTGATGATCGATCATCCGGACACCCGCTTTTGTGAAAGAGTCGAGAACGGCACGGTTCAGTTCGACCAGAGCCCGGTCTTTCCAAAGGGTGGACGGACGGGAAGTATCGAGGCGAAGCCGACGGGCAATTTCCGGGAGAACATTGTACCGGTCTTCGTCTCCAAAGTTGCGGGTGGCGATCTCTGTTTCCATATACCAACCGCTAAAGGGTGCGGCGGGAAAATTCAGTCCGCCAATGGTCAGCTGCATGTTCGAAACCACAGGCACGGCATACCAACGGAGTCCCAAGGAATTCAAAAAAGGACCGTCCGGATGTCGAATGGGAACTTCCTTGGTGAATGCATGAGGAGGGGGAAAGAGCTGTGGGGGTTTTCCCGGAAGTGAGATGACAATGGGGAGTAGATCGAAGGCCGTACGTTTTTTTGGTGGCCTCCAGCCCAGATGAAGACAAAGGTCGGTGAAATCGGCCTCGGCAGGATCCCCCAGAACCTGCTTCTTCCGATTCCTGTAACCGGCATACCGGGACAGTTGATAATTCCAGATCCGGGGCCCATGCCCCTTCGAATCGGCAGGGGCAAAGACCGTTACGGTAGAACGGATGGCTCCTTGATGGGTGGCATGGCGAAGATGATGAAGGCAGGCCTCGTAGATTTCCTGTTCGGTGGTGGCTCGGCGGGCATCCAGGACGTCCAGTTTCGTCCAAAAAAAACGGCCGATGCAGCGGACGCTGTTTCGCCAGGCGAGCCTGCATCCATACCGCAATTCAGGAAGGGTGAGGGAGTATGTGCCGGTTTTTTTGATTTCCCCGGAGACCTTTCGCAATCGTTCGGGGGTGGGGTGGGGAGCCCCTTTTTCCTTTTGTAGGAGTTGGAGGAATGTATCGGCGGACTGGGCCAATGGTAGGGGCTTTGTTCGGCCTGTCAGCCGGAGCCGATCTTGCAAGGCTAAAAAAGGGCACGAGGACATGGGAAAGAGTCTACCTGTTCACGGGGCTACGTAAAATCCCTCCCGATATTTGAAATCTTTGCTTTCGTAAATCCCGCAAGTTGCCAGAACAGATCGCTTCATGGCGGAGTCATTCACCGTGCTGATTGTGGGAGGGGGCGGGAGGGAACATGCCTTGGGCTGGAAGTTTGCCCAGGATCCCCGGATCCAAAAAATCTGGTTTGCCCCGGGAAATGCTGGGACGGCGGGCATCGGCACCAATCTTCCCATCCCCGCGTCCGATGTCACGGGGATCACTGCTTGGGCAAAAGCGGAGAAACCGGGGTTGGTGGTGGTGGGGCCAGAGGCTCCCTTGTGTGAGGGATTAGCCGACCAGCTGCGCTCGATCGGATGCCGTGTCTTTGGCCCTGGGGCCGCGGGGGCTCAGTTGGAGGGGAGTAAGTCGTTTTGCAAGGATCTCCTCGTTTCGCAGAATATCCCCACGGCTCGGGCAGGGTCCTTCACCGACCTGAGGGAGGCTGTCCGTTTCAGTGAAGCCTTGTCTTGTCCCCAAGTGGTGAAGGCGGATGGTCTGGCGGCTGGCAAGGGGGTGGTGATCGCCCAAACGCATGCGGAAGCTGCCCGGGCGATCCAGGAAATGATGGGGGATCGGGTTTTTGGCGAGGCTGGGGCCAAAGTGTTGATTGAGGAGTTTTTGCCGGGGGAGGAATTAAGTGTCCATGCGGTGACGGATGGCCGGAATCTGGTGATCCTGCCCGGGGCTCAGGATCATAAAAGGGTGGGAGAGGGGGACACGGGGCTGAACACGGGGGGGATGGGGGCTTATGCTCCGGCGCCTCAAGCGACCTCTGAACTATTGGAGGAAGTGAAGGAAAAAGTTTTGTTGCCGATCCTTGCGGGGTTGGCGGCCCGTGGGATTGACTACCGAGGCGTTCTTTATGCCGGGCTGATGCTGACTCCCCAAGGGCCTAAGGTGCTTGAATTTAACTGTCGGTTTGGGGATCCGGAGACAGAGGTTCTGCTCCCTTTGTTGGATTTCTCCTTGTGGGATTTGCTGGCGGCGGCGGCGGATGGGGATCTGGGGAAAATTGCATTCAAGACCCGCCCCGGGGCGGCGATGACTGTCGTTCTGGCCGCTCCAGGATATCCCGACCGCCCGGTTTTTGGTCAAAAGATCAGGATGGCAGGTCCGATGCCGGATTCGGCGGTTTTTCATGCGGGGACCCTAGAAGGCGCGCATGGGGTCGAAGTGGCAGGAGGCAGGGTATTGGCTGTGACGGGTTGGGGGAAGGATTTGCAGGGGGCGAAGGAGCGGGCCTATGCCGCATTGGGGGGAATTTCTTTTGCAGGAATGCATTTTCGGAGGGATATCGGCCATCGGGCCTTGGGAAAAACGGCGGGTTCAGTTAGGATGGCGTCTTGATGAGAACTTTCCGTGTGTTTGGACTTCTCTTTGGAGGAGTGATCCTCGGAGTAGGGTTGGCCCCTACCATTCCCAAGATGCAAGCAAAGGCAGGGGAAGTGATGGAGAAAATCAGAGCCAGAAATCGGGCTCCCTCGGCATCCTCAACGACGGCTAGCCCGATCCGGCCTGCCGTGGTGCCTGCTCCACAGCCTGTCAGCCCGCTGAAACCGGGGGAGGGGGTGGAAATTGCACGCATTTTGGGTGTCTCGACGGAATCTTCCCTTCCACAGATCACCAAAATTCTTGAACAGTCAAATGGTCGATGGGCGGTGGTCGAGCCAAGGAGGACGGTTTCTCCCGAACGTCCGTGGGTTGCGGAGTTTCTTGCCGGGAATGTGGCATATTGGCGCGTGCGTAGCCTGGGAGTTCCTGTTGCGGAAGCGATTGGAAGGGATTGGGCTGTATGGCGGCAAAAGAATCCCTTGGGTGCTGTCTTGGATCTGCGGGAATGTTTGCCGTCCCAAAGTCTGGAATCGGTCGCAGAGGTTTGCGGTCTGTTTGTTACTCCCGGAGAGGTGCTTTTCACTTGGCGGGATGGGGCAGGAAAAGAAAAGGTGTTTCGGTCCGATCGCCAACCCCTCGGATTGGGATCCTCCATGCCGCTGATTGTTCTGGTCGGGCCCAACCTAAGAGGCGCGGGGGAATTAGTTGCTTCGATCCTTCAGGAACGGGGTGGTGGAATCTTGATTGGACAGTCAACGGCTGGCCAAATGGGGATGCTGTCTGAAACACGTCTATCTTCGGGGCGTTCTCTTTTTCGCATGCAGGGGGAGATTGCGTTGCCCGGTGGGCAGACCCAACCGGGAAGGCCCTTGCCACCCGATTTGGAACTGGCGGGTGATCATTTTGTGGATTCTGAAATATGGCCGGGAGGGGAATCCACCATTGCCTCGACTGTGGAGGAAGTTCCCCGGATCAAACGACCCAATGAGGCGTCGTTAATCAAGGAGGAGGAGGAGGTGGATTCCGAACAGATCACTGCTCCTATTTCGAGCAAGGAAGACGTGGTAAAACGCCCGCCTCAGGATCGGGGATTGCAGAGAGCAGGGGATCTTTTGCGGGCTCTTCGGAAGATGCCTCCGGTCCGGCGGGCTTCGTTTGACCCGGAACTTTTTCGAGGCCAAAGTCATGCCACCATTTCCTAAAGTGAAGCGCATTGTTTTCATCTGTACCGGCAACGTTTGTCGCAGTCCCATGGCGGAAGAACTTTTCCGTCAGAAACTCAACGGGGATCGGACAATTGAGGTTGAATCCGCCGGAATCGGCGCGGTTTCCGGACAGGCGCCCAGTTCTTATGCAGTGGAGGTCATGCGGGAGTTGGGGGCGGATATTTCAAGGCAACGCAGCCAACCCATCCACCACGAAATGGTTCGGCGTGCGGACTATATTTTTGTCATGACCTATGGCCATCTGGATTCCCTGCTTCTGTTGTACCCGACCGCAGGAGATAAAATTTTCCTGCTCCGTGACTTTGAACCCGGTCTGGCCCCTGAAGAGCGGGAAGTGGATGACCCTATTGGACAATCCAAAGACACCTACCGTGCCTGTCGGGATCAAATTCAAAAATCGATTCCGTATTTGCTCGAGGTAGTGCACAACGGCGTTCAGTCGGCACCGGCATCTTCGGGGGGGAGTCAGGTGTCCATCGGATTGGCGGGGGATTCGACGGGCAGGATTCTCTTGTCAGAAGCCGCGGAGGTTCTAAGGCGAGAAGGATTTGCTTCGGTCACTCTGTCCGGAGGAGAAGGGGCGGAATTCCCGGAAATCGCAAAAGTCGCAGCAGAAGCCGTTGCGCAAGGGAGAATTCAAGGAGCGATTTTGGTGGGTAGGACGGGGATGGGGTTGTGCATGGCGGCGAACCGATTTGCAAAGGTCCGGGCTGTGGTGGTGGATTCTCCCGAGTCGGCCCGGTTGGCCCGGGAAAGATATCACGCGAACGTTCTCTGTTTGGGGGCGGATGAAATGGGCGCCTCCGATGCCCGGGCCTGTGTGCAAGCCTGGATTTCAACTTCCTTTACCGGGGCACGATATGAAAAACAGGTCAGCCGCTTGGAATCCCTGGGCGGAGGCCGCCAGGGAGAGCCGGTGGGTCCGGATCTGGCGCGGACGGATGTCCGGATTGCGGAGGCCATCCGCAAGGAACACCGGCGTCAGACTGAAAACATTGAGTTGATTGCATCGGAAAATTTCACCAGTCCGGCCGTAATGCAGGCGCAGGGATCGTGTCTGACGAATAAATATGCCGAGGGGTATCCCGGACGCCGTTGGTATGGCGGATGCGAGTTTGTCGATGATGTGGAACAGGCGGCCATCGACCGGGCCAAGGAACTTTTCGGAGCGGAGCATGTTAATGTGCAACCGCATTCGGGAGCGCAGGCCAACACCGCGGTCTATTTTGCCTTTCTCAAGCATGGGGACAAAATATTGACGATGGATTTGGCCCATGGAGGGCATTTGACCCATGGGCACCCGAAGAATTTCTCCGGCATGTTTTACACCGTGAAGCATTATGGGGTGGATCCCCAGACCGAAAGGGTGGATTACGATTTGCTCGAAAAGGCGGCGATTGAATTCCAACCCAAAATGATCACGGTGGGCGCTTCCGCTTATTCCCGGCTCTTGGATTACGCACGGATGAGGGAGATCGCGGATAAGGTGGGGGCACTGCTTTTTGCCGATATGGCCCATGTGTCCGGCTTGGTGGCTGGCGGAGTCCATCCGAACCCCGTTCCGTACGCGGATTTTGTCACCACGACCACCCATAAGGGGCTGAGGGGCCCCCGAGGCGGGATCATCATGTGCAAGGCCAAGTATGCGAAAGAAATTGATTCCATGGTATTCCCTGGAGTCCAAGGGGGGCCACTCATGCATGTCATCGCCGGCAAGGCGATCTGCTTTCTCGAGGCCCTGAAGCCCGAATTCAAGAGTTACCAAGCCCAGGTGGTACGGAATGCCAGAGCTCTGGCTGAAGGATTGAAAAAGCACGGTTATAAGATTGTTTCGGGCGGGACGGATAATCACCTCATGCTGGTGGATCTGCGTCCATCCGGAATGGATGGTAAAGCCGCGCAGGAGGCTCTCGATGCAGCTGGAATCACGGTGAACAAGAATTCGATTCCGTTCGATACGGCTTCGCCGATGAAACCCTCAGGAATCCGGTTGGGGACTCCGGCCATGACAACCCGGGGGATGAAAGAGTCGGAAATGTTCGATATTGCGAATCTGATTCATCAGGCCTTGCAGAAACGGAATGATCCGGTCGCCCTCGAAAACATCCGGAGCGAAGTCCGGCGGCTCACCGTCCTTTTTCCGCTAGCCGGCTAGGGGATCTTTGCAAGCGCCCGCCGACTTGCAGGTCATCGGGACGGAGTTGGCGATCCGTTGGCCGAACGGGACCGAGAGCTATCTTTCCCTTGAAGAGATGCGGAGGCGGTGTCCATGTGCGGCTTGTGCAGGGGAACCTGGATTAACCCGGCCGGTGCCTGCAACGGGGGTAAAACTCACTTCAGAAAGCTTTCGTTTGAAGGGGATGCAAACCGTCGGAGGCTATGCAGTCCAACCGACCTGGGAGGACGGTCACGGGACGGGAATTTATTCCTGGGAGTATCTCTCCAAACTGGCTCCCTCGGAGGCATGAAGACGAATCGGGTCCTGCGACCGGCAGGGTGGGGGGAAATCTTTGCCTGGTGTTGGTACGATTTTTCCAACAGCGCGTTTGTCACCGTGGTCATTACGGTGGTGGGAGGTGTTTTTTTTACCAAAAGTATTTGCGGGG
>Ga0214917_10006595_pt1 | contig 11989 bp, 27 predicted proteins | sample LL_1208_BB_MetaG_FD_177983 | JGI IMG/M metagenome (GOLD analysis project Ga0214917, IMG submission 177983) | Freshwater microbial communities from Lake Lanier, Atlanta, Georgia, United States - LL_1208_BB | ecosystem: Environmental > Aquatic > Freshwater > Lake | place: USA: Georgia | collected...
GAATTGGTAATACGATTACACATTACATAGATGGATTGTCTGTCGGGTCTGGGTCTTTCACTGATAATATAAGTGCATCTACTACCTTACAAATTGGCACCGGCGGTGCTGGTTCATTAAATGGTTACATCCAAGACCTCCGCATAACCCGAGGTTACGCTCGCTACACCGCTAACTTCACCCCACCCACCGCATCACCAAGGTTAAAATAATATGGCAAGAAAACTACCCGGCCGAGCTATTCAAGCAGGCTCAATATCAGCAACACAACTTGATAACACAGTTGCCACAGTGATATCACAGGGCGGCGGTCCCAAGATCACCAACATACAGGTCACCAATAACACGTATACTGTCATAGATGACACTGCTGTAGACACTGCGGGCGGATACATTAAAATTACCGGCACTGGCTTTGCTGCGGGCTGTCAGGTCTTAATCAACAACATACCAACCACTAGTACTACATTCGTATCGGCTACCGAAGTACGAGCACAGGTACCAGCCACAGCAGCAGGTACTTATGTTGTATATTTGGTTAACGCCGATGGTGGAGTGGCAATTCGTGTGAATGGTATTACTTTCAGTGCTACACCTACATGGGTAACTGGCAGTGCATTGGCCGGTGATGTAGACACAGCGATCAGTATTCAGTTGTCTGCTACTCTAGCCACTTCCTACTCATTACAAGCTGGCAGTACGCTACCCACTGGCTTGACTCTCAGTGCCGGCGGTCTTATTTCTGGCACGGTAACAGGTTTAACAAATGACACTAGTTATAGCTTTACTGTAGTGGCCACAGATGCAGAAAATCAAGATAGTCCGAGAACATTTACAATTACAATAACTACTGTACAAAGAGTGGCACGTAGTTTGAGGTTTAATTACAGCGGCCGATCTACTGATCTATCTAGGACATTCGCCAGTGCTGGTAATAGAAAAGTATGGACATACAGTGTTTGGTTTAAAAGATCTAGGATTGATACAACAGAAACTTTATTTAGCTATTCTGCTGGAAGTACCGATTCTACCTGGAATACTTTTTGGTTAACAAGTGATAATGTATTGCGTTTTCAAATTTGGAATAGTTTTTTCTTTGTGACTACTCAGGTATTTAGAGATACCGCAGCTTGGTATCACGCGGTATTATCTGTGAATACCAATGATGCTACCGCAAGCGATAGGATAAAAATATATATAAACGGTAATAGAGTTACGAATTTTAGTTCGTCATCTGATCCAAGTTTAGGTTATGATACTCCTTTAAATAATTCAGGGATACATTATATTGGTAAAAGTACATACGACACTAAAGGATTTGACGGCTATATGGCCGAAGTTTACTTTATAGATGGCCAAGCACTCACACCGAGTAGTTTTAGTAAAACTGACCCTAACACTGGTCAGTATATTCCTAAGTTATATACTGGTACTTATGGTACCAATGGTTTTTACCTAAACTTCTCAGACAACTCAGCTACTACAGCCACTACGCTAGGTAAAGATAGTAGCGGTAATAATAACAATTGGACACCAAATGCTTTTAGTGTCGCAACTGGTTCAGGCAATGATAGCTTAGTAGATAGCCCCACTAACTACGGTACAGATACGGGGTTGGGCGGAGAAGTCCGAGGTAATTATTGTGTACTTAATCATTTGAAAAAAGCATATTCTTCGGATGTTTATAACAACGGATCTTTAGAGGTAGTCGGAGGCTTTGCTTATCCGAATTATTTTGGAACCATATCTGTGACCAGCGGAAAATGGTACTACGAAGTAGTTTTAACACAAACAAGTTCGAGTGTAGTTTGGGTAGGATGGACTAATGTTAATTACAATAGAGGTATTTATGTATCAATACGAGGAATATACGGTGATATAAATCAGTATCTATCGGATGGATCACAAATAAATTATACTGGTACCACCAGAGTGGTAAATGATATTGTAGGCTGTGCAGCTGACTTAGATAATAATACTGTAAACTTTTATCGAAATGGTGTGGCCCAGGGATCTATATCCTATACATTTACCGGCAGCGCATGGCTTCCTGCAGGAACCGGTGGTGGAGGGTATGGTGCAGGCGATAGAGCTACCTTAAATTTTGGCCAACGACCTTTTGAATACGCAGCACCCTCAGGGTATAAAGTCTTATGTAGTACTAACTTACCGACACCGGTGGCACAGAGTAACACAGCGTTTGACGCTACTCTCTGGGTAGGTGACGCCGCAGCAAGTAGAAACATCACAGGTTTTAACTTTGCACCAGATTTAGTTTGGATCAAAAACAGAACTAATGCTTATTCGCACTATTTAAGTGATACAGTACGTGGAGTTAATAAGCAAATATATACCGATGCTACTGAAGCAGAAAGTTCTTTAACCACAGTTCTATCTGCATTTAACAGTAATGGATTTACGATAGGGAATAATGTAGGTGTTAATAACTCAGGATCTAATATAGCAGCTTGGGCCTGGGATGCAGGCAATGTAACGGTAGTTAACACTGCCGGTACAATAAGTTCAAATGTTAGAGTTAACACCACAGCAGGATTCAGTATTGTAAGATTTATTGGATCTGCAACTAATAACAGTGTAGGGCACGGGTTAGGTGTGGCACCATCATTTGTTATTTTTAAAGCAATAACAGCAGGGAGTGAACCATGGAGAGTTTATCATGCCTCATTGGCATCAAATGGGTTTCTTACACTTAGTTCATCAGCGGGCGTAGACACATCGATTACTAACTACTGGGGGTCGGGTATGACATCTAGTGTTCTCGGGGTGTACGCAGGTGGTACTGGCGGCAATAATATTGCTGGAGCAACTATGATCGCCTACTGCTGGGCTGCCGTTCCGGGTTTCTCGGCATTTGGCACTTGGACTGGCAATGGATCAGCTGACGGCCCGTTTGTCTATACCGGATTTAGGCCTAAATTTATTTTAGCTAAACAAACAAACACCGGCGGTCAAAACTGGTACATGTTAGATTCGTTAAGACCGGGAAGAAATGTTACCAATGCTAGATTATATCCAAATTTAACAAATGCTGAGGACGCCGACGGTAATATCAATGCAGATTTTTTATCCAATGGATTTAAAATACGAGATGCATATACTGGGTGGAATGCCAGTGGTGGAACCTATGCTTACGCAGCATTTGCCGAGCAACCATTTAAGTACAGCCGAGCCAGGTAGACCAAACCAACTATTTCATATATACTCACTGCACATCCGCGCAGTGAGTAAATACCTATAACTGTATTCGAGAAAAAGGAGTCGTCATGACAGTTCTAGCCTTAGACATCTCAGGAGTTCCAAGACAATGGATCTCTACTGATGATGCTATCACTTACCATGCAAAACAAGCAGTAGCCTGGAGCCTGGGCGATGTAGTAGCACGATACCACGGCGGCATTCAGGAGGATGGCCGTCAAAGCTATCTAGAAACACCATCAATCATTGCCATTCGAGGCCATGGATTTAATCCACAGAAACACGCTAGAGTTGGCATCAGCAATCGCACTTTGTTTGGACGCGACCGTAACATCTGTGCTTATTGTGCTGGTCATTTTCCGAACTTTCGTGAACTCAGTCGTGATCATATCATACCACGCAGCCGTGGTGGTCCAAACACTTGGATGAATATCGTCACTAGCTGTCGTAAATGCAATGCGAAAAAGGGAGACAGATTACTAAAAGAAGTAGGTATGGAACTCGTATATGTTCCCTACGTTCCCTGCCACTACGAAAATTTGATCCTACAATCACGCACCATTCTAGCTGATCAAATGGACTACTTGATGGCAGGATTACCTAGAAACAGTCGCGTATTAAAGGAACTCAGGGCTAAATACTGTTAATATGGCAGCTAACGGCATCAGTACTTTATCCACTAAACAGGCAAAGCAAGCGGCCAAATTAGCTGCGGCCGCTACCAAACGAGCTGCTACTGGGCGCAGATCTACGCTCAACACCAGCCAATTGCCCACACTATATTCGGGCAACCTAGTAGTAGACAATGCCAATGTGGGTGGTTTGGTCACCGGACGCCCTTGGACCTAGTTGGTTTCAAAGCCTTAGCCCTGTCGGTTGACAGGGCTTTTTTTTGGTTGTACAATTAACTCTGTATGCTAAATTGGAGAAATCTATGACCAAACATGATCAAAATTTAATTAGTTTTTTGCTGTCGGCAGATCGTGAACAACTTGCTGAATGGTACGAACGCTGTTCTGATGAAGAACTAGTTTATGCTACTTACGTATTAGATGTTTATGGTCATGCTTTAAAAGATGAAATTACATCTATGAAAATAGATGCAGAAATAGCCAAAATGTCAACAATGGTCGAAGCACAGGCAGTTATCGCCAGTGTGAGGGGAAATCGATGAAATTGAAAATTATCGCTGCTAGTTTATTACTGGCGTTCGGTTCAGCGCAGTCACAGACACAAAATGCCGAAACACAAGAACTTAAATTCCTACAACAGGGCGGAGTAACTGCTGCATGGGCACGAGGAATTACTGGTAGAGGTGTTACCATTGGTATCATAGACAATGGTTTTGATTTAACTCACACTGATCTAAAAGGACAGGTAGTAGGCGCTATCAACTTGCAGGGCGGCGCAGTGACTTGGGGCAGTCATGGTACTCAAATGGCCAGTATTGCCGCGGGCGTTCGCGATAACTCTGGTACTGTAGGTGTTGCTCCTGGTGCGCGATTGTTGCTGGCACAGGTCGGACCCGGCGGCACAAATCTTGCACTAAGTCAAACTAATATTGCACAGGCCTTAGATTGGCTTAGTCAAAAAGGTGCCGCTGTAATTAACATGAGCTTTGGTGGAAAATACAGCTCTACATTTACTAGCGGTGTTCGTTACGATCCTGTCTCCCGTGCTTATATAGGTTCTCCATTATTTGGATCTACTTCTGAATATCAACTAGCTACTTCGAGAGGTAGCATTTTGGTATTCAGTGCCGGGAACCAAGGTTTACCCTATGTGCAACAGCCTGCTATCTACGCTGTTCAAACCACTTCAACTGGACACTTAGTTTTAGGTGGACGAGCACTCGTTGTTGGATCTGTGGACGCCAGCAATATGATTGCCAGTTACAGCAATCGTGCCGGTCATATCTGCCAAAATGTTGTGGCAGGTAGTTGCCGTGACACAGTACAGACCATGAACTATTTTGTAGTTGCACCTGGCACTGCTATTCAAGCAGCCACACCCAATGCAATGGTTAAGACTAACACTGCCGGTAGTGTGTCTGGAACATCAGCATCCGCTGCTTATGTATCAGGCGGAATGGCATTGATCAAACAAGCGTGGCCTACTCTCAAGCCTGAACAGCTTGTAAATATTGTTTTAATCACTGCTCGAGACCTAGGTGCTCCTGGTGTAGATACTACATATGGTCGCGGTCTTGTTGACTTCAATCGTGCAACCAATCCCATAGGACAGCTACGTATTGCTGCCGCCAGTTATCGGTTAGATCAATCTGGTATGATTGGTAGCAATGCGAATCTTACTGGAATTGGCGGCAGCATTGCAGTGGCGTTTAAGTCTAGCACAGTGCTTAGTCAAGTTCAGGTCATCGACGACATGGGTAGGAATTACGCAGCTGATTTTACTAGATCTATGGCAGTACGACAACAGACCTATGACCCAGTAAACCCTTATCTAGGATTTGCGGGGTATACGCCGTTGTCTGCTAAGTTTGGCAGCTATGATCTAACAGCCTATGCAGGGTCATCAGGATCAGCCATCGAACTAGCCAAAGAATTTGGTCCACTGAAACTTAGTTATCAAACAGGTATGATGCAAGAACGCAACGGGTTTTTGGGTAATTATGGTTCCGGTGGACTAGATTTAGGCAATAGCCAAACCAATTGGCAAACCATAGGATCTGAGTTTAAAATTGCCAACAATACCAGCGTTCAAGCTAGATATTCACTGGGACGCACGAATGTAGCTAACGCCGGCACAAGTATGATTCAAACGCTTGGTCCTGTGACTACTGATACTTGGCAGCTGGGTCTAGTAAGAAAAGATCAATTTCGCGAAGCTGATACTATAAGTTTTGGTCTAGCAGGCGATATTCGTGTACGACAGGGTCGAGCATTGATAACCGCAGTAACAGGCTACGAGTATGATGAAATTGATGGCGAAGTGCAGGCTAGGCCCATTGTCAGTCGTGAAACAGTTAATTTGCGTCAATCCGCACAACCGGTGTTATGGGCTAATTATCTAACACCTGTTGGCGTAAATAGTTTAGTACGTTTGGGAGTATCAGCAGGCCAAGCAGGTTATCGTGCAGGAGTAATGTTTACATGGATTCAATGACAAAAGAAGAATTAAATCGGCATTTGCTTGCTTTGACTGGTAGTGAAAATCTAGTCCGGCAATGGTGGGAGACTCCCAATCGTGCCTGGCGAGGTCGAGAACCACAAGCAGTTTGGGCGGAAAATCCCCTAGAAGTCTGGGACTACGTTATGAGGTTTTGTTACGGTGACTACAGCTAATACCACTTGATGGCCAATAAAAGGTTTGAAGTATTTCGTAGTGTTTATGGCATACACATAGGTGTGGTTATTCTCGACCCAAAATGGTGGATGGCGAATGAATACGATATACGAGAATATTGCTCGGAAAACGGCATACGCTGTCAACAGCAGGGAATGGTTGTACAGTTTCAAAACGACGAAGAATTTACTATGTTTATGTTAAAATGGAGTTAAGATATGTATCAATATGAACTATGGGTTAAAATAAACGAATACCAAACCACGCATACAAGAGTGTGGGCCGAAAACGACTATGCAGCCCGAATGCTGGGAGAAGCTCAATTTGGACAGGGAAATGTGTTAAACTATACTAGACTACCCGATCGACCGCAAGAGAACTCAAATTGGTGAATTATGCAATGGCGTCGTTACGAAAATAGAGGACGAATTTATTTACAGCTAGATCTGGCTTTTAACCACTTTGGAATAAGACCAGACGAAATAGCCCTAATAGGTGAATGGTGCCAGGAGAATCATGTTGGACATCGTACCAGTTATAGTAATTTTGAGTTTCGTCGCGAATCTGATGTAACCGTGTTTTTACTACGCTGGGGCTAACATGAAGTATGACAGCGTACCAAATTCTGTGGCCAAGTCCAGGCTCGTCAAGGTGGATGGTAGATATCGCGGACATGAAAGTTTTCGTTGGATGCTGGACTTTGATAGAAACCGACTGGGCTATTTGAAGGTACGAGAATGGTGTTGGGAAACTTGGGGAGCCAGCGAGGAACTAGAGTTATGGGAATATATCTATTACCGACCCGAAACAAGAGAATTTTCTAACCCGAATTGGAGTTGGCTTTATGACGCGAATCCTGTAACATTGAAGATATATTTACGCGACGACTCAGAATTGGCTTGGTATAAACTACGATGGCGATAAATTCCTTACCCAGAAAAGGGCAGTATGAGTTATTCATTAACAGGAATAAAATCTTCTGTTTTGACGATCCTGGCTTTGAACCCATAGCAGACCGTGATGAAATACATGCGTGGATTCGCAGTCAAGACTCCAGTCAGTGGTCTAATATGGCGGAACCCTACGACCGAGTGGTATATTACTTACAACCTGAACTTTACCTGTTTTTTAAACTAAGATGGCAATAACTAGAAAAGATTCCATAGCCGACTTCATAGCCGCTTGGCGGCAGTGGGATGAAGGTAAGGAGTATGATCCTCAGGCTAACCGGGACTGGGCCCGTAGATTGGCCGAGGCTGGCTATTATAGTGTAAAGGTTGGTCGTATTTTTATTGAACACGAATGGCAAAATATACATGGGTGGTGTGAGGATCAATTTGGGGGAAATCATTATGTGTGGACTGGTACCACCTGGTGGTTTGAGACTGACCGTGATGCTGTGTTATTTGCTTTGAGGTGGGCATAATGGCTGAAAAAGTTTTTATAAAACAGGATTCTTACAGTTTAATCGGTGACGAGCGTGATATAATGTTGCCAATGGGTTTGTCCAAACAGGTTAGAGAATGGTGTGAAAGTAACGATATTAAAGTAGAACAAAATCAACTTCAAATAATTTTACAAACCAAATTTGGTGTAACACTATGGCGTGTTCGAGATGAACAACAACGCATGTGGTTTGCTTTAAGGTGGGCCGGATGAGACATTTGAATAGTAAGCATTGGCCCTTGTCAATCTCAGTCTGCCACTGTGACGATGTAGTAGCCATAGAAACCTGGCTGGCTGCGAACGTAGGCCGTTTTAGACAGGAATGGAATTGTGTATACTTTTCTACAGAAACTGTATACTATTTTATCTATCCAGAAGATCTAACATTGTTTGCCTTGAGGTGGACACAATGAATCGAGTAAGATTACCAGGATGGAAAGGCCCTGTGCTCAATGCTGCCGTATGGTTGAGGCAGCATTTGAACATACCCGAATATGAAAAATTAGAACCTGTGTTTTCGAAATATTTCAATTGCGTTGTCATACAAGAGTTTGACCCAGATAATCATTTTATCTTTAAGGTCTATGCCGAGTTTGATGAGAAGGCTGCTACCGTGTTTATATTGAGGTGGTCGTGAGTAATTATGTAGACTTACTGGTGCCGCCTGCTCGACAAGGTTGCTCACCAAAATATGAACCTTTAGAATGGGTGGAAAAGAATTGCCCTACTTACATAACTATCCATGCTGTTGAAAAGCAAGGATTGTATTACTACCGTTTTTATTTCCAAGCAAACAATCAAGGTGATAAAGATCGTATGTGGTTCACTCTGAGGTGGTCATGAAAGATCTACATATGACTATAGAAAACAATTATGTTATCATAGACACGAATCGTTGCGACTCTTGGGAAATCTTACAGTGGGCGAAGAAGCATTGCCCGCACTATATTACCAATCAGTATCACAACCAACGAGGTGGCAACAATTTAATCGACTTCTATTTCCTAGACTGCGAGCCGGCCCGTCAAGAAATGACTATGATGATATTGCGTTGGGCATGAAACTATATTATCTAAGTAAACTAATTTTTAGTTTACGCCAGCAAGTTGCTGTCACAGTACGATGGCCAGTGGGTATGATTGCTGTCAATGAACAGGATCCTAGATGGGACTCAACCCTGGGTGCTCAGCAACAACAGTGTTTTAGTTCAGATCCCAACGATCATTATAGGCCAGAAATTGAACGAACGGTGGGTCGCCAAGGTCTAGACTGGGACTGGGGTTTTGAAGGCGACAACTGTGCTGAAAATCGCTTGACTATTAGGTTCCTGAAAAAACACGAGAGCCTGGCCAGTTATTTTGCTATGAAATGGAATTAATCGTGAACAACGATCGACACTTAGAAGAATTTTGTCAACATTACTCGGCTCGGATTGGGCCCACCGGTGAACGCTATCGCCGAGCACGACCCATCAGTCCCGCAGACTATAACAGTACCAGCGTGGACACCATCGTCAGCTACGGTGAAGGTCATATGGTTCAGATCATTATGCCCGAAGATCGCTTACACGAGTTAGTTGACTACAACTGTTTTAGTCGCAGACTCGAGCGTGATTTGATGAGTCCAGCGATAGCTAATTATCAGGCCTATCAAATGATAAAAGAATATGAAAACGAACTTAGGCTCAGGCACACCAATCCTGCTGTACAACGGGCCTATGCTGACTACAAGATGTTGGTGCATTTAGCCAGATAATTCTGTTGTTCGTCTGCCACAAACGGCGAAAAACCCAGAATTTGACTGGGTTATTCGTTTGTGCTATACTATGGGTATAGTGAATAACAAGGAGTTAGCGATGGAATATTTAAAGCGAGCACAACGGTACGCAGAAGCCCGCGGTGACGACAACTATTTCCGCGAAGCCTACACGGTTCTGCGGGAGACCAATTCTGTAGAGGACAGTGTTTGGCAGGCTCTAGAATATCTCTACGACGGTTATGTAGCGGACTTGTTGAAGGTTCAATAACCCTAGAGTTGACAGGGTTATTCGTTTGTGCTATCCTCGTGGTACGGTAAACACCCAGGAGCAGATGCTATGTTAGCAACCACTAAAATTGTGCGTAAGTTTGCAAGAAGCATTAACGGCCGAGGTTTTGGCTATGCTGGCACCTTTACAGACAAGAATAAGCAGAACAAGGGCTTGCGTCACGTGACTTTTAGGCTGTACAACAAGGTTGAGGCTGATCGGTTGGCCCGAGAACTTGGGACTATGCTTTTCCTAGCAGGCTACACCAACAAAGTCAAGCGTACTACGAGCAAAAGCGAGTGGCTGACGCGAACTGGTGGTGGCGAGTATGTACGATTACAAGCCGTGATAGACTAAGTGTTGTTTTTAGGCAACAAAAGACCCTAGAGTTGACCAGGTTTTTGATTTTTGCTATACTATGGTTATAGTGAACAACAAGGAGCAAAAATGTTTAGAATTAGGCCAAAAAAGTTATATTATGTAGCACTAAACAAGCCAAAGACTTGGCCAGACGGTGGATGGAGCAACTTCATCTCCACGCCCAGTCTGGGTCGTGCTCGCTACTTGGCAAAACGACTGAAACGAGCAGTGAGACAGATTGATGTGCGAGTGCGGGGACAGCGTAAACCCTATGTCTTAGAGGGCAGTTGGCTGTAGCAGAAAAACAACAAAGACCCTACGATTGACTTGGGTATTGATTGATGCTATACTATGGTTATAGTGAACAACAAGGAGCAGAAGATGAACCGAGCACCAATTTACAGCGATACTTGGACTGGGCAAGATGGTCGACTTTATCGTACTGTTCGATTTTGGGTTGGCACTGGGTGGACTGCTGGATTCCTTCAGTATCAAGACGATTTGCTTAATTGGGTAGGCTACTAAATTGGAGTTGACAATGGTTAGAGATACAGTTGTTGTAATAGCAGGTCGTAAAGCTCTAGTAGCAGCAGAACACGCCGCAACTTTCCGCAAAAAACAAGATTTGGTATTGCGGGCTCAGCGTTTACAGGCCCTGTCCGCAGTCAATACAGGCGACAATACTGCTAGTGAGCTCAACAAGGTCATACGCGGTATCCAAGCTATTAATCGTAAAATGAAACGCGAATCAATGTTCGCAGAATTTGTCTAGGAGTCTGAAAATGAACCAAAGACTCGAAACCTTAATTGATGAGGCCGACGAGTGGGCTGATGCTCAGAACTTTTATGCTTCTGAGCATAGAGACTATTTGATGGAGCGGTTTGCCAAGTTGGTCGTTGATGAATCTCTTAGAGTCTTAGGAGCGCATATGGGATACACAGAATTCAACGCCGCTAGACATCAACTGTATCTCCATTTTGGAGTCAACGGTGAATCCAAGGATTAAAGAATTAATGGCTCAGACCGGCGTGCCTGATGGTATGCCGTCGGATGTTTGGTGTGCAAAATTCGCTGAACTGGTCATCCAAGAATGCTTGCTCTCACTAGAGCCTGACCTGTATACTAGCGACATAGATTATGATGTAGAGCAAAAGTTTTACCAACGAAGTGCTAGAAAAATACAACAACATTTTGGAGTTAAAAAATGACTGTAGTAAGAATTCGTAAGCAAACTACCGAGCGTAGCGTAAATGAACATTGGACTTCGCCCAATCGTGAAGCCATTGACCAAGAATTCGCTAGAGAACAGCAGGCCTATCCCACTGGTGGATACGGTACCAGCATACGCGATGTCAGGCAGGATCCTACAGGTTTGCTTTGGCACGCCGAATTTTACAGAATGACCGGTTGTGATTAACAGGAGTGATTATGGCCTATTATGTTAGAGATGGTGAGATTGTACCCGTAGCAGTGCCCCTTGGTCGTAGAGTAAAGATTGGCAGCAACTATCGTGAGCCCTTACAGAATTATATAGACAATGACCAGTTATGGATACAGGATGTCTATACCTTTAGCCAGATTCCGTTCTATGCTATCAAGTTTAGGTTTGAACGCTATTTGGTAGCAGCCTGTCT
>Ga0214917_10006596_pt1 | contig 11987 bp, 11 predicted proteins | sample LL_1208_BB_MetaG_FD_177983 | JGI IMG/M metagenome (GOLD analysis project Ga0214917, IMG submission 177983) | Freshwater microbial communities from Lake Lanier, Atlanta, Georgia, United States - LL_1208_BB | ecosystem: Environmental > Aquatic > Freshwater > Lake | place: USA: Georgia | collected...
GATTGTAGAACTGGTCGGCTGGAAACGTCGGATCCTCACCCGGCTGGGTGCCGGGAAGGCTGCGAAGGTGCCCCTGTCGCCACGCGTTCTCGGCGAACGACAGCAGCTTGTCCTGCGCGGGCCGCTCCAGCCAACGGTCCGTCGCCTTCCCGTCGAGCCATCCGGTGAGTTCGCGGGTCGCACTGTCGAACGTCATCGCAAAGGTATGCCACGACCGATCCACCGTCTGCGGATCGGCATCCGTCGCGACGGCCGCGGCCACATCGCCGGAGTTGCACTTGTGAAGCGCGTAGCGATTGAGGAATGAGCTGGCTCCGTTTTCCGACACGTGGCCGCAGGCACTGCCCTCCTTGTTGAGCCCGGCGAAGAGCGCGTATTGCCGCTGGCCGCGTTCGACCCGGCGGATTCCCGTCGTCTCCTGCTGGCGGAGATCGGTCCCCTCGTGCCAGATGCCCGCCAACGCATGGTTGCCGCTCTCGCGCACCGCCCACACCACGACCGTGACCGCGCGGCCGGGGCCCTTGATGTCGAGGGGCGTGTCGTGCAGCCGCAAGCGGGGCACGAAGAGGAACGGCCGGAAATCGGGGTCGGATTCCTTGCAAATCCGGATCGCCTGCCCGAAGGGACCACGGCCGAGCAGCGGAAAATCGTCGTAGGTCGCGGCCGGCCCCACTCCCCAAAAGTCCTTCACGTAGTTCGCGGCATCGAGCGGATAGTTCGACGCGGCTCCGTCAGGCACGTGCGCGACGAATCGCTTCGCACCGTCCGGCTCCCGGTCCACGAAATCCCAGAAGGCGACAAGCCCCGGAATCTGCGTCACGGTGGCAACGCGCTCGGCCCGCAGGCCCCCATCGTCCGCCACCGCCGCCGTGCCGCCCAGCGCCCATGCCGCGAGGTATGCCACGAGGCACGCCACACCTCGCCTGCTGATGCTCCCGCCACTCATGCTTGCTGCTCCAGGGTTTCCGCCACCACGCGCATCGCCTCCCCCACGCGCCGTTCGACCTCGGCACGGGCCGCGGCGGCCGTGCGGCGGGCAGCCGCCGGATCACGGGCGACCTGCAGCACGGCCCCCGGCAGGCGGCGCACGTCGGCTTCGTCGTCGAAATCGAACAGCCAGTCGCCGAGGCCGATGTCGCGCCACATGATCCCTTTGCTCGTCTGCTCGGCCCAGCGGCAGACGAGCGCCGGAACGCCGTTGCCGATGCACATGATCGGGGAATGCATCTCGTTGCCGAACAGGCCGGCGCTCCGCACGTACACCGACAACGCCTCGTCGGGCAGCCAGTACTGCTCGCGCCACACCACACGGCTGCGCACGTCCGGCGGCAGCGGGTCGACGAGGAGAGCCCGGCCGACCGCCATCTGCGTCCTGTCCTCGGGGCAGACGAGCACCGACATGTCCGTCTCCCGGACGACGGCCGTGATCGCGTCGCGGAGCGGGGCGTGATCGTGCTCCTTGAGCGCCTCGTTGCGGGCGTGTTTCACGGGATCGAACGGCTTCGTCGAACCGGGAATCTCCCAGTACGGCGTGTATCGCAGCCGCGGAATACAGCACAGGAACCGCCCCTCCTCGAGGCGATGCGCCGCGAGAAACGCGCCGGCCGAAGCGTCATCGCGGAGATCGGTGCCGAAGGCCCCGTCCGGCCCGAAGCCCATCACCGGGCAGGTGCAGCCGAGGTCGCGTGCCAGCCCCAGCGACACCGAGTCGCGGAAGTACACGAACTTCGCCTTGCCGAGCAGGGAGATGGTCTGACGAAGCACGGCATCGGGTGCCGGCGCGGTGGAAGTCGATGCGGTGCGCGGCAGCGTGATTCCGTACACCCCAAACGGCTTTCCCGTCTCCTCGGCCCAGCGGGCCACGTCACGCTCGGCGACGAGCGACGGCCCCGACCCATGCAGGAGCATGTCGCACTCCGCGAAGGCGGCGTCGAGGGCGGCATGCCCCACGGCGATCGACAGCCTGGGAAACCGCCGCCGCAGGAGTTGTTCGACGCCGTCGTCGATCCGGCTCGGCCACAGCGTCACCTCGACGCCAGGCAGGTGACGCTCGAGGATCGCGAGCAGACCGGGCGTGTGTGCGATGTCGCCGATGTTGACGGTCTGCCACGATGACCGCAGCAGGATGCGTCGCGGACGATCGGGGCCAGCGGTCGCCGCCGCGGCCGCCGCGACGCCGCCCGCCGCGAGAAACTCTCGACGGCCGAGAAGCCTCCGGGGGGGTGTCGCTCTTCGATCCACTCGCAGCACCTCCGGCCTCAGCGATCGCCGGTGGCCCGCGATGTCTCCGACGGGTGTCTCCATACCGTCGTGCCCTCCTTGATCGTCTCGACCACGCCGATCCGGTCGATCTCGCCGGGCGGCACGGCGAGCGGATTGCCGGACAGGACCACGAGGTCGGCGAGTTTGCCCGGCTCGATCGATCCCTTCGTCGCCTCCTCGCCATACATCCGCGCGCCGTCGATCGTGATCGCTTCGAGCGCTTCCAGCGGCGTGATCCGCTCGTCGGGGCCGATCACCTGCCCCGACCGCGACGTGCGGTTCACCGCCGTGTGGATCGTGAACAGCTGGTCCAGCGGGGCGACGTTGAAGTCGGTGTGGTTGGCAGGCCGGATACCCAGCGTCCGCGCCGACTTCATGGGGCTGATGAAGGCCGCCTGCGCCGCGCCGCGGTTCTTCATGTGCGTGTCGCCGAAGTAGAAGCAGTGGATCGTGAAGAACGAGGGCGTGATGCCCCAGGCCTTGAACTTCTCGAGCTGGTCACGGCGGATGAACTGCGAGTGCACGCCGACCGTGCCGCGTGGCTTCGCCGGCGTGTCGCCCGCGGCGTAGCGATGCGCCTCGAGGAGCGCGTCGATCGCCGCATCGCCGTTGCAGTGCATGAACACCGTCGCCCCGCCGTCGTACACCCGTTTCATCCACTCGTTGATCGTCGTCTGCGGAAACGACAGCTCGCCGCGCCAGTCCTGCTGCCCGGCGGGGCCGCCCGTGAGGTAGGGTGTGGTGAAGCAGGCCGTGCGGCCCTGCGGCGAACCATCGGCCACGATCTTCACGCCGCCGATCCGCAGCCGGTTCCGATACTCCGGCTCGTTCCGCGGCGGCTGGCCGCCGAAGATCGTGTCGATCTCGGTGATGAAGGGCAGCGCGACGACGTCGAGCCGGAGCGCCCCGCGGTCGGCCAGGATCCGCAGCAGGTCGAGCTGGTGCTTCATCGTGGCCCCTTCCTGGGCCGTCGTGATCCCCTGCCGCAGGTAGATCTCCTGGCCCGCCTCGAGGAGCTCGAGCGCCTCCTCCCCCTGGGGCCCGGGCACCTTCGCGAAGATCGGCAGGAACGCCGTCTCGAAGAGCAGGCCGTCCGGCTCGTTCGATCCCGGTTCGCGGCCGATCACGCCGCCGGCGGGCGTCGGCGTGGCGGCGGTGATGTCGTAGGCCGCGAGGGCCTTCGAGTTGAGCATCGCGCCGTGGCCCGACACATGCACGAGGATCACGGGGTTGTCGGGGAACGCGGCGTCGAGCTCTTGCCTGGTGGGCGCCCGCTTTTCCGCGAGCAGATCGGGGTCGTAGCCGAATCCCATGACGAATTTTCCCGGGCCGATCGTGCGCCGCTCCTGCACCCGCTTCAGGGCCGCGATGACGTCGGCCACGCTCGTGCACGGCCCGGCCGGGGGCGACGCGCAGAGCGCCTGCGTCTGCACGTCCACGAGCGACATGAAGTGGCTGTGGCCGTCGATGAACCCCGGCACCAGCGTCTTCCCGGCGAGATCGGTGATCTCGGTCGCCGGCCCCTTGTGCTGCAGCACGTCGGCCTCGCGGCCCACGGCCACGATCCGGCCGCCGGCGATCGCCACCGCCTCGGCTTCGGGCTGGGCCGGATTCACGGTCACGATCGGCCCGCCGCGGATGATCCGGTCGGCCGGTGCGGCACTTGCGGTGGGCCCGGGTGAAACCAACACCGACAGGATGAAGACGACGATCCCCGCACTGCACCCGTCGATTCGGCTGTTGCTCATGTCACAGTCTCGCGCTGGTGAACCTGATGAAGCTCCTCGACACTCCCACGATGCCGTCGAACGCGGCAACCTGAGTCGCATCGTGAGTGTCGCAGTGTAACCCGCCCGCGCTGACCATCGGCAAGCTCGGGATGCGCGAGCAGACGCTCACCGCTGGACACGATTGAGGGAAACGGTCCAACGGGCTTCCCACAGCCGAGTCGCGCCGACTTATCGTCGCGGCGGAAGGTCCAGGCCCTTCGCCCGCCGAACTTCGTCACACCGCCGGAAGAGGTCCTGGCAGAGCCCTCGCTCGACATGCGGGACGAGGAACGCTTTGGGCTCGAAGCGGGCCCTCAGAAGCAATTCATCCGGCGTGGCAGTGGAGGCCTGGGGCCAGTAGGCGTCGGCATCATCCATGGTCGAGGCGCCGAAGACCACGCCATCGAGCTCCGCCCAGATGCACGCCGACATGCACATCGGGCAGGGCTCACACGTGCTGTAAAGGATGTGGCCGCGGAGCGAAAGCCGCCCGAGTTCGCGGTTCGCCAGCCGGATGGAGCTGACCTCGGCATGGTTCGTCACGTCGCAGTCGCGCATGACGGTGTCATATGCCCTGGCCACGAGGCGGCCGGTCGCGGCCTCGTGGATGGACGACCCGAACGGCGACGGAAAGGGCGTGTCGAACGAGCCCGTGGTGAACTCGACGAGCGCCCGAAGGCGGGATGCGTGGGTGTCGTGGCTTGTCACGTGGTCGACATATCCTCTGACCCAATTGTTGGTCATTCCGGCACGGGTTTCCAAGCCGGGCTGGCGGGGGCAGACTGGGGGCATTGTAAAGGAGGCTCCGGACCACCGCGCTGGCCCCCCGCACGTGAATACCGTCCTGGTCGTCGTTGATGCTCAAAATGACTTCTGCGCAGGTGGTGCGCTCCCAGTGCCTGATGCCGATGCGATCGTGCCCGTGGTGAACGGTCTGATGCGGGAGTTCCGGCGAGTGATTCTCACGCAAGACTGGCACCCACCCGGACATATCTCCTTTGCCTCCAGTCATCCCGGGAGTCTCGTTTTTGGCCGCATCACGCTGCCCTACGGCGAGCAGTTGCTGTGGCCTGATCACTGTGTCGCAGGAACGCCGGGCGCAGCCTTCCACCCTCGCCTGGAAATCCCCGACGACGCCGTGGTCGTTCGCAAAGGCATCCACCGGGGTATCGACAGTTACTCGGCATTCCTCGAGAACGACCGCAAGACTCCGGTGGGCTTGGATGCTCGGCTGCGTGAGATCAGCGCGGGCGAGATCGCGCTGGCGGGTCTCGCGACGGACTACTGCGTTCTCCATACCGCCCTCGACGCCCGTGCGCTCGGGTATGAGGTCACGGTCATTGAGTCGGGCTGCCGTGGCATCAACCTCGACGGCTCTGTGGCCGATGCGTGGAGTCGGATGGAGAAGGTGGGAGTGCGCCGCGGCTGAGTCTGCCTCCACCCGAAGGCCATCGCCCGCGAAGCCATTCCGATTCGCGTTCACACGACAACGGCGGCGGGGTAGGATACGTGATCGCCGGTGGGCACCCCCGCTCGGCATGGGAATCGCTGCGAAAGGCCGTCCAGTGGCTGTCGAACTCCGTGAGTTTTCCTGGCAGAGGATGATCGAAGCCGTGCAAGCCGTCCGTGATCGGGCCCTGCGGGCAACCGCCGCCCTCGAGCGAGCCGGGATTCCCTACGCCATGGCCGGCGGCAATGCCGTGGCCGCCTGGGTGGCCCGCGTCGATCGGGCCGCCGTGCGCAACACGCAGGACGTCGATATCCTCGTGCGCCGCAGCGACCTGCCGGCGATCACGACGGCGCTCGAAGCAGCCGGCTTCGTGCGGGCGACGGTGATGGACGTCGTGTGCTTCATCGACGGCCCGAACGGCAGCCCCCGCGACGCGATTCATCTGCTCTTCGCCGCCGAGAAGGTTCGCGAGTCGTATCCGCTGCCCACGGCCGACGTGACGGAAAGCGTGCCCGCCGACGACTACACGGTGGTGACGCTCGAGGCGCTCGTGCGGATGAAGCTGAATTCGTTCCGCGACAAGGATCGGACGCACCTCCGCGATTTCATCTCGCTCGGCCTCGTCGACGCCACCTGGCTGCCTCGGCTCGTGCCCGAGCACGCCGCCCGGCTCCAGCAGCTGATCGACGACCCCGACGGCTGACGCACCGCGGCCGCCGCCTGCCGGTCATGTCCCGACCTGCCCCGTCCGCTCGAAGTATTTCCGCAGCACGAGCAGCGACGCGAGCCGTTCGCGGCGCGGGTCGCGGAACTGCCGCACGTAGGCGTGGGCATTGCGGGAGATTTGCTCGGCCTCGGCGGGATGCGCGATGTAATGCCGCATTTTCTCCTCAAAGTCGGCGTAGTCGGGGCGGATCTCGATGTAGTGGTGGTCCGGGACGAGCGTCCCCTCCATGAACCAGGTCTCGTACGTGGGCCGCGGCATCACGGCGACGGAGTTCGACGACATCGCCCACTTGAGGTTGCTGGCGACGTCGTTGCCCTCGAGCGAGACGATGAACTTGTAGCGCAGGTGGTCGTGCAGCGTGAGCGGCCTGCCCCGCCACTCCGGCGGCGCCTCGTCGCCGTCCTTCACCGACGCGGCGTCGCAGAGCGGGTGGCCGTGGAACATCTCCAGAAACCGACGCCTGTGCGGCTTGTGGCGGATGCTGCCGCGAAAGATCGCCTGGTCGCATTTCTCACCGAAGGCCCGCCGGTCGTCGAGGAAGATGAAATGCCGCACCTTGTCGAGGTTGAGCAGGACGGAGTTGCGGTTGTCTCCCTGGATCGGCCGACTCTTGACGATCGACGGGTGCGCGGGGACGTGCTTGATGTCGCCGAACAGGTAGTCCCAACGGAGTGCGGGATCGAACCAGCGCACGTATTCGTAGGAGTCGAAGAAGTACACGGTGAGCTTCCGACCGAGCCGGAAGTCGCCGATCCGCGGGGCCGACGCGGGGAGCGGTGTGGGGCCGTCGAGCCGATTGTAGTAGTCCACCCGTTCGAGGATCGCCTCGCGGTCGGGCCGTTCGTCGAGCGACGCGAGCGTGGCCGCGAGCCGCCGCCGCACGAGCGCCGGCGGCATGCACCAGCGCAGGAGGTTCCGCGCGTAGTAGGGTGTTTTCGCGTTCTTGCCCGTGGCGAGGATCGATCGCAGCATGGGCAGCAGGGATGGAGGGCACGGGTCAGGGAATGACCGGCTCGCCGAGCCGTTCCAACGGCAAAATGATACAGTATCGCGCCGTGGGCGTCAGTCGTCGTGGCCATCGGTCGTGAACCATGAGCAGAGCCGCCGAGGCCGGGATCGTCGTGATGGCCGTGCTCGCGTTGGCGGGCGCATTCACCTGGCTCGGGCCTGTGCTCAAGCCGTTTCTCGTCGCGGTGTTCCTGTTTTACGTGACGCAGTTCGGCGCGAAGATGCTCGCCCGGATCGGGCTCGGGCCACACACGGCCTACACCGGGCTGCTCGGCATCGTGATCATCCTCGCCGTGCTGTTCGGCCAGCTCGTCTACCGTGAGGCGGCGATCTTCGTGAACAAGTGGCCGAAGTACGAGGGCCGGATCACGAAGGCGATCAATTCCCTGCCGCAGGTCGATCAGCTCCTGCCCGACGTGGTCGGCATCGGCCGCTCCGCCTCGCCGGCGGCGGAGGCCCGCGGCGAAGACACCGCCGCGGGGCCGCCCCCCACGCCGCCGGCAGCCCCGGCGGAGGCCGCCTCGAGCGGCCAGCTTGGTGAGCTGTTCGGCAGTTTCTCGAAGTCGGCGCTCGACTACGTGCTCCGGCACACGCTCGGGGTCGCCGAGGTGTTCGTGCTCGTGCTCGTGTATCTGGTGTTTCTGTTCGTCGGCAGCCGGAAGCTTCCGGAGCGGATCCGGCGTGCCTTTCCCGGCGAGCAGGCGGAGCGGCTGCTCTCGATCGGCGACGGGATCACCCGATCGATGGAGCGGTTCATGGCGGTCAAGACGATCGTCGGCCTCGGCATGGGGGCGACGGCGGGGCTGTTGATGTATGGATTCGGGCTCGACCACTGGCTGCTGTGGGCGTTCCTGTTCTTCGCGTCGAACTACATCACCTACATCGGCAGCATCGTGGCCTGCATCCCGCCGATCGTGATGGCGTTTCTCGACCTCAACAGCGTCACCGCGGCGGTCGTGCTGGGCGTGCTGCTCGTGGCGAACCGGATGCTGTGGATCGACTTCGTCGAGATCCGGATGTCGGGCAAGGAGCTGAACCTCGACCCGACGCTGATGTTTCTCTGGCTCTCCTACTGGGGCTGGGCGTGGGGCGTGCTCGGCCTCCTGCTTGCCTACCCGATGATGGCGGCCGTGAAGATCGCGCTCACGCACATGAAGGGGGCTGCCGGCTGGGCCGTACTGCTCAGCGAGGAGTAGCGACGCCGACCGCCATGAAACCCACCCGGCTTCTCGACACCGCGACGACGCCCGACGGCGGCCCGATCACGCTTCACGAGCACGACGGCGCCCTCACGATCCGCGTGGGCGGCGTGGAGCTGATGTCCACGCGGCAGCACCACTCGGAGGAGCGGCTCGCCGAGCTCGCCTGTGCGGGCCTGCGGCAGCGGGGCGGCGCGGCGGTGCTGATCGGCGGCCTCGGGCTGGGGTTCACGCTCCGCGCGACGCTCCGGCACGTGGCCGCCGATGCGACGATCCTCGTCGCCGAACTCATCCCGGCGGTGATCGCGTGGAACCGCGACCCGGCCCACCGCCTCGCCGCCGACGCACTCGCCGACCCGCGGGTGGACGTCGTCGCCGGCGACGTGGCCGACGTGCTGGTCGCCGGTCCCGGCCGGTTCGATGCCATCATGCTCGACGTGGACAACGGCGCGAGCGGCCTCACGGCCGCCGGCAACGATCGGCTGTACACGGCGAAGGGCCTCGGCGCGGCCCGCGCCAGCCTGCGGCCGCGTGGCCGGCTCGCCGTCTGGTCGGCGGACGACGATCCGCGGTTCCTCGAGCGCATGCGGGAGGCAGGCTTCGCCGTGGACGCGGTGAAGGCCCGCACCCATCCGACCGGCGGCGGGTGGAACACGCTCTACGTGGGCACGCGGTCCTGATCGCCGGTCAGCCGCCCGCCTCGAGAGCTTCCCAGCGGGCAAACGCCACGGCGAGCCGCGACTCGAGATCCCGCAGCCCGGCCTGGTCGCGGGCCAGCACGTCGCCGGGCTGTCGGTAGTAGTCGGCCCCCGCCATCGCCGCGTGCCGCGCGGCGATCTCCGTCTCCAGCGACTCGATCACCGCCGGAAGTGACTCGAGCTCGCGCTGTTCCTTGAACGACCGCTTCTTTTTCACCCCATCGACCGCGGGTGCCGGTGCCGGCGCCACGCGTGGACGGCCCGGCGACGCCGCGGCCGGTTCCGCCGGCCCCCGCTGACGCTGCCAGTCGGAGTAGCCACCGACGTATTCCTTCACGGCGCCGCCCGTGCCGTCGCCCGCCGGCTCGAAGACGAGCGTGCTCGTGACCACGTTGTCGAGGAACGCCCGGTCGTGGCTGACCACGAGCACGGTCCCGGGAAACTCCACCAGCCGGGCTTCCAGCATCTCGAGCGTCTCCGCGTCGAGGTCGTTCGTCGGTTCGTCGAGCACGATCAGGTTGGCCGGCTTGGCGAACAGCCGGGCCAGCAGCACCCGGTTCCGCTCGCCGCCGGAGAGAAACTTCACCGGCGTGCGGGCCCGGTCGGGCGTGAACAGAAAGTCCTGCAGGTAGCCGTTGACGTGCCGCGGCTGGCCGTTGACGTGCACCGTTTCGTAGCCGTCCGCGACGTTGTCGGCCACCGTCTGCTCGTCGTCGAGCTGGTCGCGGAGCTGGTCGAAGAAGGCGATCCGCAGGTTGGTGCCCAGGCGCACCGAGCCCTCCGCGGGATCGAGTTCGCCGAGCATCAGCCGCAGGAGCGTGGTCTTGCCGCAGCCGTTGGGGCCGATGATGCCGATCCGGTCGCCGCGCATCACGGTCGTCGAGAGCCCGGCGATGATCGGCCGCGGCCCGCGCCGGAACGACACGCCGTCGAGCGCCGCCACGAGCGCACCGCTGCGGTCGGCCGCCTGGATCTCCAGCCTCACCCGGCCCACGGCCGTCCGCCGCTGGCCGCGCTCGCGCCGCATCGCCTCGAGCGCCCGCACGCGGCCCTCGTTGCGGGTGCGGCGGGCCTTGATTCCGGTGCGGATCCAGACCTCCTCCTGCGCGAGCTTCTTGTCGAACAGCGCGTCGTGCTTCTCCTCCGCGGCGAGCGCCTCCTCCTTGCGCACGAGAAACGTGTCGTAGTCGCACGACCAGTCGAAGATCCGGCCCCGGTCAATCTCGAGGATCCGGCCGGCGACACGCCGGAGGAACGTGCGGTCGTGCGTCACGAACATCAGCGTGCCCCGCCAGCGGCCGAGAAATGCCTCCAGCCACTCGACCGCCTCGATATCGAGGTGATTCGTCGGCTCGTCGAGCAGGAGGAGGTCGGGCTGGGCGACGACCGCCCGCGCGAGCAGCACCCGGCGCTTCATGCCCGCCGACAGCGACTCGAAGGCGGCGGTCCCGTCGAGCTCCATCCGCGCGACGATCTGGGCCACCGCCTGCTCCCGCTGCCACGCGGAGTCGGCGGTCGCGGGCGGGAGTCCTGTGGCGACGATGTCGTGCACGGGGCCGGCGAGGTCCTGCGGCACGTCCTGCTGCAGCAGGGCGACGGTCGCCCCGGGTGCGAACGCCACCTCCCCCGCGTCGGGCTCGATGGAGCCGGCGATCAGCCGCATGAGCGACGTCTTGCCCGCGCCGTTGCGGCCGAGCAGTCCGATCCGCTGGCCGGCCTCGACGTGGCAGGTCACCTCGTCGAGGAGCGGCGGTCCGCGAAACCGCAGCGACAGGTTGCGAAGCGTGACGAGCGGCATCCGTGGTGTCGATCGGTGAAGCGGTGGGAAAGCGCGGCTGACCGCCCGTGGTTGTAGTCCATCGGCCCGCCCCGCCGCTATGCTCGCGGCACCCGCGATCGACCACCGCCGCCCATCCGCGACGGCGTCACTTCAACACCGGCAAGCCTGCCGCCGCACGCCGGCGGTTGAGCACCGTCCACGCCTGCGGCTCCTTGCGGAACAGGCCGGCGAGCTGACTGGCCGTCACCCCCAGCGCGGCGGCCGTCTCCGACATCGCGAGCCGATGCGCCGCCAGGTGGTCGAGGGCCTCGGCGACGAGTGCGGGATAGTCGTCGTGTGTCACGGCCACCACGATCCTGCCGCCGTGCACCCGCGACTGCCACAGCGGCGACGGGCCACCCGGGGCGGGCGTGCGATGATCGAGCGCGAGCCGCAGCCGCAACCGGCGGATCGCCACCTGCCGATTCTCCTGCTGGCTGCGCCGCTCCGACGCCTCGGCGGAGACACCCGTGGGATCGTGGATGAGCACGACGGCCGTCTGCACCTTGTTGCGGTGCTGCCCCCCGGGGCCCGTGCGCTTCGTGACGTTCACCTGCGTCTGCGCGAGCAGATGGTCGATGGGCAGCGCGGCCGGATGCATCGCCGTTACGACGGACCGCCCCCCGCGGCCACATGCGTGCCGACACCGTGCGGCTCCAGCTGGAAAATCTGCACGACAGTCCCGCTCGTGAACGCGTGGACGATCGCCCCGGTCGCGGGCTCGACGACGACGGCGGCCTCCCGCACCCGGCGGCCCGTAAGCCGCTGAATCTCCTTCCGCAGCTCGTCGCACGACACCGCGAACAACGCCCGGTGGTACTGCTCCACCTTCGCCGCTCCGGACTCGGTGCGGGCCAGGATCTTTTCGGCCGGCGTCAACGCCTCGTGCAGCGTCAGCACGACCGTCTCGTCGCTGGCGACCACGGTCACCGCCTTCGGCGTGTGCCCGGTGCGTTCCGACTGCATCGACAGGGCGATCTGTGCCAACTCCTCCGTGAAATCACCCGCTCGCACGTTCTCGCTCATCCGACTGGTCTCCGGGGAATGGAGTCGTC
>Ga0214917_10006597_pt1 | contig 11987 bp, 10 predicted proteins | sample LL_1208_BB_MetaG_FD_177983 | JGI IMG/M metagenome (GOLD analysis project Ga0214917, IMG submission 177983) | Freshwater microbial communities from Lake Lanier, Atlanta, Georgia, United States - LL_1208_BB | ecosystem: Environmental > Aquatic > Freshwater > Lake | place: USA: Georgia | collected...
CTCCTTGCGCACGATCAGGGCATCGAGCTGGCGGCCGGCCAGGGCCGCCGCTTGGGCCACGCCGCTCACCAACGGGTCGGCCCCCAGGGTGAGGCCCGCCACGGCGGCGGCCTCAGGCTCCACCAGCGCGAGCATTTGCGCCGACAGCAACGCCAGCCCCGGGCCGCTGAGGCTCACCGGCTTGCAGTTCACGTAGTGGGAGCTGGTGCGCCCAGACGCCAGGGTGAATTGGCCGTGTCGGTAGGCGCGTTCCGCCAACAGCTGCAGCAGCAGCGCCCGCTGCTCGGCGCTGGTCTGGGGCAGGGGTGGAAGGGCGGTCATGCCTCTGGCGGCGGGCGGTTGGGATGTCTAGTTTGCGCCCAGATGCGCGTGTGGCTGTGACCCGTTGGCGGTTGCCCCTGCTGTTGGCGGCGGCGGCTTCGCTGGCCCCCGCGGCGCCGGCCCTGGCGGGCCCGGTGGTGTGCAGCACCACCCTGGAGGCACCCCAGGCGGCGGGCGCACCGGTGGAGGTGACCCGCTGCGGCCCGGTGGTGACCACCCCGGAGCTGGTGGAGCGCCGTTTCTACGGTTGGACCTCCCCCTACGCCCGCGGCATCGACATCACCCACCAGATCACCGACCTGCTCGGCATCGCCATGGGCGGCGGCGATGGCACCAAGGTGATGGGCTTTGGTTTCCCGGATCAAACGATCGTGTGGGATGGCTCGGCCCTCGAGAACACCTACCGCGTGCTGCTGGAGCAGCAGAGCACCCCCCTGCCCTGGCGCACGGCCGACCTCTCCAACGGCTTCTGCCGGGGGTTACCCAAGGGCAGCTGCGGCGCCGGCGCCGCCCCCCGCTGGCCGCAGCAGGGCTCCAGCATCCGCGGCCTGTGGTAGATCAGCCCACTGGCCAGACCTCCGGGGGTCTAGCAATCTGGTGAATGCAGCGGACTCATAATCCGCCTTAGGCGAGTTCGATCCTCGCGACCCCCATTCCCACTCCGATGCGACTGTTGCTGCCGGCGGCGTTGCTGTTCCTGCTGGCCTTCTTCGCCGCCTCGGAATTCGCCCTGATTCGCCTGCGCCCCTCGCGGGTTCAGCTGCTGGAGGAGGACGGAGCCCCCGGGGCCTCGGCGGTGGCCCGGCTGCAGCGGCGGCTGCGGCGGGCCCTGGTGGCCACCCAGCTGGGCATGACCCTGGCGCTGCTCGCCCTGGGTTGGACCGGCCGCGGCCTGGCCGAGCGTTGGGGGCAGCAGGCCGGTGCGCCCCCGCAGCGTTGGCTGGATCTGGCCGTGTTTGTGGCGCTGGTGCTGCTCGCCACCCTGCTGGGGGGGCTGCTGCCCAAGGCCTGGGTGCTGCACCGGCCGGAGGCCACCGCCCTCAAGCTGGCGCCATTGTTGGAGGCCCTGCAACGCACCCTGGCGCCGCTGCTGCTGGTGGTGGAGCGGCTCGGCGATGGCCTGTTGCGCCTGTTGGGCCTCCCCCGCAACTGGGATCAGCCGGTGCCGGCCCTCTCGGCCAATGAGCTGGAAACGCTGATCGAATCCAACAGCGTGGTGGGGTTGATGCCCGATGAGCGCGACATGCTCGAGGGCCTGTTCTCCCTGCGCGACACGCCGGTGCGGGAGGTGATGGTGCCGCGCTCCGGCATGGTGACCCTGCCGCTGGAGGTGCGCTTCGCCGAGCTGATGGAGGCGGTGCACAGCACCAACCACGCCCGCTTCCCCGTGATTGGCGGCTCCCTCGATGACGTGCGCGGCCTGCTCGACCTGCGCAGCCTGGCCGAACCCATCGCCAAGGGGGAGCTGCGTGGTGATTCCCCCCTGGCGCCCTACGTGAGCCCCGTCACCAAGGTGCAGGAGACCACCCCCCTGGCGGAGCTGCTGCCGGTGATCCGCAGCGGCCAGCCGCTGCTGGTGGTGGTGGATGAGCACGGCGGCACCGAGGGCCTGGTGACCGTGGCCGATCTCACCAGCGAGATCGTGGGCGACGACGACGACCCTGAAAACCCAGAAGACGACCTGCAGCAGCTGCAGGAGCACAGCTGGTTGGTGGCGGGCGACCTGGAGATCTATGAGCTCAACCGCGAGTTGGGCCTGCAGCTGCCCGAATCCGATGAGCACCACACCCTGGCGGGATTTCTGCTGGAGCGGCTGCAGCACATCCCTGCCCCGGGCGAGAGCCTGCGCTGGAAGGGGCACCAGTTTTTGATCCTGGCCATGGACGGCCCGCGCATCGAACGGGTGGAGATCACCCGCCGGCCGCAGGAGCCAGCCGTTGAAGAGGAGCCCTGATCCCCGATAATCGGTGCGCCCGTTGGCCAACGCCATGCAGCCCGTTCGCGTTGGAGTCATCGGCATCGGCAACATGGGCTGGCACCACGCCCGGGTGCTGAGCCTGCTCAAGGATGCGGAGCTGGTGGGGGTGGCCGACCCCGACCCCAAACGCGGCCAGCTGGCGGTGGAGCAATTCGGCTGCCAGTGGTTTGCCTCCTACCAGGAGCTGCTGGGCCAGGTGGAGGCGGTGTGCATCGCCGTGCCGACGCTGCTGCACCACCGGGTGGGCATGGCCTGCTTCAACGCCGGTGTGCACGTGCTGATCGAGAAACCGATCGCCGCCAGCCAGGAGGAGGCGGCCGAGCTGATCAGGGCCGCCGATGCGGCCGGGCGGCTGTTGCAGGTGGGCCACATCGAGCGGTTCAACCCGGCCTTCCGCGAGCTGGTGAAGGTGGTGGCCAATGAGCAGGTGGTGGTGCTGGAGGCCCGCCGCCACAGCCCCAACCCCGACCGCGCCAACGACGTGTCGGTGGTGCTGGATCTGATGATCCACGACATCGACCTGGTGCTGGAGCTGGCCGGTGCGCCCGTGGTGCGCTTGGCCGCGGCGGGTGGCCGCAGCGCCGAAGGCCCGATCGACTACGTGAATGCCACCCTGGGCTTCGCCAACGGCGTGGTGGCCAGCCTCACCGCCAGCAAGATGGCGCACCGCAAGATCCGCAGCCTCTCGGCCCACTGCCGCAGCGCCCTGGTGGAGAGCGATTTCCTCAACCGCAGCCTGCAAATCCACCGCCGCAGCCACCAGTCGTTCAGCGCCGACCACGGGGAGCTGCTCTACCGCAACGACGGCTTCATCGAGGAGGTGAGCACCTCACCGGTGGATCCGCTGGTGGCGGAGCTGGAGCACTTCCTGCAGTGCGTGCGCGGCCTCGAGAAGCCGGCGGTGGATGGGCCCCAGGCGTCCCGGGCGCTGCTCCTGGCCGACCTGATTGAGCAGTGCGTGGAGCAGGCCAACATCTGCATGACGCTGGCCGAACCGATCTAGGCGGCGGGGTCAGGCCGCGGTGGGTGCCACCGGCGGGGCTTCGGCCAGCTGCTTGAGGGCCTCCAGCTGCCAGCGGCGGCATTGGGCCGGTGAGGCTCGGTAGTAGGCATCCCAGGCCTCCGCCTTGTGGGTGGGGTAGCTGGCGGGTGCTTGATCAGGGTGCCGCCGCTGCCAGCCCACGCGCACGGCGTGGCCGATCACCACATCGAGGGCCAGGTCGTCGTCGAAGCGCACCTGCGGGTTGGCATCCACAAAGGCGATCAGGGTGACCAGGGTTTCGATGCACAGCCGCCGGTATTCCGGCGCTTCGATCTTGCTGAGCAGGTGCTCCACCAGGCTGGCGAAGTTGCGCTCGCCGGGGGTCTTTTCGCTGAGCAGCGGCGCGCTCTCCAGCCGGTTGCGGCGCTCCAGCTTGTCGCCGATCACCAGGCCGCGGCAGTGGTGGAGCAGATCCCAGATGCCCGGGTGGAAGTTGCGGGGCACCTGCTGCAGGGCCCCCATGCGCATGCGGTGCTGCAGCCAACAGCCCCCCTTGGGCAGCTCCTCCAGCGGGTCGGGGGCTTCCCAGCGCACCCGGCCGCTCACGTGCAGCTGCTCCTTGCGTTGCAGGGCGGCCTTGGCGTGCTCCACATCGCGCATCACCTGCTGCAGCCGGCGGCGGATGGCGTGGGGTGGTTCATCGCACAGCGCCTCGAAGGCGTCGCTGGGGGCCAGGTCGCGCTCGCTGGCCAACTCGCTGGTGAGCAGCAGCAGTAGTTGCCCCAGCTGGATCGTGAGCGTGCCGCTGAGCAGGGCCGGTTTGCGCCGGGCCAGGCCATCCACCGCCAGCAGCAGCTCCTGCTGCAGCACCCATTCGCGCCCGTCTTCGCCGCTGAAGCGCTGGATCATCGCCGCGATCGCCAGGCTGCCCTGCGGCTGCGACAGCAGCGAATCGTGGGTGTAGTTGCGGCCCACCACCACCTGCTTCTGGCGCACCAGCAGGTCGGTGAGCGCGTCCTCCAGTTGGGGGTGCACCAGGCCCAGGGAGCCGGCGCAGCGGCGCACCACGTTCCAATCGGCCTCCGCCAAGGCTCGGCGGTAGATCTCCTCCAGCAGCGCCTGGGGGGTGGCCGCCTGGCCGCCGGGGCCCTCCAGCTGGGCGTCAAGCCCCAGCCGCTGCACCAGCTGCTCCAGCAGTTCGGCCTGCTCCGGCAGGGAGGTGCTCTGCCACAGCCGCGCGGTGAGGCGCTCGAGCGGTGATTCCTCCAACTCCTGCTCCTCAGCGGGGGTGAGGGGCTCGTGGCCCGTGCTGGCCCGCAGCAACGCCAGCGGTGGGTTGGGGGCTGCGTTGGCGTGGGGCTGGGCCTGGGGCGGCAGCTCGGCCCACTGGGCCTGATCGATCAGCTCTGGCAAGGGCGCCAGCTGCACGGCGATCCCATCCAGCAGGCCGCTGCGCAGCCGTTCCCCCAGCCGCAGGAAGGTGCCTGGGCTGCGCTGGAACGGCCCCTCCTCCACGGGGATCAGCAGCAGCGGTGCGCCGCTGCCGCGCCAGTGGCGGGCCAGTTGGCTGATTTCGCTCTCCACCGCATCCACCAGCTGCTCCGGGTCGTCGGAGAGGTAGAAGGTGCTTTCCTCCAGCACCGCCGGCAGGAAGGCCAGGGCCTCGCCGCCTTGGCGGTAGAGCCGGGCGGTGACCATCGTTTCCATCCGCAGCGGCGGGTGGCCGCTCAGCCCCAGGCGCGGGTTGGCCCCCACCGCCGCCATGCGCTGCGCCAGCTCACGGGAACTGCCCAGCCGGCACTGGCCCGGACGGGTCACCGCCAGGCCGGCGGCCTCCAGGGCCGCGGCGATGCTTTCGCGGGCCGGCACGAAGCTCACCAGCACCTGCTCGGCCCCGAGGCTGCTGCCCAGGCGGCGGCCGCTGGGGTCGAGATCGTCGGGGAGGATCAGCCCCTGCAGCAGCAGGTCCCCCAGCCAGGTGAGGCTCTGGGTCCACAGCAGGGGCACGTTGTCGTTGGGGCGGCGCGGCTGGCTGCCGGGGTTGCGCCGCTCCGCCGCGATCGCCGCCTTGGGCACCACGTAGAGCTCGGGGTACAGCTCAACTCCCTCCACCTCCACGGCCACCTGGCTGAGGCGCTGGCGCCACTGCCAGGCCTCGGCCCAGCGTTCTTCGCAGCAGGCCGTGATCAGCTCGTAGGCCAGAAACAGCGGCCACTCGCACTCGATGTGCTCGAACTGGGCCAGTTCTTCCCGTTCGTAGTGGAGGCGGGTGTGGTCCTCCAGCACGGTTTGGTGGCCATCGCGGCGGAAGCGCTTGTAGCCGTAGGGGCCCCCCAATTCGCTGCGGATCTTGGTGCGGGTGCGCTCCACCAGGGCCGGATCCTCCACGGCCCAGGCGGGGTAGCCGATCACCGACAGGCAGGCGGCATCCACCTCCTTGCTGGCGGATTCCCGTGGCAGCAGGCCGGTGAGGGCCCGGCGCAGCCGCACGATGGCGTCGTGGGGGATGTGCAGGCTGCAGCTGCCGTCGCCATGGGGGCCGTAGAGGTCGAGCCCTTCGAGGGCCTCGAGGGCCGCCTTCACCAGGCCGATGGAGCTGGCGTTGCGCTCCGGCAGGCCGTGGTTGCCCTTGTCGCCTCGCTCCCAGATGCCGTAGTCGCGCACCCGGTAGGCGCGGGCCACGTAATACACCAGGTTTTGGATGAAATCGCGCTCGTGGCTGGTCTGCACCACCACCAGACCGGAGCGGGTGAGCTGGGCCAGCTGCAGCAGGAACAGGGCGGTGGCATCCAGTTGCAGATGGCCCCAGCCGTCGTCGGGCACCACCGGTTCGCCGCTGCCGGTGTCGTACTTGGCGTGCAGGGCGTCGAGCGGCGCCAGGCTGTGCTTGAAGCGCTCCACCTTGGGCGCCTGGCGCAGCATGGCGTTGAGCAGGCCGCGCATCAGCTGCAGCACCCGCTGTTCCAGCTCGAACACCCGCGTGCTGGCGCCGCTGAGGCGGCGGTGGGCCAGGGCCAAGCCCCAAACGCACTGGATCGAATACACGCAGTCGCGCACCCAGGCATCGCCGTAGTTGCCGTGCACCGTGTGGGCCGTGCTGGCGGGCAACAAACCGGTGATCGGATGCTGGCGCTGCACCACCACCCGCTCGATCTGGGCATCCAGCAGCTGCAGGCGCTGCCAGGCCTCGGCGGCGCTGAGCTGCAGCGGGGCGGCCTGGCCGGCGATCGGAGCGCTGCTGAGGGTCATCGGCGGGGCATGGGTGCGGCGCATGTGGGCGGCCAGCCATAGATTCTCCCGCGTGGCCCTTGCGCTCGATGGCATCAATGGCGACGGACGCCACCCGCACCGGCTTCTCCGGACCGGATCAACCCCCCTCCTGGCAGGTGACGCGGGTGCTCGGGGTGCAGGTGGCCGTGACCGCCAATGTGTTTGCGGCGGCCCTGGAGCTCAAGCAGCGCGGTGGCGGCCAGATCGTGACCCTCAACGCCGAGATGACGATGGCGGCCCGGGCCAGCCGCGAGCTCGGCTCCGCCATTGCCGCCGCCGACCTCGTGATCCCCGATGGGGCCGGTGTGGTGTGGGCCTTGGGGCGCCAGGGCTACCGGGTGCGCCGCAGCCCCGGCATTGAGCTGGCGCGGCAACTGCTGGAGTACGCCGCCGCCCACCGTTGGCGGGTGGCGCTGGTGGGGGCCAGCCCTGCGGTGATGGAGCAGCTGGTGGCCCGGCTGCGGGCCGAGATCCCTGGGCTGGATCTGGCCTTCACGATCCACGGCTACCAGGATCCGCAGCAGTGGCCGGGCCTTGAGCAGGAGTTGCTGGCGGCCAAGCCCGACCTGGTGCTGGCGGCCCTGGGGGTGCCGCGCCAGGAAACCTGGATCCAACGGCTGCACCCCGGCCAGCCCGGCCTGTGGATGGGGGTGGGCGGCAGCTTCGATGTGTGGTCGGGGGTGAAGCAGCGGGCGCCGCAGTGGATGAGCCGCTTCCAAATCGAGTGGCTCTACCGGCTGGTGCAGGAGCCCAGCCGCTGGCGGCGGATGTTGGCGCTGCCGGCCTTTGCCTGGGCGGTGTTGCGCCGGGGCTGAGCGGCGGGCGGGCGCGCTGAGGCACAAAAAAGCGGTGGGCTCAGCCCACCGCCAAGGCCAGCTCGGCTGGCTTGTGGTGTCGGATCAGATCAGCGGAAGCCCACCGAGGCCTGCCACACGAAGGCCAGCAGCAGGAACAGCAGCGGGATGATCGGCAGGATGTCGATCAGGGGCGCAAAGGCCTGATAGGCCTCGGGCAGCTGGGCCAGGGTCTGCAGGGCGTAGGCGGCCATTGCGAACGCATCACGGGCTAGGGGCGGACGCTACCACGTGTGGGCGGCCGGAGAGTCGGCGTTCCAGGGAGCGAAATCCTCTGCAAAACAGCCATCGGTGATGGCCTGGGCCATGGCGCTGGTGAAGCGCAGCAGCTGGGTGATGTTGTGGAGGCTGAGCAGGATCTTGCCGAGCGTCTCCTCGGTCTTGATCAGGTGGTGCAGGTAGGCGCGGCTGTGCTGCGTGCAGGCCGGGCAGGGGCAGCTGGGGTCGAGGGGGGTGTGGTCGTGGCGGAAGCGGGCGTTTTTGAGGTTCCAGCGCTCGCCGCCCACCAGGGCGGCGCCATGGCGCCCTAGGCGGGTGGGCAGCACGCAATCGAACAGGTCGAAGCCGTTGGCCACCGCCACCGCCATCTCCCGCAGCGTGCCCACCCCCATCAGGTAATGGGGTTTGTCATCGGGCAGCAGCGGCCCCAGCTGGCGCACGATGCGGTGCATCTCCTCGGTGGGTTCGCCCACGCTCACCCCGCCCACGGCGATGCCCGGCAGGCCCATGGAGCTCACCACCCGGGCTGATTCCTCCCGCAACGCGGTATAACACCCCCCCTGCACGATGCCGAACAGGGCTTGATCGGCGCGGCTGTGGCTGCTGATGCAGCGCTCGAGCCATGCGTGGGTTCGGCGGCAGGCGGCCGCCACATCGGCTTCGCTGGCGGGATACGGGGGGCATTGGTCGAAGGCCATGGCCACATCGGCACCCAGGGCCATCTGGATCGCCATCGAGCGCTCGGGGGTGAGGTCGATCTGGGCGCCATCGCGGGGGGAGCGGAACACCACGCCGCGGTCGTTGATGCGGTTGATCGCCCCGAGGCTGAACACCTGGAAGCCGCCGGAATCGGTGAGCAGCGGCCCATCCCAGGCCATGAACCGGTGCAGCCCCCCCGCCTCTTGCACGATGTCTTCCCCCGGCTGCAGGTGCAGGTGGAAGGTGTTGGCCAGCACCATCTGGGCGCCGGTGTGGCGCAGCTGATCGGCCGTGACGCCCTTCACCGTGGCCAGGGTGCCCACGGGCATGAAGCGCGGCGTGGTCACCACGCCGTGGGGGGTGTGGAAGCTGCCGCAGCGGGCCCGGGTGTGGGGGCACCGAGCCGTGATTTCAAATGCAAACACCGGCGGGGCGGCAGGATTCGGTGATCCCATCGTTGCTGGCCGTGGCCCAGGCCCATCGCCGTTGCCCCTGGCTGGCGGACCTGGCCGGCGCCTGGATCTTCTACAGCGTGCTGCCGCTGCCGCCGGGCATCACGCCCCGCTTCGAGCGCATCGCCCGCTTTGCCCCCTGGGTGGGGGCGGTGATCGGTGCGGCCGAAGCCCTGCTGTGGCTCGGGTTGGCCCCGGCGGGCCCCCTGGCCCAGATCCCGCTGGTGCTGGCCCTGGGGATCGCCCTGAGCGGCGGTCTGCACATGGATGGCGCCATGGACACCGCCGATGGCCTGGCGGCCGGCCCTGAGCGCTGCCTGGAGGCCATGGATGACAGCCGCGTGGGGGCCAGCGGCGTGCAGGCCTTCGTGCTGCTGGTGCTGCTGCGGGTGGGTGCGCTGGCCCTGTTGGCGCCCCAGGCGCCGGCGGCGCTGCTGGGGGCGTCGGTGTGGGGCCGGGTGGCGCCGCTGGTGGCGATGCAGGCGTTCCCCTATTTGCGCCCCCAGGGGGGCACCGCCGCCTTCCATCGCCGCCACTGGCGCGGCTGGGCCCGGGAGCTGGCACCCACCCTGCTGCTGCTGGGGCTGCTCAGCGGCATCGCCCTGGGGCTGGGTTGGCCGCTCTGGGTTGGCCTGGGCTGGGGCGGACTGCTGCCGGCCCTGCTGGTGCCCTGGTCCCTGGGCCGGCGCCTCGGCGGCCACAGCGGCGACAGCTATGGCGCCTGCGTGGAGTGGACCCAGAGCCTTTGCCTGCTGCTCTGGGGGCTGTTGTTGCTCTGGGGCCGTTAGGGCAGGCGCAGGCAGAAGGCGTTGCCGTTGCTGGGCAGATCGGGGTTGTGGGGATCCAGGGCCGCCGGCGGCACCTGCAGCTCCAGCGAGCCCCCGAGCTGCGCGGCCAGCTCCTGGGCCAGGGCCAGCCCCAGGCCACTGCCGGGGCGGCCAGCGCCGGTGCTGCCCCGTTGCCCCCGCTCAAAGATGCGCGTGCGCTCGTCCGGCGGGATCTCGGGGCCGCTGTCCCACACCGCCAGGGTGAGGGGTTCCGGGATGCCATTGGGGCCGTTCTCGCCCTGGCAGAGCAGGCCGATGGCGCCGCCGCCACGGCTGTAGCGGAAGGCGTTCTCTAGCAGGTTGGCCAGGATCTCGGCCACTGCGTTGGCATCGCCTCGCCAGGTGGGCAAGCGGCCATCGGTGGGGCCGTGCCAGGGGCGCCCCTGCAGGCTGGCGGTGGCGGCCGCCCGCTGTAGCAGCGGGCCCAGCAGGGCCTCCAGGGGTTGGGGCTCGGCCCCCTGCAGGCCCGGGGGCAACAGCAGCGGCGTGGGCCCGCCAGGGGCGGCGAGGCTGGGGGCGGCGGTTTGATCGATGGCCTCGATCGCCTCGAGGTAGCGGTTGATCTGGCCCTGCTCGTGCAGCAGGTTGTCCACCAGGGTGAGGTTGGCCGCATCGTCATCGAGGCGGCGGCGCAGCAGCTGGCCGAAGGTGCGTAGGGCCGCCAGGGGGTTGCGCAGCTGGTGCACCAGCAGGCGCAGCTGATCCTCCCGGCGGGCCAGGTCTCGCCCGAGCTGCTGCTGATCCTGGTCAAGCCGCAACGCCTGGGTTAGGCAGCGGGCGGTGGCCTCCAGGCGGGCTTCCAGGGCGGGCGGCCACGGGAGCTGCTCGGCGTCTACCCGCAGTGCCCCCAGCAGCAGGGTGCCATCGCGCAGGGCCAGCCAGCGGCGGGTGTCAGGCTCCGGCGCCCCGCCCGAGGCGGCATCGAGAGGATCGTCGCCGCTGAGGGCCAGGGTCGCCGGCCAGTGGCCGATGGCCATCAGCGTGGGCTGGCCGCTGTCGCCCGGCAGGGCCGCATACACCACCAGCGCCCGCAGATCGGGACGATCTGTGAATTGGGCGAGCTGCTGGTCCAGCAGGGCCAGAAACCGCTTGGAGACTTGCATCTGAGCGGCGGCTGGGGGGTCCCGGGTGGTGGCTGTGCCAGAACCTGGCGCAACCGGTGATCCAAATCCGGGAAAAAGTCTTAAGATTCAGGTATCGACCAATACCTCGCAGTCCGGGAGCGGACGGCGCGGCATCGGGCCGGAAGCCCCGGTTGCAGATCCTTGCAATCGAGGCTACAGCAGAGGCAGTTGCGTCCTCTGCTGGTTCCGAGTCTGGTGTCGTGGCACCGGCCCTCCTGGTTGGCAGATGTTTGGGCGTTGCCGAAGCCCGCGGCAGCTGTCTGCGGGTTTCTCATCGTTCGTCCTCGTCCCACCCTCCGGGTTCCGTCCATGTCCAAGAAGCGCAAACGCGTCAGCCGCCGGCGTCTCGCCGGTCAGCGGGTGCTGGCCCATGTGGCCACCCACAACCTCGAAACCGGTGAGCACAAACCCGTCACCGCCGCCCGTCGGTTCATTGCTGAGGGCAACATCGTGCCGCCGGCGATCCTGAACGTCCGTCGCAACGAACACACCACCGATCGCTTCTTCTGGGGCGAAAAGGGCCTGTTCAGCGCCCAGTACGCCGAGGAAAACCACTTCCTGTTCCCGTCCCTGCGCGCCATCGTCGACCGCATCGGTGAGGACACCCTGTTTGCGGGCCTCGAATCCCTGGCCGCCGACGACTGGGAGGAAATGGAGGAGTACGAGTACGCCTTCGTCTGAGGCGTTCCCGCGGGCGAGCGACGCTGCCATGCCACTTCAGCCGGCCCCGATGAGGGGGCCGGTTTTTTTATGGCTGTGTTGTTAGGGCTGCAGCCGCTGCTGCACGAAGGCCCCGATGCCGGGCAGCACGCTGGCGTCGATGGTGTGGCCGCCCTCGAAGCTCAGCAGCTGGGGGTCCACTCCCGCCCCCTGCAGCAGTTTCTGCAGCTGTTGGCTGGCGGCGTAGGGCACCACCGGATCCTGGCGGCCATGGCTGAGAAGCACCGGTGGTGTGGAGGCCGGCGGCTGCCAGCCCGCATGGGGGTAGCCGCTGCAGGCCACGATCCCTGCCAGCGGCAGGCCGCTGCCCACATCCAGCGCCATGGCACCCCCCTGGGAAAAGCCCAGCAGCACCGTGTTGCTCAGGGGCACCGATTGGCCCAGCTCCACCAGCCGCCCCTGAAGTGCCTGCCGGGCCGGGGGTAGGGCCTCCCAATCGATGGGCTGCAGGCCGTACCACTGCCGGCCGGGGCCGTAGGGGTGGGGCTCCGGTGCCCGCAGCGCCACCACGCTCACCTCCGGCCCCACCAGCAGCGGCCCC
>Ga0214917_10006600_pt1 | contig 11986 bp, 8 predicted proteins | sample LL_1208_BB_MetaG_FD_177983 | JGI IMG/M metagenome (GOLD analysis project Ga0214917, IMG submission 177983) | Freshwater microbial communities from Lake Lanier, Atlanta, Georgia, United States - LL_1208_BB | ecosystem: Environmental > Aquatic > Freshwater > Lake | place: USA: Georgia | collected...
CAACCCGCGACCCCGCTTCTTTGGCCTTTGTGATCGCCATTGTCATACCACGGTCCTTAAATGAACCCGTGGGATTTAATCCTTCAAATTTAGCGTACCACCGAATAGGGATTCCTAATTTTTTAGCTAAATTATCCAACGGAATTAATGGGGTATTGCCTTCACACAAACTCACAATTGGAGTCGTTTCCGTCACCGGCAAAAACGAACGATAATGATGAACGAGCCCTTGCCACACAGTCTTTGCTCCTTAACTAGCCACTCAATCTACGTATGTGACGAAATTATACCGATGGATACCGACTTACACCATGGACCGATTTAATCAAAAATTATATACTCCCTCGGCCCGACTGAGTTGGTGACGTTTCCCTTCAATGTGGTTCCAACGTTTAAATATTTGGGAGTTAGAGTAAACACCGACATACGTGTGTTTCATGACTTCTACGAAGCTTCGGCTTCGACCCACTTTTGGTTCGTGGGTTCTCACATATCGAGACGCACGGCGCAGTGGGGCCACTGATCGACACACTTTTTTAGGATGTATCATGACTGTAAAAATTATCGTGGGTGCCCAATGGGGCGATGAAGGTAAAGGGAAAATTACCGATATTCTGGCCGAAAAAATGGACCTGGTCGTTCGGTATCAAGGTGGCAATAACGCAGGTCACACAGTGGTCGTCGGGGACAAAACATTTAAGCTGCACTTGATTCCATCTGGCATTTTATACAAAACCGTAACCTGCGTCATCGGCAATGGGGTCGTGTTAGATCCCGAAGTGCTATTTCAGGAAATGGCAACGCTAAGAGCGCAAGGTATAGAGGTATCACCCGACTACTTTAAGATATCCAGTATTGCACACGTCATTTTGCCATTTCATAAATTATTAGACTCCAAACAAGAAGCGGATCGGTGCGAAAACAAAATTGGAACCACCGGACGTGGAATAGGCCCTTGCTACACTGACAAAATTAGCCGCAATGGGGTTCGCATCATTGACCTGCTCAACAAAGACCGCCTGACAAAATTGATCCGCCAACGTAATTGGGAAACAATTCTGAATACCAACCTAGATATTGATGGCATTATTGAGCAGTACCACCAATTAGGATTGAGACTAAAACCTTACGTGACCGACACATCGTTATACATCAATCAAGCCATAGACGCTGGAAAAAATCTCATTTTAGAAGGTGCGCAAGGAACGATGCTGGACGTGGACCATGGCACATACCCGTATGTTACCTCATCAAATCCAGTATCAGGCGGTGCATGTATCGGGACAGGCATCGGTCCACACAAAATTCATCAGGTCATTGGTGTCGCAAAAGCCTATTCTACTCGGGTCGGCGAAGGGCCATTCCCAACGGAACTCACCGAAAATATGGGCGAGTTGCTTCGCCAACGTGGTGCAGAGTTTGGGACCACCACGAATCGACCTCGACGATGTGGCTGGCTTGATTTAGTTGGCTTAAAATATGCCATTCGAGTCAACGGACTGACGGAAATCTGCCTCACCAAACTCGATGTGTTGGACGAATGCAAATCAATTAACGTTTGCACGTCGTATCGCACAACGGATGGCACCGTCTTAACCGAGCTCCCATTGGACTACGATGAATTTGCCAGTTGCACCCCCATTTATGAGGAACTCCCCGGATGGGAGTCTGATATTTCAAATATTACAGATTATGATCATCTTCCCCCAAACGCGAAGGCTTATGCCCAGTATGTTTCAGAACAGGTTGGGGTACCAATCACACTGATATCAGTTGGATCACGCCGAAATCAGACAATTCATTTACTACAAGTTTGAGTAGCAAACGCCAGAAGGGGGGCTAGGGCGCTGTGGGCAGAATGGTATTGGTCGAAGAAACCACGTGATCAGGCCGTATAATCACACGGGTTTCAAGAATTGATGAGGCCCCAGGCCCACCAATGAAAGTCCCATCCACCGGCGAGCATAATTGCGGCAACACACCGGCACACAATTTAATGTGTCGTTCGCCCGCTTGGCAGGCGTAACTAGGGTCGTACCCGACCCATCCATAGCCAAGCAAATAGACCTCCGCCCACGCATGCAATTCCCCCGCATCGTCACTCTTGGTTTCGTCGAATACATAACCCGAAACAAATCGAGCCGCCAAGCCGTATTGTCGGCAACATGCCACGTAGAGCCAAGCCAAATCCCGACAAGAGCCTCCCCTATATGAGAGGGTTTCACGAGGGGACATGGGCCATCCAGATTCTCGATATTCATGCGAAAACTCATGATGAATGTGACGAGCCAAGGCCATTAAAAATTCATCCGTTTTAAATTGTAAACCAACCGCGAGATTCCGAGAGAAATCGGAAACCCCATTAGAATCCGGGATTGGCTCTAAAAATGGGATCAATCCACGATATACAGCTTCGGGATAGAACATCGGGAGCATTGCCGTCGTCGAAAACAAATGCAAATCCTCAGGGACTAACGACGGTTTGGCATCCACCACGGATTCGGTTTCGATCTCCAATAATGAGGTATGTCCGACAAAATACAAGCGATGACAGAGGCTGTCATCAATCGAATCAATCACAACAGTATGTACCGGATCTGGGGATACCGAGAGGGAAAATGACCATACCTTTTGTCGACTTGTCGATCGAGGTCGTAGTCGCAGTTCATGAGGGTTTAATCGAACCCCTGTCGAGTAGCGATATCGTGTTAAATGAGAAATGTGAAGTTTCATGTAAGTGGTAACCCACGATTATACTGGTCATTAAAGATCTCTGCCAAGCTCAAAACACAACCCAACTCAGATAAAGCATCCTCAGACTCCCGCAACAATTCTGGAGACTCTAACTCATCCAATCGCAAAGACTCTCGATACCAACGCCGCATCCATCGTTCCAATTCATCTAGACGGGAATGAGTCATCATGATTTGAGGATGAATCGCATCTAATGCAGCTTGAGACAGCGGTATCCGCAGCCGAACACAAGCGGGGCCTCCCCCATTCCTCAAACTCTCAGACAACGATATCCAATAAATCTCCGAGACCCCGGCGTCTCTAAACCTAGATTGAATGGCCACAGATTGCGCCATAGTGCGACATCCACTCGGCGCCAACATAACAACCCGTCCGTCGGAACACTTTACCAGTTGCGAATTAAACCAGTAGCTCGCGACGGCATCTGGGACGGAAAGGTCTTGATCCGAAAACGCAACCACCCGAACACCTGACAGTCGGCGTTGGATATCCGATGGCGATTCCCGATAGGCTTTACAGTGCATAAAGTAAGTTGACTCGATTCCAGTCGCGATAACATCGTTATGAAATACCCCGACCTCAATTGCCTCTGGAGCTTGTTGTAACATCACCACCGAATCGCGCGGCAACTGATGTGATCGAACTATCCAGTCCAAGGCCTCAAGACTCTGCCTTGGCACAACGGTTGCGGGCAAGGCTGATGGGGTCGACACAGAGCGGCCATATGTTGCCACATAGACCGCCCGGCCACTTGAATTAACCAAACGGGTCCAGTTCGCTGCGCCTTCATCTGGAAACGACGAGACGACAGGGTCGTGAACTTCAAAAAACGTTGTGTCGTGAAATAGCCGTTTTAGCATTGTCATCGTGAAAGGGGCTTCAACCGCGCGATGAAGATTCGAAACCAAATTTGCAGGCGTAATATGTACCCGCCCATCCGCGGAGTCTGTCGCCGCCGTTATCGTAGCCGCATTTGCAGCCCACATCGCAGACGACGAATACACATCACCATAGCCAGTAACGTGAACCGGACGTGGGTGCGGCGGCAATACGCCTTGGCAAACGCCCAAATCCACCATCAGTCGCATTTTGTCGATAGCCTGGAGCCCTGCACTTAGCGGGGACGAGACCATCCCCGCATGGGTACGTGATGCGACATTTCCATATCCCAATCCGCCAAAATGGTGGGTTGGCCCAGGTATGCCATCTAAATTAAGTTCAAATTCCGGCACTATTAACCCAACCCGACCGGCCACTGGTTCGGTGCAACCAACGATTCATTCATTGTCGAGACAACCGGATACGCACAATAATCAGCCGCATAATATGCAGTCGGGCGATGATTCCCCGACCACCCTAGCCCACCAAATGGGGATTTACTAGACGAGCCAGTCGTCGGCGAATTCCAGTTCACGATCCCAGCCCGAATGCGGCGAGAACAATACTCAAAGAGGCGTCGATCAATGGTAAAGACACTGGAAGAAAGACCGTAATGGGTATTATTTGCTTCACGTACCGCATCTTCAATCGACTCAACTTCGATAACCTGTAGTAAGGGGCCAAAATACTCATCGTCTTTCCGTCGGGAAATCATCGTAACATCGACAATGGTCGGATAGACAAAGGCCCCCTGAGTTACACGCTTTTGGGTCAAAACTTTCCCACCCATCTGCTCCCATTCACCAACAACATCGGCTAATCGTCGTGCAGCTGCCTCCGAGATAACAGGCCCCATAAACGGAGCTGGAGACTCGCAGTAATGCCCCACCCGAATCTTAGCAACCCACTCAACCAATCGAGACACGATCATGGCCGTATGGGGCGAACTAACCACAATTAGCCGTCGGGCACAGGTACATCTCTGCCCAGACGTTGCAAAAGCTGACTGGATAATCGCCACAGCGGCAGCATCTGCGTCTTCGGCTGAGTGAAGAATTAATGGATTATTTCCGCCCATTTCCATCGCCAACAATTTTTCAGGCATTCGCCCAAATGAATGTGCCAGTTGACGCCCTACCGCCGCACTCCCGGTAAAACATAGGACATCCAATTCGGAATGTAAGGCCACCATTTGACCAACGCCCCCCCCCCCATTCACAACAGTAAACACACCATTTGGAACACCTACCTCATCCCACAGTTGAGCCAAAAACAATCCCACCATTGGCGTGTATTCGCTTGGTTTAAGAACCACGACGTTCCCCGCGATTAACGCCGGCAAATAATGTCCGTTAGCCAAATGAGCCGGAAAATTATATGGCCCTAAAATACCCAGAACTCCGTGAGGGCGATGGGCCACTATCGTTTCCGGTTGTGTCGACACCAAACGGGTTCCGGTCCGATCATGGTACGCGGCAATCGAGATATCGACCTTGGCCAACATGGTGCCCACTTCGCCCTCGGCTTCCCAAAGTGGCTTACCTGTCTCCTGAGAAACAATTTCGGCCAATTCAGAGCGCCGTTCAGCCAGACGGGCATGATAGGCCCTCACAAATTTCAATCGAGACTCCAAGGAAAGATCGGCCCAATCCAAAAACGCCGCTCTCGCAGCAATCATCGCCGTATCAACCTCACGTTGGGTTGCCGCCTTACCGGACCACAATTCGGAACCGTCGGCCGGATTTATCGACCGGAACGTTTCCCCTTTACCTTGACTCCAGCGCCCCCCGATAAAATGGACACCTTTGAATACCATCGTTCAAATCTCCTTAAAAAGGAATGTGGGTACAAGGGTGAAAACCACACCACATCCCCAGCCTTCACGTTCAACACATCCGCATAGGATCGAGACACGGTTACCGCATCTCCATCCACGTCCAAATATCCCATAGAGCATCTGAAGTTTTCTAGTTTACCATTACTCATCAAAAATATCGGCTCATCTGGATGAGTCCCCTCTTCCAATATCCGATCCATTTCGGACACAATACGAGCAATTAGAGCGTAACGCGACTCTTGAATAGTCCGAATATTATCTACAGAGGTCCGAACCTTTGGACCGGCATCAAAGACATCAATTAAATCCGTCAGTTGAAATCCCTCTTGCTCAAGCAACCGCAGTGCAGGGGCTGTTTCGGCATGCGTTTTTGAGAGGGTCGCTACGGCTGACTTAGGCAACAAATCCGCATAAATTGGGAAATGAGGTAACAGATCCATGATAAATGACTTGTCTAACGCCGCCAAATAGTCCGCCTGTTGAAAATCCATATCAAACAATTTTTGTCCCACTGCATCCCAAAATGGAGACGTCCCTTCAGGAGTAATCACCCCCCGCATTTCTGCCATCACAGAATCTGAAAACCGCTCCCGATGCATGGATATAAACAAGAATCGAGACAATGAAACTAATCGGCCAAGGCCTCGTTCACGGTGGGCACCGTCAACATATAACCCACCTATTTCGGTAGGGCCTCCAAAATGGATTTTGGGATGCAAAACAGTCGTGGCAACCGACTTACCCATCGACACAGATCGGTGATTCGAGCGCTCAATTTGAAATGCAATCGACGGATCATCGACGCCTGGACGAGACACCAATTTACAGGTCCCCACCACGGACCGAGTAATGACATGCTCTAAGACAAAAAAATACACTTCGCCATTCGGAACTTTCACCGGCTCATGAAACGCCCGATGGGACGCAATCAATTTTTTCTGAAGGGCCGCACGATCACGGGGCAGCGACGTCATTCCCATGCGGGCATCGTGGGCCAACCGATCAATGGCATCTAAATCGTGAAGTGTGGCAGGACGAACAACATAATCATGCAACATCGGACATCTCTCCTTGTTCCAAAACGTTGCGAATACACTTAACAACAGCATCAATATCAGCCCGTGAGACGGCCCCTAACGGCGGCAAAAACCGCATCCTCATCGGGCCACCCCCCGCGCTAAATCCAATGACACCCGAATTAAACAAATCTATTGAAAACTGTTTTACTAGGGCCGGCTCACCCCCTAACGGCGTCATCGCAACCATCATTCCAATACCAAAAGGACCGGATAATTTCTCTGGCATCTCTCGAGATAGTGCGGCCAATTCACCCGAAAAATATGCACCCAACATCATATTCAACCCTTGAGATCCAAAATGGTTTCCATTAATCAACGCCTGAATGATATGGATCCCGGCCGCAATAGCAGTCGAAGATCCCGTAAAGGTTTGACTAATCAACCCAGGCCTTGGCTTGAATCTAGATCGAAATAACGTCGCACAAACTTGCGTGATTTTTCCAACCGTTACGATGTCAACATACTCGTCCAATTCAAAGTGCTGGAACGCAAATAGTCGCGATAAACGACCAAAAGTTTGAATTTCATCCACAATCACCGCAATATCATGGGCTTTAAGAACATCCATTAACGCAACAAAAAACGAACGCGGCGCTGTGTAATAGCCGCCTTCACCCTGAACCAATTCAAAAACCATCGCCGCATGGTCATTGGGATACCGTTTAAGATGTAAATTAAGTGCCGTTACGGCCCGGGAAGTGCTACCCTGGGGATCAGACTCGGAAAAAAATGGCACATAGTCCACGTCCAGAACGATAGGAAGTCCATCGCGATACGCAGCCTTATCAGTCACCGACGCCAACGCAATAGTCCGCCCCATGAAACAACCTTCGAACGCCAATACACGACGACGTGGTATCTTGGATTGAAACGCCAGTTTTAAGGCATTTTCAGCAGCCATGGCTCCCGAAGATGTTAAAAAGCAATGATCCAAACCAGATACCTCAACCAAAAGATGGATTAGTTTCGCCGACGCACCACTTTGTTGAAGATTTCCCTGCATCACCGTATCCGAAACCCATCCGTCAAAAGTTGCGGCCATCAACTCCGGCAAACTATGACCAAAATGAGCCCCGATTCCATTAATAAAATCATATTTAATACTACCGTCGATCAATTCAACCAAGGCCCCGTTCCCCAAACCAGACGAAATATAAGGGTAATACAACGGCCCGCCCCGTTCGTTTCCCAACGCTAAACATTGAGAAGCTGCAGACGCCACCAATGTCACATCGCCCGCACGACAGGTTGTTAGTTGCCGCTGATGATCAGCAAGTGCCGACAAGACCAGATCTCGTGCCTGGGCCAACCGCGGATCATTCAAAAACTGAGACGAGATTAACGCCATACGACACCTCCAAAAAAGAAACTCTGTAGCGATGGCGCACCACCGCTACAGTATCGAGTTTCCGCCCTTTGCTCTACGATGACGTATTATTGCCCGCGATTTTGACCGGGCAAACATCCCAATTTTCCAGAGGTTATTATAAGGCTTTTGATTTACCGTATTCAGTCAAAAATGCCATTGATGCAACAATGCCACGACGAATGTTGGCCAAGCTCATTCGTTCATTTGGGGCATGAATCCCATCATCGGGAAGATTCAAGCCCATTAACACCGTATCCAAACCTAAAATTCGCTTAAATTCAGCCACAATGGGGATTGTGCCTCCCTCACCCTGGAACACGGGTTTCACACCGAATGCGATCTCTAGCCCGCTGGCCGCAGCCCTAACAGCAGGATGCTCAGTCGACACACTGGCCGGCATCGCACCAGGTTCTTTTACCGTCACACTCAGGCCCTCAGGACAAATTTGACGCAAATACGCCTTCACTTTTTCGATCATTACATCTGGATTTTGATCCGCTACCAACCGCATACTTAATTTGCAAGACGCCACTGCCGGGATCACGGTCTTAGAGCCTTCCCCGGTGTAGCCGCCCCAAATACCATTCACATCCAACGTCGGGCGATACCATCGCCGCGCATATGGATGGAAGCCAGGTTCCCCAACCAAGTGTGATGCCCCCAACGTCTGACAATAGGAGGCTTCATCAAATGGGAGTTCATTTAAGGACTCACTCACCTCGGGGGATAACGACCGTACCTCGTCGTAAAACCCGGGAATCTGAATCACCCCAGAATCATCTTTTAGCTTTGAAATCACCGACACAAGCGAATGAATGGCATTCGGAACGGTCCCCCCATGCTGACCGGAATGCAAATCTCCGGATAATACCCGCAACTGAAGTTCAAAATAAATTAACCCTCTCAAGCTGGTACACAGCGACGGCCGATCCTTGGCAATCATAGGGGTATCCGACACCAGCGCAACCGTAGCCCCCAATTCCCGCGCATGGGATTCAACAAAGGGAACCAAATTCGGGCTACCGATCTCTTCTTCTCCCTCGATCATAAAGATCACATTTACAGGCAGCGGTCCTTGTCTCAATAATTCCTCGACAGCCGCCATGTGACAATAAATTTGTCCTTTATCATCTGATACACCTCTGGCGTATAGCTGGCCATCTCGCCGGGATGGCTCAAAGGGCGGCGTGAGCCACAAATTCCATGGATCAGGGGGTTGAACATCGTAATGTCCGTAGATCAACACCGTCGGCTTTAATGGATCAACCATCACACGACCGATGACAACAGGAAATCCAGGGGTCTCGGCCACCGACACCGAAGCTCCAATATCACGTAAGCGCTGAGCCGTATACCCTGCGCACGCCATTACATCCGCTCTATATTTCGAATCAGCACTTACACTCGGGAATCGAAGCCATTCCTCCAAACGGTTCAGATGGTATTCAAAACGATCATGAGAAAGACCCATTTCAATAGAGATTAATTCATGATTTGAGCTCATTTTAAACTTCTCCAATATCGTGCAGGTAAATAGACTAACCAAATCACAACCAACTGACTAAATATAAACGCCATCAATCCAATAAAGGCCTGATCCATAAACCCATAGCTATGCAGACCAACCCCCAGCATGTTGACTCCGAACCAAGAAAACGAGGTTACAATATTTCCAAACAATGCCATCGCAACTAATCCACGATCTCGAATAATACCACCCCATCGACTGTGCAAAATGGCCGCGTTCCATAAGACAATAATCATGGCCCCATTTTCTTTGGGATCCCATCCCCAAAACCGTCCCCAACTTTGATCGGCCCAAATACCACCCAATACCGTCCCTACAAAACTAAATAGCAAGGCAAAGCAAATAATCGCATAAATCATTCGAATCAAATTGGATCGTGTGACCTCATCAAAGCGTCGGGTAAACACGCCTCGAAACACATAAATGATAGCCAAAAAACCCGCCAAGAAGGTTGCGCCGTAGCCAATACAGATGGTCACAACGTGCGTCGATAGCCAAAAGTTCGAATCCAATACGGCTTGCATCATCTGCATCGTGTCCCCTTGCAACGACAAGTGATGCGCCACAATCAATGTCGAGAATCCGATCATGCCCGACACCATGGTGCCGATACCATAACGATACAACCGTTCTAACACGATTCCTAAAAGAATGGCGACCCACCCAACAAACACCGACGACGTATAAAGGTTGGTTACCGGGGGGCGCCCTTCAATCCACATCCGAACACCAATTGCGATGGTATGAAATCCAAATCCCCAAGTTGTAATCCAAAACATCCAGCGAAGTAACCACTCTCGATCCAATAGCCATCCGGTAAACGTCCCTAAAACAACCAAGACATATACAATCATCAAGCCATAAAAGATCTGACTTTGGGTAAAATAATATTCAACCTTAATCTTCGTCATGCCTTCAAAATGAGAGTGCTCCAACACATCATGATAAGCGGCCAACGCTGCGTTAAAGGAGGCGGAGTTCCCATGTTCATACGCACCAAACGCAGCTGTTATTAACGGGGCCGCTGGATGGGGCTGAGGATTTTTCAACAAAATCAAATACCCATCCCCCAGGGTCATCCAATTGGCGCCCCCATCCAACGGTGGGCAAACCCGCACCAATGACGCACGAGAAATATAGTGAAGCTGTTTAAAATACAGCATGATTTCACTCAATGATTGCACGGTCTCCGCATCCGATTGCGGCTGATCTGAATGCGCCATTAATTGCACCCTGGCATTGGGCACATTATCAACATAGCGCTGGGTATAAAGCTGGAAATCCGGTACCCCTTCTGGACGAAATGTATTTTTGAGTTGGGTATAAGCCACTAACTTGGATTTCAAACCGATAATATCCCGCTCGTACCGAGATCTCGCTTTTGATTCGGTTTGTTCCGCCGCTGCAGCCTCGGATTCAATTTTATCTAAATAGGGAACCAAGTCCTTAAATGTCAGCGTTGGTTTGGATTCTGTCTTTTGGCCCAACATCCCCAAAATCTCAGAATTTCCGATGGCGACAAGGGGCAGCGTATCTGCTTTTTCGGGATGAACAACCACCTCGGCCAACCAGTCCATAGGCAAGTAGGTTCGGTCTGGGGTCCGCACAACCTGCTTACCTCGTAGCGCTAACAATTCAGCACGGGCAACCGTATCTAACGGCTTCACCCGCCCCTCATGCAGAACCGGAATTTGACCCAACAACGCCCACTGATATTCCCCCGATTGCCGCTGCATCAAAGGCAAAATAAGAATCGCCACCACGCCAATAAATGCTCCGAACGGAGCCAACCATCGTCGCATTACCGTGCCCTCCGTTTCCAAAATCGCCCCAAAGACCCCATAAACTGCATCATCAACCCCACCGAAATTACCGCACACGACACGTACGGAAATACCCACGCTGGATTTTCAACCACCTGTAAAACCGTCGAATTGCCATCTTGTCCAAAACTGGCTTGATAAAATGTTCGTCCCTGATAACGCAACGGGTTATTCATATAAATTGTCGTATTACGATCCACTTTATGGGCAGGGTCATGAATAACCACTTCCGACGCATATCGGCGGGGAATAGTCGTATCTGGGTAATACTCTTGGGTAAATTTCAGCAATTGCAAGTGAAAAGGCAAATAATATCGTACGGGTCTAATAATCATCGCATACGACTTGTCACCAACAACAACAGGTTGCGGAGATCCCAGCCCGTTCGACAACAGCCAAATCCCTTTGCTCCCATCTTTGGCGACAATTTCAACAATAGCCGTAACGACATTTCGATAGTCATCACGCACCACGGTCGGCATCGGAAATGCGGTAACCGCAGCTCCCAACCCCATCGTCGCATGAGGCAATTCAGATCCCACACTCGCATTCATTTCAAGCCGTGAATTGGGATACGCCGCCACAATTTTAATACGGAACGGCAAGGCCGGATGCTGAATATCACCCCCAGTCACTAAAAGTTCTTGGGGAATAGACACAATCCGATCTTGCGTCGGCGACAAATCCCGGGTGATCGCCAATTCGACTTCTTGAGCT
>Ga0214917_10006601_pt1 | contig 11985 bp, 10 predicted proteins | sample LL_1208_BB_MetaG_FD_177983 | JGI IMG/M metagenome (GOLD analysis project Ga0214917, IMG submission 177983) | Freshwater microbial communities from Lake Lanier, Atlanta, Georgia, United States - LL_1208_BB | ecosystem: Environmental > Aquatic > Freshwater > Lake | place: USA: Georgia | collected...
TATCAATATAATTAACTAAATTAGCGATATTATATTTATTATTTATATGTATAAGAAAATCATAATCTATTACATAACAAATACCAAAACATCCATTTAGCTCAGTCATGTTTTTTATATGATAGTCATATAAGAGATCACCATGGTTTATATAACTAGACATTTCCTTAAAATGCATAATATCAATACCATATGCAACAGGTCCAAATGAAAATAATCGTGAGAAATTTTTATAATTTGGAATATTATTATAATTATAATATTTAACTATTTCCATTGAATCATGTATAACAACCGCTCTTTTAAAAAATTTATGTTTAATATAATAATAATAAGGTAATAATTCACCTCTTCTTGGAAATTCACTTCCTATTATTTTACAATTAATAGTTGAATAATTACTAACATAATTCATATCACTATTATCGTCAATTATAATAATTGGTACATTATAAAATTTTCGAATACTTTCATAGCATCTAATCCATGATTTATTTGTATCAGAACATTTTACATACCGAATCATTATAAATCCAAAGGTTTGATCATTTCATAATATTATCGTAATATTCTAATTTTTTCATAATTTCATATCCATATGGAAGCAAATTATTATTTTCAACATTATTACTAGTATTAAATATAGATTCATCAAAATTTCTTTTTTCAAATATATCATCTCGTTCTCTATTTATTTTTCTTCTCATATAATCTTCTTTACTTTGAACATAATAGTGATTAATATAAGCGGGAACATTTGTGAATGATATTCTTTTATGATTTTTAAAGAAATCATATATATTATCGCCAATTAATTTTTGCCCTAATACATTAACATATATTGGTTTTTTCTTAATTGTATATTTAATCGTATGTGGATTATCAAAAATAAAAGGGTTTAATATATCAATTTTAATTAATAATTTAAAATGTTCATTTAATGTTTCTTCTGATTTTGTATAAACAGGTATTAAACATTTATATTTATTCGTATTTTTTTCAACATTATTATTACCAAACATTAACCAATTTATTGCAATTATATCTGAGTTAATAGTTTTACAAAAGCTGTCAATACTATATTTTTTATCTAAATAAAAATATTCATCTGCATCTAAATGAATAAAATATTTTTTACAATGTCTCATCATAAATGGAATTATAATATTATTAAGAAATATCATTTTAACGGCTCCATCATCCTCTCTTCTAATAACAAATACTTTATTTTTCCATTCATAATTATCAACTATTTTCTGAATTGGTTTTTCAGATTTATGATCAATAATAACAATATAATCAAACCCAATCATTAGATGGTACATTATCCATTCTACAATATTTGGTTCATCGCGTGCATTTGTGGATATTATATAATTTAAATCATTTGAAAAATTTATTGGTGTTTTTTTTGTATTTATTTTAATTATATTTGTTATATTATTTTTTTTTGTAATAATTTCATTTTCATTAACAATCATATTAAAACCAGACTCATAATATATTATTAATCGTTTAACTTTCCCAACATATGGATCAGTTGGAAATATATTTATTGCTAAATGTATTGTCTGCCCACTATTTAGTTTTGTTAAAATCATATCAGTTACATCTATATATTTATTCATAATACCAAAAGTTATTTTTCTTATATTAGTTGTATCAATTTCTTTAACCATTCGTTATAATATATTATAAAAATACATAATATATCTTAATGATAGACGTTGCAGTAATGGTTGAACCACGATTACATCCATGTTTAAAAAGTGTGATAGATAATATGATACAATTTTTAAACATAAATACAAAAATAATGATATTTCATAGTGATATTAATATGGAATTTTTATTATCAAATTATAAAGATAATGATAGAATAATAATGAAAAAATTAAATAGACTTAAAAATAATAATTTAACAATTAGAGAATATAATACTCTTCTTACAAGTATGACATTTTGGAATAGTATTGATGGAGAATATATACTTATATTTCAAACTGATTCTTGTTTATGTCAACCGATCGATAATATTGATATATATAAAGAATACGGTTTTATCGGTGCACCTTGTAGAGAAAAAAATGACAAATACAATACATGGAGAAATGGAGGATTATCATTAAGACGAAAATCTTTAACATTAAAATGTTTAAAAACATTGCAACCATGTGAAAAAGTTACAATAAATGAGGATAAGTTTTATACAGTAATTTGTAAGGATATTATTAAACCTGCGCCATATGATTTATCTATGAAATTTTCAATTGAAAAATATTATTATAACGAACCACTTGGTTTACACAAAACATGGAAATACATTAAAAAAGAACAATGGGATGAATTAAAAAATAAATATCCACATATTAGTATATATGGATAACTTTTACATAAAATATTTAAAATATAAAAATAAATATTTAACTTTACAAAATTATTCTAAATTAATAAATCAAGTGGGTGGTGCGACTCCGGCATTAGATATACTTAAAGATATTAATCTATTCGAGGATGAAAGAATTGCTGAATATTTAAATCCATTTCATGGTGCTGTTTTATATAGAACAAGTTTTATAAAAAATTATTATTTACTATATAATGATGAATATAATAAATATATAAAACAAATATTTTATATTATACCAAATTCATTTGAATTAAATCCTACTAAAATATTAAAAGACTTGGAACTTTCAACTGAAATACAACATAATTTTTTAATTTATATTGGTATGTATCTTGCATATAATTATATTATTATGATAATTAAAAAAGAACAACATCAAATTGAAGATAAATTAACAAATGCAATGATTAGAGATTTAAATGATATAATAATAGCACATGTGGAAAAAATGAAAGGTCAAGGAATAGATCAAACTATTTTTGATTTAGTTCAAATATCAAATGATTATGATTTATTATATTCATATATATTATTAAGTTTAGTATGGAGTATCGCAAAAGATAAGAATGGTATATTTAAATATTATACTGGAATAAAAAATATATTTAATAAAATTATTGACTTGAGTAAAAAAAATAAAAAATTGAAATCTCTAAACCCTTTTTTAAATTTATATAATTTTGAAATTAAAGATAATAAAAAATTTTTAAGTACATTTTATTTAAAAAATCAAATTATATTAAATAAAAAAATCCCATTTGAAGATGCATTCTTTAAATTATTTGATAATTTTTATTTATTTCAAGTAGGCACAGTAATGTTAGAAGGGTTTAACTCATATTCTGATTGCGGGGAAACATCATTAAGAAATTTTATAAATATTATTTGTTATGATAAAGTAAATAATAATTTCGATATATCAAAATTAATTAAATTAAAGGCAATTGGTACAGTTATTGAATATTATACAAAATATAACAATTTAATATCACAACATAATGGAAGAGAAGATTGGGCAAGAATTACTATCAATATACCAAATGTTAAATATGCTTCACCAAATAATACTGAAATCGGGGATGGATTAAATTCGATAAATGAACAAAATATGTTAACCGTAATTAAGCATTTATTTCAAAATATAACTAAATGGGATGATTTTAAATTAGTTATGAAAGATGATGATTATATTAAACTGGATTTAAATTTTAAGGGTTTTGGCAAAATTATTATTAAATATAATAATCATAACTATATATGGCATCTTCAATATAAACATTATGAGTTAAATGAACAAAATGAATTTAGCGAAGCTGATATTAATTATAAAAATATTGCACATGATTATCAAAAACGATTTATATTAAAATCACATAATATATATAATTTATTTGATTATTTATTATCACCTGGAACTGAAGATAAAAAAACTTTATTTACCAATAAAGGATTTTTATATTTTAATTTTATGAGTGTAAATGTAGAAGCAATACCAGTAAATGTAATTGTAGATGGACGTCAATACACTACAAATAAATTTAAATATCCTATAATTCATTTTTTTAATATATTTTTTAATCAAAGTATATTTTCTCCAGATAATGAAACACATAGATATATTTATGCAAAATTATTTAGTAACATAATGAATGTAAATTTTAATATAAGAATTATACCTGAGATTAATATAAATATAGATTTATTAAAATTATGTGATAATATAAAAAATTTATATATAAATAGTAATGATAATAGTTATTTTACAAAATTACTTGATAATTTAATTGATAAAGATAATACAAATTTAGAGAATGTTATAATTAATATTAATAATCTCAATGATTTAAATATAATCAAATTTAAAAAATTTAAAATTAAAAATTTATCTTTAATTCATACATTAATAGAAAAAGACATAAATATAGATATTAAATTTTCAGAACATATTTATAATAAAAATATTGCATACAATAAAGATTTCCCTAACATATTTGAAAATGAATTATTTATACAAAAATTATTATTAACAACAGAATTACAAATAGTTTCACTACCAACCAATTTAAAAGAATTATGTTTATATTTATATGACAATGAAAATTTATCTAAAATACTACCAAAAGATCTAACAAAACTTGTATTAAATAAGTACAATAAAACATTAAAAATAACACACCTCAAACAATTAAAAGAATTATATTTATATAACTTTGTCTTATCTGATAAAGTCATATTAGATTTACCAAATGTAAGTAAAATAGAAATTTTATATATGCCATCATCAGGAATAAATGAAATAGTTATGTTATTTAAATCTGCATGTAAACAACAGAATTGTTTGCCAAATATTAAAAAATTAGGAATTTTACAAAATTTTAAGAATACATTAATTAATGAAGACACCGTCGATTATAAAATTGAAGAATGGATTAAAAGTAAAACAAAAAAACCTGATTTAGTTATTGAATATATTTAATTGCGCGCACCGCAATTCAAAAGTCCATTTGTGGTTGTCGTAATTATATTCTCTATCGCTTCGCGATAGAGAATATAATAATCGCACTTTTGACTTATCTATTGCGTAGCAATATGACCAGTTTTGTTCGCTAATAGACTTGTCTTTTACGACGCGCACATTTGTGAACAGCGTCATTCGAAAATTTTCTTCGAATAGCGCTCACAAATCGGAATTTTTATTGTAAACGGTAGTTATGCACAATACGTCAAATAAAAAATATTAATATATAATATAGTATAATGAAAAATGTATTAATTACTGGAGGATGTGGTTTTATTGGTTCCAATTTTATAAATTATTATTTTGATAAGTATAATGAAGATAATATAATATGTCTTGATGCAATGTATTATTGTGCATCAAAAGAAAATATTAGAGATGATATTCGTAATTCAAATCGTTTTACAATGATTGAAGGGAATTTATGTAATTTCACTTTATTAAAGACTATATTATCATCCTATAATATAACTCATATTATTCATTTTGCGGCACAATCACACGTTGATAATTCATTTCATAATTCTTTTCAATACACAATGGATAATGTGGTTGGAACGCATAATTTACTTGAGGCAATAAAAGAAATTAATAAAAATATATTTCTTTTACACTTTAGCACTGATGAAGTATATGGCGAAACATTAGATGATAATATTAAACACGAGCAATCTATATTATGTCCAACTAATCCCTATAGCGCGAGTAAGGCTGCTGCCGAGATGTATGTATTTTCCTATATATATAGTTTTAAATTAAAGGCAATTATAACAAGAGGGAATAATGTATATGGTGAAAATCAGTATCCGGAAAAATTAATCCCTCGTTTTATTGATTTATTAAAAAGAGGAATGAAATGTACAATAGCAGGGTCTGGTAATCAAGTAAGAAATTTCATTCATGTTTATGATGTATGTACAGCAGTAGATTATATTATGAAATATGGTGAAATTGGTGAAATATATAACATTGGTAGCGATCCAAAGAATGAATTTAGTGTAATTAAAGTAGCTCATAAATTAATACTACTTTTAAAGAATGATACTAATTATAATAAATATATAGAATATGTTCCTGATAGACCTTTTAATGATACACGTTATTTAATTTCTAATGATAAATTAACAAAATTAGGTTGGGAGCAAACAATTAATTTTGATGAGGGATTGAAACGATTAATATAATTGTGGTTGTCGTAAGTCAAAAGTGCAGATTGCACTTTTGACTTGTCGCAACCACATATTATTTAATTAATTTAGTTATACCTAATAAAATAAGTAATATAATAAATATTATAATTACTGCGATTATGTTGGTTTTTTTTGGTGGTGGTTTAGTACTATTATTTATAATATTATCCAACATTTCAGGTTGTAATATTTTAATAATATTAGATCTATCCTCTTCTGAATATATTTTTATTATAATTTTAGATGGTATATTCATAGTGGTAAAACCAGATATAATATCTATCTCAATATTTGTATATGATATTGCATTTTCATTTAAATATTCTTTTATATTTATTTTAATATTTTCAATATTATCAGTTGTAACAATATTTGAATTAAATATTATTTCAACATATTTGTCAGTCGTATTTTCAGTTATTTTATATTTTAATGTCATAGTGGTTGCGATTGTTCCGCCTGTTGTTGCGATTGTTCCACCTGTTGTTGCGATTGTTCTGCCTGTTGTTGCGATTGTTCCACCTGTTGTTGCGATTGTTCTGCCTGTTGTTGCGATTGTTCCACCTGTTGTTGCGATTGTTGTACTAGATGATGGTGGAATACACGGGACACTGTTATCATTGCATTTGAATCTAAAATTTGTAAAATCACATGCGAAACGCGATAAATCTGAATTACATTGATTAGTATTAGTTGATAAAATGGTCCGCACTGGAGACGTCGATGTATCTAACATATATGGTATTAAAGTTATATTTATTATACCTATATTTTTTTTAGATAGTTCTGTTAAAATATAATATAATCCATCATATACAAAATATTGTGTTGTTATAGGTTTAGGTGAGTCATAAAATTTAATAGTTAAATTTTTGTTGCTGTTAATTGTTTGTAGAAAACCAGTATCAAATGTAATATTTATAACTGCATTAAGTTGTGAGCCCACATAATATAAATTATTATTCCTAAATCTAACTGTGTTAGTAAAAGGCACATCTAATAATGATTCAATATCATTTATATTATTAATAATATAATTTATTTTATACGTGGTAATAGATATTTCTTCAGCTGGTGTTTTTAATGAATTATATAAATTATATTTTTTAAATGTAAATGGAAGTGAATTATTATTATTTACATAATAAAACGCACTAGTATTTATATTTAATTCACCAATATATACATCATTTAATTTAGGATGTTCTATTAATAATTCAGCTATTTTATTATAACTAAGCGAAGCAATATTATTACTTACAATATTTAATTTTGTTAAATTAGATAAATGTTTAATTGTATTTTCAAATACAATTAAATCAATCCTATTATTTGGTAAACTTAAACTTGTTATTTTTGTTGGCAATAATGTATAATTACTAGATAAAATAGTATATATATTACAATTATTAAATATTAAACTAGTTGTATTATTTGGTAAATTATTAATAATAGTATTAAATAATTCTGATATAGCAGAGTTAATAAAAGAAACAATATTGATTGTTAAATTGTTTTTTAGCACTGATTTAAAATCAGTATTATTATAAAATGTGGTGACAGATTCACTATCATTAAACACTATAGTCGTTAATATTAAACTAGAATTAAGATTTAGTAAATATAATATTTTATTTACTTCTGTTAGTTTGGATGAAGATAAAGATAATTTTAAAGTATTTTCTCTACAATTTTCATTTTGATTCTGACAATTATCATAGTATATTTTATAGGTTGTACCTTTATATGTAATTGTATGTTCATTTTTATTTAGTATAATGTTAGGATCAAAAAACATATCTACACTTATTTTGCTACCACTTGTAATATTATTAACATGAGTGCCACCTGTTAGTATTATGTAGTTTTCCATAGTGGTAGTGGTTGGTGTAGTAGTTGTTGGTTCTGTTGCAGTGGTGGTAGTGGTTGGTGTAGTAGTTGTTGGTTCTGTTGCAGTGGTGGTAGTGGTTGGTGTAGTAGTTGTTGGTTCTGTTGCAGTGGTGGTAGTTGGGTCGGTTGCAGTTGTAGTTGGGTCTGTTGCGAATTTTTCAATAAAATTAAATCGATTTATGTTATAATATTTATTTTTCATTAATATGATATTGAAATATTTTTCCGTTTATAAATTATTAATTTAATATTATATTATATTATAATGAGTAATTTATATGAAATAATGAAAAATAAATTTTTTATTATCTGTGGACCAAATGTAATTGAAAGTGAAGAACATATATTATATATGTGTGGTGAGATTAAAAAAATAATCGATAAATATGATGTAATATTTATTTTTAAAACATCATTTGATAAGGCAAATCGTACTTCACTTAATAGTTATCGTGGGGTTGATATGATAGAAGGTTTAAGAATATTACAAAAAGTTAAAGATACATATAATGTTCCAATTATTACTGATATTCACGAATCTTGGCAAGCAAAAAATGTGGCAGATGTGGTTGATATCATTCAAATACCAGCTTTCTTATGTCGTCAAACTGATCTATTAACAGCTGCAGCAGAAACAAATAAAATAATTCATATTAAGAAAGGTCAATTTTGTTCAGCAGATGTTATGCATAAAAGTAAAGAAAAAATTTTAACCATGGGAAATAAAAATGTGATATTATGTGAACGCGGTAATATGTTTGGATATAATGATTTGATTGTAGATCCACGTAATTTAATATGGTTAAAAAGTGATACTAATTTGGTATCAATGGATTGCACTCATTGTCTCCAACAACCAGCACAAAAAATGGCAGATGGTACAGTTAAAAGTGGGGGTATTCGAGATATGATTCCACATATGTGTATGATGGCAAAAGCAATGGGTGTTAATGGTATATTTATTGAGGTACACAATGATCCAGATAATTCAAAATGTGATGCACCAACACAATGGCATCTTGATAAATTAGAATGGTTATTAGATTATATAGGAATAAATAAATTATAATTTATTATAATGAATTTAATAAGTAAAAAATATATTAAATTAAATAATAAATTACATGAAACTAATCTTTTATATGGTACATCTACAATTAAATATGAAAAAATAATATTAAAAATAATTAATGATTATAATATTACTGAAATGATAGATTATGGCTGTGGTAAACAATTAGCTAAAAAATTCTTACCAAAAAATGTGTCTTATTACCCATATGATCCCGCATTTCCTGAATTAAGTCTAATACCACTACCAAAGGATTTCTTAATATGTACTGATGTATTAGAACATATTGAACCAAAATATTTAGATAATGTTTTATTTAATATATGTAATTTAACAAATAAAATATGTTTTTTAACAATAGCATTGAGAAAAGCATCTAAAACCCTACCAGATGGACGTAATGCACATTTAATAGTTAAAAATAAAGATTTTTGGTTAGATAAAATAAATACAATATTTGATAAATTTAATATTATTAATACTGAATATAAAGAAAATGATTTCATTAATTTAATTTTGGTAAAAAAATAAATATATAATTAATTATAATGAATATTATTTGTTGTATTCCCGCTAGATATAATTCTACACGCCTTGAGGGCAAACCACTTTTAAAAATTAATGGAAAAACAATTATAAATCATGTATATGATCGTGTTATGATGGTAAATAGCATAAATTGCGAACGCAATAAATTTATTATAAATAAAGTAGTGGTATTAACTGATGATATAAGAATTAAAAATGAAGTAGACAAAATCGGTGGTAATTGTATTATTATTAAAGAAGACTGTTTAAATGGGACAGATCGGATATGTTGGTATTTAGATAAATATGAGAACCCAAAACGTGATTCAATTATAGTAAATATCCAAGGTGATGAACCATTTATTGAACCAGATAATATTATATTGGCTATTCATAATTATATTGATAATATAAATGACAAAAAAATGGTTTGTAGTACATTATATTATGAAACAACTAACATTGATGAAATTAAAAACCCTTCACGTGGAAAATTAGTGCTTGATAAAAATAATAATATTATGTACTGTTCACGTAATATTATTCCAGTTAGTAAAAAACAACAGATAATAGAGAATCATCCATATAAAATTCATATTGGTGTATTTGTATTTAATATGGAATATCTTATGAAAAATTATAGAAATAATAACACTACTTTACAATTATGTGAGGATATAGAATGGATGAAGATAATGGAACAGGGATATCATATTAATGCAGTTAAAACAGATACTCATGAGATTGGGGTTGATACGATTGATGACTATAATTATTTATTATATAAATTTATTAAATAAAATTTTTAAAAATTTTATCATATTCTTTGATAACATTAGTATATGATAATTTTTCTTTGACATATTTCATATTTTGTATATAATTATTATATGGTTCTTTCATATTAATGTATTCTTTTGCCATATCTATAATTTCTTGTAAATTTGATAAATTATCGTTTATGTAAAATTCATAATCACTGCCGAGTAATTCAATATAGACAGGAATTCTATTACAAATAAATATCGAATTAAAACACATGGCAGTAGATAGTTTAGTTGAGGTATGTAGACAATAGTAGGCTGTTGTTTTTTTAATATAATCTATATGAATACCCGTATAATCATTATTTATAAAATCATTTTTTCCATTTGATTCTATGATATTGATGTTATGTTTCATACATATATCCTCAGTGAGTGATGATTTAGATAAAGAACCAATATAATATATTTTTGGCATGGGTGGTCCAGATGGTTTAAATCTCATATCATATTCATGATATATAACTGTATATTGTAATTTTGGTAAAATTCGTATGTATTGTTCAAGCATATAATTATTATTACAAATAATATGATTAAAATATATTAATTTACCTTTCATATTTTCTAAATATGTAAGAAGATTACTTTCTTTCCAATTTATATCAAGTGGTTCATAAATTAAATAATTATTCATTGTTCTTAAAATTCTTAGTGTATTCATAGTATTATGTGATACATTTTTTAATATATAATATATACAATCCCTATCAATTATTAATTCATTAATAATTTGTATATTATTATTTAAATTATTAAAAATATTTGTTTTCATAATTGTACTCCCAGTATTTATTGGCATATATATATATATTTTTTTCATATATAATTATATATGAAAAAAATAACGAAAACCGATATTATTAATTATTTTATTGAAAAAAATAAATATAAATCATACTTGGAAATAGGTGTTAAAAATCCAAAAACTGGGAACTTTAATAATATTAAAATTAAAAATAAAATAGGAATTGAACCAAATCCGGTTATTACTCAAGATAATATTTTAATATGTACCAGTGATTTTTTCTTTATTAAAAATAAATTAAAATTTGATATAATATTTATTGATGGATTAAATATAGAAATGCAGGTTGATAAAGATATTTTACACTCCCTTGATTCATTAAACGATGGTGGTATAATTATATTAAATGGATGTAATCCACCTAGTATTAAACATCAAAAGGAACATATTGGTGTTGATGGATATGGTACGATATGGAAAAGTTATGCAAAACTTCGTATGACAAGAAATGATTTATCGATGTTTGTTGTTGATACTGATATGGGTGTTGGTATTATAATAAAAGGAACACAGGAATTATTCCCTCTAAATAAATTAAATTATGATCTTTTAGAGAAAAATCGTGTGAAATTATTAAATTTAATTTCAGTAAATACATTTAATAAAATATTTAAGAATTAATAATTCCAATAATAATATTATTTTCAATAATCGGTATAAATTTATACCGATTTAATTTTTGAATCATATATATTTTTTTATTAATATCAGTTTCATAATAATAATCAGTATTTATATTATTTAT
>Ga0214917_10006603_pt1 | contig 11984 bp, 14 predicted proteins | sample LL_1208_BB_MetaG_FD_177983 | JGI IMG/M metagenome (GOLD analysis project Ga0214917, IMG submission 177983) | Freshwater microbial communities from Lake Lanier, Atlanta, Georgia, United States - LL_1208_BB | ecosystem: Environmental > Aquatic > Freshwater > Lake | place: USA: Georgia | collected...
CGGCCTCGCCGGACTGTTCATCGGGCAGAGGGTCTAGCAATCCGGTGCCCTCCGGGATCTCGCCCCGCTCCTGGCGCTGTTCCTCCAGCTTGTTCAGCAGCCCCAGCACCGAGGTGCCCTTCTCGATGCCGCGATCGAGGTGAAACACCACCTCGGGGGTGCGGCGCATGTTCAGCCGCCGGCTCAGTTCGCCCTTCACGAAGTTGGCCGCGGAGCGCAGGCCCGCCAGGGCCTGCTGCTGCACCTCGGGGCTGCCGTACACGCTCACGAAGATCTTGCAGTGCTGCAGATCCCCGGCCACCTCCACACTGGTGACGCTCACCACGCCGAGGCTGACCCGCTCGTCCTTGATGCCGTTCACCAGCAGCTCGCTGATCTCCCGGCGGATCAGGGCCGCCACCCGCTCCACGCGCCTGCCCTGGGCCATCCCTATGCGATCGCTGTTGGGCTCACCATGGCACGCAGGATCAGCCCCAGGCTCAGCATGCCGCTCACCAGGGCGCCGATCAGGGCCACTGCCGTGACCGGGTTGCTGCGCCGCTGGGCCAGGGGCTCCAACACCGAATTGGCCACCCCGAGGCCGAAGGCGATCAGGTAGCGCGGGTAGCGCGTCACATTGAGGAAGAAGTCCCGCATGGGAGCTGAAGCGGCGGCAGCGATCTGCTGGCTACTCTGCCGGCAAAGGGCCGCCGTTGATGCTGGAGCTCCACCAGTTCCGCCACTCCGCCTTCTGCGAGAAGGTGCGCCTGGTGCTGGCCGCCAAGCGGCTGCCGTACACCACTGTCGAAGTCACGCCTGGCCTGGGCCAGGTGGAGCTGTTCCGCCTCTCGGGGCAGCGGCAGGTGCCGGTGCTGGTGGATGGCGCTGAGGTGCTGGCCGACTCCTCCACGATTGCGGCCCATCTGGAGCGGACCCAGCCGGAACCTCCACTGCTGCCCGCCGATCCGCAGGAGCGGGCCCGGGTGCTGCTGCTGGAGGACTGGGCCGACACCGCCCTGGCCGCCGGCGCCCGCCTGGCCCTGGTGCAGGCCGCCGCCGCTGATCCAGTGCTGCGCTCTGGTCTGTTGCCGGATGCCACCCCGGCCGCCCTGCGTTCCCTGGTGGGGGCCCTCCCCAGTGGTGTGCTGGCCGGTGTGGGCCAGGTGATCGACCACGGGGGGCTGCAGCAGCTGCGCCGCAACCTGGAGCAGCTCACGCTGCTGCTGACCGACCGCCCCTATCTGGTGGGCGATCAGCTCTCCCTGGCCGATCTGGCGGTGGCGGCGCAGCTCTCGCTGCTGCTGTTCCCCGCCTCGGCCGGAGCTCCCCTGGCGGGCCGCGGTGTGGCTGGCCTGGCCGACGATCCCCAGTTGGCGCCGCTGTTCCAGTGGCGTGATCGCATCACTGCCGAGGTGGGCCGCAGCTAGGGATCCGGCGGCGGGGTCCACTGCGGCGGGCCCAGCCGCTCCAGCACCAGCGAGCTGTGCCAGCTGCTGCGGGCCTCCGCCCGCAGGCCCTGCGCCGGGGAGCCGTAGCTGGCCTGCCGCTGCTCCGCCTCGATCCGATCAGGGCCGATGCGCCGGTAGTCGCTCAGGGTTTCCACACGACTCACCCGCGGATCACCGGGGCCATGCAGCACCTGCAGCGCCAGCTCATCGGCGGTGAACCGCTCCTCAGCCACGGCGCTGCGGCGCCCCACCACCGTGGATTCCAGCCGCTGATCGCCAGCCAGCTCCGCCAGCTGGCGGTTCGGGTTGCGGGGATCGTTTCGCACCGCCAGCAGCTGCTCCCCCAGCAGGGCATGGCCGATGGAGGCGGCATTGAAGGCGCGATCGCCCACCACCTGGCCCTGGCCGTTGGCCACGAAGCGCACCGGATACTCCAGGTCGGGCTGCTCGCCACTGCGGTCGTGGCTGCGCACCATCCAGCGCCCCTCGAACCAGTTGGGGTAGATCAGGTCGGCCTGCCCTGGACGGGCCAGGGGGGCCGGCAGGCTCCAGGCGGGCCAGCTGGCCAGGCGTTCCTCCAGGGGGCTCAGCACCAGCATCAACACCAGCAGCAGCTGAGGCACGCGGAGGATCTCCCATGGCAGGCTGCCGAGATCCTGGCGTGGCCCGGCCGGCAGATGTCCGATCCCCTGATCCGCGAGCTCGATCACTACGTGGTGCTGGAGCCGGCAGCGGCGGAGCGTCTGTTGACGGCCGCCGAAACCCTCCAGTGGCTGGAGCAGCAGCTCGGATGCCTGGAGGCGGTGCCGGCTGATCTTGCCGACCTGCCGCCTGGCCGTGCCCGGGCCCAGCGGCTGTTGGAAACGGCCTGTGAGCTGGAACTGGAGCCGGGGCGCACCGTGCAGTGGTTCGCCGTGCGGCTGGAGCCACCAGCCCGTTGAACCCCAGGTTGAGGGTGAACCAGAGGCCGAGGGCCTGGACCGGCTCAGTTGATGGAGCTGCCCACCTCGCCCGCCTCGTTCACCACCTGCAACTGGCCCAGGGGCGGTTGGCTGCGCTGCTTGAGGATCCCCGGCAGGGCCTCGAGCACCTGTTGGGCCACCGCCTCCGGGCCGCGGCCGTCCTGAAGGATCTGCAGGTCGGCCTGGGCATAGAGGGGGCGGCGCTCCGCCAGCAGCCGGGCCAGCAGCTCGCGGGGTTCAGCGCTGGCCATCAGGGGCCGGGGCGTGGGGTCGGCGGCCAGGCGCTGCAGCAGCAACTCCTCCGGGGCATCCAGCCAGATCACCACCCCCTGGCGCAGCTGCCCCCAGTTCTGGGGCCGTGTCACCACGCCGCCACCGGTGGCCACCACCAGGGAGTGCCAGGAGGCGATCTGATTCAGCACCGCCGCCTCCAGCTCGCGAAAACCGGCCTCACCATCGCTGGCGAAAAGTTCCGGGATCGAGCGGCCAGCGGCCTGCTCCAGGGTGGTGTCGGCATCCACGAAGCGGTAGCCGAGGGCCTCGGCCAGGTGCCGCCCGGCGGTGCTCTTGCCGCTGCCCATCATCCCTACCAGGTAGAGGTTCAGGCCCTCCAGGCGCCGGCGCAGGGCCTGGGCCGAGGGACTGCCACCGGGGCGGCTGGTGCTGGACTCCGACATCGCAGAGAGGGGCGTTCCTAGGATGCTGCCTCACCACTTGCGCTGTCATGACTCCGCCTGTGATGGCGGCGCCCCCGGCGAGCCCGGTGCCCGCCGCCTCCACTCGATCCCACGGCCAGGGCCGGCCCTGTGTGATCACCCGCCGGGCGTGCTTCAGCGCCAGCCATCGCTACTGGTTGCCCGAGCTCAGCGCCGAGGCGAACCAGAGCCGTTTCGGCTCCTGCACGATCGCCCCGGGCCACGGCCACAACTACGAACTGATCGTGGCCATGGGTGGAGGCCTCGACGCCGATGGCATGGTGCTCAACCTCTCGGAGGTGAAGCACGCGATTCGCGAGCAGGTCACCGGTCAGCTCGATTTCCTCTGCCTGAATGAGGTCTGGCCGGAGTTCGACCTCAGCCGCCCCGAGGGGATGCTGCCCACCACCGAGGCCCTGGTGCACGCCATCTGGAAGCGCCTGGCGCCCCAGCTGCCGTTGATGGGCCTGCGCCTCTACGAAACCGACACCCTCTGGGCCGATGTGATCGGCGATGCCATGGAAGCCTTCCTCACCATCCGCACCCACTTCGCTGCTGCCCACCGCCTGGCCCGGCCGGAGCTGAGTCAGCAGGAGAACGATGCCATTTACGGCAAGTGCGCCCGGCCCCACGGCCATGGCCACAACTATCTGCTGGATGTGACGGTGCGGGGCCCGATCGATGCCCGCACCGGCATGGTGTGCGACCTGGCGGTGCTGCAGGGGCTGGTGGACGATCTGGTGGTGGAACCGTTCGATCACACCTTCCTCAACAAGGACGTGGAACACTTCGCCACCACCGTGCCCACGGCGGAGAACATCGCGTTGCACATTGCTGACCTGCTCAGCGCGCCCATTGCCGCCACCGGCGCCAGCCTGCACAAGGTGCGCCTGCAGGAGAGCCCCAACAATGCCGCCGAGGTGTTCGCGGAGGTGCCCCAGCTGGGGATGAAGCCCCTGGCCCTCGAAGCGCTGGCGGCTGGCTGAGCCCTTGGCCGCTGCGGAGCCCCCCCTGCTGCGCCTGGTGCTGGCGGTGAGCCTGGATGGACGGCTCGCACCGGCCGCAGGGGGGGCTGCTCAACTGGGTGGCCCCGGGGATCGGCGGGTGTTGGAGGAGGCCCTGGCATGGGCCGACGGCTGTTTGATCGGAGCCCGCACGTTGCGCCTGCACGGCAGCACCTGCCAGATCCATGCGGCCGATCTGCTGGAGCAGCGTCAGCAGCGGGGGCGCCCGCCGCAGCCGCTGGCCCTGGTGGTGAGCCGCGGCAGCCGGTTCGACCCCGATCTGCGCTTTTTCCAGCAGCCCCTCCAGCGGGGGCTGTTGGCCCCGCCCCAGGCCCTGGTGGGAGGTGCCCCGCCAGCAGGCTTCGACGTTGCCTGGCCCCTCGCCAGCTGGGCCAGTGCCCTGGAAACTCTGGCGGCGGCGGGCCTGCATCGCCTGGTGGTGCTGGGCGGAGCCCAACTGGCCGCCAGCCTGCTGGAGCACGACCTGGTTGAGGAGTTGCAGCTCACCCTCTGCCCCCAACTGCTGGGGGGTGGCCACAGCTGGTTGCCGGCCGCCGCGGTGCTGCAGGCCTCCCACTGGAGCCTGCAGGAGCAGCGCCGGCTGGAGGGGGATGAGCTGCTGCTGCGTTACCGCCGCTGCGCCGGCGGCCGAGGCCCGGCAGCTATCGCTTGAAGCGGTCGACCAGTTGCCGCAGGGACACGTTGTCCAGGCTGGTTTGCGGCAGCCCCAGCAGCCTGGTGGCGCACCGTTTCACCACCACTTCGCTGGCGTCGCCGAAGCGCCCGGCCAGGAGCTCGCTCACCACGCCGAGGCTGCGGCCACTGCGTTCGGTTTCCTCGATCAGGCACTGGCTGGCCGGGCGGGCCAGCTCCCGGCAGGGCTGTTGCAGCTGCTGGGCCAGGACCTGGTCGCCTCCGCTGGCCCAGCCGGTGCAGGCCTCGCTCAGCCGCTGTTCCAGCTGGGGCCGCATCAGCCCCAGCAGGGGGGCCAGCAGCCCGGCCAGCGCCACCCCTAGCGTGGCCAACACCGTGTGATGGGCGCTCCCGTGGCCATGGCCGAGCTCACCGCCCGCTGGCATGGCGCGATGGCAGAGATTCCTGAGGCGCAATGGCAGGCCCTCACGGCACACTCGGCCCTTCCCTTCTACTCCTGGCGCTGGCTGGTGGCCCTGGAGCGCTCCGGCAGTGTGGCGCCCCGCCAGGGCTGGCAGCCGCTTCATCTGGCCCTCTGGCGCGGCGAGACACTGATCGCCGTGGCCCCCCTCTACCTGAAGGGCCACAGCTATGGCGAGTTCGTGTTTGATCAGGCCTTCGCCCAGCTTGCCGGTCAGCTGGGGCTGCGCTACTACCCCAAGCTGCTGGGCATGAGCCCGGTGAGCCCGATCGTGGGCTACCGCTTCCACACCGCCCCCGGCGAAGACGCCCAGGCCCTCACAGCGCTGCTGCTGCAGTTGATCGACGAATTCTGCGCCGAGCAGCAGATCCTCAGCTGCAACTTCCTCTACGTGGATCCCACCTGGCAGCCCCTGGCCGAGGCGGCAGGGTGCGCCACCTGGCTGAACCAGCAGAGCCTGTGGAGCAACCACGGCTACCGCCACTTCGACGACTACCTGGCCAGCTTCAACGCCAACCAGCGCCGCAACATCAAGCGGGAGCGGCGGGCGGTGGCCGAGGCCGGGCTAACCGTCACGCCGGTGGTGGGGGAGGCCATCCCCGGGGCCCTGCTGCGGCGCATGCACGGGTTTTACGAGCAGCACTGCGCGCGCTGGGGCCCATGGGGCAGCAAATATCTGAGTGAGGCGTTCTTCGAGCAGTTGGGGGCCGACCCAGATCTGCGCCGCCATCTGGTGTTGTTCAGCGCCCACCGGGGCGATCCGCTGGATCCGGTGGCCATGTCGCTGTGCGTGCAGACCGATCAGCAGCTGTGGGGCCGCTACTGGGGCAGCGATGAGGAGATCGAGAACCTGCACTTCGAGGTGTGTTACTACGCCCCGATCGCCTGGGCGATTGAGCGCGGCATCCGGGATTTCGATCCCGGTGCCGGCGGCAGTCACAAGCGCCGGCGCGGCTTCATCGCCCGGCCCCACGCCAGCCTGCACCGCTGGTGCCATCCCCGGTTTGATGCGATCGTGCGGCGCTGGCTGCCGGAGGCCAATGCCCAGCAGCTGGCGGAGATCGATGCCATCAATGCCGACTTGCCCTTCCGTGCAGCGCCGTTGGACCTCTCCGCAGCTGGGTGAGACGAGCCCCTGCGTAGCATCCGCCAATGGCAGTTTTCACCGCTGAGCAGCGCCGGGAGCTGGATGGGCGGCTCTCCGCGCGCTTCATCGCCCTCGATCCGTCCGGTTATTTCCTGATCAAGTTGGATCGCGAGGCCGGAGAGCTGATCGCGGAGCACTACGGCAATGCTATTGACGAGCGTGGCCTGGCCACCGATCCCGACAGCGGTGCGGTGATCAGCTGCCGGGGCGCCGGCCCGCGCCAGCCCTTGGCGGTCTATCGGGCACGTTCCGCCAAGGAGCTGGGCATGGCCCTCACCGAGGGTGAGGGTCCCCATCCGATCAGTCGCCTGGATCACGCCCTCTACCTGGGCCGGGAGCTCCAGAAGGCGGAGCGATGCCTTGAGGAGGGCGGCGACTACCTGCAGGACTGAACCGGGTCAGACCGGCTGCAGCTCCCGGTTGGACAGCGACGGGGTCGGGGGCGGTTCCGGCGGCAGGGCCGAGAGCTGCTGCTGAATCTCGCGGGTCACCACCGCCCGGTACTCCTGGAAATGCTCGTTGTGGGCCAGGGTCACCACGAACTGCTCCAGGTTGGCAGGGTTGCGCTTGGCGATCTTGGCGATCGATTTCCAGAAGCGCAGGCGGGTGTTGCGCTTGAAGCCCTGGCGCCAGATCACCGTGGCCAGAGCCTTGATGTCGTTCATGGGCGGCAGGGGTGGCTTGTCGGAGTTCTCGGCCCGGTAGAACGCCTTCCAGCGGGGTGTGCCCACCTTGGTGTAGTAGTGCGTCACCCTGTCGATGTAGGCATTGGGTTCGTACAGCCGGCAGAAGGCATCCACGTACTCGTTGGCGATGTCGCGGATCGGCCGGGTGGGCACGAAGTTGAGCAGGTTCGTCTGGTTGACGCCTTTGGCGTCGGCCTTTTCCTGGATCAGCCGACCTTCCTTCTCCAGGCGATGCCACAGGCCAGTGTTCGGCAGGGCCTGCAGCATGCCCATCATGGCGGCGGGGATGCCGGTGCGGCTCACGAAGCGCACGATCCGGTCGCCGGCGCCGCGCTGCTCGCCGTCGAAGCCGATGATGAAACCGGCCATCACCCGGATGCCGAAGGAGGTGATCCGATCCACCGAGTCCTCGAGGGAGCTGCGGGTGTTCTGGTGCTTTCCGGCCACCGAGAGGCTGGCTTCATCGGGGGTCTCGATGCCCAGGAACACCGCTTCAAAGCGGGCCTCGGCCATCATCTGCATCATCTCGTCGTCGGAGGCGAGGTCCACCGAGGCTTCGGTAGTGAAGCTGAAGGGGTAGCCCCGCTCGATCTGCCACTGCTTGATGGCTGGTAGCAGCAGCTTGGCGTTGCGTTTGTTGCCGATGAAGTTGTCATCCACCAGGAAGATGGCCCGCCGCCAGCCCAGGTCGTAAAGGGCCTGCAACTCGGCGATCAGCTGCTCCGGGGTCTTGGTGCGGGGCTTGCGCCCATACAGCACGATGATGTCGCAGAACTCGCACTGGAACGGGCAGCCGCGGGAGAACTGCACGCTCATCGAGTCGTAGGCATCCAGCTCCAGCAGGTCGAAGCGCGGCACCGGTGTGCCCGTCACGTCGGGCTTGTCGCCGTTGGCGCTGAACCGGCCGCTGGCCTCACCCCGTTCGATCGCCTCGATGAACAGCGGCAGGGTGATTTCACCCTCGTCGAGCACCTTGAAATCGGCGAGCTCCAGTTCGGGGGCATCGGGTGTGGAACTGGCAAAGGGCCCGCCCACGGCCACGGGCAGACCCCGGGCCTTCGCCTTGCCGATCTGCACGGCCATGTCGGCCTTCTGCACGATCATTCCCGAGATCACCACCAGCTCGGCCCAGGCCCATTCCGCCTCCTCCACCTCGCGGACGTTGCGGTCCACCAGCTTCATCTCCCAGTGCTGGGGCAGCAGGGCCGCCACGGTCACCAGACCCAGCGGTGGCAGCAGCACCTTTCTGTTCACCAGCTCCAGAATCTTCTCGTAGCTCCAGAAGGTTTTCGGGAACTCGGGGTAGATGAACAGTGTGCGCATGCCGTCGCTGGTCCTCTCACCTGGATCCGACCGGCGGCCAGACCCGGGAAGGGCGAACCGAAGGTTGTTGCACAACCCTAGGCGCCGCGCCGGGCCATGGGGGCTCTCTGCTGTAATGGCCCCACGTCTTGTTGCGGTTCCGCCATGGGTCCGGTGATCTACCTCGCACTCGTCGGTGCCGGCCTGGTGGCCGCCGCCGCCATCTCCTTCGTGCTGCGCGGCATCAAGCTGATCTGAGGCCCTACGCAGGGCCGCACCAGCCTCGAAGCGGCGTCAGTCGAGCCGGGCTTCCCCGAGCCGGGTGCCCCGGTGCCGCGCCAGCTCCCAGCAGCCCAGCACGGCTCCCAGGCTGCCCAGCAGGGCGAAGCAGCCCCAGATGCCCTGAGGCAGGCTGAGGCTCAGCCCTGCCGCCATCAATCCGCTCAGGCCGCCGCCGCCCAGGAAGGCGATCTGCCCAAGGCCGGCCATGCGGCCCCGCAGCACCTGGGGCGCATGCACCTGGATGATCAGATTGGTGCCAGCCAGCAGGCAGGCGGTGCCGCCGCCGATCAGAAAGGCCATCGCCAGCTCCCACCACTGCGGCCCCTGCAAGGCCAGGCCGAGCTGGGCCAGGCCGGTGATCAGGGTGCTCGCCCCGAGCAACAGGCCGGGGCGGCTGCCCAGGATCACGGCCCGCCGCTGCAGCAGCACGCCGCCGCTGATGCTGCCGGCGGCGATCAGGCTGGTGAATAGTCCTAGCGCCAGCGGGCTCGGTCCCAGCAGCTTCAGCGCCATCAGTGGTGCCAGCCCCGGGTGGAAGAAGCCCACCAGGCAGGCCAGGCCGGTGAACACCAGCACGTGCCGCAGCTGGCTGCCGCAGCCGCGCCAGGCGCTGATCAGGCTGGAGGCGGCCCCCAGCGCGCTGCGCCGCTCCCTCTGCCGGTTGGGTGCCATCAACCACAGCAGCGTGGTGATTGGCAGCAGGTAGCTGGCCGCATCGAGGCCAAGGGCGAGGGTGGGGCCGGTGGCGGCCAGCAGCAGCCCCCCGATCGGTGGACCCACCAGCTTGCCCACGTTGAAGATCACCGAGAAGCTGGCCAGGTAGGGCCCCAGCTGCTGGGGTTCCTCCACCAGCAGCGCCACGTACTTGTTGCGGGCCGTGAGCTCATAGGCGCTGGCCACGCCGATGCCCAGGGTGCTGAGCAGCAGCAGGGCGTCCTGGAGGCTGCCGCTGCTGAGGGGGATGGCCACGGTGCCGAGCACGGCGGCGGCGAACAGGGCCCACTGGGCACGGATCAGCACCCGCTCGCTGCCGATGCGGTCGGTGAGCACCCCGGCCGGGCCACTCACCGCCAGGGTGGGCAGGGTGAGGAAGGCGAAGTGCAGGGCCAGCAGCAGCGGGTTGCCGGCCCCCTCCATCAACAGCCAGCCCTTGGCCGTCAGCCCGGCGAAGGACCCCGCCGTGCTGACCCCTGAGGCCAGCAGGAAGGTGGTGCGCTGGTGGCGGGTGAGCTGGCGGCGGATCCGCCCGAGCGTCTGGTGTGGCCGTTGAACGGCGCGGACGACCCGGCTCAAGCCCCTGTCCGGCGGGCGGCGAGCGCATCGCCCACCATCGCTTTCGCCCCCACCACTTCACCGATCAGGTCGTAGGTGTCGGCGGCGGTGATGCGCACCGGCACCAGGGTTCCCGGGGCGGCGGACAGGCCCCCTTCGCCGGGCAGCACCCGCACTTCGCCATCCACCTCGGGGGCGAAGCGGCTGCAGCGGCCGATCATCTCGCCGCTGCTGGGGTTCTCCTGCTCGATCAGCACATCCACGATGCGGCCCACCCAGGCGGCATTGCGGGCGGCGGCGATCGGCTGCTGCAGGGCCATCAGCCGGTCTTTGCGTTCGGCAGCCACCTCCGCTGGCACCTGATCGGGCAGCTCAGCCGCTGGAGTGCCCTCTTCGGGCGAGAAGGTGAACACGCCCACATGGTCGAACTGCTGCTCGGCCACGAAGTCGAGCAGGTGCTGGAAGTGTTCCTCGGTTTCGCCGGGGAAGCCCACGATGAAGGTGGTGCGCAGCACCGCCTCGGGCAGCTGCTCGCGGATGCGTGCCAGCACGCCGCCGGTCACATCGGCCTGCCAGGGGCGGTTCATGGCCCGCAGCACCTCCGGGTGGCTGTGCTGCAACGGCAGATCCAGGTAGGGCAGCACGTTCGGCACCTCGCGGTAGGCCGCCAGCACCTCGGCGGTGAGGCCGGTGGGGTAGGCGTAGTGCACGCGGATCCAGGGGATCTCCACCTCCCCCAGGGCCCGCAGCAGCTGGGCGAGCTGCGGCTTGCCGGCCAGATCGAGGCCGTAGTTGGTGGTGATCTGGCTGATCAGCACCAGCTCCTGCACCCCCTGGGCCGCCAGCTGCTGGGCCTCGGCCACGATGCTCTCGATCGGGCGCGAGCGCTGATCGCCCCGCAGGTGGGGAATGATGCAGAAGGCGCAGCGGTAGTCGCAGCCCTCGGCCACCTTCAGGTAGGCCACGGCCTCGCTGGTGGTGCGGTAGCGGGGCAGGTGTTCATCGGCCACGAAGGTGGGGGTGGCGCTCACCTGGTTCACCCGCTCGCCGGCCTCCACCCGCTCCAGCACGCTCACGATGTGCTGGTAGTCGCCGGTGCCCACGATCGCCTTCGCCTCCGGCAGGCTCTCCAACAGCTCCTCCTGGAAGTGCTGGGCCAGGCAGCCGGCGATGATCAGTTCCTTGCCCTGCTCCGCCAGTTCCACCAGGGTGCGCACCGACTCCTCCCGCGCCTCCTGGATGAAGCTGCAGGTGTTCACCACCACCACGTTGGCGTCGGCCTCGTCGGCACTCACCCCGTAGCCCGCCTCGGCCAGTAGCCCCAGCATGTGCTCGGTGTCCACCCGGTTCTTCTCGCAGCCCAGGTGGGCGAAGGCCACCGTCTTGCCGGGGGCTGGCGTCTGGCGGGTTCCGGCGTCGCTGGTGCTCTGGCTCATGGGTGGGGCGATCCGATGGCGGGCTGCTGTCTGGGCGGATGCGGCCGCGCGCCGGCCAATCCTTCACCCTACTGAGCAGGGACTGCCACAATCCCTCCAGACCGCTTTGCCCCTGTGACCTCCTCCCGCCTGAGCGAGCGCCTTGGCAGCAGCCGGCGCCGCAGTGACCCTGGCCGCAAATGGGTGCGGGTGGCCATGGCGGTGTTGGCCACCATCGGCGTGATTGACACCGGCTCCATCACCCTCAAGAAGTGGGGCCTGCTGGGGGCTCTCAGCTGCAGCAGCCAGGGCTTCTTCGGCTGCAACGGCTGCGAGAAGGTGCTCTCCAGCGCCTGGGGCAGCCTGTTCGGCCAGCCCCTCTCCCTGTTCGGCGGCCTGGCCTACGCCGCCATCCTGCTGATGGCGGTGGTGCCCCTCGTGCTTCAGGGGGAGGCCCGCGTGAACCTCAGCCAGCGCAGCTGGTGGGGGTTGTTCCTGCTCAGCACCGCCATGGCGGTGTTCAGCGCCGTGCTGCTGGGGGTGATGGCCTTCGGCATCCGCGACTGCTGCCCCTTCTGCATCCTCTCCGCCAGCTTGAGCCTGGCCCTGTTTGTGCTCAGCCTGATCGGCGGCGAGTGGGACGACCGGGGCCAGTTGGTGTTCCGTGGGGTGATCACG
>Ga0214917_10006604_pt1 | contig 11983 bp, 3 predicted proteins | sample LL_1208_BB_MetaG_FD_177983 | JGI IMG/M metagenome (GOLD analysis project Ga0214917, IMG submission 177983) | Freshwater microbial communities from Lake Lanier, Atlanta, Georgia, United States - LL_1208_BB | ecosystem: Environmental > Aquatic > Freshwater > Lake | place: USA: Georgia | collected...
AGTTTCTTACACTCAATCCAATCCGCTTACTCAAGCCGCTGGCTTGGGCGTGGCCGGTCTTGGCGCATACCTAAGAGGCTCGTAACATGAACCTTATCAAAGCAGCAGAACTTCTGAAGGGCGCACCTGATTCTGAGCTTGCTCGGTATCTTCAGAACCCTACTGGTGAATTCCCAGAATACTTGGTAGCCAGCGAAAAGCTGCGCCGGGAAGAAATGCGCCAACGGTTTAGTCAAGCGCAACCGTCAAAGACATCAATCATTGATGAACTGCTGCAAAAAGACACTAAACAGTTGCGTCAGAAGATGCAGCCGCAACAACAGATGCCGCAACAAATGCCGCAACAAATGCCTCCTGAAGCTATGGGGTTGGGTGCTGTTCCCCCGCCGGAAGGTATGCAACTGAGTCAAGCTCCGATGATGGAAGCTGCACAACAACAGCCGCAACAGTTCTATGACGGCGGCGTTGTTGCTTTAAATGGCGGCGGTGACCCGCGTGACTACCAACTTTCACAAATGTTAGGCATTCAACCTACCAATATGGGTGGCTTAAACCAAGAAGAAATGGATGCTGGTCGCGCCCGTGAAATGGCTATGCGCGAAATTCTTGCTGAAAAGCGCATGAACGGTCAGCTTGGTATGCCTGATATGTACGGTGACGGCACAAATATTGGGCCTGTCAACTTAAGCGGCCAGTACACCCCGCGTTTCAATCAAGCATCTGGTCGGGCTGGCGTTTCCCAGCCAATGGCCGGAGGCATTGCAAATATTGGTGTTATGGGAACTCATGACGCAAGCGGCGATAAGATTTCTGGTTACAACGCGTCTTACCAAAACCCTGAATTTAACGCTGCTTTAAACGTTAGCCCTACGGGTAGGTACTCTGGGCGGTTGGGTCGTGATGGATATGGCGTGTCCGCTGACGTTGGCAAGAGTTTAGAGAGAGTTGGCGCCGATTACTCTAACGGCCAAACAATGGGCGGCATTAACTATATGCCCGGACAGGGTTCCGTTCAGGGTCAGGTATTACATCGTTTAAGCCCCAACTCGCAAGTATCGGTTGGTGGTCAATATGGCAAACACAAAGACATCAATGCAAGATACATCCAGCAGTTTTTAAATGGTGAACTTGATGTTGGTGGTGGATACGGCGACCGAGGCGCTTACGGTAACGTAAATTTCAAGCAGTCATTTGCTCAAGGCGGTCTGGCCGGTTTGTCCAGCGAAATCCATGACTACTTAGAAGGCTATGCCGCCGGTGGTGAGGTTAAACACTTTAAGGCTGGCGATGCCGTTTCTGACCCGTACGCCCTTCCAAGTTGGGCAACCGCACAACAATCGGTTCCAGAAGCAATGACACAGCAGCAAGCTGTTGAGTTTGCTAAAAAACAATTGGGTGAAAGCGCTGTTGCAAGTTATGAGCCTTTTATTCAACAAGAGCAAAACAAACTTGAGCAGAACAAAAAAAATTACCTATCTGACTTTTTGATTCGCGCTGGATTGGGCGCGTCCATGTCAAAAGGAAACATTTTGCAGGCAGCGGCAGAAGGCGCGCTTCAGGGATTTGAATATCATCAAAAAGCCAAAGCCGCTGATGAACTGGCACAACGTCAGTTGGAAGAGTCCAAGTTCAAGTTCAAAGCTGCTCAACGCGCAGAAAACGCTGGTCTTCTTAGCCTATCCAATCAACTCTACAACTCCAGCCAAGACGCCCATAGAAATGGTGTTGATGCTAACAGGCAAGCGGTTGCTCTCGGCCTTACCGCTGCACAAGCAAGAGATACCGCAGACTTCCACCGTCAATCAATTGGCGCTACGAACAGGGAAATTGCAGTTCGTGCTGCTGATATTGATGAACGCCGCAAAGAGCGCGAAGCGGCTCTTAAGCAAGCTGGAGAAACGCGCGCATCTGACCGCCTGCTTAAGGCTCTTGATGTGGTTGCAACAAAGACAACAAACATGATGCAAGACACGAGCAAGAACGGATTCCCGGAATGGTATACGGAACGTCAAGCCAAACTTTCGGAACTATCACCAACTGCTCGTAAAGTTGAAGAGCAACGTATGCGTCAAGAGCTTGAGTTGTATTACGGCATTACCCCGAACTTGAAAGCAATGGCCGGTTTAGGTTAAAGTGTTAAAACACTTCATGGGTGTTTAAATGCCTGTAAATATTGATGTTCCCGGATTAGGTCCGGTTAGTATTCCTGACGACGTACCAGTTAATCTGGTGGATGATTACGTCAGTCAGATTGCTAAATCAAAAAACATCAATCTGCCCGCGCCTGAAATTCCTAAAAAGCCATACACGTTTGGTGCCGGTCTGCGTGACGTTGCCGTGGGTACGGCTGGAATTATTCCTAGTTTTGTTGAAACATTTGCAGAATTTACTCCGACCGATACTTTTGGAAGACTGACTGGCGCCGATAAAGGAATAGCCAGTTTGTTGAAGGGTGTTGCCCCCGAATATTCTGAAGACATTGGAAAACTTGGGATGTTACGAGGAAATGCCAAGTTTCTGCGTGACCTTCAAAAAGACTTGTATTCAGAGCAATCCAAGGCAGCGCAAAAAAATCTTGCCAAGAAACTTGAAGAGTCAACATCTCTTTTAGATGAGGCCGGGATTGCCGCCAGAGAAACCCTCACAACCCCAGAACTTTTAGCAAGCTATGGGCCGGAAGCCTTGTCTTCAATTGTTGGCGGTAGGTTTTTGGGAACCGGCCTTGCCAAAGTTGGCAAAGCTGTAGCGCCCAAACTGGCCGAAGCCGCTGGAGAGCGCGCAGCCAAGATTCTTGGCGAAAGGGGCATGAAGTTCCTTGGTGGTCCAGAAACAATCAAGACGGTTGTTGGTGGCGCTACTATGCAAGGTGCAAGCGTAGCCAATCAAAACTTCAACTCCGTCATGGAGATGGATGGGGGCAAACTTGCCGAAACTCCAGAGTATCAAGCTGCCATCAAAGAAGGAGCAAGCCCAGAGGATGCTCGCAGAATTGTTGCTGAAGGCGCAGCAAGTGGCTCGCTTCTTCCGGCCACCGCTTTAAGTCTTGTAGCGCAATACGCTGTTCCCGGCGGTCACTCTTTAGAGCAACTTGTTGCTGGGGCGGCAGGCAAGACTTTAGGCAAGAGCGCATCTCAATTTGGCAAGCAAGTTGCCAAGGGATTTGTTGGTGAAGGTCTGTCCGAAGCGGGTGAAGAAGGCGGCGGTCAGTACCTTGGAAACATTTTCATGCCGGGTCAACAAGACCCGATGCAAGGCGTTGGTGCTGCCGCTGGTATGGCTGGTGCTATGGGCGCTCTTATGGGTGGTGGTGCAGGTGGTATCAACGCACTTCAGGCCCAACGCGCACAAAAGGTCATGGAAGAGCGGGCGCAGGCAGAAAAAGAAAAAGAGCAAGCCATCCCAGATGTTGCTGAAATTGCACACCCGCTTGGCAGCAATCTTGCCGGAGAAACGGTTTCTGCTGAAGCAAAAAACTTCTTGTCAAAGGCTGAAAAAGACAAGCCGTTTGGTTTGGATTACATCAACAAACAAACTGGCGATGATGTTGCACACGAGGGTGATGCAACCGCTGTAGCCAATGAGCTTATCCGTCGCGGCGAGATTGTTAACACCGGAACTGAAGAAGCTCCACAATTTAGCTTCATCAAAGAAGAGGACCGCATTGCTCCTCACCTAGATGGGACGACGCCGTACTTTTATGCTTCGCCTGTTACCCGCCAGACCGGGGAGACTACTGCCGAAGGCTATGAAGTAACAAACCTCGGCATCAACGTTACTCGCAAGGCTGCTACTCCCGAAGAAGCAGAAAACATCAAGACCCAGATGGATGCGCGTGTTGAGCGCATGACTGGTGAGATTGACAAAAAGATTGAGTCTCAGAACGAAATCATTTCGGCAGTAAGTGAAAACCTGAACATCGCCATCGCTAGTGACATGAGCGATGAGAAACTTTCTGAAGAGCATGACAACGCTGCGGCAAAAATTGCCGAAGCACAGCAACAAATTGAACAATTAAATCAAGAGCGGGAAAAGATTGCGACCCCGACAGAAGTTAAGCCAATCAACGAAAAGAAGGGCGAGGAAAGCGGATATGAAGTTCGTCAGTACCGTCCGGGCAAAACGGCGAAGACAGTAGTCCCGTTTGCAACCCGCGAGGAAGCGGAAAAGTTTATTGCCGAAAACGCTCCGTTTGAACAGCAGCAAGCAATCTATCAGGATGAAGCCCCGCATCGGGAGGGTCTGAGAAAGGCGCAGAAGGATTTATATGCACCGGAAGAAGTTCAGGGAAAAACGCCTGAAGAGATAATTAAACAAACACCGCCCACGGAAACACCAAAGGCAGCGGTAGAAACCGCTGCTGGAACTCCCTCAGAAGTTGTGCCGGAAGCACCCGCAGAAGCACCAGCAGAAGTTGTGCCGGAAGCACCCGCAGAAGCACCAGCGGAGGCACCGGCGGAAAAGCCCGAAGTAACGCCGACTGTTGCGCCACAACCCACTCCTGAGATGCAACAGAAAGTGCAGGCAGTTACATCGCGTCTGCGCGGTGTTCTAGACCAGATGGGTCTGCAAAACATTGGTCTGAATATATCCAACAAGTTGACCAGCATGGTCAATGGACAGATGACTCCGGTGGATGGCTACTACCTTAACCGGGTCATCCATGCTTCTTTGGATAACACACGCGGTGTACTAGCGACCTTTGGTCATGAAACCGTCCACGCCCTGCGTGAGCTTGGGATGTTCAGCGACAAAGAGTGGGACATCCTTACTCGCAAGGCAAAGAGTGAATGGATTAAGAAGTACCGCACTGAAGAGCGGTACGGTCATCTTAGCGAAGAAGAACAAATCGAAGAAGCCATCGCTGATGCGTTTGGCGACTGGATGGGCGGAAAGTACAAGCCTACTGGCGTTATCCAAGGATTGTTAAACCGCATGAAGCTGTTCCTTGAGTCGATGGGTTCGACTCTGCGCGGGCAAGGCTTTGATAGCACCGATAAGGTATTCCAACGCGCATTGAAGGGCGAGTTGAAGGGCGCTCGTGAAGAACGTCCGTCAGAGGGCGCAAAGTTTGCCCAAAGGAAACCTGAGCATACTCATGTTGTGGTAGACCCGCGCAACAACAATAAGGTCATGGGCTACTACAAAGGTTTAAGCAACGCTCTGCGTGGCAGGGACCGCCTAGACAATGCTTATGGCGCTTACAGATACCGCGTTGAGAAAATCAAGCCGGAAGACGCGAAGTACGCCCTGCCGCGCACCAGCCGCACTGAACTTGGTTTATACAGTGCCCTTGCTGATTCTATTCAGAATATCCAGACCAATGCTGCTCCGGCGGCGGGTTGGAAACAGGCTATCCAAGGTCTGGTCAACAAGGGTCAGGTCAAGAAAGACGAAGTCGAATGGTCTGGAATTAATGATTGGTTAGACCTTCAACAGGGCAAGGTCACCAAACAACAAGTTGAACAGTATCTGCGTGACGGTGGCGTTCAAGTTGAAGAGGTTGTACTGGGTGGACCTCGCAGCTTGCCAGATATTTTGAATCAATACTTTGAAAATTCGTCTCGTCCACAACCAACCACAATTCAAGGGTGGTTAGCGGAGGCAGAGCGGCAGGAGCGCATTGCCAAACAGTTTCAAGCCAACGGCGATACACAGCAAGCTAACCGCATCTTTGCCATCGCAGAAGCAATGAACGAGTACGCGGAGCAGGGTGAAACCGGCGCAAAAGGAACCAAATACCAACGTTATGTTTTAGACGGTGGGGATAACTACCGTGAAGTGCTGCTGACATTGCCGTCTCGTGAACCCAAGACCTACATCTACCAAGCGCTCGGGGCGTTTCCTTCCGAAGAATTTGCCACACGAGAAGAAGCTCAGGATTACATTGACAAGTTTACAAAACGTCTTGCCAAGGCAGAAGCTGAAGGCCAAGACTTTAGCTATATTCGTGAAAGCATGGAGCGCTCTCCGTTCTTCATACAAGAATATGAGTCCGCAGAATCTATCAAGAAATCCTACCGCTCTCCCCATTTTGAGCAGCCCAACATCCTTGCCCACATCCGCGTCAACGACCGCACTGACGCCGACGGCAACAAAGTTCTGTTTGTTGAAGAACTGCAATCCGATTGGGCACAAAGAGGTCGTAAAGAAGGATTTGGCAAAAAGCAACTTGGCGGTAAGGTGTTTGTTAAAAATGAAGGCACCGATGACGAAGAATGGTTAGTTCGCTTTGACAACGGCGAAGTTGAAGATGGCTTTGAATACCGCGAAGCCGCAGAACGCGCATTGCGTAATCGTGTTCCGGCTGGCGTTCTCGCCGCACCATTTGTTACCACAACAGAGGGATGGTTAAACCTCGCGCTTAAACGCATTATGGTCATGGCCGCAGAGGGCGGTTATGACAAAGTGGCGTTTATCAATGGTGAGCAGTCTGCTGACAGGTATGACCTAAGCAAGAAAGTTGATGTAATTTACATACTTAAAGATAAAGATGGCACATATACTGTGTCAGCACAACAAGACCGCAGTCCGGGTATTGGTGATGTTTTGATTGAAGAATTTAATATTCCTTTGTCCCGCGTAGAAGAGTTGGTCGGCAAAGATTTGGCAAAAAAAGCAGAGGCCCAGACCAAGCCCGAAGCAGAATATCGTGGCACTGACCTCAAAGTCGGCGGAGAAGGCATGAAAGCCTTCTATGACCAGATTGTGCCGTTGGCAGTGAAGAAGCTGCTGGGCAAGCTGGGTGGAGGGAAGATGGAGGCGGTTCGCTTGCCGGGCATTCGCAAAACAGCGGTGCCCATGAATGCTCTTCAACCTGGCTTCACTGTCACGTCAGAAATGCGCGAAAAAGCACAGGAAGGTATTCCTCAATTCGCTTTATCTCAAGAAGATTACGAAAACCTTTCGCCCGAATCACAGCAAGTGATGGCGGAAGATTTCCTGTACTCGCCACTCAACCGGCTTGTCGTTAATGCACCCAACAAACTTGAGAATCAATCGGCTGGTGTGTGGCGGCAATGGTTCAACGCAAACGCAAATCAAGCCGGGGGCAAAGAAGGCGAATACTTCTGGACAGGTCTTGATGAATGGTTGATGAACCAAGGCAAAAACAAAGTCTCGCAGAAACAAATTGTTGATTACCTGCAAGCCTTTGATAACCCTCGTGATGTGGTTTATGAATCTGCTGGTCGCCCTGAAATTGGTGTTATAGATGTAACGGACCAAATGCCAGAACAGGTTGACCCCAATGGCAAACCGATTGAAGGTGCTTATGAATTTGTGGTTAACATTGGCGGACAAGACTTTTCTTTTATAGCTTACAAGTTTGACCGCGATGATTACCCGTTTGATTTGTATGATGTTAATAACGAATTTATGGATTCGTTTGAGGACGTTGAAGACATCAAACAAGAGCTTGCATACGAAGCCAACGAATCACTTGGAGCGCAAGGCAACACCAAGTTTTCGCAATGGACTTTAGATGGTGGTGATAACTACAGAGAAATTCCAGTTGTTCTTTCTGGGCCTGCCGCAAAAAAAGTAGATTTTAATTTTTACGGAACTCATTGGCCTGACGCAAATGTTATTTATCATCTTCGCACTAACGACAGGCAAGATGTTCTTGGAAACAATGTTTTGTTCGTTGAAGAGGTGCAATCAGATTGGGCGCAGAAGGGTCGTGAAGAAGGTTTTGTTACTCCAGAAGTTTCTGAAACGCTAAAACAAAAGAAATTGCCAGAAGGTTTTGAGGTTCTTAAACGGCATTTTCCGGCAAGCCCAACTCAAGAAGCGCATGATTCATGGTTCGTTGTTAACAACAATGGAATGCAAATCAGCATTTACACAGAAACCAAGGAAGAAGCAATTGATGATGCGATTAACAGAATTTTGCAAAGCAAAGGAAAGGCGGTTCCTCGCGGCCCCTATGTGCAAGACACTAGCAAGTGGGTTGAACTTGCAGCAAAACGCATTATTGCAATGGCTGTCAATGGCGGTTACGAAAAAGTAGCTTTTATAAATCCAGAGCAAGCGCACAAACGCTTTCCAACAAAGAAAGACGGCGGCAGCACCAAGGAAGGTTTTGAAAATTTTTACGGCAAGATTCTGCCCAACAAACTTAACTCACTGCTAAAAAAATATGGCAGTCAGGTAGAAGTTGTTGATTTGCCTGTTGTTGGAGATTCTAGCAAATGGGTTACCGATGGAGATATTAGCCAACAGCTTGGATTTACGGTAACGCCTGAGCTTGTTAAATCTGTTCGTCAGAACGGATTCCCGCGCCACGCCCTGCCGATGACCGTTCTTGCTCAAGGCGAGCGCAAGCCGTCATTGAATGCCAATGGCTCACAAATCTATCCAACCAAAGATGGCATCAGAAATTTCTGGCGTTGGTTTGGTGACGGGCAGCTTGTTGATTCCGCTGGTCGCCCGCGCGTGTTCTATCACGGCAGCACAAGAAACATTGAGGCGTTCAAGACTGGAACGGCTGATGCAATCTTCTTTTCGCCCAGCCCGATTCCCGCAGATACCTTTATCAATTACAAGGCGGAAGAACTTGGCGAAGATAGAAACAAGGGTGTTGTATATCCGGTATATCTGAACCCAAAGAACGTTTTTGATTACGAAAACGAAGAGCAAGTCAACAGATTGGTTGACGAGGTAATGAGGGGCGCTAACATCAAAATCTTCCAGAATATTAGGAAGGTTATCCTTCATCCTTACTATAGCGTTAAGGTGCCAAGTGAAGGCGGCGGGACGGAAGAAGAGTTCTACGTTGCGCCCGAGTCAATCATTGAACCTAAAAAGTACAGCAAGGAAGGCTTGCGCCAAAGGCTGATGTCCGGGGCATGGCCTGTATTTGAAACGGGCGAAGTGATTGATGCAATTAAGCGTCTTGGCTTCGATGGCTTCTTTATTACCGAAGCAACGAAGGGCCAGTTCTACAAGAACGTAGCCGTCTTTAGTCCAAAACAAATCAAAGCTGCATTTGGCAACAATGGTGAGTTTGGTCTTGGCTCTGACAAAATTCAATTTGCTTTGCCGCAAAATGTTTTGGGCCAACCGGCAACTCTTCCCACTTGGACTGAGCCGACAGATAGCAAGACTGACGATGCCATCTTCCAAATACAGGACAAGATGGTTGACGTTAAGCGCGTCGTTCAGGAAATCACCAAAGCTGCTGGCAACATTCTTGACAAATGGAATCCATATCTTCAAGAAGAGCTTTATCACGGGCGCACGGCACAACAGACAGAACGTTTCCTGCGGACTGAGCTTCGCCCGCTGCTGCTCGACCTTTCAAAGCACAACATCAGCATCCCTGAGTTTGAAGAGTTCTTGCACAACCGTCATGCAGAAGAACGTAACAAACAAATTGCCAGCATTAACCCGGCAATGCCTGATGCTGGTTCTGGTATTGCGACACAAACCGCTCGTAACTATTTGAATGCAATACCGCCCGCTCGTCGTCGCTTATTAGATTCGATTGCAAGGCGGGTGGATGACATCAACCGTGGCACTCGTCAGGTTCTTGTTGATTCTGGTCTTGAGCTACCGCAAACAATTGCTTCGTGGGAGCAGACCTACCCGCACTACGTTCCGTTGTTCCGCGAAGACGCGGACTATGTAACTACATCTGGGTATGGCGTTGGTCAAGGCTTCAACATTCGAGGTGACTTCTCGAAGCGAGCAATGGGTTCAAATCGCGGTGTTGTTCAAATCTTTGCCAACATTGTCATGCAACGTGAGCGCGCCATCATCCGCGCCGAAAAGAATCGCGTGGCACAGTCTGTGTATGGTCTTGCCGTTCAGAATCCCAACAAAGACTTCTGGTTGCCAATTGACCCGGAGGCTATCAAAGATGTGTCTAAGGTTCAGAATGAACTGTTAAATCTTGGTATCAGCCCTAACGATATTCAGAACATCTTCCAGCAGCCAACAAGAAAGGTCATTGACCATAAGACGGGTCTCGTAACAAACAAAATTGACCCGTATGTTTTGAACAGCCCAAACATTCTTGCCACCAGAATTAACGGTCGCAACCACTATTTGTTATTCAACAGCAACGACCCGCGCGCAAAGCGCATGGTATCGGCGCTGAAGAATCTTGATGCAGACCAACTTGGCCGCGTTATGTCCATCATGGGTGGGATTAGCCGTTGGTTTGCTCGGGTGAACACTCAGTACAACCCCGTGTTCGGTATTGTTAACTTCTTGCGCGACATTGAAGGCGCAACTCTTAACTTGTCTACTACGCCTATCGCAGACAAAGTTAAAGATGTCATGAGCGTGGAAAACTTGAATGGTGCGCTCGGGGCAATCTGGAAAGTATCAAGAGCGGAGCGAGACAAGGGGGCTATGCCCACTTCGCAATGGGCAAAGCTGTGGCAAGAACTCCAAGAAGAAGGCGGTCAAACTGGCTATCGCAGTATGTATAGCAGCGCCGAAGAGCGGGCCGACGCTATCAAAACTGAAATCAAAAACATTGATGGCACTGGAGTTATGCCGAAGCTCCGGGCTTTAGGTGACTTCTTATCTGATTACAACACCTCGATGGAAAACGCTGTTCGCCTTACGGCTTATAAGGCCGCGCTGGACAAAGGTTTGTCCAAGCAACAGGCGGCTAGTGTTGCCAAGAACATCACCGTCAACTTCAACCGCAAGGGCAACATTGCTACCCAAATGGGCGCTTTGTATGCGTTCTTTAACGCCTCTGTTCAGGGCAACGCGCGCATCTTGGAAACCCTCCGTGGTCCGATGGCGAAGAAGATTATTTATGGCGGATTGTTGTTGGGCATTGTTCAGGCTCTAGCCTTGGCTGCGGCAGGATTCGATGAAGATGAACCGCCAGAATTCTTGAAGGAACGTAACATTGTTATCCCGGTTGGCGGGAAGAAGTACATTTCCATTCCGATGCCGTTGGGATACAACGTCATTCCAAATGTTTCGCGCAACATAATGGAATGGTGTCTTAGCGGGTTCCATGATACCGGCAAGCATATAACAGGCATTTTTGGTTCTGTGATTGATACGTTTAACCCGATTGGCGGTGGCGGCTGGTCTTTGCAAACTGTTGCCCCTACGGCGCTTGACCCGTTTGCTGCTCTTGCAGAAAACAAAGACTCATTTGGTCGCCCGATTTATAAATCAGAGTTGAATGCTACTGACCCGACGCCGGGCTACCTTAGAACAAAAGACACTGCTACCGCTTGGAGTAAGTGGATGGCAGAGTTTTTGAACAAAGCAAGCGGCGGCACAAAGTACAAGCCGGGCGCTATTAACTGGACTCCAGACCAGATTGACTATGTAATTGGACAAATTGGTGGTGGTGTTGCGCGTGAAATTGGCAAGGGCGCACAAGCAGTCTCCAGCATTTCTACTGGAGAAGAGTTGGCTCCGTACAAGATTCCGCTGGTTGGCAGGTTCTATGGCAATGCAGAATCTAACGCTGCACAAATGCAGAGGTACTACGACAACATCACGCGCCTAAACGAACATGAGAATGAAATCAAAGGTCGGCGCAAGAATCATGAGCCGGTGTTTGAGTACATCAAAGAAAACCCCGAGGCAAAACTTGTTCCAATCTCTAACTCTATTGAGAACAACATCAAAGAGTTGCGCCAACAGAAGAAGCGCCTAACTGAGCGCGGGGCCAATCCTGAACAAATCAAGCGCATCAATGACCGCATCATCGCTCAGATGAAGCGCCTCAACGAGCAAGTAAAGAAACTTAGGGATTAAGTTCTATTGACCCGAACAAACGGGCAACTGAACTCATTCTTTGGGTATGCCTCTTCATAGACGTGCTGGATAAATTGACAATCATCCTGTGAGTCAAAGGTGTTAATCCAATACACCTGACCGGCATGGAACATCAACAGATTGAACCAAATGTAGAACTCCATTATTTCACCACCAGTTTGTTGGTTTTGAAAAGATGAAGCAGAGTCGCTTCATGCGCCTTTTGCCACAGGTGAATGCGCTC
>Ga0214917_10006606_pt1 | contig 11983 bp, 6 predicted proteins | sample LL_1208_BB_MetaG_FD_177983 | JGI IMG/M metagenome (GOLD analysis project Ga0214917, IMG submission 177983) | Freshwater microbial communities from Lake Lanier, Atlanta, Georgia, United States - LL_1208_BB | ecosystem: Environmental > Aquatic > Freshwater > Lake | place: USA: Georgia | collected...
CGCCGTCGGCGTCCCGCTCGATCCTGCCCCGACCCGCCGGACGGTCGCCCGAGTCCCGCGTGATGCCCGCCAGCGCGAGAGCCGCCGAGTTGAGCATGCTGTCGGGGCCGGTGCTGAACACCACGGGATGCCGCGGCGCCGCGCGGTCGAGCTCCTCGCGGGTGGGATACCGCTGCTCCGCGAGCCGCGTGATGAACACCTGCCGGACGACGATCTTCGATCCCACCGGCACCGCCGCCGCCCGCGAGGCGACGTAGGCGAGCAGATCGTCGATGCCGCGGATCGCGGGCACCGGATGGTCGAACTCGTGGGTCGCCGCGGCCACCGGATGGGTGTGCGAGTCGATGAGCCCGGGCAGCACCGTCCGGCCGGCGAGGTCGATCCGCACGGCGTCGGCCTGCGTCTCCGCCAGCCGGCGGGCCGCGGCGCCCACGGCCGCGATCCGCCCCTCGTCGACGGCGAAGGCATCGACGACCGTGAACGCGGGGTCGACCGTGACCACGCGGCCGTTCAAAAAGACCGTCGGGGCCGCGGCGGCGGCCGCCGGTGCGAAGAGCAGCACCACGGTCGCCACGGCGATGTCGGTGCTCGTCACCCCTCCAGCGCGGCCCATGGCACGACTCCTGCTGGCGCGGCCCCTGGTGGCACGACTCCGTGTGACCCGGCCCCGTGTCGCGGAAGTCTACCGCCACGCGCGCTATGCCGACACGGGCAGGCCGTGGGAACCGCTCGGCGCCCGGCCGTCGCTCGCCAGTCGACACCCCGCCGGATAAGCTCGCGGCATGCGCCGTCGCACCCTCCTCCGCTCGGGCACGCTCGTCTCGATGGCCGCGATCACCCGAGCCACCGCAGCCGAGGGCGCCGAGCCGGCGGCGGAGGTGCTGCGGGCCGCCGTCGATGCGGGCACCGTCACCGCCGCCGTCCTGCACGTCGAGCGGCGCGGCACCGTCTTCTCAGCCGCCTTCGGCCGGGCGGGTTCCGCCGACGCGATGTTCCTGCTCGGCTCGATCTCGAAGCCGATCGCGATGACGGCACTCATGCGGCTCTCCGCCGACGGGAAGATCGCCCTCGACGACCCGGTACGACGATTCCTCCCCGCATGCACGGGCGACGGCCGCGACGCGATCACCATCCACCAGCTGCTGACGCACGTCTCGGGCCTGCCCGACCAGCTGCCCGAGAACGAGAGGCTCCGCGCGGCGCACGCGCCGCTGGCTGAGTTCGTGGAACGGGCCCTGCGCACGCCGTCGGCCGTTGCAGCCGGACCAGGTGTCCCGCCGCCGAGGCCGCGGCACGCCACGGCGGCCCGGGCGTCGGCGGAGCCGCCGGCCGGCGAGTCGGCCGCCGCATACCATTCGCCAGGGACTCGAAGGCCTCGCAGGGACTCGAAGGCCGCACGCACGAGGGCCGCGCCGCCGGGCCGATCGACGCGTGCGGCAGGCGGCACCCGTGGAGACGCCGCGATGCGGATGAACCCGGGTCGGACCATGCGATTCGACGCCACCGGTGGACCGAGGCTGCGGGGGGACCGATGATGCCGCGACACGACGAACCCGACGCATGCGTTTCGGTGGGACGGATCGGGATCGGCCGCGCGACGGTCGTCGGCGGCGGGACCGCGGCCGCGACCATGCATGTGACGATTCCTGTCCGGGACGCCCGCGGCAGCGTCACCATGCTGTGCGGCGCCGGCACCGATCTTGCGTCCGCCGTCGCGACGGCGTTCGCACCACTGTCGGTCATGCCCTTCGCGATCGACGCCGCGGTGCTGGAGGAGGAAGCTGCGGCCGCGGACCGGGTGGCTGCGCGGGTGCTCGTGCGGGCCGTCGATGCGGCGTCGCCCCGGCACACGGCGGGCCACGCGACGGCCGCCGATGCGGCCACGGCCGTCGCCGTCGCCGCGGCCCGCGGACTCGCCGCGGGAGGCTTCCTGCGGCGGCCGCTCGTGCCGGCGGGAGCCCGGGACGTGGAGGCGACGACAGAACGGATCGTCGCGGGGCTCGACGGGCTCCTGCCCGGCGGGCCGTTGCCGCCGGCGACGCTCGGGGCGGTCCGCGAATTGCTGGCCCACGAACTGCACCGCTTCGGCGAGGGGCAGGCCATCGTCGCCGCCCACGCCCCCGACAGGACAACGCTCCTGACGCGGTTCGACGCGCCGGCGGCGCTGGAGCGGCCGGACGGACGGCCACCGGTCTGCGACACGCACACGACCGCCTGGTGGGAATGGTTCCCCGGGCTCGACAACGACTCGCGGACGCTCCGCGACGTGCTCGCCGAACTGCCGGCCGCGCCGCCGGCCGCGATCCCCTGGATCGTCCGCCTGTTCGAGAACGATCAGGGCTGGCTGCGGCTCCACGGCGCGGTGAGCCTCCGGCACCACGACATGATCCACGTCCTGCTCGGCCGCGGGCTGCTCGACCAGGACGAGGCGTTCGTGATCGGGTTCACGATGGGCTGCACGAAGTCGGTGTCGCGGCTGGAGCGGTGGTTCTTCCGCTGCGCGGTGTCGCGGCTCTATCCCGAGCCCTACCGCATCCACGCCCCGATGCTCGCCGCGTACGACCTCGGGCTCGAGGCGGGCCGCGCGTTCGGCGCGAGGAACCTCCACCTGCGGCTGCGGGACGACATGCTCGACCGGCCGCTCGGCGACGTCCGCCGCGAGCTCGAGATCGACACGCCGCGGCTGCGGCGGTTCTACGCCCGCGAGCAGGCGGCGGTGCCGGGCACGCTTGCGAGCCTGCGGCTCCCCGTCGCCGGCTGATCGGTCCCGGAACGTCTGCCTGTCGCGATGCGGCTGCGGCTTGCAGCGCGAGCAGCACCGGTGCCGATCGCGCGCGGTCAGGGGAGGGGTTGCCCATGCCCGGGAGCCGGCCTTGGCGGCGACACGCAGCACCGGTGCCGATCGCGCGCGGTCAGGGGAGGGGTTGCCCATGCCCGGGAGCCGGCCTTGGCGGCGACACGCAGCACCGGTGCCGATCGCGCGCGGTCAGGGGAGGGGTTGCCCATGCCCGGGAGCCGGCCTTGGCGGCAAGCGGAGACAGGATGTCGGAGCGCAGCCGGCATGGAGTGAGCGGAGGCCCTGGAGGGCCGGAGCGAACGTCCGGCGACGGGGCGTGGGCAACCCCGGCGCGTCACGCCGTCACGCCGTCACGCCGTCACGCCGTCACGCCGTCACGCCGTCACGCCGGCTCCACCGCGACCCGCGCCGGCGCGGCTGACGGCGCGGCCGCGGCGGCCCGCGCCGCCGGCCAGACCGCGTCGAGGCAGAGGTAGACGACCGGCGTCGTGAAGAGCGTGAGCAGCTGGCTGGCCGCCAGGCCGCCCACGATCGCCACCCCCAGCGGCCAGCGCAATTCCGCGCCCGGCCCTGTGCCCAGCGCCAGCGGCAGGCCGCCGAGCAGGGCCGCCAGCGTCGTCATCGTGATCGGCCGGAAGCGGAGCAGGCACGCCTCCACGATCGCATCCGCCGGCGCGAGCCCGCGGGTCCGCTCCGCCTCGATCGCGAAGTCGATCATCATGATGGCGTTCTTCTTCACGATGCCGATCAGGAGGATGATGCCGATGAGCGACATGACGTTGAGCTCCATGCCGCAGGCCAGCAGGGCCACAAGCGCCCCCAGGCCGGCGCTCGGGAGCGTGGAGAGGATCGTCAGCGGGTGGATGAAGCTCTCGTAGAGGATGCCGAGCACGATGTACACGGCCACGATCGCGGCGAGGATCAGGAGCGGCTGCCCGGCCAGCGACGCCTGGAACATCCGGGCCGTGCCGGAGAAGCTGCCGCGGACCGTCGCCGGCATGCCGAGGTCAGCGGCCGTCCGCTCGACCGCCTCCACGGCCTGGCCGAGCGAGACGCCGGCCGCGAGGTTGAACGACACGGTCGCCGAGGGAAACTGGCCGGTGTGGTTCACCAGCAGCGCCGTGGTGGCCGCATCGTGGGTGCAGAGCGACTCCAGCGGGATCGGCGTGCCGTCGCCGCCGGGCACGTGCAGGAGCTTCAGCGACTCCGGCCCCTCGAGAAACTCGGGCTCCAGCCCCATCACCACGCGATACTGCCCCAGCGGCCGGTAGATGATCGACACCTGCCGCTGGCCGAAGGCGTCGTAGAGCGCCTCGTCGATCAGCTGCGGCGTCACGCCGAATCGTGCGGCGGCGTCGCGGTCGATCGACAGCCTCGCCTGCAGCCCGCGGGTCTGCAGGTCGCTGCGGACGTCCGCCAGCTGCGGCAGCTCGCGGAGCGCCGCCTGGAGCCGCGGAGCCCAGAGGTTCAGGTCGGCCAGCGTGTCGCTGCGGATGGTGTACTGGTACTGCGAGCTGCTCGGCCGGGCGCCGATTCGCAGGTCCTGCACGGGCTGCATCACGAGCGTGCCGCCGGGGATCGCGGCGAGGTTCTTGCGGAGCCGGGCGATCACCTCCGCGGCGGAGAGCCCCCGCTCCGCGCGCGGCGCGAGGCTGATGAAGATCCGCGCCGTGTTGGGGCTGCCTCCCGCGGCACCGCCGGTCGAGCCGGTCACGCCGACCACGGCAGGATCCTCGACGAGCGCCCGCGAGAACCTCGTCAGGAGGCCGCTCATCGACTGGAACGACGAGTCCTGATCGGCGTCGAGCGTGCCGGTGAGCCGGCCGGTGTCCTGCGCGGGAAAGAATCCCTTGGGGATGATCACGTAGAGGTAAACCGTCAGTGCCATGGTGGCCAGGTTGACGGCCATGGTCGTCCGCGGGTGCCGCAGCACGATCCGCAACAGCCAGCCGTAGGCCCGGGTCACCGCGGTCCCGCCATCGGCGGCGTGCCGCCCGTCGTGCCGTGCGGGACGCAGCAGCCAGGCGCACATCATCGGCGTGGTGGTGAGCGACACGACCATCGAGATGCCGATCGCCACCGAGAGCGTGACGGCGAACTCGCGGAACAGCCGCCCGACGATGCCGCCCATGAGCAGGATCGGGATGAACACGGCCACGAGCGACACGCTGATGGAGAGCACGGTGAACCCGATCTCGCGGGCCCCGAGCAGCGCCGCCGCCAGCGGCCGCATGCCCGCCTCGCGGTGCCGGGCGATGTTCTCGAGCACGACGATCGCGTCGTCGACCACGAATCCCGTCGCGATCGTGAGCGCCATGAGCGAGAGGTTGTCGAGGCTGTAGCCGAGCAGGTGCATCACGGCGAACGTGGCCACGAGCGACACCGGCACCGCCACGCTGGGGATCAGCGTCGCCCGCACGTCGCGCAGGAAGAGGAACACCACGAGCACCACGAGGGCCACCGAGACGAGCAGCGTGTGCTGCACGTCGGCGATGCTCGCACGGATCGTGGTCGTGCGGTCCATCGCCGCGTCGATCTGCATGCCGGCCGGGATCTGGCGGCGGAGCTGCGGGAGGAGCGCCCGCACGTTGTCGACGGTCTCGATCATGTTCGCCGTCGGCTGGCGGTAGACGATCACGAGGATGGTGGGCTCGCCGTTGTAGACGCCCGCCACCCGCACGTCCTCGACCGCGTCCTCCACCGTGGCCACGTCCCCGAGCCGCACGACCGCACCGTCCCTGGCGGCGACCACCAGCCGCCGGTATTCGGCGGCGGCGAAGAGCTGGTCGGTGGTGGCGATCTCCCAGGAGCGGTCGGCGTCGTCGATCACGCCCTTGGGCCGGTTGGCGTTGGCCTGCTGGAGGCAGGTCCGCACGTCGTCGAGGCCGAGTCCGTACCGCTCGAGCACCATCGGGTTGACGCTCACGCGGACCGCCGGCGCCGAGCCGCCGCTCACCACCACCTGCCCGACGCCCGACACCTGCGACAGCTTCGGCTGCACGATCGTGGCCGCCGCGTCCTGCAACCGGGCCCGGTCGTGCACGGGCGACGTGATCGCCAGGATCATCACGGGGCTGTCGCCGCTGTTGACCTTCCGCGCCGTCGGGGCGCCCGGCAGCTCCTGGGGCAGCCGGCCGCCCGCGGCGTTGATGGCCGCCTGCACGTCCCGCACCGCGCCGTCGATGTCGCGGTCGAGGTCGAACTGCAGCGACACCGAGGTCTGCCCGAGCATGCTCATGGAGGTCATCTCCGTGATGCCGGCGATCAGCCCGAACTGCCGCTCGAGGGGCGCCGCGACCGCGGAGGCCATCGTCTCGGGGCTGGCGCCGGGCAGGGCGGCGCTCACGCTCACGCTCGGGTACTCCACCTGCGGCAGCGACGAAACGGGCAGGAGGAAGTAGCAGATGGCCCCCGCCAGCGTGACCGCGATCGACAGGAGCGTCGTGCCCACGGGACGGTGGATGAACCAGCCGGAGACGTTCATGCCTCGGTCTCCTGCCCGCCGGGGCCGTCCCCCGCGCCGCGCAGCCAGCGGGCGGCGGCGTCGAACCAGAGGTAGATGACGGGCGTGGTGTAGAGCGTGAGGAACTGGCTGACCAGCAGGCCGCCGATGATCGTCACGCCGAGCGGCCGCCGCAGCTCCGACCCGACCCCGGTCCCCAGCGCCAGCGGCACGGCACCGAGCAGGGCCGCCATCGTCGTCATCATGATGGGGCGAAACCGCAGCAGGCACGCCTGCTCGATCGCCTCGGCAGTGCCGACGCGGCGGCCGTCGATGCCGTGCCGGTCGGCGTCGATCGCGAAGTCGATCATCATGATGGCGTTCTTCTTCACGATGCCGATCAGGAGGATGATGCCGATCAGCGAGATGACGTCGAGGTCGAGCCCCTCCCGCATCAGGGCCGCGAGCGCCCCGACGCCGGCGCTCGGCAGCGTGGAGAGGATCGTGAGCGGGTGGATGGTGCTCTCGTAGAGCACGCCGAGCACGATGTAGACCGTCACGATCGCCGCCAGCACCAGGAGCGGCTGGTTGGCCAGCGACGACCGGAATGCGGCCGCCGTCCCCTGGAACTCGGCCTCGATGGCGGGGGGCATCGCGAGCTCCCCGCGGACCCGGTCGACCGCCTCGAGCGCGGCGCCGAGCGACGTTCCGGGAGCCAGGTTGAACGACACGGCCACCGCGGGGAACCTCCCCTGGTGGTTGATCGCCAGCGGGCCGGTCGTCTCCTCCAGCCGCGTCACGGCGGCCAGCGGCACGCGGCCGGCGCCGGCAACTCCGCCCGCCGTGCCCACCGTCCCCGTCGGCCGTGCGGCCGCACCGGCCGCGGCCGTCCGCACGTACAGCGTGCCGAGATCCCGCGGGGCGGTGCGGAAGGAGGGCTCCACCTCGAGCACCACGCGATACTGGTTCAGCTGCGTGAACATGATCGAGATCTGCCGCTGCCCGTAGGCGTCGTAGAGCGCGTCGTCGATCATCTGCGGCGTGATGCCGAGCCGCGAGGCGCTGTCGCGGTCGATCACCAGGCGGGCCTGCAGCCCGCCCTCCTGCTGGTCGCTGGCCACGTCGGCCAGTTCCGGCAGCGCCTGCAGCCGCGACACGAACCGCGGCGCCCATTCCGCGAGTTCCTCCGCGTCGGGCGACTCCAGCGTGCACTGGTACTGCGTGCGGCTGACCCGCGACTCGACCGAGAGGTCCTGCACCGGCTGGAGGGAGAGCGTGGCCCCGTCGACCGCCGCGAGCCGCTCCTGCAGGCGGCGGATCACGTCGGCGACGCCGATCCCCCGCTCCGCCGGGGATTTCAGGTTGATCAGCATGCGGCCGCTGTTGACCGTGGCGTTGACGCCGTCGATGCCGATGAAGCTCGACAGGCTCTCCACGGCCGGATCGGCCAGGACGGCCTTGTTGAGGGCGAGCTGCCGCCGCGCCATCCCCTCGAACGACACCGACGGCGCCGCCGCGGAGATGCCGAGCACGACTCCCGTGTCCTGGGTGGGAAAAAATCCCTTGGGCACGTCACGGTAGAGCAGCGCGGTCGTCGCCAGCGTGGCCGCCGCGAGCGCCATCGTCGCGACCTGGTGCCGCAGCACGAACCGCAGCGTGGCCGCGTAGACCGCCAGCCAGCCGTCGAAGAACCGCTCGCTGGCCCGGTAGAGCCAGCCGGCCCGGCCGGCATCGCGGTGCCGCAGCAGCACGGCGCACATCATCGGCGTCAGCGTCAGCGACACGATCGCCGACACGAGGATCGTCACGCTCAGCGTGACGGCGAACTCGCGGAACAGCCGCCCCACGATGTCGCCCATGAACAGGAGCGGGATCAGCACCGCGATCAGCGACACGCTCAGGCTCACGATCGTGAAGCCGATCTCCGCCGCGCCGTCGAGCGCGGCCGCGAGCGGCGGCTTCCCCTTCTCCAGGTGGCGGACGATGTTCTCGATCATCACGATCGCGTCGTCGACGACGAACCCGGTGGAGATCGTCAGCGCCATGAGCGTGAGGTTGTTGAGGCTGTAGCCCAGCGGCAGCATCACGGCCAGCGTGCCGACCAGCGAGAGCGGCACGGCCACGCCGGGGATCACCGTGGCCGTCAGGTCGCGCAGGAAGAGGAAGATCACGAGCACGACCAGCGCCACGGTCAGCACCAGCTCGTGCTCCACCCCCTCGATCCCGGCGCGGATGGCGGTGGTGCGGTCGGTGAGCACGTGCACCGTGACCGCGGCCGGGAGCGACGCCTCGAGCTGCGGCAGCAACGCCTTGATGCGATCGACGACGTCGATGATGTTGGCGCCGGGCTGCCGCTGGATGTTGACGATCACCGCCGGCACGTCGTTCATCCAGGCCGCCTGCCGCAGGTTCTCGGCGCCATCCACGACCGTCGCGACGTCGGTGAGCCGGATGGGCGCGTCGTTGCGGTAGCCGACGATCAGCCGGCGGAAGGCGTCGCTGGTGAGGAGCTGGTCGTCGGCGGCGATCGTATGGGCCTGCCGCCTGCCGTCGAAGCTCCCCTTGGCCTGGTTGACGCTCGCCTGCACGAGCGCCGCCCGCAGGTCCTCCAGGTTCATGCCGACAGCGGAGAGTGCGACGGGATTCGCCTGGATGCGGATGGCCGGCTTCTGGCCGCCGGAGAGGCTCACCATGCCGACGCCGGAGAGCTGCGCGATCTTCTGCGCGAGGAGCGTGTCGGCGAGATCCTGCACGCGCGTGAGCGGCAGCGTCTCGCTCGTCAGTGCCAGCGTGAGGATCGGCGCGTCGGCGGGATTGGTCTTCGTGTAGATCGGCGGGTTCGGCAGGTCGCGGGGGAGGTAGCCGCCGGCCGCCGCGATCGCCGCCTGCACCTGCTGGGTGGCGACGTCGATGTCGAGATCGAGCGCGAACTGCAGCGTGATCCGGGAGCAGCCCTCGGAGCTGCTGCTGGTCATCTGCGTGAGTCCGGGCACCTGCGCGAACTGCCGCTCCAGCGGCGCGGTCACGGCGGAGGCCATCACCTCGGGCCCGGCGCCCGGATGGAACGTGAGCACCTGGATCGTGGGATACTCGACCTGCGGCAGCGCGGAGATCGGCAGCTGCCTGTAGGCGACGGCGCCCGCGAGCAGCAGGGCCACCATCAGGAGCGACGTGGCCACCGGCCGCAGGATGAATGGCCGGGAGACGTTCACGCTTACGGCCTCGCGGCGGCGGCCCCGCCCGAGGCCGGCCCCGTGGCCACGGCGGCGGCCTCGGCCTCGGACCCGCGGGCGGCCGGCCCGCGGACGGCGACCCGCGCCTTGTTGGCGATCTTGTCGATGCCGTCGGTGACGACGACGTCTCCGGGTTTCAGGCCCGCGGTGATGGTGACCACCTCCCCCTGGCCGGGCCCGGGCTCGACGGTCCGCAGCGCCACGGTGGAATCGGGCTGCACGACGTAGACGAAGTTCGAATCGGGCCCGTGCTGCACGGCGGCGGCGGGCACGACCGTGGCACCGGAGAGCGTCTCCACCCGCAGCCGCGCGTTGACGAACTGGTTGGGGAAGAGCGTGTTGTCGTCGTTGGGGAAGACGGCCTTGAGCCGCACCGTGCCGGTGGCGGTGTCGACCTGGTTGTCGATCGCCAGAAGCTCGCCGCTGCCGAGCTTCGTGCGGAAATCGCGATTGAAGGCCTCCACCGGCAGCGTCCTCCCCGCGGCCAGCGCCCGCTGCACCCGGACGATCTCGTCCTGCGGGATGGTGAAGACGATGGCGATCGGATGCAGCTGGGCGATCACGGCGAGCCCCGCGGGGTCGTTCGCCCGGACGATGTTGCCGGAGTCGACCAGCCGCAGGCCGATGCGGCCCGAGATCGGCGCGGTGATGCGGCAGAAGTCGAGCTGCAGCCGCACGTTGTCGATGACGCCGCGGTCGATCTGCGTGGCGGCCTCGGACTGCCGCACGAGCGCCCGCTGGGCGTCGATCTGCTGGGCCGTGATCTGCTTCTGGCTGGCGAGCGACTCGTAGCGCTCCAGGTCGAGCCTGGCCGCCTCGAGCGCCGCCTGGTTCCGGGCGAGCTGCCCCTCCGCCTGACGCAGCTGCACCTCGAACGGCCGCGGGTCGATCTCCGCCAGCAGGTCACCCTCCGCCACCGACTGCCCCTCCTGGAACGCCACCTTCACCAGTTCGCCGTCGACGCGGCTGCGGACGGTGACGGTGTTGAAGGCGACGACCGAGCCGAGCCCGTTCAGGAAGAGGTCGACGTCGGCGGTGCGGGCCTCGACCGCGGTCACCGGCACGACCCGCGGCGGCTGCGGCTTCGCGGCGGGCGCCGGCGGCTTCAGGAGGGCGAGCCCGCGCTCCCAGCCGCGCTCGACGACCGCCGGGTCGCGGACGACCGCGGCACCGACGGCGGCCAGCGCCACGAGCCACAGGAACGTGGGCCACCAGCGCCGCCGCGGCCTCGCAGCAGCCGGAGCAATGGCCGCAGCGGACGAATCGGCGGCGATGGGCTCGACGGACATGCTGCTGCGTCCGCCACCCGCGCTCGGGCGGCGGCCTGTTGATCGTGAACGTGCGCTCCCCGGGCGGTCGCCGGGAAGCCTCCATCCTAACCTTTCGCGGAGGCCGTTTGAGCCGGCCCGCATCCCCTGCCGCCGGGGTAAGGCTCGTGGCGGACGGCTCGGCGGCCGGCCGCACGGATCATGCCGGTCGTGTCGCCCACGGGCGGCCCCCGGCCGCCAATCCGCGGCCATCGGCCGCAGGCGAACGGTCGGGGAATGGTATCGTCTGCACGCCTGCGGTCCGGCCGGGCCGCGCGACCCCGAGGCGACGATGCCGCAGCTGGCTCCCGGTGAATGGCTCCTCCTGGCTCTCGGCGCCGTCGGGATCGGCGTGTCGAAGAGCGGCCTGGCGGGCTTCGGCGTGGTGCATGTGCTCGCCTTCGCGGTCGTGTTCGGCGCGAAGGCGTCGACGGGCGCCCTGCTGCCGCTGCTGATCGTGGGCGACGTCTGCGCCGTGTGGCTCGTGGGACGCGACGTGGTCTGGGAATCGGTCCGCCGGCTCCTGCCGCCCACGCTCGTCGGCGTCGTCGCGGGCTGGCTGCTGCTCGACCGTCTCGACGAGCACGTCTGCCGTCCGCTCATCGGCGGGATCATCCTGGCGCTCAGCGGCGGCCAGCTCCTGCGGATGTGGCGGCCCGACCTGCTCGCTCGCGTGCCGCACGCCCGCTGGTTCGCCTGGATGATGGGCGCCCTCGCCGGCGTCACCACGATGCTCGCCAACGCCGCGGGACCGGTGGTCGCCCTCTACCTGCTGGCCGTGTCGCTGCCGAAGTCGCAGCTCATCTCCACGGGCGCCTGGTTCTTCCTCATCGTGAATCTCCTCAAGGTGCCGTTCAGCACGAACCTGGGACTGATCGCGCCGGGCACGCTGGCGGTGAACGCGATCCTGGCCCCCTGCGTGGTGCTGGGCCTGTTCCTGGGCCGATCGATCCTGCGGCGGCTGCCGCAGCGGGTGTTCGAGACGCTGGTCTTGTGCCTCACGGCCGTCGCCGCGGCGCGGCTGATCTTCTGGTGAGCCGCGGGGCGGATGCGGAACGGGCACCTCCCGGCCGTTGCACCGCCGACGACCCCGCCCCGTCCCGCCCGGCGGATCAGTCATCCAAGGCGGCGAGGAGCGATCCCCCGATGGACTCCGAATCCACCACCTGGACGGCTCGTTCCGCGGCGGCTGCCGGCTCGGTGG
>Ga0214917_10006607_pt1 | contig 11980 bp, 12 predicted proteins | sample LL_1208_BB_MetaG_FD_177983 | JGI IMG/M metagenome (GOLD analysis project Ga0214917, IMG submission 177983) | Freshwater microbial communities from Lake Lanier, Atlanta, Georgia, United States - LL_1208_BB | ecosystem: Environmental > Aquatic > Freshwater > Lake | place: USA: Georgia | collected...
CTTACTAAATTTTCATGATTTGTCATAATTATCTCCTTTATAATGACTTAATAAATGTATCAGTGCCCGTAGGCGTGTTAGCGACACCAGTTGTAGGTGAATTGATTCTGCTGGTTATCGTACTAATATTAGTATTTACTCCATTAAATGCTGCATTGATTGTGGATGGAGTCCATGTAAAGTTTTGATCTTTCAGTGTCAGTGTCTTTGATGCATTAAAACTCATATCTTGTGCATTGACTGTTAGTGTGTTTGAAGTTATAATGGCTGTGTTAGCTTCAAGTGTCACTGTATTGGAAGTATATATTGATACTTTTCCATTCACATCAACATCAATCTTAGTGCCTGTGAAATGATTTATTGCAACAGAGTTTGATTGAAATATCAAGTTTGATCCGTTCGTATGCTGAATCAAGATGGTATTTGCTGTGTCATCAATTTCTAGAATATGACCAACAGGTGTTTGCCAGTATATCGTATTTGATATATTTTTTGTCATTTCTGAAACATCAACAAAACTTCTAACACCACTAGGAGTAGCACCGTAGTATTCTTGTGATGCTGCTGGTATAGATGGAAAGTAACCTAAAATTCCAGGTTCTTGAGCAGCAATACCATCAAAGAAAAAACCAAAGACCCAGTCGCCCACTTTTGGTGTTGCATATAGATTTGGTGTGTTTACAGGATGTATAGCAATAGCCCAAGGCAAATCTTCAGTTGGTACTGAAGTATCTTTCTTTGGTGGATGATATCCAAAACATCTCACTTTGCACCTACCAAGACGGAGAGGATCAGCAATGTCTTCTACAATGCCTATCCACCAAATAAATCCGTCTTGCCCTAAAAAATTTTTCATTTCATATGTTTAAAAAATTGAATTCTTCGTTCTTGATCTGCAACCCATTCATCCGATGGTTTGCCTTCACCTTTATAATATGCAAGCGGTTTACCAGTTTTCTTTGAGACTAAAGCCCATTTGCCGTCCACTTGTTTGAGAACCTCTGAAATTTCAGCACCAAATACAGCTTCTTCCCATTCTTCTTGCGATAATGGTGCAGCATTATTGATATAATCTTTGAATCGTTTCATAGTTTGTCCAATTCTGCGGTGTCTAGCGATCCTGGTGGTACATTATCTTTAATCCAACTGAATAGTTCTTTTTTGATTTCAACTGACGTATTCATTGGTTTACCAGGCTTCTTTAACGTCAGATATTTAAAATCTTTTACAATTAAATCATTCTTATCATATTTGCCCATGTTCTTGTAAGGCTTATTTGTCTTTGGATCAATCCAGACAATTGTGTTTTCACGGTTGTTTAGAATGACATAGAATCCGCCGTCAACATCTTTAGGCAATCCAGTCTTCGTCAAATCAAAGACCGTCCTAGCTGCTCCTTGGTGTGTCTGAAGGAGGACGTCATCAGGCACAACTCTTGATCTTTCACTGTTATTTTTCATAGCAACTTGATAATTTGTGAGCACCCAACTGATATGTATACTCTTCGGATCGTAGCCCATTTTAATAAGTTTTGGAACGTAAGTGTTCAAATCATCCATATCTTTGAACGTTGTATCAAATATAATGTTTGGCAACTTGCCTTGCTTTGCGCCGTCAAGCATCATGTCAATGAGTTTATCTTTAGCGCCTGTCGCACGAACCAGTACATGAAGTGCAAACACATGTTCAGGTGTTCTAAGATTTAAATTTTTCATGCTGTAGTCTCTATCAATGACTTGCTTTTGAACAATCTCCATTTCATGAGGCTTAATCTTGCTGCCGTATTTGGCTAACAATTGCTTCATCGTAAACTTATTCAGATAGTCTAGTTTCTGGAATGCCATTTTTAATTCGTCAACGTCAATCACTTTAAACTTAGGACCTTCCATAAAATTGGAAATCGCAAAGCCTTTGCCACTGCCAGCACCGCCTGCTAAGAATACAACTTGACCATATGCTTTACCACCATTGTAGACAATTTGCTTTTCGTGGAGTTGATCATAATATTCATAATCTTTTTTATCAAAAAATTCTAGAAATTTCATAGTAGCCTCTGAATGTTCTGTTTTATTTTGTCATAAACTGCTTGAGTTAAACTGTTAAGATTTCCTGGATATGTATAGACTACTGCTTCCATAATAGTTGAGAAATCAGAACGTTTTATTGCTTTTGCTATCTGTGCTTCAGATCGTGATGTAATTAGCACTGAAGGATTTACACCATAAATTTCAAGTGCTTCAGCAGAATTTACAAGTTCATCTCTGATGCCGACTAGAGTTATGTTTCCGTTTTTTAAATTCGTTAACCAGAAATTTAAACCAGCTGTATCAGGTTGTCTCCGAAGAATGTTCAAATATAACTGTGATATGTTAACGACATTTGATGCTGATGATGGTAATAGATCAGCATATCGTCTAATTCCTAGAGCGTTTAGTGCATCATTAGCAGTTACCAAAGGCTCACTGCTACTATTTCTTTCAACCGAAAGAACATTACCTAAGAAGTTAAATCTAACAATTGTATTTTTTGCAATAGAAATTATATCACTTAGCGCACCATCAGGAGACAATCTATAAATTCTAGTTCCTTTTGGCTTATTCGTAATGTTTGTAATTGATTTACTTGTCTGAGTATTTTCTGTAACGTTTACGGCTTTAGTTCCCATATCAAAGTTAAATGAACCACGACTTAGTTCTAGCACTTTAGTATAAGAATCAAAATCAATTGTGTGTCTAATGGCAGTTACTAAGTATTTACCAGAATACATAATATCATCTGGTATTTGACTGCTGCCAGGATTTAAATTTTTTCTGTAGTGCGACGGAACTTTGAAGTTTACAATCGTTCCAGCACCTATATTATTCGTGCCACCTTCTACATTAACTTCAATTTTAAATAAATTCTTTGAAACTTGCCCATAAACATTAGTTGATAGCCATTCTTCTCTTCCTGATGGATCGTTGTATGATGAGAATACAATCTTTTCACCCGGCAACTCATATTTTGTATCGTCGTATGTAGAGAAAAAGTTATCGGAAGTCATCAATCTGTTAGTGTAAAAATCTCCAGTGACGGAGCTTGTCGTGTAACCATACTTTTTCAAATTAAAAGTTTGTGTAATTGGATCTATTGTAGTAATTTTACTGTTATAAAATCCAGTCAACATTGCATCTAAGTGGTTGAATGCTAGACTACGGACAAAGGTATTAGTTCTAATGGTGTAAGGACCTAGAGTTTGTTCTAATGTAGATCCAATTTTCTCACTGTACGCTATGGTATAAATCTGATTTTTATTTGAATCCTCAATAAGTTTATCTACGCTTCCAAAAAAATGCGGCGCTGAAACTGGAGCATTGTCAATCGTGCCTGTAATTGGAGACACACGTTCAAAGCAAACAAAAAATTTATTTTTACTACAGGATCTTTTTGTAATGTATTCTATTGCTTTGTGCGGATTTAAACCAGTTGATATAAATGGTGTACTGAATGTCAATTTTGGATCTTCAACGCTGATTGTGTTGTCTGAAATTTCTTTATAGATTTCTTTAACGCAATCTGCATAACTCTTATTCTTAAAACTCTTAAATAGTCTTCTCTTTAACGATCTAATAAATGTTTTTGTAGTAAACATCAACTCAAAAGTTGTACTTAGATTATCATTGACTGAAATCTTTGAAATTTTATGGACTATAAAATCTTGGCGCCACAGCAATATGTCATTAGATGGCTTTGAAATTTTAATATGAAGTTCTTCTCCACCAGTAATAAGAAATTTTTCAATCAATCCCTGTGAATCTTTGATTGAAATTGCTCCAGAAACGGCAAATGAAGATATGTTTTCATATAAATTTATACCACCGAATATAGGAAGTAAATTGATCTTATCGCCCTTTGTAGTTACAAGAGTTAATTCATTGAATATAATTTTACCGGCAACATTGTTTGTAGCATTTGTGTCTTTATTCGCTACAATATCGTCGCCTTCTGGATCGGTATGAATTGTCATGTTACCGAAATTCTAACTAAAGATTTTAAATCAGAATCAAGTGTCGTTATAATTGATGATCTTATGATTTTAATTTTGGATTTATTAATATTCTTTCTGAATTCATATTCATATAATGTCTCTATCTTTCTATCAGAATCAGCAAGTGCTGTATAAGAAGTCAAATCAATTTCATCGCCGTATGTATTATAATATTTGTAATTTGTTTGTGCATACGCTACAGTACCATACTTTTCAGTAATGTAATTAGTTAATGATAGAGAACTTTTTGGCCAATCGTCATAGATGCTATACATATCATTAGCGAGCATAATAATCCAATCATAATCTGGCGTACCATATGCTTTAAATGATACTTGATCAGGCCTTTCACCATCAAGAACAACATACGGCTGATATGATATTGCTGAATATCTTTTGAGGTAGTCTTTAATTTTAACTGAAGATGTGATATCAATACCACGAACGGTATCGTAATCGCTAACTTTGTAATCTATTTTTGGATAAAGAGTAAATATTGACATTATATCACCGATAATCCGCCTTTGAATTCTCTGACAGCATTTCCTCTTGTCTGGAGAACCATTTCACGGAGTTGAAGTTGAAGATTGACTTCAGTTGGATATGCTTTGCCGTTGAAGAATGAGAGTTTATTCTGTGAGCCATATGTTGCAGCAACAGATTGAATCATGCAAAAATCACTTTGAAAAACTTTCACTGTCGTTTCTGCTTTGCCTTTAACTAATACAATGGAAATTTTACACATATCTGGATAGCCGAACGTGAAAGCAAGCGCAGCATCACTCACAACTTCACCGCCGGCAGTTGATCTTAAAGTCCCTTGCTGTAATTTTTCTTCATCATCAGTTATACCACCTAATGCGACACCTAATGTTCCCATTCTAGGGGAAGATGCGATTTTCAATCTTGCTATAATTTCTCGCATTGATTCTGCTTCAACTTCAGATGTTGGGCGCATCACAAAGGATGGAGAAAATTGCCTGAAGTTTGGACCTTGATAGATCATTTGTTGAAAAGAATTAAAAACTTCCCTAGAAAGAAACTCAATTTGTTGTCTACCAGTTTGCCCACCTGATGCTAAAAATCCTGTAACAGCGCCTGCACCACCAATCGCTTGTCTTGCAACAGCTTGAAGTGTTGATCCAATTGTACTTCCAAGTTTATCAATTAAGCCCGATCCGCTTTCATATGGTTGACCGTAAATTCCTGATACAGCGTCAATGCTTTGCGCCTGAGTAGTCTCAAACGTTGTATTCATTTTGATATATATAGGAGAAAATGTTGAATTTTCACCTGTAGCATTATAGAAATCAAATACCATTGCTGAAGTCCAGAAGTCTGCGCTTGATGCTCCACTGAAGCCAAACTCTAAAGTATCTGTACCGCTATAATCTTTTTCACCGCCAAAATTAGGTCGTAAGACTGCCATTTTTATCCTTTTACTTAGAGATTGTTATATTTATGTCGTACAAAGGCAAATTTAAACCAAATAATTACCAGAAATATAAAGGTGATTCAACAAACATCATATATAGAAGTCTTTTAGAAAGAAAATTTATGGTGTATTGTGACACGAATCCTTGGGTTCTTCAATGGAGTTCAGAGGAAATTATTGTTCCGTATATTTCACCTAAAGATAATCGTTGGCACAGGTATTTTCCGGATTTCTATATGAAATATCGTGACAATAAGAATAATATTCGTGAATGTCTTGTTGAAGTCAAACCGCACAGTCAAACAATGGAGCCAAAAAGAAATCTGACATCCGGTGGTAAACCAACCAGAAGATTTCTAACTGAAGCGATCACATGGAGCGTCAATCAAGCAAAGTGGAAAGCAGCGATAGATTATTGTTTAGATAGAAAATGGGAATTTAAGATTCTAACCGAGAAAGAGTTGAGATAAATAATAAACTATGGCAATATTTGATAACATACTCCAACAAGGCGCAAAGCAAGGCATCATTCCTGCGAGAACTAAATTTGCTCGGGAATGGTATCGGTCAGCAGCAGAAAGTCTCTATAGCAGAAGAGTCTCTTCGGACACGTTACTCCGAGATGAAACTCGGGTTGTCAATAATATTCTTTATGGATATATGTATGGATTCGCTTATGATCCTAAGTGGAAAAAAGAGTTGCCCTATTACGATCAGTTTCCTCTGATTTTTCCTGTAGAATTCTATAATGATGGATTCTTGGGCATCAACTTTCATTATTTGCCGCATGTACTCAGAGCAAAATTAATGGATGCATTGTATACAACTGTAAATAATAAAATTTATAATGATACAACTAAAGTGCGAATATCTTATGACATATTAAACGGTGTTTCTAAATTTAGAGCATTCAAACCAACTCTCAAGAAATACTTAAGAAATCACATTCGGTCAAACTTTTTGCAGATTTCATCTAAAGAATGGGATATTGCTTTGTTTTTACCGACTGAAAACTTTAAGAAAGCATCAAAAGATCAAGTCTGGGCAGACTCAAGAAAGAAAATAAGGTAAACATATGACAACAACTAATGCTGGATCCGTGAATGTCAGATCAACTAGAATTTTATCATCTGAAAAATCTTTTAGTATTGCTAAACTTAGAGATTCTATAGGTACAGTAGCTAGACCAAATAACTGGTATGCTGAACTTACATTTGGAGCAGGTTTAAGGGCTACTCTAGGCCGAACAGCAGAAGATTTACTGCCCAATTTTTCTTTTAGATGTGAAAGAACTACAATTCCTGGAAGAACCGTTGCAACCGTTGATGATTACGGCGCAGGACCTTCAATGAAAATAGCGCAAGATATCACATATGCTGATATTGATATGACAATTTTATGCTCCACTGATATGCAAGAGAGATATGTTTTTGAAAGTTGGATAAGCATTATTGTTCTTAGAAGAGGTCTTACTGGAGCCGGTCTCGTAAATTATTATGAAAATTATGCTGAAGGTAATATATTAACTTTATATCATTTAGATGATACAAGTCAGATTATTTTAAAATACGAATTGTATGATGTTTATCCAGTTCAAATTAGTGCAATGAATTTAACCTGGGAAGAAAACAATACATACCAGAGATTTGATGTCACTATGAATTACAGAGATTCTATCGCTTTCGTTCCTGAAGGAGGCAGATCAATCATCTTAGATGATAATGGAAGTCCAGTGGGCGGAAATTTATTAGATAGTACAAACGAAAGCGGTAGTCAAGTTGACACAGGAAGTAGTGGAGATGAAGATAATGTTGGAGGTTCTGAACCATTAGATATAAGACCATAACTTAATTATTAATTTAGGAGATTATAATGGCTTTACCAAAAATAGCAGCACCAATTTTTGAATTGAATTTACCTTCTACAGGTGAAGCAATCAAATATAGACCGTTCTTAGTTAAAGAACAAAAGATTCTTCTACTTGCATTAGAAAGTGAAGATCAAAAGAGTATAACAACAGCAATAAAACAGATTATTAATAACTGTGCAATTGATCCTGTTGATGTTGATAAATTACCAACATTTGATATAGAATATTTCTTTGTTAGGTTGAGAGCAAAATCAATTAATGAAAGAGTTGATTTGAGAATGTCTCATCCAGGCTTCAGAAATAAATTAAATGAAGAATGTTCTCATCAAACTACAGTGTCGTTTGATTTAATGGAATTGAATGTGGTTAAAACAGAAAACCACGCTGACAAGATTTTATTAGATGAACAAACTGGCATAGGTATTAAATTGAAATATCCTACCGTCGAGTTAGATACAAAATTGACGGGTGAAGAATCGCAGATGGATCTAGCAACAATTTCTATTATAAATGCTATTGATTATATTTACGATAACGAAAACCTTTATAAGAAAGATGATTATACAAGACAAGAACTCTTAGAGTTTATTGATAATCTTTCACAGCAGCAGTTTGCAAAACTTGCATCATTCTTTGAAACAATGCCTAAATTGAAGCATACTGTTAAATGGAAATGCGGTAAATGTGGGCAAGAAGATCAAGCAGAATTGGAGGGAATGTCAAATTTTTTCGTCTTTTGATGGGGCATGAAAAATTAGTAGATTATTACAAAACCAATTTCGCCCTCATGCAACATCATAAATATAGCATTACAGAATTGGAAGAAATGATGCCTTTTGAGCGTGATGTTTACATTATGTTACTTTCTCAATTCATTAACGAAGAAAATAATAGAATGCAACAACACAGCAAAGGAAGGTAATTATGGGATTTCAATTCGGAGTCAAAAAAGAAGAGCCTAAAAAGAAAGAAGAGAAAAAGGAAGATTCTCCTATTATACCAGGCAATGAATCCAAAGAAGATTGGATGACGAAAAAATGGCGACCAATGATGGCAATGATGTATATGCTTTGCTGTCTTGCTGACTTTGCTATATTTCCTATTATGTTCACAATTGTTCAGTTTTGGGAAACTCAAGCTGCAAACGATGCATTTAGACAATGGGTGCCAATCACACTTCAAGGCGGTGGACTGTTTCACGTTGCAATGGGCGCAGTCTTAGGTGTCAGTGCATTTGGCCGTACGCAAGAAAAGATTGCAGGTGCAGCTGGTGGTCCTGCTGGCGGTGTGCCAACGCCAACTTTAAGTCCAAATCCAAGCCCCATGTCAAGCCCTCAGATGGGCGGTTATATGCCACCGCAAAGAAGCATGCCATCTCAATCATATAATGATCCATATTCAAGTGGAACTGTTACAACAAGTTCAACGACAACAACAGCTGGTGCACCGAATTTAGCAAGAATTCGCCAACTTGATCCAGATAATGTGTTTGAACGTGGATAATTAAATGGCTAATTATTCTCAAATGCTCGGTAAGTTAGCGGCTGAAAAGGCTTCAGGCGCTGTTAAAGGAATTGCAGGCGGCGCTAAAAGAGCATTTTTTTCGGAAGCAGAGGGAATTCAAGCGGCAGCATCCCTTGTTCAAGTTTCAAAAGAACAGATTAACGTTGCAAATAAAACTTTAGTTGAACAAAGAAAAAATAATGTTATAAGTATTGAAATGGTTAAAGAGTTGAAAAGAGTCAACTCTAATATCGCAAGATCAAATGTTATAGCAATACAAACAGCAAGAGCTAATAGCATTAGAACAGCTGGTGTGCCACCAGGAGGCGGTGGAGGTGGCGACGGCGGCGAAGGAGGTGGCACAGCAGTTGCTACTGGAATAGGTGCTGGTGTAGGTGCTGCCCTAGGTCAAACTATAAGAACTGCGATAATATCTGCATTTAGATTAGCACTTAGCCCTGCTGCACTTGCAGGCATTTTTGTTGGCGGTGCGTTTGCTCTTAGAGATTTTGGACCACGTGCGGTACCTAGATCAACATCTAGTCGCTACAATACGTCAACAAATGCACCCGCAACAACAGGAGCACCAACAACACCTGAAGGTAGAATGGAAGCTGGCGGTGGCGTTAATTTCGGTATACCAATGGCTGGTAAGTTTACTGTTACGTCAAGATATGGTATGCGTAACGGTAAAATGCATTCAGGCATAGATTTACAGTCTGCTGATAAAAAAGGCACTGTTATAGCATCCGCTGAAGGTGTCGTTGTAGAAACTAGAAATTCTCCTTCATACGGAACGTTCATTAAGATAAAGCATTCAAATGGCTTCCATACATTTTACGGACATTTATCTCAAACGTCAGTCTTTCAAGGTCGTAAAGTAAAAGCTGGTGAAGCAATAGGCGTTGAAGGAAATACGGGCACTGTAGATGGTCCAACCGGTATTCATTTACACTTTGAGGTCCATAATAAATCTGGTCAAAGAATAGATCCGGAATCTGTTATAGATTTTGGACAATTAGGTCCAAAAAGCGATAGCACTACACCAGATGCACAGGGAAATCAGTATGCGAAAGGATCTGTGCCTAGTGTGGGTGTGCCTAGTGTGGGTGGTTCTTTGTCAGGCGTACTTTCAGGATTCCGTACTGGAACAGCAGCAGCGGCCGCTGCGTCAGCTTCGCCAACTGCAAGACCACTTGGATCCGGTACAACAATTAGCACAGATGATCCTACAGAAATAGCAAGAATCACAGCAAGGGCTGCACTAAGAACAACTCAACTTCAAGCTGAAACTGTTAAACAACTTAAAATTGGCAATAGTATTACGTCAAGAGGTTTAGGAGTTTCTGTAGCAGGAATATCAGCGGGTGGAACAGCTAAAAGAGGACCGCCGACGCAAGATCAATTAAGAGAAAGATATTATAGAAGTCAACTTGAATCAGCGAGGCAGTCTTTTCTTGGCGTTACTCAAAGATTAATTAATACAACGTTATTAAAAACATTCTTCCCAAGGGGCTTCGGCGTCACACGCCAACAGAGTTTGGGTATGGGTTATGTTGGCAATTTGATCGGCAATGAAATCGGTCTTACAAACAAAATAACTGGTGTATTATCTAAAGCGTTTGGCAAACAATACGGTCAAGCATATGGTCAAATATTCGGCAGATTAGGCAATGTATTCATTGATAAAGCAGCAAATGAATTCAGTAAATCAATAGGATTCAATCCTGAAGATCCGACACAGTTTACATTTGGTCAAATCTTAGGAAACTTCTTAACTAAAGGAACCAAAGAACAGCGCAAAGCTGGGCGTAGAATGGGGCTTGAACAACTCGTCTACAATTATACCGGCATTCCTTTAGGTCCATCATCTCTTCTAAGTTTCTTGTCAATGAATCCAGCAATGGCTGGATTTAGAAGTTTGATGGGTATGACTGGCAATCCAATGCAATATGCTATGAATCCTGCAATGGCACTTCAGCAAATGTCTGGTGCCGGTGCAATGTATATGACCAATCCATTATTTGGAGCGACTGGTGGTGGATTCAATATGATTCCTGGCATGTCTATTCAGCAACAAAGACAAGCCATGATGCTACAAACATCTACAAATTATAACGGTCAAAGAATGACAATGGATTCAGCAGCAGTTGCGAGAGCAAGTGCTGAAGAAGCCGCTGAAGGTGTAGCAGCACAGAAAGGATTTTTTGAAAGTTTAGGTGACACATTCACAGGCGGATTTAGAAGTTTGATGGGCGTGTTTGGTTTTGGTGGTGGTCCAGGCGGCGGTACGATGATGGGCGGTGGTGGTGGACCTAGCGGAGGTGGATTCTTAGATAATCTTATGTACGCTGGCGGTAATCTTGCTACAATGTATCTTGGAGGAAAACTTTTCGGAAAAACCGGTTTAGGAAAATCACAAAATCCTTTAGTTCAAATTGTTGGAAGTATGGCAATGAACTATCTTGTCAAGAGTGGTTTTCAGATAGCAGCAAACGCTCTAGGATTTGGAGATATTGCAGGCAAGTTTCTCGGCGCAAATACGGGGCTTGCTGATTTAGGTGGTGCATTCTTAGGAACACTAACAGGCGCAAGTAAAGCAGGCATTACAACAGGAACTCTAGGTGAATTGGGTATCAATACAGCATTATCAGTAGGATCAACGGGTGGTCCAGCATCAGTAGTTGCTGGTGTAACAGGATCAGCGCCTATAGTAACAGCGGGCGGTACAACAGTTGGTGCAGCGGGCGGTACAACAGTTGGTGCAGCGGGCGGTACAACAGCAGCAACAACAGCGGCAAGTGAAGCAGCAGCAAGTGGTGTACTAAGTGGTACAGTTGGAGCTACAACAGCAGCAACAACAGCGGCAGGTGAAGCAGCAGCACTAGCAGGTGAAGCAGCAGCAAGTGGTGTACTAAGTGGTACAGTTGGAGCTACAACAGCAGCAACAACAGGAACAACTGCTGCTGTGGGCGCTGAAACCGCTGCTGCCGCTACAGCGTCAGAAGGTATCATAGCAATAGCAGCAGAAGCCATTCCAATTATCGCAGCAGTCTATGCTGTGTATAAAATATTTGATTATTTCTTGTTTGAAAAAGGTGATACTAGAGCAACATATTCAATTTATGTTAAAGGTAATAATGAT
>Ga0214917_10006608_pt1 | contig 11980 bp, 10 predicted proteins | sample LL_1208_BB_MetaG_FD_177983 | JGI IMG/M metagenome (GOLD analysis project Ga0214917, IMG submission 177983) | Freshwater microbial communities from Lake Lanier, Atlanta, Georgia, United States - LL_1208_BB | ecosystem: Environmental > Aquatic > Freshwater > Lake | place: USA: Georgia | collected...
CAGGCGGGCGGCGACCACCACGACCACGTCGCCTTCCAGGGGCGGGCCTGGCACACGACCGTGAAGAAGCTGCCCGACGTCGATTCGCTCGGCGAGCCGTCGCGGACGGGCCCGGTCACGGGGTTCGACGTCGGCCGCCTGGCGGGCCGGTCGCAGGACTACGTCGCCGCGCTCGACGGGTTCTTCCACGCCACGCGGGCCGGCACGCATCACTTCTTCCTGTCGAGCGACGACGGCAGCCGGCTGCTGGTGGGCGGCAGGGAGGTCGTGGACAACGACGGCGTGCATCCCGACACCGAGAAGAGCGGGCAGATCGAACTCGAGGCCGGGGTGCATCCGGTGCGCATCGACTATTTCGAGGGGGGTGGCAACCACAGCCTCTCGCTCGAGGTATTGCCGCCGGGCGGCTCGCGGCGGTCGGCGCTGGGGTGCATCACGCCGGCGGCGACGGACGCGCCGCCCGCGCCGGGGGGCGAGGCGGACGGTGACGCCGGGTTCGCCGTCGATGCCGCCCTCGCGGAACGGGGGCGGGCCGCCTTCGGGACCGTGGGCTGTGCGCGGTGCCACGAACTGCGGGGTGGAGACGGCAAGCGGATCGAGCCGGTCGGGACGATCCGCCCGGTGGACGAGATCCGGTCGTGCGAAGCCGGCTGTCTGGCCACGGGGGGGCCGCGGGCCGGGGTGCCCCACTACGCGCTCGACGACGCCCAGCGGGGGGCGGTCGCGGCGGCGCTCGGATGGCTGCGATCGCCGGAGTCGGCCGCGTCGGCCGCCCGCGACCGCGTGGTGCAGCGGACGCTCACGGCGCTCGACTGTTACGCGTGCCATGTCCGTGACGGCCGCGGCGGCATCCTCCCGGCCGTCGCGAGCACCGACGACGACGGCGAGCCGGTCGTGAAGGAACCGGCCCGCGACGCCCTGTTCACCAGCGCCGTGCAGGAACTCGGCGACGAGGGCCGACTGCCCCCCACGCTCGACGGCGTCGGCGACAAGCTCACGGCCGCCTTCCTCCACGAGGTGCTGGTGGAGGGGGGCAAGGATCGCACGGCGACCATGCACACCCTGATGCCGAAGTGGCACGCCGCGGTGGCCGGGCCGTTGGCGAAACTGCTGGCCGAGGACGCCCACACGACGGTCGCCACGCCCGCGCTCTCGGGCCACGCCGCGGTCGCGATCGAGGAGCAGGGGCGGGCGCTCGCGGGCTCCAAGGCGCTCGGCTGCATCAAGTGCCACGCCTTCGGGGGCGAGAAGGGGCAGAGCCTGGGCGTGATCGACATGACCCGCATGCCGAAGCGGCTGCGGCACGACTGGTTCCTGGCCTACGTGGCCGATCCGCAGCGGTTCCGCCCGGGCACCCGCATGCCCGCCAGCTGGCCCGAAGGAAAGACGTTCTATCCCGACGTGCTCGACGGGACCGCCGCCGGCCAGATCGAGGCGGTGTGGCGGTATCTCGATGCGCCGAAGCCCCGGCCGCCGGTCGGCGCCACCGCCAACCCGATCGAGCTCACGCCCGCCGGGCGGCCCATCATCTACCGAAACTTCATCGAGGGCGCCGGGCCCCGCGCGATCGCCGTCGGCTATCCGGAGAAGGTGAGCCTGGCCTGGGACGCCGATCGGCTGCGGCTGGCACTGGCGTGGCGGGGGGCGTTCATCGACGCCGGCAGGCACTGGACGGGCCGCGGACAGGGATTTCAGCCGCCGCTCGGAGACGGCGTGTTCACGCCCGATGCCGCCACGCCGCTGGCCCTGTTCGACGACCCGGCCACGGTGGCCGAAGGACCGTGGCCCGCGGGGTCGATGCGGAAGTCGGACGGCCCTGCCGCCGGCTATCGGTTCGTCGGCTACCGTCTCGACGCCGCGGGGCGGCCCACGTTCCTCTGGCAGTGGGGCGACTGCCGGGTGGAGGACCGCTGCGTGCCGGCCGAGTTCACCGGCGGCCCGTCCTCGTCCGTCGGTCTGCGTCGCACCGTCACGATCAGGGGACCGCGGCCCGCCGGGCACGCCGCCTGGCTGGCTGCCAGCGGCGGCACGATCGAGGCCGTGGCGGATGGCTGGAACGTCGTGGACGGACGCTTTCGGGTGCGGCTGGCCGGGGCCGCGCCGGATGCGATCGTCCGCCGGGAGTCGGAGGGCAGGGCGGAACTGCGGCTGCCGCTGTCGTGGACCCCGACGGATGCCGGTGTCGAGGCGGTCGTGGAGGAGGAGCTGACATGGTGAGGCGAGGCGTGGTGCACCGCGTGGCACATGGGACGCTCCTCGTCGCCGGCATGCTGGCCGGCGGGCTGACCGTGTCGCTGGAGGTGGCCCCGGCCGCCGACACGCCGCCGGCGGTGCAGCAAGACTTCTGGCGCGTCGAGCCGGTGCCGACGCCGCCGGACGTCGTCCTCGAGGTCAGCGGGCTGGAGTGGATCCCGGCGGCGCCGGGGGCGGCCGGCGACCGGCTGGCCGTCGCCTCCCGCCGCGGCGACATCTGGCTGGCCACCGGGGTCGAGGGTGAGCTCGCGCAGGTGCGGTGGCAGCGGTTCGCCGAGGGGCTGCACGAGGTGCTGGGGCTGGCCTGGCGCGACGGCTGGCTGTACGTCACGCAACGCGGCGAGGTGTCTCGGCTCCGGGACGAGGACGGCGATGGCGCGGCCGACCTGTTCGAGACCGTGAGCGATGCCTGGGGCATCAACGGCGACTACCACGAATATGCCTTCGGCTCGAAGTTCGACCGCGACGGCGACCTCTGGGTCGTGCTCTGCCTCACCGGATCGGGCGACAACAAGAGCCGGTTCCGCGGCTGGTGCCTCCGGGTGCGGGAGGACGGCACGACCGTCCCCACCTGCAGCGGCATCCGTTCGCCGGGGGGCATCGGCTTCGACGCCGACGGCGCGGCCTACTACACCGACAACCAGGGGCCGTGGAACGGCACCTGCTCGCTCAAGCACCTCGTGCCCGGCGACTTCATGGGCAGCCCGACGGGCAACAGCTGGTACGACGAGGCCCCCGGCATGGGACCCCGGCCCGAGGACCCCAAGAGCGGGTCGCGGATCGCGACCGAGGCCCGCCGCATCCCCCGGCTGCGTCCGCCGGCCATCCTCTTTCCCTACAACACGATGGGGCAGAGCGCCGCGGGAGTCGTCTGCGATACGACGCAGGGGGCGTTCGGGCCGTTCGCTGGACAGGTCCTCGTCACCGACCAGAGCCACAGCATCGTGATGCGGTGCGCGCTGGAAACCGTGGCCGGCGTGCGGCAGGGCGCCTGCTTCCCCATGCTCGCCGGCCTGCGCAGCGGCACGCTCGTGGAGCAGTTCTCGCCCCGCGGCATGCTGTTCCTCGGCGGCACCAACCGGGGCTGGGGATCGCGGGGGGCGGGTGACTTCGCGCTCGAACGGGTGACGTGGACGGGACGGACGCCCTTCGAGATCCGGATGATGCGGGTGATTCCCGGCGGCTTCGAACTGGAGTTCACCGAGCCGGTCGATCCGCGGACGGCCGCCGACCCGGCCAGCTACAGGGCGAAGGGGTTCACGTACATCTACCAGTCGAGCTATGGAAGTCCCGTCGTGGACGAGGAGCCCTGTCCCGTCGAACGCGCCGAGCCCGACGCCGACGGCCGCCGGGTGCGGCTCACGCTGGGCAACCTGCGGGAGGGTTGCATCCACGAACTGCGGGCGGCGGGCGTTCGCAGCGCCGCCGGCGTGCCGCTGGTGCACGACACCGGCTGGTACACGCTCAACCGCCTGCCGCCATGACGGAGAGGCCCCCGGTGACGGGGCGGCCACCGGCGCCGATTCGGTGGCTCGCGTGGCGGGTGTTCGCGCCTGTGGATCTGGCGATCAACGCCCTGATCAACGGGGCGATCGCCTGGTGGCTGTTCGGCGGCCGCCCCGAGGTGCCGCTCACCGGGGCGGGGGGACTCACGGCGATGGTGCTGCCGATGACGTTCATCCTCGCGACCGTGACGACGTTCTGCGGGTGGTGGAACGCGGTGCGCGAGCGGCGGGCGGGGCGGGCGACGCCCCCGCTGGCGGCCGACGTCCGCTGGCTGCGACCGGCGGCGGTGGAGTCGGTCGGCGTCGGCCTGGCGGCGTGGCTCGTCGCGTGCGGCGCGGCCGCAGCGGTGTCGTGGGCGGCACCGCGGGCCGCGGTCGGCCCCCTCGGCGGCGTGCTGGCGATCGCCACGATCGCCGCCGGGCTCGGCTTCCTCCTCCACGGCCGGGCGGTGACGCGGGGCGGGGCGGCCTGAGGCCGCCCCGTCAGCCGCGGCCCGGCTCGAGTCGCGCGAACACGAGCCGTCCTGCCGACGTCTGCAGCGTGCTGGTCACGCCCGCATGCACGGTGCGGCCGATCTGGTCGCGGCCCTGCTCCACGACCACCATCGTCCCGTCCTCCAGGTAGCCGACCGCCTGGCCCGGCTCCTCTCCCGGCTTCACCAGGCGGACGTCGAGCAGGTCTCCCGGAACGTACACCGGCCGCAACGCCAGGGCGATGTCGTGCACGTTGATCGCCGGCACGCTGCGGACCCCGGCGATCTTCATGACGTTGGCATCGGCCGTGATGATGCGGCCGCCGAGTTCCCTGGCCATCCCGACCACCCGCGACTCGGTGGTGGATTCCTCGTCGCCCTCGAACCGCGGGGACACCACCTCCAGTTCCACCGCCTTGCGGGACCTCAGCCGCGCCAGCACGTCGAGCCCGCGGCGACCGCGGATGCGCCGGTATTTGTCGTCCGACTCGGCCGCCTCCTGGAGGTCGTCGACGACGAACGACGGCACCACGAACCGCGACTGGAAGATCCCGCTGTCGGCCATGTCGGCGATGCGGCCGTCGATGATCGTGCTGGCGTCGAGCACGTTGGGACGCAATCCCTTCACGTCGCGGGCGAACTCGACGTAGGGGATGAGGAAGCGGAAGTCGTCGCGGGTCTGCAGGAGCAGGCTCGTGCAGACATAGCAGAGGATCATGCCCAGCACCGACGGCAGCCAGCCCAGCAGGGGGGTGGCGGGCACGGCGGCCAACAGGGGGGTGAGGGCGAGGATGGCCACGTACGTGAGAAAGACGCCGATGAGCAGGCCGAAGTAGATCGACGTGATCACGGTCAGGTCCTTGCGACGCAGCCCGAGGTCGATGCCGATCACCGCCAGCGGCAGCACGACCATGCCGGCCAGCACCACCGGCGGCAGCCACTGGGCCGACTCGCGCATGCCGGCGGAGTTGAACATGAGGACGGCGATCCCCACGGACACCATCACGAAGATCGCGCGAAGGACGACGAGGGCCATGGGAGCGTTCGCGGGAGGACCGGGGGAACCGTCCGGGTGCGGGGCGGAGTCTACCACACGCCACCCGCGGGGGGCGGCGGCATTCCGCCCCGGCCGATCCGCAGGCCGTGGTCCCGCTCGAGAAACCGGTCGGTCATCCCGGCGATGTAGTCGGCGACGCTGCGGCGCACGCCGAATCGCTCGGCGCGGCCGCGGAAGCCGGGCGGCATCTCGCCGGGATGGAGGCAGTACCACTCGAACAGCCGCGTCAGCTGCCGCTGCGCCGGCACGCGGACCGCGAGGACGCGTTCGCTGCGGTAGACCCGCTGGAAGAGGAACTCCTCCAGCGCACGTTTCGCGGCGGCGACGGCCGGCGCATGGGCCACGATCCGCATGCCGGGCCCGCCGCCCGGGCCATGGAACGCCTCGCGGACCTGCGCCACCGACGCGATGCCGAGCGTCGCGATGGCGTGCCGGCTGCGGGCGACGAGTTCCGCCACCTCGAACTCCACCACCTCGTGGAGCGTCGCCCGTCGCAGGTCGGGTCCGGCGAGCGGACCGTAGCGGTCGCGGGCCCGGGCGGCCGCCTCGGCGATGAGCGGGATTTCCAGGATTTCGTCCATGGTCACCAGGCCCAGTTCGACGGCGTCGTCGGCGTCGTGGGTGTCGTAGGCGATCGAGTCGGCGGCATCGACGACCTGCGCCTCGAGCAGCGGGGCCGGACCGGTGCCATCCTTCCTCCGCCCGGCCTGGGCGTCGAGCACCTCCCGCGACAGGTTCAGCCCCGGGAAGCCCGGGTAGCGGATTTCCAGCAGTTCCACGATGCGGAGGGCCTGGGCGTTGTGGTTGAAGCCCCCCTCGTCGGCGAGCAGTTCGGCGAGCGTGTCCTCGCCGGCGTGTCCGAGCGGCGGGTGGCCGATGTCGTGGGCCAGGGCCAGCGTCTCCACGAGATCCTCGTTGAGCGACAGTTCCCGGGCGAGCGTGCGGGCGATGCTCGTGACCTCGAGGGTGTGCGTGAGCCGGCTGCGGTGGTAGTCGCCGTGGTAGCCCGTGAAGACCTGCGTCTTGTGGGCCAGCCGCCGGAAGGCCGCCGAGTGGACGATGCGGTCGCGATCCCGCTGGTAGGGGCTGCGGAAGGCGTGCGGCGGCTCGTCGTGCACCCGTCCGGCGGAGTCGGCCGCATGCATCGCCCAGGGGGCGAGCAGTCCCGCCTCGCGTTCCCGCCAGCCGCGGGTCGGTTCGGAACTCCCGGAGCCGGCGGGGGCCGTCATCGGGAGGGCCCCGCGTCGCCGTGGGCCGAGGCGGGCCGCGTGGTCGGCGGCGTTCCCACGGCCCCCGCCGCCACGAGCTGCTCCCACAGGCTGTCGAGCGACTGGGGCAACACCCGGGCGCCCGCCACCGTCGGCATGAAGTTCACGTCGCCCGGCCAGCGGGGCACGATGTGCCAGTGGAGGTGGCCCGGCAGGCCGGCGCCGGCCACGGCCCCGACGTTGAGGCCGATGTTGAACCCGTGGGCGTGCATCGCCTCCTGCATGACGCCGCACCAGCGGACGAGGCAGGTCTGCAGGTCGAGCAGCTGCTCCGGGCAGAGATCCGCCAGCGATGCGCGGTGATCGAGCGGGGCGACCAGGAGGTGGCCGTTCGAGTAGGGAAAGCGGTTGGTCACGACCAGGCTCAGCGGTGTGCGGGCCACCACCCCCAGCGGCCGGTCGTCTCCGGGGTCGGCCGCCGCGGCGCGGCAGAGGAAGCAGTCGTGGACGGCGCCGGCCCGCCAGGCCGCGGGCTCCACGGGCTCCGGCGGCGTGCCCCGGTCCTGGCCCTGCACGTAGCCCAGTCGCCAGGGAGCCCAGAGGGTGTCGATGCCCGCGGTCATGACGGCATGGTACCCGATCGCTGCGGCAGCGGTCGCGGCGACGTCTCCCCGGCGCGGGGCGGCACCAGCACCTCCGCCCACAGGGCGTCGGACACGAGCAGTCCCTCGCGCGTCAGCCACACCCGCCGGCCGTCGTCGCCGGCCAGGCCCCGCGCCGCCCAGCGGGCGATCGCCGCCCCGGCGACGGCATCGAGCGCGAACCCGCTGGCCGCCGCGAAGGCCGCCCGGTCGAGGCCGTCCCGCCGCCGCAGGCCGAGCACGACGCGTTCCCGAGCGGCCTCGATCGCGGTCATCGTCTCGCGGTCGCCGGCGGGGTCGGCCCCGGCGAGCAGGCGGCGCATCCAGGTCGTCGTGCTCCGGTGGTTGGTGGTCCGCACCCGGCCGTCGAAGCGGGCCGCGCCCGGGCCGAATGCCTCCCAGGGGCGGCAGTCCCAGTAGGCCTCGTTGTGCCGGCAGCGGCCTCCCGGACGGGCGAAGTTCGACACCTCGTAGTGCTCGAAGCCCGTCGCGGTCAGGTGATCGATCGTCCGCTCGAGCATGACGCGTTCGAGCGACTCGTCGGCCGGCTGCACGAGGCCCCGCCGCCGCCGCGACTCGAACCGCGTGCCCTTCTCCCAGGTCAGGCAGTAGACGGAGAGGTGCTGCGTGCCGAGCGACACGGCCGCCTCCAGATCTCGATCGACGTCGGCGAGCGTCTGCCCCGGTGCGGCCGTCATCAGGTCGATGCTCACCGTGAACCCGTGGCCGAGGAGGATGCCGACCGCCCGCTGCACGTCCGCGGGGGAGTGGTCGCGGTCGAGCGCGGCGAGCGTCCGCGGATCGAGCGACTGGGCGCCGAGGCTCACCCGGGTCGCGCCGCAGTCGCGGAGCGTGGCGGCGAGCGGTTCCGTCACGTCGGACGGGTTGGCCTCGATCGTGACCTCGGCGCCGGCCGCGGGCCGCAACCGTGGCGCGAGGAGCGCGAACAGCCGCCGGAGGCCGTCGGGGCCGAGGTGCGTGGGCGTGCCACCGCCGAGGTAGAGCGTGTCCACGTCGAGCGGGCCGGCCGGAGGCGTGGCCGGGCCGGACGGATCGACCGCGTGCCCGAGCCGCGCGAGTTCGCGGTCGAGGGCCGTGAAGTAGCCCGCCTGCAGGTCGTCGCGGCCCGCGACGAGCGTGAAATCGCAGTAGCCGCAGCGATGGCGGCAGAAGGGGACGTGGACGTAGGCCGCCCGCGGCCGCGTCGCGGTCATGTCCGCCCCGGACGCGTGCACGGGGGGCGTCACAGCCAGATCTGCAGCCGCCCATCGAGCATGTCCGGCAGCTTCCGGCCGAGGATGCGGCGGATCCGGTCGTCGGTGTAGCGGGTGGAGAAGTGGGTCGCGATCACCACCTCGTTGCGGAACCGCTCCCGGCGGGCGAGGAGGTCGTCGAGGTGCATGTGGCCGAACTTGTGGATCTTCTCCTTGCGGTGGCTGTGCGCGACGAACGTCAGCTCCGTGATCAGGATCATCGCCTCGTACATGGCCGGGCAGCGGTCGAGCCCCTCGGGTGAGCTGTCCCCGAGGTAGGCCACCAGCGGCGTGCGGACCTCGTGCGTGACGTCGATCCCCGAGAGCCGCAGATCGCGGATCTTCTCGCCGGGCAGCCCGTGGTACTCGTGCTTCAGCTTGCGGCGACGTTCCCAGACGACGTAGCCCACGCTCGGCAGGGTGTGGGTGGTGCCGGACACGGTCACCACGTGCTCCCGGGACAGTTCGATCTCGTCGCCGGGGCGGGCGGGCAGGAGCGTGCAGGGCAGCCGGCCGCGGTCGAGCCGGGACACGGCCTTGAGGAGCCTCTCGATCGGCTCGATCGCGGTCTCCGGCAGGTAGATCGTGGGGGGCTCCATCTTCATCATCCGCCGTCGGGCGACGTAGACGGGCAGGGCGGCGATGTGATCGAGGTGGGTGTGCGTGATGAACCAGGTGCTCGTCGCCATGAAGCTCCACGGCTGGCCGCCGAGATCGAAGCCGAGCTTGAGTTCGGGGATGCGCCAGTAGCTCTGGACGGCGGCGCGGGAGTAGCCCTCCACGGTGAGCCCGTTGTGGACGAACCGACGGACCGGGGCGTTGTCGATCATGCGGCCTCGCTGGGCGGATGGGGCGGGATCGGTGCGAGCAGGATCTCGGAGAACATCCGCTCCTGCGCGGGCCGCAGCCGGCCGCGACGGATCAGTTCGAGCACCGCCAGGAAGATACCCACGATCCGCGTCCGGGGCATGTCGGGGTCGAAGAGTTCGGAGAACGACGCGCGGCCGCGCTCCGCCACCAGGCCGCCGACCCGTTCCATGACCTGTTCCATCGACACCTCGATGGGGGTGTCGTCGTGGACGATCTGCCGGGGTTGGCGTTTTTCGCGCTTCCGCATCACCCGCGACAGCGCTCCGACGAGGTCCCAGACGTGGACGTCGGCGATCGTGACCTCGCCGGGGCCTGACCGTGGCCCGGCCTCCGCCGCGGCCGATATCCGCGGGAACCGCAGCTCCCACTCCCGGGCCCGATCCTCCAGCAGCACCGCCGCGTCGCGGTACTGCTTGTACTGGAGGAGCCGGCCGACCAGTTCCTCGCGGGCGGGCTCGACCGGGTCTTCCGTCTCCTCGGGCCGCGGCACCAGTTCCCGGGCCTTGATCTCCAGGAGGAGACTGGCGAGATCGACGAACTCCCCGACCTGCTCGATCGCCAGGTCCTCGAGCACGTCGAGGTAGGCCACGAACTCCTCGGCGACGCGTGCCAGCGGCACCCGCGTGATGTCCACCTCGTGACGCTTCACGAGATAGAGCAGCAGGTCCAGGGGACCGGCGAAGACGTCGAGATCGACCTTGAATTCCACGCCCTGCGCCTCCCTCGCCCGCCCCGGCCGGCGCGGCCCACGGCGGGACCGTCGATGATCGTGAGGATGCCCGGTACACCGACCGGAGGTGGGGGGAGCGCCGGCCCGCGGCCGGCGGGGCCGGCGGCCGAAACTCCTCGGGCAGTGTGAGGGGAAAGTGCCCGCAAGACAACAGCGGCTGCCGCCCCCTTGCTGGCCCCTCCCGAGGCTGATAGCATCCGGGACTCCGAAATCCGGCTGGGAATGCGGTGCTGCCGGCGGAAAAGCCGGCCCGCAGGCCGGGCGGCGGCTGGTCGATCGGCTGGGCGGCAGAACAGACGGGATCATTCGATGAAGACGTTCATGGCCAAGGTCGGTGAGGTGGAGCAGCGCTGGTGGCTGGTGGATGCCAGCGACAAGGTGGTCGGTCGGCTGGCCAGCGACATCGCCATGGTGCTGATGGGGAAGCACCGGCCGACGTACACCCCCCATGTCGACACCGGCGATTTCGTCGTGGTGATCAACGCCGAGAAGGTTCGGTTCACCGGCAAGAAGTGGCAGCAGAAACTCTACCGGTGGTACACCGGTTATCAGGGGCTGAAGACCGAGACGGCCGAGCACCGCCGGGACCGCCGTCCGGAACTGATCATCGAGGAAGCGGTCCGTCGCATGCTGCCCAAGTCGCGGCTCGGCCGCGTGATGCTCGACAAACTGAAGGTGTACGGGGGGACCGAGCATCCCCACCAGGCCCAGGACCCGCAGGTGATGACGCTCGAGGGCCGGGAAGTCGGGATATCCTGAGGTTCCCGCCAGTCACCGGTCGAGTGACCGCCCATCCAAAAGCCAGCAATCGACACGTCAGGAATCGAACCGAGGAACATGATGGCCGCCGACACGATCAAGAAGAACCGCCCCGACAACACCGTCATCGCCACCGGTCGTCGCAAGACCGCCGTGGCTCGCGTGCGGCTGAGTGCCGGAGCCGGTGCGATCACGATCAACGGCCGTGAGATCGAGGCCTATTTCCCGACCCTCAAGGACAGGATGCTGGTCGCGGGGGCGCTCGAGCAGCTCGGCAAGGCCACGTCGGTGAACGTGGACATCACCGTCGACGGCGGGGGACCGACCGGGCAGGCGGGCGCCTGCCGGCTGGGCATCGCCCGGGCCCTCAAGGCTTTCGATGCCGAGCTCGACGAGGCGTTGCGGCACAGCGGGATGCTGACCCGTGACGGCCGCATGAAGGAACGCAAGAAGTACGGCCTCCGCGGCGCCCGCCGGGGCACGCAGTTCTCGAAGCGGTAGTCGTCGGCCACGCGACCGGCACAATCGCGCCAGAGGGATCCGGCCGGCGAGCGGTGCCGAAGCCGTCGATGGCCGCGGATTTCTCCCGCCATCTTCTGGAAGGCATACTGGTGCAGACGGCCCGCGCCGGCGGCTCCAGCCCGTTCTGGGACGGAGGCGACCGGTCGCCGCGTGCCCGTCGGGTTTCTTCCCTCCGGTTATCGAGGCTTTCATGGTCCGCGTCGGCGTGCTCCTCGGCGTTTTCAGCATGGTTGGCCTGTTCGGCAGCGAACTGTTCCGCGCGGGTGGTCCGCGGGTGTCGGCGGCTGAACTGGCCAGTGCCGCGCCGGCCGCCGGCGGCTCGGTGCCCGACCTGTTCGAGGCGGAGGAGCGGCAACTCGTCGGACTCCGCTACATCCCCAACGACGCCAAGTCGGCCCAACTGATCATCACCAACCGCACGAAGCGGCCGCTGACACTGCGGCTTCCCGCCGCGTTCGTCGGCGTGCCCGTCCTGGCCCAGATGGGCGGCATGGGCATGGGTGGCATGGGTGGCGGTGGCGGTGGTCAGGGCTTCGGCGGGGCGGGCATCGGCGGCGGTGCGCAGGCCACGGGCGGAGGGGGTGGCGGTGCCGGCGGGTTCGGCGGCCAGGGCATGAACGGCATGGGTGGCGGCGGCATGATGGGCGGCGGTGGCGGTGCCTTCTCCATTCCGCCCGAGCGGTCCCGCACCGTCCGCGTGCCGACCGTC
>Ga0214917_10006609_pt1 | contig 11975 bp, 11 predicted proteins | sample LL_1208_BB_MetaG_FD_177983 | JGI IMG/M metagenome (GOLD analysis project Ga0214917, IMG submission 177983) | Freshwater microbial communities from Lake Lanier, Atlanta, Georgia, United States - LL_1208_BB | ecosystem: Environmental > Aquatic > Freshwater > Lake | place: USA: Georgia | collected...
CAAGCAAACATCCAGAAACAATAGGTTTACACGGCGGAGATTATAGAAGCGATCCAGCAACAACATCAGTTGCAGTACCGATTTATCAAACAACTAGTTATCAATTTAACAATACAGATCATGCGGCAAATTTATTTGCCTTAAAAGAATTTGGAAACATCTACACAAGGATTATGAATCCAACAGTAGATGTTCTTGAAAAAAGAATGGCAGCTTTAGAGGGTGGAGTTGCAGCTTTGGCGGTTGGATCAGGTCAAGCAGCTTCTGCATTTTGTGTACAAAACTTATGTAAAGCTGGAGACAATATAGTTGCATCAACAGATTTATATGGCGGAACAGTAAACTTATTTAAAAATACTTTAAAAGATCAGGGCATCGAAGTTCGTTTTGCAGATCCAATTGATCCTAAAAATTTTGAAAAATTAACAGACGATAAGACAAGAGGATATTACGGAGAGACATGTCCAAATCCTTATCTTAGAATTTTTCCAATTAAAGAAGTTGCTGAAATTGGCAAAAAATTTGGAATACCACTAATTATGGATAACACTGCATCACCAATTATTTGCAAGCCCCTAGAACATGGCGCTGCAATTGTTATGCATTCCTTAACTAAATTTATTGGTGGTCATGGAAATTCTATTGGCGGGGTAATTATTGATGGAGGAAATTTTAATTGGACTGCAAATAAAAAAAGACAACCATTCTATAACGAACCAGATCCTTCTTACGGTGGAGCTGTTTGGGGTGAAGTTGTTCCAAAATTAACAGGAGCAAATATTCCATTTATTATAAGAGCGCGAGTTGTTTTGCTTAGAGATTTAGGAGCGCCATTATCACCATTTAATGCGTGGCAAATAATTCAAGGATTAGAAACATTAGCTCTACGTATGAAGCAACATTGTTCTAATGCTGAAAAAGTTGTTGCATATTTGACTAAACACAGCAAAGTTCAAAAAGTTATTTATCCAAGTCTTTACGATGGCGAAGTTGGAAAACGTGCTAAACAATATTTAAGCGGTGGCTTTGGAGCTTTGTGCGGTGTTGAATTAAAAGGCGGCGTTGATGCGGGGAAGAAATTTATTAACGCTTTAAAACTTTTATATCACGTTGCAAATATTGGTGATGCAAGAAGTCTTGCAATTCATCCAGCTTCTACAACGCATTCTCAGCTTTCTCCTGAAGAGCAATTAAAAGCAGGAGTTACGCCGGGGTATGTAAGATTATCGATTGGAATTGAACATCCAGATGATATTTTAGCTGATATTGATCAGGCGCTTAAAACTATTTAGATTAATTTAGAATTAATCTTTACGGTGTTCGTTAGGGCTTTGTGAATAGGGCACTTGTTTGAAATTTCAAACAACTTGTTTTTTTGTTCATCAGTTAAATTTCCAATAAGCTCAATTTTTCTATCTATTTCACCATTCTCATTTTTGTTTAGCGTAATGATGATTTTATCTAGAGGTAATTTTTTTAAACGAGCATACATTCTCAAAGTTATAGAAGTGCAAGAGCCAAGGGATGAAAGTAAAAAATCATTTGGACTTAAGCCTTTATCTGTTCCTTCAGGAAAAGATAATGGTTCATCAGAAAAGAGCTTATGCCCTCTAACAGTTACGCTTTGTACAAAAGGGCCAGGGCCTACCTCAGAAACTGTAACGGTATCATCTTTATTAATTTCTGACATATACTTAACGTGTTGCTTTGAAAGATTCATAAGCTGAATCTAAAAATCCTTTAAGACTTCTTAAGAACTCAGGTTCATTTAAAAGAAAAGCATCATGACCATTATTAGTAATAATTTCAACAAAACTCACATCAGCTCCAATTGAATTTAGGGCAATAAGAATCTTTTTTGACTCACTCGTTGGGTAAAGCCAATCTGTTGAGAAAGAAATTAAACAATGTTTAATGTTTCCATTTTTAAATGCGTTTGCAAGCACACCATTATTTTCACGATATAAATCAAAATAATCCATTGCGCGCGTTAAATACAAATAGCTATTTGCATCAAAGCGATCAACAAAAGCACTTCCTTGATACTTTAAATAACTTTCAACTTGAAAGTCTGCATCAAATGTAAATTTAAAATCACCAGTTTGCTGAAGTTTTCTTCCAAATTTCTCCTGCAATCCTTTTTCAGACAAATAACTGATGTGACCTGCCATACGGGCAATGGATAATCCTTTTCTAGGATTTTTATTTAATTTTAAATAATCTCCATTACTCCATTCAGGGTCAGCCATAATTGCCTGACGTGATAATTCATTGAATGCAATATTTTGTGCAGAGTGACTTGCCGTGCACGCAATTGGAACCGCTGAATAGGTTCTATCCGGATAAGATGAGCAAAACTGAAGAACTTGCATTCCACCCATTGAACCACCTAATACACATAAAGTTTTTTCAATTTGAAAATGATCAAGCAATAGCACTTGCGCATTGACCATATCTTTTATGGTAACTAATGGAAAAGAGTTGCAATAAAATTCTTTAGTTTTAGGATTAATAGATGTTGGTCCTGATGTTCCCATGCAGCCGCCTAGAACGTTTGCACAAATTATAAAATATTTATTCGTATCAACTGCTTTATCAGGACCGATTGCAGTGGCCCACCAACCATCTTTTCCTGTAATAGGATTAGTCCCAGTTGCAAATTGATCTCCACTTAATGCATGAAATACTAAAATAACGTTATCTTTGTTTTTGTTTAATGTTCCAAAAGTTTCATAAGCAATTGTAAAGCTATTCAGAACTTGACCCGATTCTAACTGTAAAGGCTTTTTAATATCTATGGTTTTGATTTTGCTTTTATCAATAATCATTTAATCCAATCTGGACACGGTAGTCCTTTTGATTTTAAAAATTCACGGTTAAACAATTTGCTAGTGTAACGTGTTCCAACATCACATAAAATTGTCACTATAATTTTGTTTGGTCCCATTTTTTTTCCAAGTTCAATTGCTCCTGCAACATTTATCCCAGATGAACTGCCAAGACACAATCCATCATCATGTAGTAAATCAAATACAATATTTAAAGCATCAGTATCATTAATTTGAAAAGCATCATCAAGCAAAGCACCCTCGTAATTCTTAGTTATTCTTGACGTTCCTATACCTTCCGTGATCGAACTTCCGTTCATTATTAATTTTCCAGTTTTAAAGTGACTATAAAGCGCAGAGCCGAGTGGATCACTCACTGCAATTTTAATATTTTTATTATGTTTCTTTAGACCAATTGAAACACCTGAAATAGTACCGCCCGTTCCGGAGGCACAAACAAATCCATCCACCTCACCATTAGTCTGCGTCCAAATTTCTTCAGCAGTTGTTTCAATATGAGCTAATTGATTGATGGTATTATCAAATTGATTTCCCCAATAACCACCAATGTCATCCGCAACTTTTTTTGCATATTTTACATAATTATTTGGATTATCATAAGGCACAGCTGGAACCTCAATTAGTTTAGCTCCCAATTGTCTTAAAGTATCTTTTTTTTCTTTTGATTGTGTTTCTGGAATAACAATGACAGTTTTAATACCAAGTTCTCTTGCAATTATTGCAATTCCGATTCCAGTATTGCCAGCGGTTCCCTCAACAATCGTTCCACCCTCTTTTAATTTTCCATTTTTAATGGCATCATTTAAAATATAAAGCGCAGCTCTATCTTTTACAGATTCTCCAGGATTTAAGAATTCTGCCTTACCATAAATCTTACATCCAGAAATCTCTGATGCCTTCTTTAAATAAATTAAAGGAGTATTTCCAATTTTACTTATCAAACTTGATGTAGTCATTTTAAAGTTTTAATTTAATTTATATTTTTTTCTAAGTAGCCATCCTAAATATAAACCAGCTCCACAAAAGATTAAAAATATCCAACCAGATAATGAAGCTGCCATAATACCTGATAATAAAGTTCCAACTGTACAACCAAGTGCAATCATAGAACCAAATCCCATTAATATTCCACCAACAAAGGAACGAATACTTTCTTTAATTTTAGGAATTTGAATTTTAAAATCACCAGAAAAAGTTGCAAGCGCAAAAGATCCAAGCACTAAACCAAAAATAAATAAACCGTTATTGGACCAAAATGTTTCTTTAACAATTGTTAAACATCCTCTTAAAGTATCTAATCCTTCAAGACGTGCTGGTAAAATATTAAAATAGCCAGCACTTGTTCTTGCTATACTTCCAATCTCAGCTGTAACACCCAAAGGAGTCACTCTTAAGAATGCAACGGTTGCAATTAGAGCAACTAAAATTCCACCAACATAAGTTGTCCACTTTATTTGCCACCATTTTTGAATTTTACCTTTTTCTTTTTGTTTTTTATGAAATTTTAAAAGTAGTAATGCAAAAAAAATTAGTAATGCAATTTGTAAAACGATAGATCCTTTGTAACCAAAATAATGAGGGAACCAAACTAGAGGAGCCTGTTGAATGGCTTTAAGATAAAGAAAGTTCCAACTTAAAAAAGCTAAAACAAAACCAATTATAATTCCAATGAATGCAATCAATGCAGATAAAAGACCTTCACCAAATCTATAAAGTTGAGCACTAATGCATGAACCAGCAATGGCCATTCCAAGACCAAAGCTAAAAGAACCCAATACTAAAACCCAACTAACAGGCGCAATATGAGCATTTGGCGGAAGTCGAGGTGCTATTGGATCAATAAGGAAAGCGCCAAATATTAAATGATAGCCTAATGTTCCAATGATTAAAGAAACAACAATTCCAAGCAATCCTTTTGCATTTTTTAATTCAATAAAATCTCTACTTAAACAATAAAAACAAAATCTACTTCTTTGTAAAACTGCGCCAAAGGCAATTCCAAGCCATAGAGATAAAGAAAGAGCAGTGCCCCCCTGTAAATTTTCAATCTGAGAATTTAAAATGAAAGCAATAATAAGAATTACAACTATTCCTAAAAAATTTTTAAATGCAGGAATATTATTATTTAGCTGATAATTTGTTTTTGCCATTTTAACTCCTAAAATAAAAAAAATAGCGGCACAAATAGTGCCGCTATTTCATAACAGTGAAAATTTACTAAATTCTAGAAAGATAACAAGTAGCGATTTAATTCGCTAACTAGTTATTATTTTCCACCCCAAACAGTTCCAGCTGTATTAATTATTGGGTTGCCAACAGAATTTCCATACTCTGTCCATGAACCGTCATAATTTTTTACATTGTAACCTAGGATTTTACTTAGCGCGAACCAAGTGTGACTAGAACGTTCTCCAATTCTGCAATATGTAATAATTGGTTTTTTTCCATCGATACCAACTGCTCCATAAATTTTTTTAAGTTCTTCTGCAGATTTAAAAGTTCCATCTTCCGCAACAACTTGTCCCCAAGGAACGTTTACTGCGCCTGGTATATGTCCAGCTCTAACTGCTAATTCCTGAATACCTGCTGGAGCAATAACTTTTCCAGTATATTCATCATTAGATCTAATATCGACTAATGCTGTATCAGATTTTTTATTAGCAACGGCAACAACATCAATTAATCTTGCACGTAAATTATTGTTAGCATCAGATACTTTTATATTTCCAGCGGCAACTTGTGTTGCAAGTGGAGTTAAAGGTCTCTTTTCTGCTTCCCATTTCTTTCTGCCGCCATCAAGCAACTTAACATTTTTTACACCGTAAATATCAAACACCCAAGCACCCCATGCTGCAAACCAGTTATTGCTATCTCCATAGATTACAATTGTGCTGTCATTATTAACGCCTGCTTGACGAAGTAATTTTTCAAAATTTTCTTTGCTAGCGATATCTCTTTTTACAGGATCTACTAGATCAGTGTGCCATTTAAAATTTACAGCACCTTGAATATGACCTCTTTCGTATACTCCAGTATCAACGCTTACTTCAATTAATCGAAGTTTAGGATTGTTAAGATTTTTCTCTAACCAATCTGTAGTTACCAAAAAATCATTTGGAGCCGCAACTACTGGAGCTGTAAATAACAAAGCCCAAAGTAGAACAACTTTTTTAACTAGTTTCATTTTATATTTCCTTTTGTATGAATTTTTAATGTGAAGTTGATTTAGTATTTATTTCTGTTTAATTCAATATTTGTAGAAAAATAAGTTAAAACTTAGCTTTTTAAAGACTAAAACTAGTATTTTATTTTAAGTATGCTAAATATATCAGAATAAAATCATATGAATGAGATAGATAAAAAAATATTATCCCAACTTCAAGAGAATGCAGACATTCCAATTGCTGAATTATCAAAGAAAGTGAATCTTTCAGCCACTCCATGTTGGGCTAGAATTAATAAGTTATATAAAGAGGGATATATAAAGAAGAAGGTTGCGGTAGCAGACCGAAATAAACTTAACCTTAAAACTGTAGCTTTTGTTTCTATTAGAACCAACCAACATAATATGGAATGGGCTAAGAAATTTATAAGTATTATAAGTTCTATGCCTGAAGTTGTTGAATTTTATAGATTAAGCGGGAGTATTGATTACTTATTAAAAGTGCTTGTTCCGACCATGGAAGAATACAATAAATTCTACACCAAGCTTACAGATCAGATAGATATCTTTTCGGTTGCAACATCTTTTTCAATGGAAGAGATAAAGCAAACATCAAGCCTTCCATTAAATTATGTATAAATAATTATGCATCTATTGCATATGCTCTAATTGCATATTGTGTCATGCAAGCAACACAAGTCTGATATTTGTTATAAAGGCTTTAATGTATGTAAAATATATATAGAAACTCTTTCATTAACTAATTTAATTATTAAAGGAATAAAAATGAATAAAAAAATAATTCTTTCTTCTTTTGCTTCTTTGCTTTTTTTATCGCAAGCAGCAAATGCAGAGATTAAAATTGGACAAGGATCTTTAACGTTTAATGCTGGAGTTAATAGCCAGTATATTTCCAGAGGAGTCGATCAAAACAAAGACTCTGCGTCCCCATTTGTTGGCGCTGATTTTTCACATCCAGTAGGAAATTTTAATTTTTACCTTGGTGCATGGACAACTACTCAAGATAACGTTACTGGAGCAGGTGGACAAGAAAGAGACTACTATCTTGGAATAACAAAATCTATAGGCATAGTAACGTTAGATGTAGGATATATTAGCTATAATTATCCTGGCGGAACTGTTTCCGACACAAAACAATACGCAGAATATTATGGTAAAATTACTTTAGCACCAGAAAAACAACCATATACTTTTGGAGCGGCTTATTATTTTGATGATACTGGTGGAGTTAAAAATGGATCAGTTAAATTAGATAGAAATTATTATGAAGCTAACGCAACATATGATTTTGGCGCAGTACAAAGCCAAATAATTTATGGAGTATTAGATAATGATACTAAAACAACTACTGTGTCGCTTTCAAAAGAGTTAGCAGGAGTTGGCTTTACGCTTTCCTACATAAATGCTCAGAAAGATCACGCAACTGTCAGTAATTTAGATAAAGATAGAGATTACGTGACTCTTTCAGCAAAAAAAATATTTTAATTAAATAATAATCATTACTACTCAGTATTTAGAGATTGCAAGTCTCTAGATACTGACTTAGTGTTTCTTTAACTAAGTTTTAGGGGTGCTTCGAAAGAGGCTGAGATTAGACCCTTGAACCTGGATTGGTAATTCAATTAGGGAAAAATGATAAACAGTTTCTTAAGTTTAAATCTTACATTCGCCGTTGTTATTTTTATTTCAACATTATTTTTATTTATTGGAATATTTTATTCTAGAAAAAAAGTTAGCTTAAATACTTATTTAGTTTCAGATCGAAATGAAGGTGTGTTTAGTTTAAGCGCTACTTTAATTGCATCATCTCTTGGAGCATGGATACTATTTGGACCACCAACTGCTGCAACATGGGGAGGTTTTGGATCCGTTATTGGCTATGCTCTTGGAACCGCTTTTCCAATGATCTTGCTAATATTTTTTGGAAAAAAGATAAGATTATTATTACCCAAAGGAAAATCGCTTACGGAGTTAGTACTAAAGAAGTTTGGAAAAAATTTATTTAGATTAATTTTTTCCTTAATGATTTTTTATTTATTTATATTTCTATGCGCAGAAGTAACCGCAATATCTAAACTTATTTATTATATCTCAGGACTTAATATTTGGATTTCAGCATCTATTATTTTATTTTTTACACTAACCTACGTTCTGTTTGGTGGATTAAAGGCAACAATTAGAAGCGATCGTATCCAGTTTGTTATTATAGTCTTATTGTTATTATGCTTAATATTCTCAGTGTTTTTACAGAATAATAAAAATCTAAATCTTAATATTTTTCAGGAGAACTTTATAAAATCTGATAGTAAATCTTTAATATCATCATTTCAATTTGGCTTCGTTTTTTTTATAGCAGTTGCCGCAACCAATCTGTTCCACCAAGGTAATTGGCAAAGAGTTTATGCTGCTAAAAATGAAAAGATTTTAGTGAAGAGTTTGCTTATTTCATTTTTTATTATTTTCTTAATTGTTTTGTTTATGGGGGTGACTGGAACTATTTCTAAATTAAATGGACTAAAATTTAATGAGGATCTTGCTTTTTTTTCTATTATTTTAAATAAAAATGATATTTTAATTTCATTAATTGTTCTTATCTTTTCTCTAAGCTTAACTATTAGTACCGTTGATACTTTATTAAATTCAATATCAAGTCTTACAATTGTTCACAGCAAAGATTTTTTTAATTTTAAATATTTAAAGGATAAAAAACTTTCGAATGTCGTGTTAATTTTATTATCAATTGCTTGTTTAATTATTGCTCTTTATCAATTTAGTGTTCTTTATTTATTTTTATTAGCGGACCTTCTTTGTTGCGCCTGTGTTTATGTAATATTTAGAGGTTTATACCAAAAGAAAATTTATCCTTGCAGATCTTTAGTTTTAATAATGGCCGGACTTTGTTTGGGATTATTATTTTTTCCAAGTACAGATTTTTCTAAATCTTTATTAGTTGGAATTATTTTTAATAAAAATATTTTTAACGAAATTTTTACTAATTCGTTGCTTTTTTGGTCCTTCTTATTTGCAACTTTTTCACCGATGGTTCTTGATATTATTTATCGAAGAGCTAATTAAAGAAATCTTAAAAGTCTAGAAGCACAACAGTGATTGATATTAATAAAATTATTTGGATAAAGTTTATTCCAACAGAACTTCCGTGTAAGATTTTAAATTTAAGATTGTTCTTTGTCTTTTGTTTATTAATTGTTGGCATTAAATAAAAATAGGAAAGCGCAAATAGGACTAAGATAATTGCATTTGCATAAAAAATTGCATTAAAAACTCCAAGAGAAGCAATTGCGATTAAAGAACCCAAAGTAAGAGCTGCATTAATAATATAATAAATAGGGAATAGTCTTCTAATATATGGACCTGACTGTGCGGTTGGTAAAAATTTGTGAACAGTTGGTGCGATTACGAATGAAAAAAATAACATTATTCCAAGACTTAAAACTGGAAATATCGTGATAACCGTTAGTAGAAGGTAATCAATTATTGTTGGCATTTAAATATTAGTAAAAAAAAAGACCATATAGTGAAACTTTATTTAATCAAATAAATAAAATAGCTTATTAACACTCTATATTTTATACAGCAGAACAAATGTCAGATTCTTTATCCAATTATATTAGAAAAAGAAAAATTGCGAATAAGAGTACATGGACAAGTGTGGTTGTTAATTTTTTTTTAGTTATTTTTCAGATAGTTGTTGGATTCTTTTCTAAATCATCAGGACTGATAGCGGATGGTTTTCATACTTTAGCTGACATGTTTTCAGATTTAATAGTTTTAATTACAAGTAAGAAATCTTTAAATCCACCAGATGACGATCATAATTATGGACATCACAGATATGAGAATGCTGTAGGTTTATTTTTAGGTGTCCTGTTATTATTTGTTGGATGCGCAATGATTTGGAGTGCTGGTAAGAAACTAGAAAACTCTGATCAAATTGGAGAAGTGCATGTGATGGCTCTATATGCCTCGATTATTTGTTTAGTAGTTAAAGAATTATTATTTCGTTATCTTTTAAATATTGCAAATAGAGCAAAATCGAGCTTGCTAATGGCTAACGCTTGGCATGCACGCTCCGATGCGGCTTCATCTTTAATTGTTGCAATTGGAATTATTTTTAATCTTCTTGGTTATCATAGCTTTGATCTAATCGCTGCGATTATTGTGGGGGTGATGATTTTAAAAATGGGTTGGACTTTTAGTTATGAAGCTATTCAAGCTTTAACAGATAAAGCTGCTGATACCGATGAAGTTGAAAAAATTAAAAAGATAATATTAGAAACACCAGGCGTTATTAATGTTCATGATTTAAGAACAAGAAAAGTTGGTGATAGTATTATTGCAGATGTTCATATTGAGGTTAAAGGAACTTTAACAGTTGCAGAAGGTCATGATATTGCAGTTGAGGCAAGAAATAGAGTCATGCGTAGTTCTAGGGTTTTAAACCTAATGACTCATATTGATCCTGTTTAAGTTTTTAGCTTAAAGCTGGATAATCTGTATAGCCTTTTTCATTACCACCATAAAACGTTGCACGGTTATAAGAATTTAACGGTACATTTGTTTTAATACGTTTTGGTAAATCCGGATTTGCAATAAATATTCTACCAAATGCTACAGCATCTACATCATTTGACTCAACAGCTTTTATGGCATCTTCAGGTGTGTAGCCACCAGCAGAAATAAATATTCCCTTAAATTTTTTTCTAAATAATTTTGTAGTAGAAGGCGCATTTGTATCTACAGCATCGCCACCACCAGCTGATGTTGCTCTAGGTTCAATCATATCTAGGAATGCAATTTGTCTTTGGTTTAGTTGATCTATTACATAATTGAATAATTCCACAGGATTAGAGTCGCTCATATCATTGAATGTTCCATAAGGAGAAAGTCTCACCCCAACTCTATCTTTGCCAAAAACACCGATGACAGCATCTAATACTTGCATAGGAAATTTAACTCTATTCTCTATAGAGCCACCAAACTCATCCGTTCTTTTATTGCTTCCATCTTGTAAAAATTCATCGAGCAAATATCCATTTGCCATATGAACTTCAACGCCATCAAAGCCAGCTTCTTTTGCATTTTTTGCAGCGTTAACATAATCTTGAACAATTCCAGGAAGCTCTGATGCCTCTAATGCTCTTGGAGTTAAAATAGGAGTTGGTTTCCAATCAGCGGTAAATGTTCCAGAATTTTTTGCAGCAATAGCAGATGGTGCAACGGGCAAACTATTATCGGGTTGGTGAGATGAGTGGGAAATTCTTCCTACATGCCATAATTGTAAAAAAATATGACCTTCATTTTTGTGTACAGCGTCAGTGATTAATTTCCATCCTTGCACTTGTTCTTTGCTGTGAATTCCAGGAGTTCCAGGGTAACCCTGACCTTGTTGAGAAACTTGTGTTGCTTCACTTATAATAAAACCAGCAGAAGCACGTTGAGAATAATAAGTTGCATTTAATTCCCAAGGAATATTGCCAGGTTGCTTGCTTCGCATACGTGTAAGCGGAGCCATAATAATTCTATTTGGAAGCGTTAGATTGCCTATTTTTAAATTGTCAAAGATTGTTGGCATATGTTTCTGTTAGATTGAAGTGTTATATAAGTAGCATAGGCACGAATGTCAATTTTGTTAATATTAAATATTTGTTAAACTTTTTTTATGAAAATAACTTACGTTTCATCATGCTTACTTAAAAAGTCTAATAAGGTTTTAATTACCAGTAGACCTAAAGGTAAATTTTTAAGTGGATTTTGGGAGGTACCAGGCGGAAAACTTTTTAATAACGAATCTTTTGAAGATTGCGCTGTTAGAGAGTTGTACGAAGAAATAGGAGTTTCTATAAATAAAGAAGATCTAAAAAATATAGATCTAGTTACACATCGATATAAAAATAATATAATTATTATGATGATTTATCTGG
>Ga0214917_10006610_pt1 | contig 11975 bp, 8 predicted proteins | sample LL_1208_BB_MetaG_FD_177983 | JGI IMG/M metagenome (GOLD analysis project Ga0214917, IMG submission 177983) | Freshwater microbial communities from Lake Lanier, Atlanta, Georgia, United States - LL_1208_BB | ecosystem: Environmental > Aquatic > Freshwater > Lake | place: USA: Georgia | collected...
TCGATAAGCGCTTCTGCGGGATTTGCGCTCAAAATGCGGGCGGCATCGGTCGCTGCAGCTGCTTTCGCTGCTTTCGACTTCAATAGTGCCATTGTGTAACTCCCGCGAGTTTCATAATGAAGGCAACGTCTTGCCCTCTACTTAGTAAGACACCGCTGGGGGCCAAATGTTGTGCCCTTGTGAAAACTTTTTTTAATTAGTTTTCTGGCCGCGGTGGGTTGTGAGTTGTTGAGCGTGGAATGGGGGATAGAACGCAGGGCTTTCGCCGGTGGACACGCGTAAATAAGCGTGCAAATGGGGGAAGTGCAGGTGAATAGGGTCGCAAAAACGGGACCTTGATTTACGGTCATTAGCGGTCACTGTCAGTCACCCTTTTAAGGGTTGCGTCACATGCCAGGTATTACAAATGCCTTTAAATAATGCTGAGCATCAACGCTTTCTTGGCAGCTTCCTTGCGATCACTTACCGCCAGCGCCTGGTAGATGCGCATGGTTTCGTGCCGGATCGTGGAGACTGAAAAACCTAGTTCGGTGGCTAGTTCGTGGTTGGTCTTGCCCTCGACCATGCCGCGCAGGATTGATAGCTGGCGGGCTGACAGCTGGCCCGACCCTGAATCACGGGAATCATTGATTCCGGTAATTGCTGATAGTGATGCCACAGTGCGGTTTTGGAATGAAAGATACAAAGCGATTGGAACGCAGTAATCCTCAATGCTTTCTAAAACTCGAGGTTTGTCGGAGTCTGAAATTGGATTAGCAAACTCAACAACAATATTTCCTTGAATAACACCGCGATCGCGCATTGAAACAACGCACATCTTTGAATTAGGTGCCCACTTAGATTTATTTTTTCCAGTAATGATGTCGATCTCTGGGATATTCCATGTACGCCATTCAGCGCCAGGAACAATCTTGTCCTTCCAATCAGCGGCATCTGCATAGCCGTATTGGCCTAAAACCATTGCCGAATCATCACTTTGGATACGTCCGAAGCGGATGCAGCAGACTCCTTCGGCCGAAAGGTATTCAGTGACAAGTGCGCGTGCGATCTCATCGGATGTTGGATGAAATGAAAGCCATTCAATAAATTTTCTAATGCCAGTCATAAGTAAGTTGCTTGGTGTTCATTGAACTGTTCAAGTCCCGCGAACAAAGCATTCAACCTTTCTGTCCAAAGGTTGCCGACCGATCCCGCAGCTGTTCGGAGCGCGACATCTTTTTTACTCGGGTGCTAGACCTAATAAAAAAGATCCGCCGGTTAGCGACCCCCCCCCCCTGATCGTCAGGAACTGGCGGGCGAGATAAATCTCCAGCTGAACTTCTTGAGTGAAAAGGTAAGGGGTGTTACTGACAAACAATAGTCTAATTTGATAAATGACTGGTCACGTTTTAATCGGTCAGTTGCAGCGTGTTTGCAGAAAAATGCTCACAGATGTGAGGGTGAGCCTTCGGGGTTAGCGAGCTTTAACTGAGGATCGCTCCACGATCTGGGGCTGGAAAACAACGTGCTGGTGCAGGTGGGTTTCATCGGCGTTGAGCTCGGCCAGCATCTGCTCGCCCATGGTGAAGCCCAGCTGGTAAGGGGTCTGTGAAACGGTGGTCAGTGGAACGAGGGCTGATTCTGCGTAGGCCACATTGTCAAAGCCCAAGATCGAGATCTGATCTGGGACTTGGATGCCCTCTTTGAGCAAGAAGTTAATGATGCCCAAAGCCAAGGCATCGTTGCCGGCAAAGATTGCATCAGGCAATTTTGGTAAGGCCAAGATCGCTGGCGCTATCTGTTCACCTGAAATGAAATCCAGAGATGGCGCATTCATGACCTTCACCGAAATTCCAAACTCTTGCGCTGCACTCACAATTCCGACATATCGCTGATTTGATTGATGGTGGTGCTTAGGACCTGAAACCCACAAAATATCGCGGTGACCTAGGTTGTATAAATATTCAAGACCGATATATCCGCCACGAACCTGATCGATGGAAACCGAACATTGTTCTGGCTCTTCATCTGTTTGTGAAATATAACCAACACGTACATTTTGATCGATGTACTTATCAAAGACCTGATTGCGTGGACCTACTGGAGTAACGATCACACCGCGAAAACCCGCTTCAACCATTGCGGATAATAAATGTAATTCAATCGCTTCATCTTCGCGGCTGTATCCAGTTAGAACACGAAGATCACCTTTTGAAACAGCGTCCTCGATGCCTTGAGCAAGTTCAGTATAAAAGGGGTTGTCGCTCAGAGGTAAAATCAAACCAATAATCTTTGGATCACGCGCACTATTTTTTGCTAGCGCATTTGGTACAAAACCCAACATATCGATTGAATTACGAACTTTGAGTCGAGTTTCCTCAGAGACTTGGTTAGGGCGATTAAGAACATTTGAAACCGTGCCCACAGATACTTGTGCATGTTTTGCAACATCGCGGACGCTTGGCTTGTTCACTTTCACAATCTACTCCAGCATTATTTTGCTAATTACCATTTTGGTTTCTTTTGAATAACAATTTCAAAACTCACATCTGTGAATTAGTAAAGCGGTGCACCCTCGTTATGAGAGTGCACCGCCTATTAGAACCTGTTAAAGGTTGGGGCTAATTAAGCCTTTACCTTCTTCTGGATCTTGATTACTAGGTTAGTTAGAGCTGTGATCTGCTTCTTTAGAGCATCGATCATCTCTGATACCTGTACTGAAAGTGCTGCTACTGCATCAGCTGCATCCTGAGCCGCTGCTGTTGCTGCATCTGCTGCCTCTGCTGCAGCGTTTGCTGCATCAGTTGCTGCATTTGCTGCATCAGTTGCTTCTGCTGCTGCATCTGCTGCTGCCTGTGCAACACCATCAGTTAGAACTGTTGCTGATGCTGAAACCACAGCTGCTGTTCCACCTGCGATTACTGCATCAAGTGCTGCTCCCTGTGTTGCTGAAACCTTGATTGGTCCAGCTACTAGTGGTGCGTACGCTGTGAAAGTCTTCTTTCCAGCTACAACTGCAACAGTTGCTGAAGCAGTCCATGTAGCACCCTGAAGTGCAACGTTTGATGTGATACCTGCTGATGAGAATAGATCGCGAGAACCATCTGCAACACCTAGACCGGTTGAATCAAGTGCTGTAACAGTAACTGTCATTAATTCACCTGGGTTGTACTCAGTCTTATCAAATGAAAGTGCAACAGAAGCTGCAGTTACCTTTGAGATAGTTACTGGAACTACTAGTGAAACAGTTGGTGTTGCACAAGCTGCTGTATCGCAGATTGTCACAGAAGTTGTACCTGCAGCAACACCAGTAACAGTTACTACTGCACCTGATACTGAAACTGTTGCCTTAGTTGTGTCTGCGCTTACCGCGTAGATTGTTCCAACTGCTGAAGCATTTCCTGCTGCATCCTTAGCTGTAACAGTTACTGTTCCAGTCTCAGATACACCAATGATTGTCTTGGATGATGTCTGAGCGAAAGTAGTAGTTGCGCCGTAGAAAGTAACAGTCTCGGTTGCAAGAACAGTAGTTCCTGCTGAAATAGTTACAGTTGCTACGCCAGCTGTGCCGTCAGAGAACACACCAATTGCATACTGACCAGCAGTACCTGTGATTGCGCGACCTGTTGGGACGATTGAAGCTACGCCCGCAGCTGTGCCGATACCAAGTACACCAGGACCTGAAATTGTTGCTGTTAGAGCAACTGTGGCTACTGGTGCTGTACCTGCTGAAGTTAGTGGGGTTACAACGATTGTGGCTGTCTGTGTGTCATTTGCAATTGTCTTTGAACCAAGAACAGTTGCGTCTGCAGTAGCTGTAGTTGTCTCACCAGCGTTTAGGAAAGATGTTGACTGAGCAGCTGTAACAGCTAATGCATCAGTCACAGTTACCGTCCATGTAAGAGCAGTTGTGTTCAATGCTGATCCACCAGGTGTTACGCGTACAACATAAGTACCTGCAACGTTTGGCGTCAATGAAAGAGTAGCTGCGCGTGTAGTGCGACCAGCTGCTGCTGATCCAACAGTTAGAACTAGACCTGAAACACCTGAAGTACCAGAGTTGTTAACAGTTGTTACTGTTGAAGTATCTGTAAGTGTTGGAAGCGAAGTTGCTGTAATTGGAGCACTTAGAAGTACTGCTGTTGCTGTGTTTGTTTCAGAAATTGCAGAAGCAAGGAATGAAACAGTAACAACAGAAGTTGTTGCTACACCAACAGTTGTTGATGATGTTGCCACTGACAATGTAGTTGAGTCAGCAGACGGTGCTGCAGATGCTGGAGCTACTGATGTAAGAACACCAAGTCCCAACGCTGCAACTGCTACAAGCGCGATGCGCTTGAAAGTTGTCTTTGTAGACATTTGTTTCCTTTCGATAGTCGATCTAGAGAATCTCCCTAGTTCGGCTTGAATCAGATTTCTCTGATTCGGTTCGATGAATCGCACGTGCTGATTCACCAAATCCTTCGTCCCATTCCGGTGGAAACGAAGGAATCTTTTTTATTTCTCCAACACCTGCGCTGCCTGCGCCAGGATTTGGGTTTTTCCTGAGTTCAACAAAATTCGAGTTGTGATGCTCTTTGGTGCATCACCTAGGTCATAACCACGGTTGCCAGTTGGAATCACAAAGTTGCTTGGATTCAAGTAACCAATATGGATAGTTGCTGTTACTAGGTATTGGCCATTTGAAAGGCGCTCAATCGCTGAATCAATACTGTTGATTTCAACTGAGTTCCAGTTGCCTGCAAAGCCCACATTTACTGTGTTTGCGCTGTAGTTAGTGCCGGTTCCATCAACAGTGATCGCTTGATCGATCAATACATTTGGACCAACTGAACCGGTGATGAACTGGTTTGCAACAACTAGCCCATTTGCATCAACAGTTGAAAACCCCTTTGTAACACGGGCCTTTCCAAATACATTGTTTGCATCTGTTACTGAAAACCCTGTTGGGATTCCCTGGTTATCTAGACCAAAGAATGAAAGCGCTGCAGTTTTGATGTTGATCGCTGCTTGTTGCGCCTTCTTTACTGCAGCTAGTGCAGCTGCAGCCTTTGTTGCAGCGATCGTTGCTGGTGTTTGTGAAATAGATGACGGGGATGTCTCTGGCGCCGCTAATACATCGACTACACCAGGAACCCGAACCCCCTCGTTCCCCGTCAAACTTGTGAATCCAAGGAATGCTGTAATTACTAGAAGTAATGACAGTGCAGCCTTGGATGATTTTTGTGCAAGCTCTGCAGCTTTCTTGTATGTAGTAGAAAGTGCATCGAGCGCTGTTAAACCTGTTTCTTCATTAATAACAAGGGTTGAAAGTACTTTGCGCAAAGAAGCGCGAGCGCGTGAAACTGTGTGACGAACTGCAGACTCTTTAATTCCTAAAGTCGCAGCTATCTCTTCAGTTGAACGACCTTCCATCTCCCACATCACAAGTGCTGCGCGCTCTGCAGGAGAAAGAAGAGCGAGTGCCTGGCGAATAATTGCGGCATCTTCTGCAGCTGAAATTGCGGCTGAGTGATCGCCATTGTTTTGCCATGCAGCTTCAACTTCAGCCTGGGCATCATCGATAACAACGAGGTTGGGGCGACGGCCCTCCGCGCGGAATAGATCGATACAGAGGTTTTCGATGGTGCGATGTAGATAGGAAAGTGCGTGCTCTTCTGATTCAAGTTCGGGGGCCGCGAGCATGAATTTGATAAGGGCGTCTTGAGTTATCTCTTCTGCCTTGATCTGATCCTTCAAAACACGGGAGGCATGGGCCATGAGCTCGGCGCGGTGCTGGGTATAGAAAGCCCCCAGATCGCCGACCGTCCACGCGTGTGGAGTCGAGCTCTTTGTTGCCATGGATAAATCCCCGTTCGTAGAAGCGTCCTTCTATTTGCTTCTACGTATTGACCGGTCATTTGTAGCGGAGAACGGACAAAACGGACATATCTCTAAGTTATTACGCTTAAATCTATGGCGTGAGCGTGGGGAAGGGGTTTACAAGCCCCGAAGATTACAGGTGCAAATGACCATTGATGACCATTTGCACCTATCTATTTCAGCGTTTCGTTCGGGTAAGTACCCGTGGATCAGGGCTTTCATGCGGGAAATGAAAAACCCCGCTTGCAAGCGGGGCTGATTAAAGAGTTGTGGGCCCAGACGGGCTCGAACCGTCGACCCACGGATTAAAAGTCCGTTGCTCTACCGACTGAGCTATAGGCCCCACTGCAGCTCAATAACGCGGGATTAATCCGCTTTGTTGACTGCGGGGCTAAGCGTATCGGAGAAAGTCAAGCCCGATCTACAGCGTGAATCGGACTCACTGGATGAAATTCCAAAGGTATTCTTAAAGTATGCGCATCTTGTTGACTGGTTCCAGCGGGATGCTTGGAAGTGCCATTCACAAAGCCCTTGTCCAAAAAAAGTCTGACCTGGAAGTCCTTGCTCCTTCAAGTAGTGAACTCAATTTACTCGATTCTAAAGTTGTCGAGGAGAAAATGGCTTTGTTCAATCCTGATCAAATCATTCACTGTGCAGCTAAAGTTGGAGGGATACAAGCAAATATTGATGATCCATTTTCCTATTTCTTGTCTAATGTTCTTATGGACTCTAATCTAATTAATGCCGCTAAGTCCCATGAAATTAAGTCATTTCTTTATTTTGGGAGTTCATGTATGTACCCGGCAATAACAGCACAACCCATACTTGAGTCTCAACTACTCACAGGACTACTCGAGCTCACGAATGAGGGCTATGCCTTATCCAAGATTCTAGGTACAAAACTTATATCAACAGCTGCCACTCAATTCGGGCTAGATTGGCATGTATTCATCTTGTCAAATCTTTATGGCCCAGGTGACAAATACTCAATAGAAAATAGCCACCTCGTTGCCGCAATCATAAATAAAATAGATTCAGCAATAGATTCCAACTCTAAACAAATTGAAATGTGGGGAGATGGTCTAGCAAAAAGAGAGTTCACTTTTGTAGAAGATGTTGCAGAATTTGTTGTAGAAAAAATCGGAGAGACAATATCGATGCCCCCAATTATGAACTTAGGGGCGGGATCCGATTCCACCGTTAAGGAATATTATGAAAAAATTGCTCACGCAATGGGTTTCGATGGAGAAATAACTCCGTTACCCGACAAACCAGTTGGAATGAAAAGAAAATTGATGGATTCCAATCTCGCAAAGTCTCATGGGTGGAATCCTAAGACCGATCTAGACACAGGGTTAATTAAAACTATTGAGCGTTATCGTTCGGATTACAAGGTATCAAGTGTCGAAAAATAAGTATGAATTAGCTAGTACGACATGGGACGAATCAGAGATTCAGGCTATGCAAAGCATTATCCAGAGTGGCAAATTCACAATGGGAGACAAGGTTAGAGAATTCGAAAAGTGCTTTGCTGCCCACGTCGGAGCGAATCATGCCGTTATGGTTAATAGCGGCTCTAGTGCAAATCTAGTTTTGATAAATGCATTGAAATATCACTCAAGATTCAAATTAGAACCTGAAGATGAAATTATTGTGCCAGCGGTTTCATGGAGCACTACTTACTATCCCGTCACTCAGAGTGGATTTGTATTGAGATTCGTGGATGTAGATAGAAAAACTCTGAACATAGATTTATCTCAAATAGAAGCAGCAATTACATCAAAGACTAAGGCAATTTTCGCAGTAAATCTGTTGGGAAATCCGGTGGATTGGGAGGCACTTAATAAAATTGCTGACAAGAACAACTTGATTCTGTTGGAAGATAACTGCGAATCTCTTGGTGGGATACTTAACGGAAAATCTCTTGGAACTTTCGGTTTGGGCGGAACATTTTCCACGTTTTTTAGTCATCACATGTCAACAATGGAGGGTGGGGTTGTTTGCACTGATGATGAAGAGTTAATGCAAATCATGAAGTCGTTAAGAGCACATGGGTGGACTCGCGATTTACCTTCTCAAAATCATGTTTTCAACAAGACAGGTGCTACGTGGGATGATCACTTTAGATTTGTACTGCCTGGATTTAATCTACGACCTTTGGAAATCGAAGCTGCAATCGGTTTAGAACAGCTTAAGAAATTAGATGGATTTGTGAACGTAAGGCGCTCGAACGCCAAACTCTTCTCAGATTTGATGTCTGAATTTAAAGAAATTGAAATACAAGCCGAGACTGGTGAATCTTCGTGGTTTGGATTTTCAATGATTTTGACCGGTAATTTGAGAGGTAAGCGGCAAACACTTGTAGACATTCTTGCTGAAACTGGCATCGAGAGTCGTCCCATAGTTGCGGGCAATTTCACTAAGAATCCTGTTATTTCACACTTACCGCACACGATTTATGGGGATCTGGCAGAAGCCGATGAGATTCATTTGAATGGTTTATTTGTCGGTAACCACCACTTTGATCTAAGCAATGAATTTATTTTATTAAAACAAGCCCTAAATGCTTTTGTTGGTAGGTTTCAACCATGAAGAAGGCGTTTATCACAGGGATTACTGGTCAAGATGGCTCTTATTTGGCGGAACTCTTGTTGGAGAAAGGTTATGAAGTCCACGGTTTGATCCGGAGATCTTCTACATTCAATACTTCTCGAATTGACCATTTATTCCAGGACCCACATGAAGACAAAGTCAGGCTCCATCTCCATTACGGCGATCTCACAGATGCTGCTGGAATGACTAATTTAATCCGCGAAATAGAGCCAGATGAGATTTACAACTTAGCAGCCCAGAGTCACGTGATGGTCTCTTTTTCAATGCCAACATACACAGCGAATGTTGATGCCGTCGGGACAATTACTCTTCTTGAGGCAATCAGAGCTAGTCGAATCCAAACTAAATTTTACCAAGCAAGTACAAGTGAACTTTTTGGTTCAACGCCACCTCCGCAAAATGAATTAAGCAGATTTAGCCCTCGAAGTCCATATGCGGCAGCAAAACTTTACGCATATTGGACGACCGTCAACTATCGAGAAGCGTATGGAATTCATGCCACTAATGGAATCTTATTCAATCACGAATCACCGCGTCGTGGGGAAACGTTTGTAACACGAAAAATATCTAAGGCGGTAGCCGCCATCAAAAATGGAGATCAACAAAAACTATACCTAGGGAATTTAGATGCTGTACGCGATTGGGGATATGCCAAAGAGTATGTTGAGAGCATGTGGCTAATGCTTCAGCAGAACTCTCCGGATGACTTTGTAGTAGCAACTGGAGTAGGTGCATCAGTAAGAGATTTTTGTCAGCATGCATTCAATGTTGTTGGTTTAGATTGGGAAGATTTTGTGATTCAAGACCCTCGATATGTGCGCCCAACAGAAGTGGATAAGCTGATCGGAGACCCTTCTAAAGTGAACAAGGTGCTGGGTTGGAAGGCTGAGACCAATTGGAAAATGCTTGCCAAAATCATGGTTGAGGCAGATCTAAAATAGAATTAATCACAACCCCATAAGTTTTGCTTGACTATCAAATTCCGGAACTAAACTTCGAACTTCGTCAAAGCTTCCAACTGCATTAATTTTGCCATTTTCCAAATACATAACTCGATCAAAATTACGAATTGTTGATAAACGATGTGCAATCACTATCACTGTACATCGCCCTTTCAATGCAAGTAGAGATTTGGTGATTTCATTTTCAGATACACCATCAAGCGAACTAGTTGCTTCGTCGAGAATAAGGAGAGAGGGCATTGTTACTAAAGCGCGAGCAATTCCGATTCTTTGTCGCTGCCCTCCACTCAAAGATGATCCTCTTTCGCCAACAAGGGTATCAAGTCCATCTTCAAAGATAGTAAGAAATTCTCCGAGAGCTGCACTCTTTACGGCAAACTCAAGGGCAGCCTCATCTACTTCATGTACGTCAAATCCAAGGCAGATATTTTCTCTAATACTTCTATCTACCAACAACACATCTTGTGGAACATAACCTATCGCTCCAGGAAAATCCCTAATGACTTCAGCTACAGACGAATTTGAAATCATTACATTTCCTGAAGAGACTGGAATAACTCCCAGCAATACATCAACTAGTGATGATTTTCCTGATCCCGAAGGTCCAACAATTGCAACAGAGTCACCTGGAGTAATTTCAAAACTGATCCCCTTGAGTACATCGTCACCTGCATCGGGGTAATTGGCATAGACATCTTTGAAAACAACACTCGGTGAGAATCCTGCGTGTTTAGAAGTAAAGGGCTTTTCTTTAGAATCTAAAGGTGAAACATCCTCTAGCTCTGAAATTAACTCAAGAGTCTCACTTCCAATTCCCATGCTTGTACGAATTTGTAATAAGCCTTGTTGAATTCTGAGTGCTGCAGGAGCAATTCTTGAACCAGCAGCCATAAACACGGCAAGAGTTGCAACCGCACTACTCGCATCCAAGAATAAGAACTGGATTGCGCTAATTCCCACGGCACCTGCAATGACCGCCACCTCGATTACATACTTGCTTATATTCGGCATGAACGTCCGCTCGGCCAAAACTTGAGTGAGTGCCGAATGTGTATTTCGAAGGTTTGTTGAATAGTGCGACCTTCTATTTCTGACCATTAACTCTCTATATGATGAAAGTACTTCGATAATTTGTTGGTTTGCCTTGATGCTTAGCCGGGCATCTTCAGTACCAATTTTCTCTGCTCGTTTATGCATGAGTCCATATAGAGCAATACCAATTATGAGAAAGAAAATAAGTGATGTTGCAGCTATGAGTGGGCTTAATAGAAAAAGTCCAGCAGCTAGAACAGCAAGTAGAGCCAGATCCGAGATAACTAAGGTTGAAACACCAAGTACAGACAAGAACAATGAATTCACGCCGCTATTAACTGAGTAGGCCAAGCTCTGAGTTGGCCGCTTTTGAATATAAAGAATGGATTGCGACAATAATTTTTCGACAAGCGTAGTAGCTGCTTGTGAGCTTTTAGCGCTCAAGAAGTAAAGTGATCTTCGTGTAAGCAACACAGAAAGAATTGTTTTCGTGATCAAGAAAAAAGTTGCCATGGAAGTTAAGACTGCTACTTGATTTTGGAAGTTTAGATTCTCTAACTGAAGTTGGGTTAAGAATTGAGAAATGCGGGACTCTGGATTACGTGATGCAACGCCTGTCACGGATAAAGCACCAATTACTCCAATTAATGCAATACCGATGAGGTCCAATAAACTCAACAAAACTTGTATAGAGACTATGACCAGAAGTTTCATGCGATCTTTTCGATCTAGCAAGAAGAATATTCGCCTTACCCCACGGAACATAATTCCCCAATACTTATGACTATAACTTAATTGGACAAATCCAAAAGCAAATTTACTAATTCTTTATTTCTGACTGCCCAATTGTAGTTCTCTAATGCATATTTAGTAATGTTTAAGGGGCTAGAAGTGACCTCAGATAGGGCAGAACGAATCTCTTCCGAAGTTGGTGATTCACTAATCACACGAATCCAGTCAAGTTCTGGGTTCTGTGAGCCCAGCGACCTTTCAGTAACTAAGACGGGCAGGCCAGCTAACTGAGCTTCATAGAGCACAAGTGCATCGGCTTCGCCATCAGAAATGAGAATTAAAGAGGTGTATTTTCCAAGTTCCGTGATCAGATTTTCTCTGCTGATTGGACCAATAAATGTATTTGTTAATGTTGGATCTCTCTCCATCTCACGTTTAACTCTTTCATCAACAATCGGGCCAGCAAAAATAATTTCTGGATCAGAGGTCTTTAATCTTTCCCAAAGCTCATACTGCTTCTTCCGCTTTTCGACCTTACCTAAGCAAATGATTTTGTTGAAGTATCCCGGTAGGTCACAATGTGACTCAAATGCGGAGCCGTTGGGGGATATAAAAATCTTCTCTGATGGAATGTACTTGGAGAATGTGGTTGCAACTTCCTTCGAGAGACAAACGACAACGTCACAACTTTTCATCCCAGCCAAAATTTTATGAAATCCCTTATCCCATTTTTCTGGGTATGCGCCTAGGCCATAATGTGAGACGCCGATAATTTTTGCATTCGGCCAAGTTGCT
>Ga0214917_10006611_pt1 | contig 11975 bp, 11 predicted proteins | sample LL_1208_BB_MetaG_FD_177983 | JGI IMG/M metagenome (GOLD analysis project Ga0214917, IMG submission 177983) | Freshwater microbial communities from Lake Lanier, Atlanta, Georgia, United States - LL_1208_BB | ecosystem: Environmental > Aquatic > Freshwater > Lake | place: USA: Georgia | collected...
GCCTGAACCCGCCGAGGAGACACCCATGCCCATCACCAAAGGCCACAAGGCGCTCGTCGCCGAAGCAATGGCAGAGGTCACCACCTACAGCGTGTCGCAGGTGATGGCGCGAGTGCAGGCGGGCGACAGCACGCTTCAGATCGTCGACATCCGCGACGTGCGCGAACTGCAGGCCGAAGGCACCGTACCCGGCAGCTACCACGCGCCGCGTTGCATGCTCGAGTTCTGGGTCGATCCCGAGTCGCCGTACTTCAAGAAGATCTTTGCCGACGAAGCCAGGGAGTTCGTGCTGTTCTGCGGCGCCGGCTGGCGCAGCGCCTTGGCCGCCAAGACGCTGCAGGACATGGGCATGACCAATGTCGCGCATATCGAGGGCGGCTTCACTGATTGGGTGAAGGCCGGCGGCCCCACAGAGACGATGGACGAGCGCAAGGCCAGGCAGGCCGGGAAGGCCAAAGCGGCGTGACCATGTCGGTGCCAGCGGACGCCCCGTGCCCCTGTGGGCGGCTGGCTGCGCTGGATGCCGCTGCGGGTGCGGCAAGCAGCAAGTCGCTGGCGCTGTCGTACGCGCGCTGCTGCGGCCCTTTCATCGAGCAGTTCGACAGTTGCCCCGCACCCGATGCACAGGCGCTCATGCGCTCGCGCTACACCGCCTTCACGCTCGGGCGCTGGAGCCATGTGCGCGCGACCTGGTGGCCCGAGCGCTGTCCAGCCGAACTCGCCGACATGCCGGGCACAAAATGGCTGGGGCTGGAAGTGCGCTCGCACCGCGTGGTGGACGACACCCGTCAGGAGGTCGAGTTCGTGGCCCGGTATCGCATCCAGGGCCGTGCGGTGCGCCTGCACGAGCGCAGCCGCTTTGTGCGCCACGCAGGTCGCTGGTGGTATGTCGATGGCGATGATTTGGGCATGAAAGGCTGACCATGCGTTTCGAGGCGGTGCTGTTTGACTGCGATGGCGTGCTCGTGGACAGCGAGCCCATCACCAACGGCGTCTTGCGCGACATGCTTGCCGAGGCCGGCTGGGTGATGTCGCCCGAGGAGTGCATGCGGCGGTTTGTGGGCAAGGCCGTGAAGGACGAGGCCGCGCTGATCGAGGCCAACACCGGACGCCCGCTCACCGAAGACTGGCTGCACGCCTTTCGGCTGCGGCGCAATGAAGCGCTGCTGCGCGACCTGCAGGCGGTTCGCAACGTGCATGACGCGGTAGGTGCCGTGCACGCACGCTTGCAGGGACGGATCGCCTGCGCGTCGGGTGCCGACCGCTACAAGGTCGAGATCCAGTTGGGCAAGGTGGGCTTGCTGCCGTTCTTCGAAGGCCGCATCTTCAGCGGCCACGAGATGCCGCGTTCCAAGCCCGCGCCCGATGTGTACCTCGCGGCGATGGCCTCGCTCGGTGCGCGCGCCACCGGTTGCGCGGTGGTGGAAGACACGCCCACGGGCGTGCGGGCCGGCGTGGACGCGGGCGCGCTGGTGCTGGGCTATGTGCCGCCGCATGCGCCGCCAGACACCGCGCAGCAGTTGCGCGAGGCCGGCGCGCTGCACCTGTTCGACGACATGGCCGAACTGCCAGCCTTGCTGGCGCGTGCCTGAGAACCCTTAGACTGCCCCGCATGGAACCAGGTGTGCTGCAGGGTGTTCGGGTGCTCGAGCTCGGTCAGGTGCTGGCCGGGCCGTTTGCGGGCGCGATCTTTGCCGATCTTGGCGCCGAGGTCGTCAAGGTCGAGCGGGTCGATGGCGGTGACGATGCGCGCCGCATGGGGCCACCGGTGCGTCGCGGCGATGCGATGCCGTTCCATGTGTTCAACCGCGGCAAGCAGTCGGTCGCGCTGGACCTCAAGAGCGAGGCGGGCCGCCAGGCCTTCGAACACCTGGCCGCGCAGGCCGACATCTTCATTCACAACATGCGGCCCGGCGTGGTCGCCGACCTGGGCATCGACGGACCGTCGCTCACCGCGCGCCATCCACGGCTCATCTATTGCGAAATCTCGGCCTTCGGGCACACCGGCCCCATGGCATCGCATCCGGGCTACGAGCCCTTGCTGCAGGCCTTCAGCGGCATGTCCGCGCTCAATGGCGGCCCAGGTGATCCGCCGCTGCGCAGCGCTGCATCGGTGTGCGACCAGGGCACCGGCATGTGGGTGGTGATTGGCGCGCTGTCGCTGCTGCAGCGGCGCCATGCCAGCGGGCGCGGCGGCATCGTGCAGGCCTCGCTGCTCGAGACCGCGATGATGTGGAACGGCCAGAAGACCGATCAATGGCTCAATGAGGGCCGCGAACCCGAGCGCCATCGCTCGGGCCATCCGGGGTTCGTGCCCTACGAGGCCTTCGAGACGGCCGATGCGCCGCTCTTGATCTGCTGCGGCAACGACCGGCTGTTTGCCAAGCTTGCGCAGACCGTGGGCCGGCCGCAATGGGCCGACGACGAACGTACCGCCACCAACCGCGCGCGGCTGGCGCACAAGGATGTGCTGCTGGGCGAGCTGCGCGACGTGCTGCGCCAGCGACCGCGCGCCGAATGGATCGCCGCGCTGCAAGCGGCAGGCGTGCCGCATGCGCCGATCCACACGCTGGCCGAGGCGGTGGTACATCCGCAGGTACAGGCCGTGGGCATCGTGCGTGAGGTACCCGGCGACGACCTGCGCCTGACCGCGCTGCCGCTGTCGATCGATGGCGTGCGGCCCGCGCCGCAAGGCCCGGCACCACGGCTGGGCGAACACAACGACATTCACACCAGGAGAAACGCATGACCTCCCAATCGATCATGGCGCTACGTCGCCGCCTGTGTTCTGCGGCTGCCGCGCTGCCGTTGCTGGCCACGCTGTGCGCAGTGTCCCTCGGTGCGGGCACGGCGCAGGCGCAGGGCTATCCGAACAAGCCAGTCAAGTTCATCGTGCCCTTCGCCGCCGGCAGCGCCACCGACCAGCTCGCGCGCGCCTTCGGCACCAAGGTCAGCGAGGCGCTGGGCCAGCCGGTTGTGGTGGAGAACAAGCCCGGCGTCAACGGCATGCTGGGCGCAGCTGACGTGGCCAAGGCCGCGCCCGATGGCTACACCCTGCTGATCGGTACCAACAGCACCAACGCGGCCCTGAAAAGTCTGATGAAGAGCCTGCCCTACGACCAGGACACCGCCTTCGCGCCGGTGGCCTACCTCGGTCAGGTGCCGCTGATCGTCGCGGTCAACAACGACCTGCCGGTCCGCACGCTGAAGGAACTGGTGGACCTGGCCAAGTCGAAGCCGGCGGGCCATGTGACGTTTGCGAGCGCCAGCACTTCGCAGCTGGTGTCGTCCGAGATGCTGGCCAGCATGGCCGGTATCAAGATGACCAACGTGCCGTTTCGCAGCGGCCCCGATGCGATGACCAACCTGATCGGCGGCCAGGTGATGATGTTCACCGCCGACTTCGCGGTGATGGTGCCGCAGGTCAAGGGCGGCAAGGTGCGAGGGCTGGCGGTTACGTCGATGAAGCGCTCGCCGGTGGTACCCGAGCTGCCCACGGTGAACGAGGCGCTGGGTCTCAAGGACTACGAGCTGATCGCCTACTTTGCGGCGTTTGCTCCGGCCGGTACACCGCCGGAGATCATCAACCGGCTCAACGCCGCCTTCAACGCCGCGGCCACCAGCAAGGACATCAACGACCGCTTCGCCGGCATCGGATTTGTGGCCGAGCCTGGCACGCCGCAGGCCCTGGCCGAACGCACGCGCCTTGAGACAGCCAAGTGGGCCCGCGCGATCCGCGAAGCGAAGATCGAAGCGCAATGAGACGCGTCGCGATGCAGTCGATTGGACGCCGCGCCGCGTGGCTGGCGGCATGGGCCGGCGCGCTGCTTGCAGGCTGTGCGCAGATGGCCCAGCCGCCCGCGGCGTCGGCGGACGAGTTCATCGCGCCCAACGCGCAGCTGGTGGCCCAGGGCATTCCGCCGGTGCCGGCGTCGCTCGCGCGCACCGTTGCGCGCTACACCGACTTTCGCGGCCAGCGCTTTGTCGGCTGGCATCCGTTGCAGCCCGAGATGCTGGTGGCTTTGCGTCCGCGCGGCGCGAACACGGTGCAACTCCATCGCCTGCGCGGACCGCAGGCCCGGCCCGAGCAACTCACCGACGGCCCCGACCCGGTCGGATTTGCGAGCTGGGAACCCTTGCAGGGCCGCTACATCGTGTTCGGCCGCAGCGTGGGCGGCAGCGAAGCGAACCAGCTCTACCACCTCGATCCGGCAAGCCGGCTCGTCACGCTGCTCACCGACACCACCAGCCGGCATTCGCCCCAGGGCTGGCTCAACAAGGCATCGCGCCTGCTGGTCAGTTCGGTCGCGCTCGACCGTGCGCGCGCAGACGGGCCGGTGCAGCGCCGCGAAAACCCGACCACGCGACTGTCGCTGATCGATCCCGAGCGGCAGCAAGCCGATCGTCTGCTGGCCGAACTGCCCGGCACCGGCTGGTCGGTCGCCGACGTGTCGCGCGACGACGGGCTGCTGGCCCTGAACCGCTATCTGTCGGCCAGCGAATCGGAAGTGTGGTTGCTCGACCTGTCGACGCTGCAACGCCAGCGCGTGCTGCCGCAGCGCGATGCAGATCGTGCCGCGTGGCGCGCGAGCGAATTCAGCGCCGACGGACGCTCGCTCTATGTGCAGAGCGATCATTTCGGCGAATTCAATGAACTGCTGCGTCATGACTTCGGCACCTCGGCGCTGACGCGCATCACCGAAGGCATTGCGTGGGACGTCGGCGGCCTGACGCAGTCGGCCGACGGTTCGACGATCGCGGTGCTGGTCAATGCCGAAGGCTCGGGCGAACTGCGGCTGTTCGATACCCGCACGCTCAAGCCGCTGCCGGTGCCGCCGCTGCCACCGGGCAGCCTGCTGCAGGCACAGTTCCACCCGCAGCGCAACGAACTGGCGCTGAGCGTGAGCAGCGCGCAGGGGCCGGGGCAGATTCATGTGCTCGATCTGGCGGGCGGTGCGTCGCGCAACTGGTCGGGCAGCAGTGCGCCGCCCGGGCTGGACACGCGCAACTTTGCCGAGCAGCAGATCATTCGCTGGAAGAGCTTCGACGGCCGCGAGATCTCGGGGCTGCTGGCCATGCCACCGGCGCGCTTTGGCGGCAAGCGACCGGTGCTGATCAACATCCATGGCGGCCCCGAAGGTCAGGCGCGGCGCGGCTTCCTCGGGCGCGCCAACTACTTTGTGCAGGAGCTCGGCATCGCGCTGATCCAGCCCAACGTGCGCGGCTCGTCCGGCTTCGGCAAGACCTTTCTCGCGCTGGACAACGGGCGGCTGCGCGAGGATTCGGTGCGCGACATCGGCGCGCTGCTCGACTGGATCGCCACCCAGCCGCAGCTCGACGCGTCGCGCGTGATGGTCACCGGGGGCAGCTACGGCGGCTACATGAGCCTGGCCGCGGCGGTGCACTATGGCGACCGCATCGCCGGCGCGATCGACGTGGTCGGCATATCGCACTTTGTCACCTTCCTCGAAAACACCGAAAGCTACCGCCGTGATTTGCGGCGCGTCGAATACGGTGACGAGCGCGATCCGCAGATGCGCGAGTTCCTGCATTCGATCTCGCCGCTCACCAACGCCCATCGCATTCGCAAGCCGCTGTTCGTGGTGCAGGGGCGCAACGACCCGCGCGTGCCGTGGACCGAGGCCGAGCAGATCGTGCAGCGGGTGCGCGCCAACGGCACGCCGGTGTGGTACCTGCTGGCCGAGAACGAAGGCCACGGATTCGCGCGCAAGGACAACGCCGACTTCGAGTTCTACGCGACGATCCTGTTCATGCAGCGCTACCTGTTGCGCTGAGGCGCGCACCGCCTGCGCTCATGCCGGCCGGGTGCGGAACGCGCCGGGTGACTGTCCCGTCCATGCGCGGAATGCGCGCGTGAAGCTCTTTTCGTTGCGAAACCCGGCCGCACTGGCCACCTGCTTGAGCGGACGCTCGGTGCGGTAGAGCAGGTCGGTCGCGATGCGCAGCCGCACCTCGTCCTTGATCTGCTGCAGTGTCGCGCCTTCTTCGCGCAACTGGCGATGCAGGGTGCGGGTCGACAGGTGCAGCAGCGCGGCGATCGATTCGGCGTTATGGGCCTGCGCCCCCGGTGCTGCGAGCGCCTGGCGCACCTGATCGACCAGCAGGCGGTCGCGCCGGTATTGCCGCACCGTGAGTGGCAGCGCGCGCTGCAGCATCTGCCGCATGGCCTGCTCGTCGCGGCGAATCGGCAGGGCCAGATAGCGCGCGTCAAACCGGATCTCGGCCTGTGCAGCCTGCCATTGCAGCGCTGCGGTGAACAGCAGCGGATAGGCCCGCGCATGCGGTGGCGCGGGGTAGGGAAACGCTGCCGCCTGCAGCGCGATGCGCGAGTCGATGTACCAGCAGGCCAGGCCATGGATGTTGCGCAGCACGTGCACCAGGCCGAATTCGCGCTGCGCACCGAGATCCACATGCTCCTCGATGCGCAGTCGCGCCTGCGCGCCCGCTGTCTCAAGGTGCAGGCTGATGTCGTCAGTCACCAGCCGGTGGTGGCGGCACCAGCGGCGCAGCGCGAGTCCAAGGTTGGGTGCGCTCAGCGAGGCGCGCGCGAGCATGCCGTAGGTGCCCCAGGGCAGGCGGCGGCGGAACACGCCCAAGCCCTCGTCATCGAGTTCCTGCATCGCGGCGCCCGACAGCGCCTCCATCTGGCGCGCGGTGATGCGGCCCAGCGGCTCGCGCAGCCGTGCTGGCGTGATCTGTGCCTGCGCCAGCGCCGCTGCAGGGTCGAGGTTGCGGGCCCGGTAGGCCGCCACAATGCTTCGTGCCAGCGCCATCGGCGTGGCGGCGCTCGGCGTCAGGGTTTTTCGCATGCCGCAGTGTGCAAAACAGTGGCACGATTTGCAACCTGTCTGGCAACCACTGCGCAACACTTTTTCCTAGAGTTGCAGGCCGGTTGCGTCAGGCACTGCACCGCGCGCCGTCGATGCGCAGAGGAATGTCATGTCCGTACTCGAATCCCGATTGAATACCCGCTCCGACGAGTTCCAGGCCAACGCGGCCGCCATGCAGGCCATGGTCGATGATCTGCAGCAGCAGGTGGCGCGTGCGGCGGTCGGTGGCGGCGAGTCATCGCGCGCCCGCCATGTGGCGCGCGGCAAGCTGCTGCCGCGCGATCGCGTGCAGATGCTGCTCGACCCGGGCACGCCGTTTCTCGAAATGTCGCCACTGGCCGCGCACGGCATGTACAACGGCGACGCACCCGGGGCCGGCGTGATCACCGGGGTCGGCCGCGTCAGCGGCGTCGATTGCGTGATCGTCTGCAATGACGCAACCATCAAGGGCGGCACCTACTATCCGGTCACGGTCAAGAAGCACCTGCGCGCGCAGGAAGTGGCGCTGAACAACCGGCTTCCCTGCATCTATCTCGTCGATTCGGGCGGCGCCAACCTGCCCAACCAGGACGAGGTGTTCCCCGACCGCGAACATTTCGGCCGCATCTTCTACAACCAGGCCAACATGAGCGCGCTGGGCATTCCGCAGATCGCGGTGGTGATGGGCTCGTGCACCGCAGGCGGCGCCTATGTGCCGGCCATGAGCGACGAGACCATCATCGTCAAGAACCAGGGCACCATCTTCCTCGGCGGCCCGCCGCTGGTGAAGGCCGCGATCGGCGAGGTGGTGAGCGCCGAAGAGCTGGGCGGTGGCGACGCGCACACCCGGCTGTCGGGTGTGGCCGATCATCTGGCCCACAACGACGCGCATGCGCTGGCACTGGCACGGCAGATCGTCGGCTCGCTCAATCGCGTCAAGCCGCAACTGCATGCGCTGCGCGCGCCGATGCCGCCGAAGTACGATCCGAAAGAGCTGTACGGCGTGATTCCCGCCGACACGCGCAAGCCCTACGACGTGCGCGAGGTGATTGCGCGCATCGTCGACGATTCGGAGTTTCACGAATTCAAGGCGCGCTTTGGCAGCACGCTGGTGTGCGGCTTTGCGCACATCGAGGGCATGCCGGTGGGCATCGTGGCCAACAACGGCATCCTGTTCAGCGAATCGGCGCAGAAGGGCGCGCACTTCATCGAGCTGTGTGGCCAGCGCAAGGTGCCGCTGGTATTCCTGCAGAACATCACCGGCTTCATGGTCGGCAAGAAATACGAGAACGAAGGCATTGCGCGGCACGGCGCCAAGATGGTGACAGCCGTGGCCACAGTCAACGTGCCCAAGTTCACCGTGATCATCGGCGGCAGCTACGGCGCAGGCAACTACGGCATGTGCGGCCGCGCCTACAGCCCGCGCTTCCTCTGGATGTGGCCCAACGCGCGCATCTGCGTGATGGGCGGCGAGCAGGCGGCCGCGGTGCTGGCCACCGTGCGCAAGGATGCGCTCGCGGCCAAGGGCCAGACGCTGAGCGCCGAGGACGAAGACGCGATCAAGCGGCCGATCCTCGAGCAGTTTGCGCACCAGTCGCACGCCTACTACTCAAGCGCGCGCATCTGGGACGACGGCGTGATCGATCCGGCTGACACCCGTCGCGTGCTCGCGCTGGGCCTGTCGGCAGCGATGAATGCGCCGATACCCGAGCCGCGGTTCGGCGTGTTCCGGATGTAAGGGGGCGAGGGCATGGACAACATCTACACCACCCATGAGCATGTGCAGCTGCGCGACCAGATCGGGCGCTTCATCGAGCGCGAGGTCGAGCCCTTCGCGCAGGCCTGGGAAGACGCCGGCATGGTGCCGCGCGAGGTGCTGCGCAAGATGGGCGATGCGGGCCTGCTGGGCCTGATGTATGAAAGTGCCTACGGCGGCGGCGAGGCCGATGCGCTGACCAACCTGGTGTTTGCCGAGGCGCTGTCGCAATCCACCTTCGGCGGCTTCATCGTGACCGTGCTGGTGCACACCGACATGGCCAGCCCGCACCTGCACCATGCGGGCACGCCGCAGCAAAAGGCGAAGTACATGCCGGGCGTGACGGCGGGCCGCACCATCACGGCGGTGGGCATCAGCGAGCCGGGCGCGGGCTCTGACGTGGCGGGCATCCGCACGCATGCGCGCCTTGAAGACGGACCCGATGGCGGCCACTGGGTGATCAACGGCACCAAGATGTTCATCACCAATGGCGTGCATGCCGACCTGTATTTCGTCGCGGCCAAGACCGGCACGGCCGCGCGCGACACGACGATCTTCATCGTCGAGAAGGGCACGCCGGGCTTCAGCGTGGGCCGCGCGCTCAAGAAGACCGGCTGGCTGTGTTCGGACACGGCAGAACTCGTGTTTGACAACGTGCGCGTGCCGGCGGCCAACGTGCTGGGCGATGTGGGCAAGGGCTTCTATTCGGTGATGAAGAACTTCCAGACCGAGCGCATTGCCCTGGGCGCGATGGCGATCGGTCACTGCCAGCAGGCGCTCAAGCGCACGCTCGATTACGTGCGCCAGCGCCAGGCCTTTGGCGCCACCCTCTGGGACAAGCAGGCGATCCGCCAGCGCATTGCGATGCTCGACGCCAAGGTGCGCGCCGCACGCCAGTTCATGTACCACTGCGCATGGTCGGTCACGCAGCAGCGCGACATCGTGCAGGAGGTGTCGATGCTCAAGGCACTGACCGGCGAACTGGTCAACGAGGTTTTGTTGGCATGCCAACAGTTTCATGGTGGCATGGGCTACATCCGCGAAACCGCGGTCGAGCGCCTGTGGCGCGATGCGCGCGTGCTGGCCATCGGTGGCGGTGCGACCGAGGTGATGCTCGAGGAAGTGGCCAAGCGCTATTGATGCGGGCTGCCCCCGCCTGCCGCAAAGGAACCCTGCCATGTCCGTGATCGAACTGCGTCGCCCTTCCTCCCATGTGGCCGAGGTCTGGCTCAACCGCCCCGAAGTGCGCAACGCCTTCAATGACGAAGTGATTGCCGAACTCACGCGCACCTTTGCGCAGCTCTCGCGCGACAGTGAGCTGCGCGTGGTGCTGCTGGCCGGCCACGGCAAGGCCTTTTGCGCGGGCGCCGACCTGAACTGGATGCGCGCGATGGCCGGCTACAGCTGGGAGCAGAACCACGCCGACGCGCAGAAGCTCGCAGACATGCTGTGGACGCTCGATCAGTGCCCGGTGCCGATCGTCGCGCGCATCCATGGCGACTGCTATGCGGGCGGCATGGGCCTGGCCTGCGTGAGTGATGTACTGGTGGCCGCCGACACCATGACCTTCTGCCTGTCGGAGGCGCGCCTGGGCCTGCTGCCGGCCACCATCAGCCCTTATGTGATCCGCGCGATGGGGCCGCAGCAGGCGCGTCGCTACATGGTGACGGCCGAACGTTTTTCTGCAGCGCAGGCGCATGCGATGGGCATGGTGCACGAGCTGTGCGCGCCCGAGGCCCTCGATGCCACGGTGGCCGGCATCGTCAAGACGCTGGCCGACAACGGGCCGCAGGCGGTGCGCGCCTGCAAGAAGCTGGTGCAGGACGTGGCTGGCCGCACCATCGATGCGGCGCTGCGCGAAGACACCGCGCGCCGCATCGCCGACATCCGCGCCAGCGACGAAGGCCGTGAAGGCATCGCGTCGTTCCTGAACAAGCGCGCGCCCAACTGGCTCGCAGGCCGCGAATGAGACGTTGGTTCCGCGCATGGATATGCGTCGCGCTGCTGCCTGCGGCGGCGCTCGCGCAGCCGGTCCCTGCGCCACCCGAGCCGCCGCCTGCACTCGACCTGCACGAGCAGGTGGTCCGGATTGCGGTGACGGTCAGGGATTTGTACGGCCGCGAGGAAAAGCGCGAGATCCCGGTGACGATCTTCCGGCCGGATGGCGGAGGGCCCTATCCGCTCGTGATCATGAACCACGGCCGCGCGCCGGCCGACAGGCGCGCCGCGCAGGGCCGCGCGCGCTACGAGCATCTGTCACGCTACCTGGTGAACCACGGCTTTGTGGTGATGCTGCCCACGCGCGTGGGCTATGGCGAAACCTATGGCGACTTCGATCCCGAGGACGCGGGCTCATGCCAGAGCCCGCGTGTCGAGCCAATGTCGATGGCTGCGGTCACCCAGGTGTTGGCCACGCTCGATCATGCGCGTCGCCTGCCCTATGTCGATGCGGGCCGATGGCTGGTGATGGGGCAATCGGTGGGTGGTCTGACGGCAGTGGCCACAGTGGGCAGCGCGCCGTCCGGCCTGATCGCGGGCGTCAACTTTGCGGGCGGCCGTGGCGGCAATCCGCAGACCCAGCCGGGCGAACCGTGCAATCCTGGCGCCACCGCGCGTGCCTGGAGCCGCATCGCGCCGAATGCGCGCGCACCCATGCTCTGGCTGTACTGGCGCAACGACAGATACTGGGGCGAAAGATATCCGCAGCAGTGGCACGCCGCCTGGACCGAGGCCGGCGCGCGCGCCGAATTCCATCAACTGCCGCCCTCGGGCGACGACGGACACAATGGGCTGGGCGCCGACATGGACACCTGGGTGCCGCTGTTCGAGAAGTTCGCCCGCAGCCTCGGGCTCGATGTAGGCCACTGGCCGGCGCGCCCGCCCGCAGATGCGATGGTCCGTGTCGACGATGTGTCGCGGGTGCCGCTGGGTGCCGGTGCCCGTGCGGCCGGGTACGAAAAATTCCTGCAGAGCAAACAGCCGCGTGCGTTTGCGATCAGCCCGAGCGGTGCATGGGCCTGGGCCACCGGTGACTGGGCGATTGGCCGCGCGCTGGGCAACTGCCAGTCGCGCAGGGGTGAAATCTGCAGGCTTTACGCGATCGATGACAGCGTGGTCTGGTCACGCTGAGGATGGAGTGCCAAACATGTTCAACAAGATCCTGATTGCCAACCGCGGCGAAATTGCGTGTCGGGTGGCAGCGACTGCGCGCCGCATGGGCATCCGTACCGTGGCGGTGTATTCGGATGCCGACGCGCAGGCCAAGCATGTGCTGGCCTGCGATGAAGCGGTGCATATCGGGGGCAGCGCGCCGCGCGAGAGCTATCTGCGCGGCGATCGCATCATCGAAGTGGCGCGTGCCACCGGTGCGCAGGCGATCCATCCGGGCT
>Ga0214917_10006612_pt1 | contig 11974 bp, 9 predicted proteins | sample LL_1208_BB_MetaG_FD_177983 | JGI IMG/M metagenome (GOLD analysis project Ga0214917, IMG submission 177983) | Freshwater microbial communities from Lake Lanier, Atlanta, Georgia, United States - LL_1208_BB | ecosystem: Environmental > Aquatic > Freshwater > Lake | place: USA: Georgia | collected...
TCCGGTGCGCGAGACCCAGTACGAGAGCTTCGACGGATTCACGGGCACCAACGCCTCCTACACCGCGGGCATCGACCTGCAGTTCGGACTCACTTTCCAGGCCATGTTCTAGGAGATCGCCATGCATTCACGACTCGACCGCTCCAACCATCCAGTGACCCCACGCCTGCTCGCCTGTCTCCTCGCTGCCTCGGCTGCGCTGGGCATGACGACGATCGCGCGCGCCGCCCGCGCCGATGACAAGCCCGCCAAGGCCGGCGACGACCCCAAGGCGGCCGCCGTGGCCCCGCTGCTCGACGAGAACGGCAACCCGTTCCCCCCCGCTCGCCCGAAGCCCGCCGACTTCAACGCGGAGATCGCAGCGACGCGCTTCGCCGAACTGGCCATGGCGGACGCCCTGATGGAGATCGCGCTCGGCGAACTCGTGCAGCGCCAGGGGCAGGCCCCCGCCGTGAAGGACCTCGGGCACCGGCTGGTCGCCGATCACGCCGCGATCAAGCTGATCCTGACGAAGAGCACGACGGGCAATGCCGATGCCCTGCCCACGCAGCTCAATGCCGACCAGCAGCAGGTGCTCGCGCGCCTGGCGGCCCTGAACGGCGCCGATCTCGACCGCGAGTTCCTGTGGGAGGAGACGCTTCGCCAGCCCCGGCAGGCGGCCATGTATCGATGGCAGTACGAGAACTGCGACGACAAGCGCCTGAAGCAGTTCGCGGTAGGCACGCTTCCGATCATCGTGGTGCACGCCCGCGTGTGCGACGAGGTGCACAAGAAGGTGAACGCCGACGAGATCGCGGTGCAGGAGAAGCGCGCGGCCGCCGAACGCAAGGCCGAGCAGGAACGCAAGCAGGCCGAGGCTCAGGCCGCGGCGGACGCCGCAGCCAAGAAGGGCGCGCGCAAGTTCAAGAAGTGAGGTTCGTGGCCGCGTTCAGAGACACGGCCCCTCGAACAGCAGCACGAGCGAAATGTCGCCGCCGGTGACGAACCCGTCGCCGTCGATGTCGGCGCTGCAGCCGCTGCACGCGCCGAAGTCGAGCAGCAGCAGCGAGACGTCCGCCGCGGTCACCTCGCCCGAGCCATCGAGATCGCACGACTTGTAGGGCGTGTACTCGAAGCTCATCGGGTCGCTCGCGATGCCGTTGGCGGTCACGACCAGGTCGTAGGTGCCCGCCGGCACGCTCGCCGGCAGCCTGAACTTGGTCGTGGTCACGAGGCTGCCGGTCATCACGCCCGTCGAGTTCCAGTTGAAGGTGCGCGCGTAGTGAACGTTGCCGGTCGCCGGGTCGGCGAGCCGCACGATCGGGAAGTTCGTGTTCATCTGCCAGTCGTCGCCGTAGCTCGCACCCTCGCTGATGCCGTTGAACTGGGTGCCCGTCAGGCGGAACTGGCCGCAGCCGTCCTGCTCGATGCCGGTGATCGTGGGCTTGCCCGCCGCGAGCGGCGCTCCCGCCGGCGTGTAGATCCAGTACACGCTCGAACCCTGCTGCGAGAAGAGCACCTTGCCGTCGGGCAGGCAGGTCATGTTCAGAACGTAGGTCGAGGTGCTCAGCGTGCTCGCACCACCGGGCGCGGTGACCGAGGTGAAGGTGTTCGTGACGTAGTCGTACTCGTAGAACGAGGTCGGCGACGGAAAGTGGTTCGCCGAGGTCGGCGATGGGCTGACGGCGCAGAGGATCTTGCCGTCGCTCATCATGGCGAGCGGCGCGTCAGGGCCACCGCCGTTGCCAGGGATCACCGGCCCCGTTGCCCAGACACCCGCCTTCGTGGTGCTGTTCGAGGGGGTGTAGATGCCGGTCTTGCCGCCGGTCGAGCCCAAGAAGAAAGCCTTGCCGTTCGGCAGCAGCGCCGCGCCACCGGTCTCGAGGCCGTAGCTGTCGAACAGCGCGACCGGAACGGGACCATCGACCATCCACACGTTGCGCGAGGGGATGTAGCGGTCGCTCGTGAGCGCGCCGCGATCCACGAACAGGATGCTGCTGTCCGCCAGCTTCATCCACACCGACTCGTTGTGGATGCCGTTGCAGGTCGGACCCGTCGAGTAGGTGTTGGTGGTCGGGTTGTAGATCTGCGTGCTCTTCAGCGTGCCCGCCACCAGCGCCTGCAGCACCCGGCCATCGGGCAGCATCTCGCTGTTCGCGTCACTCAGGCGTGCGCTCGGCGCGGGCGTGCGCGTCCAGGTGTTCGCCACCGGGTCATACACCTCGCCCGCGGTGCCGCCCGTGCCGTACTCGCCGCCCGCCACGTACACGCGGCCGTCCATGAGCACCTGCGACGAGAAATAGAGGCGCGTGTCGTACATGGGCGCGATCGTGCTCCACGAGCCACCGATGTAGCTGCCCTGCGCATTGGGCGTGAGCCTGTCCCAGGTGTTGCCGATGCCGTCGGTGCCGCCCGCGTAGGTCTTGCAGAGCACCGTGCCGTCGGAGAGCACGAGCATCACGCCGCCGTTGGTGTGCGGGGCGCTGGCCGTCACGCGCGTCCAGGTGCCCACGGCCGAGGCCGCGGAGACGAGTCCGGCGATCGTGGCGGCGAGCATCGTGGGTCGGACGAAGGGCTGGGGCATCGCGAATCCTGTTCTGCATGAAGTGACAGCGCCCGGGAACGACCCGTTCGCGCTTCCAAGGTAGTCCAAGGGTGCCGCCGGGCAACAGGAATCCCGAACTTCGGCCACACCCGGCGCTCTCGAGGTCCGTGAAATGGGCGCTACAGGATTCGAACCTGTGACCCTCGCCGTGTAAAGGCGACGCTCTCGCCACTGAGCTAAGCGCCCGAGAGACCGATGCACCCCCGAAACGGCAAGGCCGTCGCAAGCGCGCGACGGCCTCGTCCTTTCGGGATCGCCGCAGCTCGCGCTGCGGCCTGAAACAAGCGAGGCGGACGGGAATCGAACCCGCAACCACCGGCGTGACAAGCCGGTACTCTAACCAATTGAGCTACCGCCCCAACACCAGACCGAGGCCTGGAGGGGCAAGTTTAGCGAAGCCTGTCAGGGGGTCAATGGGGTGCCTCGGCGCACCGCAGGTGCCGCGTTTTGCGCGACTTCCGTGCCGACGGCTCAGGCCTCGAACCAGTCATGCCCCAGCCCGCCGTCTGCCTTCAGCGGCACATCGAGCGCCATCGCCCCTTCCATCACCCGCTGCATCAGGGCGAGCACCTCGTCGGCCTCGGCCGTGGGCGCTTCCACCAGCAGCTCGTCGTGCACCTGCAGCAGCAGGCGCGCGTTCGGATGGCGCTTCGGCAGTTCGTCGGCCAACCGCACCATGGCCACCTTGATCAGGTCGGCAGCGCTGCCCTGCACCACCGTGTTGATGGCCATGCGTTCGCCCAGCGCTCGCTCGGACGGGTTGCGCGAGTGCACCTGCGGAATCGGGCGCCTCCTGCCCAGGATGGTGCTCACGAAGCCATCGGCCTTGGCCTTCGCGACGCACGACTCGAGGAACGCCTGGATGCGATGGAACCGCGCCTTGTAGTCGCTGATGATGCGCGTGGCGTGCTCGACGCTCGCGCCCGGGCCGAGCCGCCGCGCCAGCCCCCACGGCGTGATGCCGTAGACGATGCCGAAGTTCACCATCTTCGCGGCGCTGCGCTGCTCGTCGGTCACCTCGGCGATCGGCACGCCGAAGGTCTGCGCGGCAACGGCTCGATGGATGTCCTCACCACGGCGGAACGCCTCGCTGAGCCCGGGGTCACCGGACAGGTGCGCAAGCAGCCGCAGCTCGATCTGCGAGTAGTCGACGCTCGCGAACACGAAGCCCTCGGCCGGCTTGAACGCCTTGCGGATCTCGCGCCCCTCGCCCGTGCGGATCGGGATGTTCTGCAGGTTCGGATCGCTGCTCGACAGTCGGCCCGTCGCCGCGCCAAGCTGATGGAAACTCGCGTGCACGCGCCCGTCGGCGGGATCGATCGCCTCCTTCAGGCCGACGAGGTAGGTGCCGACGAGCTTCGAGAGTTGCCGGTGCTGCAGCACGAGCGCCGGCACGGGCGTGTGCACGACCGGGTCGGCGGCAAGCTTCTCGAGCACCTCGACGTCGGTGCTCGCACCGGTCTTCGTGCGCTTCACCACCTTCAGGCCGAGGCCCGGCGTCGCGTCACCGGGGGCGCTGAACAGGATCTCGGCGAGCTGCTTCGGCGAGTCCAGGTTGAACTCCCGAGGACTCGCCGACATGACCTGCGCCCGAATGTCGGCCAGGCGGCGCTCGAGCCCCTCGCGCTGGCGGTCGAGCTCGGCCGCATCCACGCGGATGCCCCACTGTTCCATGCGCGCGATCACGCCGACGAGCGGCAGCTCCACCTCGTCGAGCAGCTTGCGAAGCCCCTGCCGCTCGATCTGCGGCGCGAAGTGCGCATGCAGCCGAAGCGCGATGTCGGCGTCCTCGGCGGCGTACTCCGTGGCGAGATCGAGATCGGCCTGGTCGAACCGCCGCTGCGTGCGGCCGCTGCCGATCAGGCTCTCGATGGGAATGTTGCGATGGCCGAGCAGCGCCTCGGCGAGCGCGTCGAGGCCATGCCCCACGCGCGCGGCGTCGACGAGGTGGCTCGACAGCAGCGTGTCGTCCACGATGCCCCGCACCCGCACGCCATGACGCTCGAGCACGATCAGGTCGAACTTCGCGTTGTGCGCGGTCTTCGCGATCTTGGGGTCCTCGAGCAGCGGCTGCACGAGGGGGCGCAATGCGTTCCAGTCGAGATGCCGCTCGGGCTGCGGGCTGCGCACGGGCAGGTAGACGCCGCGATGCGTCTCGAACGCGAGCGACAAACCGACCAACCCGCAGCGCGTCGGCTCGATGGCGTCCGTCTCGGTGTCGAAGGCGAGCACCGCGCCCTTCGCGCACGCCTCGCGGGCCGCGCGCGCGAAGGCCTCGATCGCCTTCACGCTGCCCAGCATCTCGTAGGTGCCGTCACGCGTCACGCCTTCGAGCGCGGGTGCCTGCGGCTCGTCGACGGGCGCGTCGAAGAGCGAGGGCCCCTCGTCGGCCCTGCGAGCGCGGCCTGCCGCGGCTTTCGCTGGCTCGGCCGCCTTCGCGACCGGCACCGGCGCGCTCGCTGCCGACGATGCCGCCGCCGTCACGCCCAGCACCTGCGCCATCTCGGTGCGCAGCCGGTGGAAGCCGAGCACATGCATCAGATCCATCAACGCGGGCGCGTCAGCCTTGCCCGCCTCGAACGCGCGATCCTCGACCCCCGCCTCGACTTCGCAGTCATGCTTCAGCGCGACGAGCCGCCGGGTCATCGGAAAATCCGCCTTCACCGCCTCGATCGCCTGGCGCTTTGCCGGCGTGAGCTTCTCCAGGTTCGCCAGCAGCGCGTCGAGCGAGCCGTACTGCGTGATGAGCGACGCGGCGGTCTTCGGCCCGATGCCCTTCGCACCCGGCACGTTGTCCACCGGGTCCCCCATGAGCGTGAGCATGTCGACCACCTGCGAGGGCTTCACGCCCTTGCTCTCGAAGAGCGTCTCGGCATCGATCATCTGGCCGGTCTGGCCGTCCACCAGCACCGTGCGGTCATCCAGCAGCTGGCCAAGATCCTTGTCGCGGCTCAGGATGCGGATCGGCTGCTGCGGATGCGCGTCGCGCGTGCGCCGCACGATGGTGGCGATGGCGTCATCCGCCTCCACCTCGGGCACCGCCACGACCGGAATGCCGAGCAGGCGGCACAGCTCCACGCATCGCTGCACCTGCGGTCGGAAATCCTCGGGCGGCGGCTCGCGGTTCGCCTTGTACTCGGGATAGATCGCCGATCGGAACGTGCCACGATCGCCCGCAGCGTCGATCACCAGGACCAGGTGCCTGGGCTTTCGCTCGCGCAGCAGCTTCAGCAGCGTGGCCGTGAAGCCGAACACCATGTGCGTGGGCTCGTTCGTGATGGGGCTCGTCATGCCCCCGCGGATCGCGTGGTACGCGCGGAAGAACTGCGCGTGGCCATCGATGATCCAGAGTTCGTCGCCGACCCTGTCGCTCACGCCGCGCCGCCGGCCGCCTTCGCGTGCAGCGCCTCGATCTCGGCACGCTCGGCCGGGTGCAGCGTCTCGTTGCGACGCTTCATCACCACCTCGGCGGTGGCCAGGAAACGGTCCAGCCGGTGCACCTTGGCGCCGTCGTCGGTGATCCAGCTGAACCGCGGCGTGCTGGTGGGCGGCGGCACGCTCGACGCGATCATGCTGCCGGCGCCGAGCGTGGTGCCCGTCATGATGCGCGTGCCGATCGCGGTCTTCACATGGTCGCCGATGAGGCAGCCCATGAACTGGCGGCCGGTGCGCTCGAGCGGCGCATCCGGCTCCACCCGCATGCTCACCTCGCCATAGGTGTTCAGCAGGTTGCTGTTCACCGTGCCCGCGCCCAGGTTCACCCAGCGCCCCACGATGGCGTCGCCCAGATGGCCGTCATGGGCCTTGTTCGACTCGCCGTGGAAGATGCTCGCGCCGATCTCGCCTGCCGCCCGGCAGCGTGGGCCAAGCACGGTGCGCGCCTTGAGCAGCGCGCCCGGCGCCACGATGGTGCCCGGCCCGACGTACAACGGCCCCTGCAGCACGGCGTGCGCACCGATGTGCGCATCACGGTCGATCACGACCGGCCCATGGCTCGAGTCAAGCACCGCGAACGCGTCGACCCGCGCCGAGGCGTGCACGATCACCGCGTCGCCTTCGAAGGCGATGGGCCTCGTGCGCTTGCCGGTCCAGCGCATCGCCCAACTCCTGCCCTTGTCGTTGCGCCACGCGGCCACCTGCGAGGGCTTGGCGAGCTCGCCCGACTTCTTCCAGCGGCGCGCGAGCTCGTCGGCGTCGGCGGCCAGACGCCGCTCGAAGGCCTCGTTCGCGAGCAGATCCCACGGGCGGCGCATGATCGATGCGGCGTCGAGGCTCGCACGGCGCATCGCATCGGGCCAGCGACCCTCGATCGCGCCCGCGGCACCGGTCTCGTCCAGGCACGCCGCGAGCACCGAGCCGTCCGCCGCGTCACAGAGGGCCTCGCCCATCGCAAGCCGGCGCGCGTCGCGCGGCTCCTCGAGCAGGCGGCCATTCAGCAGCAGGAAGCGCGAACCCTTCGGCAGCGCGTTCACCTTCAGGCCCGTGCGCAGGCGCACCATGGGTTCGCGCTCGGCAGCCACGAAGATCGCGTCGGCCGCCAGACGCTGCCACCCCACGAACGCGCCGCTGCGCACCTCGCACGCCGCGCGAAGGTCCGTGAGCGGGCCGAGCCGCCCGCCGCCATCCTCGAAGACGATCCGTGCACCGGCCATGTGCCGAGGGTACCTCGCCGCGCGGCGACGGTTCACCGACGGCGACGCGACGCGGGGAAGCCCCAATGATCGAAGGTGCGCCCCAGCAGCCACGACACGGGCAGCGCCGCCACCGCCGAGGCACCGCTCCACAGCACGCGACGCCACAGTTCGGCCGCGGCCGAACCCGCCCACGGCCACTCACCGTCCGGCCACCAGCCGCGCACCGCCCAGATGGTGGTCCACGCCAGGCTCGCCATCGCCAGCAACGCGAACGTGGCCACGGCCGCCGCCACCATGCTGCGTCGCATCACCTCCGCCCGCAGCGAGAGGATGAGCGCCGCGCCGAGCGCGAAGCCGAGGGCGAACGGCCCCGGCACGAAGGTCACCGAACCGCCGATCGCCATCGGGCTCGATAGGTCGAGCAGCAGTCCGAGCAGCCAGCACCCCCACCATGCACGCCGTCGCTCGGCGTGCAGCGCCACGAACGCCGCCACGCAGCCAACCAGGCTCGGCGTGGCGCCACCGAAGGCGAACACCGGCATGAACGAGGCGTCCAGCGTGAGCGCCGCGACCGCCGCCAGGATGAAGGCGGGCCAGCTCACCGCGCCACCTCGACCTTCAGGGTCATCTGTCGCATGCGCGCCGGGTCGGCGCCGCATTCCACCTCGATCACCGAGCGCAGCGGATTGCGATCACCCTTTCGCACCAGCCGCACGGTTCCCACGCGCATGCCCTGCGCCGCGGGCTTCCAGGTCGGGTCGCTCAGGCGCACCACGTCGCCCTCGTTCACCTTTCCGCTCGAATCGATCTCCCCCTCGAGCATGCCGCGGTCGTTGGGGCGCAGCTGCGCCACCACGCCCTCGCTCGGCGGCGCCTCGGGCCGGTCGGCCGGCGCGACGTACACGTCGAGCCTGCCGGTGCTGCGATCGATCAGCGGCGCGAGCCAGCAGTTCGCCTCGCTCGGATCACCCACCACACGCCCCACGAGCAGGTCCCCGCCGATCACGGCCGGGTCACCCTGCCGCACGCCGTCGCGCGCTCCGGCGCTCAGCGACAGGAATCGCTCGCTCGCGCCCGCACCGCGCCCGACCACCGAGACCATGATGGGCTCGACCGGCACGCCGCCACGGTCCATGCGGCTCGCGCGCTCGAGCTGGCCCAGCCGCTGCTCGAGCGACTCCGCGCGCAGCCGCTCGGCGTGCCAGAGTGCCCGGAAGCGGTCGCGCTCGTCGAGCAGCAGTTGTGCGTCGCGCGCGCCGCCTTCCTCTCGCTCCGGGCGCAGCCAGTGCCGCAGCGAGGTGAGCAGGTGCGCGGGCGGCCGCATCGGAAGCCACAGCAACGCCGACAGGTCGCCGGTCCACGGGCGCAGCATCGACGTGGGCGCGAGGCTCAACGCGGCCGTGGCGATGACCACCACCGGGAACCATCGTCCTGGACCCTGCGTGCCGCGCATCACGGCATCGGCCCCAGACTCAGATCTCGTCGCTGTCGCTCTCGAGCGTGGACTTCCACTGCTCGAGGCTCTCGAGGTAGGTCGACGTGCCGCGCGCCACGCAGGTGAGCGGGTCATCGGCGATCTTCACGTCGAGGCCGGTCTTGGTCTGCAGCACGATGTCGAGGCCGCGCAGCAGCGCGCCACCGCCCGCAAGCGTGATGCCGTTCTCGACCAGATCGGCCGCAAGTTCGGGCTCGGCCTGCTCCAGCGTGCGTCGCACGGCCTCGGCGATCGAGTCGACCGGCTCGGCGAGCGCGTCGCGGATCTCGTCGCTCGTCACGTTGACCTTCTTGGGAAGGCCATCGACCACGCCGCGCCCGCGCACCTCCATGGTGGTCGGCGGGCCGACCGGCGCGGCGCTGCCGATCTCGATCTTCACGCGCTCGGCGGTCTGCTCGCCGATCGCCATGCCGTGGCGGCGCTTCATGTAGTTGATGATCGCCTCGTCGAGGTCGTCACCCGCCACGCGCACGCTCTCGCAGCTGGCGATGTCGCCGAGGCTCATGATGGCGACCTCGGTGGTGCCGCCGCCGATGTCCACGATCATGCTCGCCGTCGGCTCGATGATGGGAAGGCCCGCGCCGATGCCGGCCGCCATGGGCTCCTCCACCAGGAAGACGCGTCGCGCGCCGGCCTGCTCGGCGCTGTCGAGCACCGCGCGCTTCTCGACGGCGGTGATGCCGCTCGGCACCGCGATCACGACGCGCGGGCCGAAGAGGCGGCCGCGCCCGTTCACCTTGCGGATGAAGTAGCTCAGCATCGCCCCGGTCATCTCGAAATCGCTGATCACGCCGTCCTTCAGCGGGCGGATGGCGCTGATCGACCCCGGCGTCTTGCCGAGCATCTCCTTCGCGCGCCAGCCCACAGCCTCGCCGTTGTCGAGCACCTTGTTGGTGCCCTTGCGCACAGCGACCACGCTGGGCTCGTTGAGCACGATGCCCTCGCCCCGCACGCAGACGAGCGTGTTGCAGGTGCCCAGGTCGATGCCCATGTCGACGCTGAACCAGCTCAGGAGCGAATCCAACATGCGGTGCCCTTTTCCAGTCCAGTCGCCGGTTCCGCCGGGTCGGTTCCGTCCGGTGCGGGACGGGTCGCGTGGGTCACTTCGACAGGTACTCGAACGGCCCGCCCTGGCTCGAGCCGCCCAGCGAGGTCATCTCCTGGTTCTTCAGCGCGATCCAGAGCGCCCCGGCGAGCAGCAGCAGCGCGCTCGCCACGAGCAGCGAGGTGTACACGTTCGGCTGCGGGCGACGGGTCGGAACGAGGGGAAGGTCAGCCATGTGCGCTCACTCGCCCTTGCGGCTCATCACGCGGAGGCCGGCCTTCACTTCGCCGCGGTTCGCGGCGTCCTCGAGCTCGACGACGCCCACCGACCGGTTCACGTCGACCGTGGTGATGCGCAGGTTGCCCACGAACTTGCCGCCGTCGGCGATGGTCATCGTCCAGCCAGGCTGCACGCCATCGCGGCTGCCCGCGTTGATCTCGGCGAGCGTGCCGGCGTTGCCGCGGCGAACGCCAAGAATGGTCGCGCTGAGCGAACGGTCCGCGGGAACCTTCGCCGAAACGTCGCGCACGGCGCCGGCCTTCGCGCTGGGCAGGTCACCCACCACGGCCACGAACTGGCTCACCTTGCTCTGCGCGTCCGCCTTCTCCTTCGAGGCCTTGTCCAGGTCCTCCTTCAGGCGGCGATTGCTCGCGGTGAGCACCTCGTTGGCGTTCTGCAGCACGGCCTTCTCGCGATCGAGGTTGTTGTTCTCCTCGAGCGCCTGGGTGAGCTGGGTGCGCAGGCTGCTGAGCTCGTTCGTCACGGCCGCGGCGAGGTCGCCACTCACCTTGTTGCTCTCGGTCAGCACCTGCAGGTTCGAGGTGAGACGGTTCAGCTGCTCCTGCGTGCCCGCGAGCTGCGCGGACGCCTTCACAGCCTCGGCGAGCGCGGCGTCGCGCTCGAGGCTGATGCGCTCGAGACGGCTGCGAAGGTCGCCGGCGGCGTCCATCGCGGCACGCACTTCGGTCTCCTGCAGGCGCTGGGCGGCGTCCTTGGCGAACACCGCCTCCTTGGAACGAGCCTGCTCGTCCATCCAGCGCTTCTTGAAGGTCTCGTCGTTGGCGGTGTTCAGCATCACCAGCGGCACCAGGGCCACCGAGAGCAGCGACGTGAGCACGATGAAGATCTTGGTGAGGATGTGCAAGGAAGCAACTCCGTCAAAGGGTCACGCGCTTGGGGTTCGGCACGAGGGCCGCGTGGGGCGCGGTTCCCCCGGATCGGCGGCGCACCGCCGGACTGGGGGAATCGCCAATTGATACCCGTTCGCGGGCTGAAATGTCAACGCTGGACGGTTTCCGGGGCTTCCGCAGCCGCCAGGCGAAGCAGGCTGGAGGCCGCCGAGACCTGCACGGCCGGGTCGCGATCGCGCAGCAGCTGGGAAAGCGCCGCGGCGGCCTGCGGCGTCTCGAAGTAGCCGAGCAGTCGCGCCGACAGCGACCGCACCGGGGCGCGCTGGTCCCGGGAGGAATCGAGGGCCAGCTGGGCCAGCGCCTCGGGGCCCGGGTTCATGATTTCCATGCAGGCGATTCCGGCAAGCAGCCGGATCTCGGTCGGCCGGGTGTCCTCCCCGCCGGCATCGATCAGGCGCTGGAGCATGGGAAGCGCGCTCTTGTCCTTCAGGCTCGTCACGATCTGGCAGCCGAGCGCGATGCACTCGCCCTGATCGCTTCGCGAGAACAGCGCGGCATGGATCGGCTCGAGCTGCGACATGTCGCCCAGCTTCACCATCGCCTCGGCGATCTGCAGATCGACCACGCGCACCGCGGCAGGCACGGCGCGGTTCATGGGGCGCTCGTAGCCCTGCTGCAGCAGCGGAATCGCCGTGCGGTTGCCGAGGTCGCCGAGCACCATCGCCGCGTTGCCACGCACCTCCGGGCTCTCGCTCACGATCATCGCGGCCAGCGGCGTGGGGTCGACCTTGCGGCCGCAACGCTGCAGCGCCAGGATCGCCGCCGCCTTCACGCTCTCGTTGGGATCCAGCAGCAGTGGCTCGACGAGCGGCGCCAGGCCCTGCAGCCCCGCCCTGCTTCCGACGACCGCCGCCGCGAAGCGCACGCCCGGATTCGGGTCGCCGAGACCGCGGCGCACCGCAGGCTCGAGCACGCTCGCGTCCCGCTGCATCGCCTCGAGCGCGATGGCGCGTATCTGCGGGTCCGTCGCGCGAGAGGCCTCGTCGAGCAGCTGCCTGGCGTTGCGCGCCGGGCTCGACGAGCTGC
>Ga0214917_10006613_pt1 | contig 11974 bp, 9 predicted proteins | sample LL_1208_BB_MetaG_FD_177983 | JGI IMG/M metagenome (GOLD analysis project Ga0214917, IMG submission 177983) | Freshwater microbial communities from Lake Lanier, Atlanta, Georgia, United States - LL_1208_BB | ecosystem: Environmental > Aquatic > Freshwater > Lake | place: USA: Georgia | collected...
CACACGCAATTACCCTCACAGCTGGCGCTTCTGGTGTGACGCTTGTAGGTAGTGCAACAATTGCAGCTGCTAGTTCAGCTTCGTTTGTTGGTGTTTTTACCGCAGCAGACACAGTTAGCATCTACCGCAAGTAGATATAATGTTAGGGTGGGGGATAAAAGCCCCCACCCAACATTTTAGGAGCAGTTATGATGTACGGCAAAAAACCACCTTCAAAAAAGAAGACTCGCGGCCAGAAGGCCGACGCTGCAAGAAAAACAGCTGAAGCAAAGGCTGTTATTAAATTTAACAATACTCTTAGAGGCAAAAAAGCAATTGGGATTTCGCCATCTAACAAAAATATTCCGAAATCAATGTCCAAGGGCAGAACCTATAAGGGCAAGTAATTAATTCGTAATTTGGGGTGTGCCCCCCACCTTCCAGGGCATACCCCAAGTAACGAAAAGGACAAGTAGTGATGAAGAACGCACAATTGTCCGGCGAATATTACGGCGTACCAGTACAAGGTATCCGTCCTTCCGCAGAAGTTCCAGGCTCACGCCAAGCACCACCAAGCGGCCCATATCTTGGTCGCGGTAATTTTTGTGCTGCAAACGATGATACATGTACGGGTCGGAAAGCCAAAGGCACCGATTACTGCATGGGTCACTTACGAAGCAGGGGTGAATCATAATGACAATGAGTCTTGCCGATGTTCGCACTATGGTGCGAAACATCTCCGACCTTGATTCGGTAGATTTGCCAAACAGCATTATTGACAATGCTGTGAAGGAAGCATTTCAGCGCATTATCGCCCTTGAACGCCGATGGCCAAAATACCAAGAAACCTACACATTCAATACGGTTGCAAGTCAGCGCCCATATACAATATCTACAATTGGCGATATTCGAGAAGTTATATCTCTTGTAGACACATCTAGCGCAGGTAGTCGTTTGACAATGATTCCCTACGACAACGCAGAAGACATCTGGTTGGGTAATACTGACGTTCCTTCCCGCCCATATTTTTATGCAATATGGGATGCACAACTGCACCTATATCCAAAGCCTGATGCTGTCTATACGATAACGCTTCGCGCTTATCGTAATCCTGTTTACACTTGGCTAACAAACACATCTGAGGCAATTGACCTTGATGAGTGGTTTCACGTTCTACTTGCGTATTTTGTGTTGGCTCGTGTTTATCAACGCCAAGAAGACCCAGAGCTTTCAGCAATGTATCTCAGGTCGTTTGAGGAAGGCGTAGCCATGGCTCGCCGTGACTTGATGAAGACTCCTAGCGCAAGACCTTTGTTGATGTCGGGTGGTAGGCAGTATCCAACTATGCGTCGTTGGTTGCAGACTCTTGGCGCAACGCTAGGTACATAATGGCTCAGATTCTTCTTGAGCGCTATGACGATTTTACTGGCGGCTTGAATCTTCGAGCCGACCAGTTCTTGCTTGCCAAGAATGAATCGCCAGACATGCTCAATGTTGAGATTGACCCTCGTGGTGGTGTGTTTAGTCGCGGTGCTATGCAGCGCTTGAACACAACAGCTGTGTCGGGAACTTGGGCGCCTGACAAACTTCATGCTTTTTATGGTGCTACGCCAACAATCATGTTGGCGAATAGCACAAAGGTTTATCGTTCTACCGGTGGAAACTTTTCAACTCTTGCTTATTCATCGGGTAATGACATTGCTACAACGAACGCGCATGGCGCGTCGTTTGCCAATTGGGGTTCAACGCTATATATCAGTACAGGGGCAACAGCAACGGCTGGATACAAATGGAACACAACAGACACATACGCAACAGCCCTAACCGCATCTGGTCCTACGTGGCAGGCTTACGTAAGTCCCGTAGGTGGATACATGCCAAAAGCAGAACACAACATTGTGCATGCCAACAAAATGTTCGTAGCCAACACAAGGGAAAATGGCGTAAATTACCCTGACCGAGTGCGTTGGTCGCACGAAGGTTTGCCCGAAGACTGGATGGAAGACGACTACATTGACGTCAAGGGTGGCGGTAGTGGAATAAATGGCTTGGCTGTCGTGCAGGGTCAATTAGTTATTTTCAAAACTAATGCAATCTATTTGTTGGTTGGTACAGAATCAGACAACTTTAATGTTGTTGAATTGACAAACACTCTTGGTTGCTCAAGTCGCAATAGCATAGCAACAGCAGAACAAGGTGTGTTTTTTTACTCAACCCCAGAAGGTTTATTTTATTACAACGGTTCCGTGGTTGAAGATGTTTTTGATGCTCTACGCCCAATTGTGGACAACAAAGAACTTAGTGCATTGAGCACAGAACCCTACAGCGTTTCCTATGTCGGTCGTCGTGTTTGGCTGGCTTTGCCGTACGATGATACATCGTCGGCAACAGCCCCGACTGTTAATTTTGTTTTTGACCCAACATTTGGTCGTAATGGTGCATACATGCAGTTTGCTACAGCAGACAGCAAAGGTGTTATTGGTGGCATTAACTGGACCGATTCAAGCAATGACAATTTGCGATTGATGATTCATCCGACACAACCGTATGTGTTGAAAGTTGATTTGTACGACGAGGAACAAGACAATATCGCAGGAACAGCTGCTGGATTTACTTCCTATTACAGAACCGGCTGGATTGATGGCAGAACCTATGCTCAGAAGAAAATGTTTCGCCGTCCAGATATTGCTTTTAAGCAAGTTGACACACAAAGAATTGTAAACGTGAAAGTGTTTCACGATTACGAAGAATCATCTGGTTCTGAGCGCAAACAATTTGATGCAACCCTTGGTGCGGCGGGTGAAGGAATGATTTGGGGTACCGACCTTTGGGGAACTGGTTTGTGGGGTAAACAATCAGAAGGTGTTCAAATTATTAATGGTTCAAATCTTGGTTTTTGCCGTTCGGTAAGTTTGTTGTTTACTGGACCACTATCGCTTGACTGGGGTTTTGACTCTATTGCAATTAAGTACAACAACCGAAAGATGACAGGATAATGCCACTTACAGTACCTTATTCATTTACCAACGGAACAGTTGCTGAAGCTGGTGAAGTTAATAGTAACTTCACCGCTATCAAAACATTTGTTGATGGTTTGGCAACTGGTGCAAACATTGACAACAATGCACTTGACTCCGACAACTTAACTGCAACTGGCGTAACTGCTGGTTCGTACACAACTGCGGATATCACCGTTGACGCTAAGGGTCGCATCACAGCCGCCTCTAGCGGCACAAGCGGAGTAACTGGCGATAGTGACCAACTTGTGTTGGGTTCGCAGGTATTCGGATAATGAAAACATGGAATACTCCGATTGTCAACGCATTGAAGACGGACGACGCTATTGCGTTGCAACAAATCTTTTCTTCGTTGTCGCAGGAGATTGGTCGGATTAATGAAAAAATTGAACAAATACAAATTGAAATGGCTCAATCAAAACGCAGGGATTATCAAAGGATTAAGTAATGGCATATAATCCAGCCGACTACGAGGCTCGCAGGCGCGGGTATGTGTCGCAATATGGCACAACTGGCGCAATGAATGCTTATGCTAATTTTCTTTCACAACAACGTGGAAATCGAGAACGACAAAATTTAAATGAACAATATGACAAAGCAACGCCGCAACTTGTAAGAAATTTTTCTCGTCGTGGCATGGTTGGGCCAAATGTTCGGTCTGGTTTGTTTGCGCGTGGTTTGCAAGATTTTGCAAAACAACGCGCTCGTACATTTTCAGAGTTTGACCAAGGACAACAGGAACAACAACGAGCCTATGATTTATCCGAAGCAAATAGACTTGAATCTTTTAAGAATCAATTATTGGATATGGAATCAGAAAAGGCTCAAACAATCGCTAATGCAGCACGGGAGCTATACCAAAGAAGAATGGGAGTAGTGTAATGACACATAGACCTGGACATGGTGGAGTGGTTAGACGAAGGGATTTATTTAATTATCAAAACGACCCTGATTACCCAGGCGCACCCGCCATCAAAAGTGCTGGGGCAATAAATGTTAAACCAGTTATAAAAAATATTTATAGTGGTTTAACCAGTCCCGTTCCATCAAAACCAACACCTTATGTAGAGGGAGAAAGCCCTGCTTCAAAAACTGAAGCAAGGTATCAACTTGGTTTGGGTCCAAACAATTTATTAAGCGAATTGTGGTACGGAATTAAACCCGAAAATACACAATATGGTGGGGTAAGTACAAAGAATACCGTTCGTCCGTCACAGACAACAGCAGGTACAACTGGTGGAACCACGGCTGGCGGACTTACTGGAATGACAGCAGAAGAAGCTCTTGCTTTAGCAAAATTTAATTATGAAAAAGAAAAAGATGCAAACAAACTTGCTGGTCTTCAAGCATTGCAAAACAATTTTGGTTCTGGTTTTGACGAACTATTGAACATGATTGCTGAACAAGGCAAAGTTTCGGAAAAACAAACACAAAACGTTTATGACACTGCGGTTAAAAATATTGGACAAGGTTATGATGCTGCTAGAGATTTGGGAGCGTCTGGATATGCCGCATTAAATCAATACCTAAGAGAAAATCCCAATAACCCATATGCGGGAATGGTTGCACAAACCGGAACCCCAGCCGACGCAATGTCAAATTTCCTTCAAGCCTACGGAGTAAGCGATTCACCTGTGCAGGCTCAGGTGCAAGCAGACATTTTGCAATCTGGACAAGGTGCAGCAAACTTTCAAAACCTAATCAACACACTTGGCGCAATTGCCCAACAAAGCGATGTATCGCGTGGTGCTGAATCTCAAATGGCTCAACTTGCATTTGATACTGGTTTGGGACAAGATAGAGCTGGTTATCAAACGCAAGCGGAAAATGCAAAAATGCAAGCACTTGCTGCATTGCAAAAAGCAATGTTTGAATCTCAATTTAGCGTTGCTCAACAACGCAACGCCCAGGCAATGGCATTGGCTCAAACAATTGCTGAACTTGGTGGCACGGCTCCAACCAACAATGGCGGTGGTAATGACGGTGATGGCAAAAATAAAAAAATGCCACCTGCGACTAGTGGCAATAATAATGGTTTTGTATCTACATCTTATGATGTTAACCAACCTGTGCCGTGGAGCGCAAACCCATTAGAAAACATTCAGTTACAAAATCTTGCTACCAGTCAATCAAACGCTGGTCAAACAGTGGACCCATACGAATTACTTCAAGCGCTTAATGCTCGTCGTGGCAGGTAACGAAAGGGCTTATAGACGTGGACCAAGCACAGTTCGACGCTATTACCGCGTTTATACGCGGTTTAAACAGTAGTGGTACTCTTAGCTCCTCTGATTTGAGTGTATTGAACAATGCCATATTGGGAGTTTTTAGCAACACCTACACACCGGCCTATGTCGGCAAAACACCAGAACAATTAATGGCTGATTATGCTCCTAATTTTTTTACAGCAGAACAAACAGGCGACCCAATATTGCAGGGAATAACCGAAGATATTGCCAAAGGTTTTGACCTTTGGACAATTAAACAAAGAGTAAAAGCAATTTTGGAAAATGACCCGAATATTACTGGTGGTTCGGTTGAGACACAAGATTATTTGAATCAAGCAGAAACTTACTATCGTGAGTGGAACGCTTATAACAAAGCCCAACGAGAAGATGCTCAAGCAAAAATTGACAACGACCCATTTAGAAAAAATGGTTTGCCGGGATTTGAAGAAAGATATGACCCCGAACAAGTATTTGCTAGTGAATTTGCCAAAACAGCTGATATTTTTTCCAAACGACGCAAAGAGGCATCAGCAAATCAAACAAAATTGCAACCAACAAACACCTCCGAAGGTGCAGTTAGAATTAATCCAGAAAATCCAAAATATAATCCAATAAATTTAGCCAGCACACCAGTTGTGCAGGGAAATGTCGCAGATGCAATCAGGGGCGATAAACAAAAAATAAGCGATAAAGATTTTTTGAATTTTATTGAAGCAATTGATAAATCAACAAAAATGGTTTTGCAAGACCCTTCTATGGCTGCAGTTTATTATAGGGACCCAAATTTAAATGCAAAAACACTTGCTGCCGATTTAAGAAAAAAGTTAGCATCTGGTTTAACGGCTGGTGCGGACCCACTAAAAGGTGGCACCGGAAAAGAACGAAATCGCCCTTTTACCGAAACGGAAAAAATGGCAATACAACAATACATTGCGCAATTAGAACAAAACACGCCAACACGAACAAAAACAATTGTTTCATCATCTCAAACTCCAGGGGGTTTGAGATTAAACAAAAATCCTATCTCGCCAGAAGAAATGGCAGCAAAAGCACGAGCGGCTTCTGGTTTAACAAAAAATTACGAAGACGCAGTGAGAGCTGAAATGACAAGATTGCTTTCTGCCAAACTTGAAGAAGAAGGCAGAACCCCACTTAAAGATGAATTGACCGCTAGGGGTTTAGTTGCTACCGCCGCCTACAAACCAAAAGCAACCAGCACAAAAGCAAAAAACTACACGGTTAAGGGTTCTCAAATAGTTAAATTGGGTCAATAATGGCAACGGCAAACGACAACAGTAGTTTGTATAAAAGATTGGTTGAACTCCAAGCCAATCGTCCGCAAAACGCAGTTATTCCATCGCAAAAAGCAACGCTTAATTTTCGCGATGCAAAAATCAAAGCGTTGCAAGCAGCTCCTGGATTATCGGAAAGATTACAAGCAATATCCCAAGGCGCACCACCAGAACCAAGTGGCGCCTTAGGGACTCTTGGAAAACTACTTGTTAACAATCCAGTATCCAAAACTGTTCTTGGTGGTTTGTCAGCAATTGACGTACCACGTCGTTTGGTTATTTCTGGCATTAAAGAATTTAAAGATGCTGTAGATAGCAACCCAAACACACGTGCTTCTTTTAAGGACTATAGGGACCAAGTAGCTGACCCTACTTTTGGTTTCGGCAGAGTTGTGCCGATGAGTGGTTGGTCTGGAAGAATAATTGGATTAATTGGCGATATTGCTCTCGACCCATTAACTTATGCAACTCTTGGTGGAACGGTTTCTAAAAAAGCAGTAACCCAAGTCAACAAAGGAGTAGTTGACAAATTTGCTACCGAAGTCGCAAAACGTTCCGATGAACTAGCCAATTTGGGTTTAAGTGGTGTTTCCGACACAGTCGTAAACACCCTTCGCAGTACATCAGAATATGGCAAAAAAGTATCCACAAGAGAGTTTTTGGGAACAAAACATATTCAAGGCAGGCGTGGCTCTGAAGCATTGGCTTCTGGCGCAAGAAAACTTGGTGCAACAGATAGTGAAATAGCAGAAATTTTAAAACGAGGTCGTAATGGATTAACCCCACAAATGGCCGAATTGATGGGGTTGGGCAATTATGGAATTTATTACCTTGGTTCAAGAGTGCGTGTTCCCTTTAGTGGATTCATTGGCAGAAACCTTGCATCCGGAATAACAAATGCCCGCTTAGGTATTTTGAACACAAGAGCAGGTGAATATCTTGGCAAATTAATAACCCCATCTGGAACGGCAGCAAACTTGGATTTGCGCGAGATTAGATTTGCTGGTAGAGCCGGCAAACCAATGCCTGCTGGTTTGACTCCCAAAATGGGTTTGGCCATTATAGATGCAGACAATGCGGCTAGGGCCGCAAGAGGAATTGCCGCAAGGGATGGTGCTGGAATTGTTGCCCAAGCATTAAATGACCCAGACGTTATTGCTGAATCTAATGTTATTTATAAATATTTAGACACCGATGTAATGCCAACAAACATTAGCGATAGACAACGTCGCGCAATGGCGGTTATTAAAAATGCCACAGACAAACTATACGAAAATATTGATTCGTATGGCAGATTTGTTGCCGGTAATGAGCCAAACGGTTTTGTGATTGCGGGTCGTCGCAAAAACTTCTTCCCACACAAAATGACTCAAGACGCTCAAGATTTTGTTCAAAATAGTTCTTCTCAAAGAGCAATTGATGTTCGTCAATACATGAAAATTGACCACACAAATATTGGTGGCTCATTTGAGTCACGCAATATTGAAGCCCTTGTTAACTCTGGTGAAAAAGTTGATTGGTTTGGAACAATACTTACGCCAGAAGATGTTGCGCAAGGTGTAGACAGAATGAATGAACTTGCGCGCAAGGGTGGATTTAAAGGTGATTTTTTTGAAACAGATATCAGAAAAGCGCTTACTTCTTATTTGTCAAATTACGCAGAAGGCATTGGCACTATTGCTTTTTACCAAAACTTAAAAGAAAGTGGCAGCGATATTGCTGGCATGGCCGTAAAACGCGGCATGATTACAAAAGAAGCTCTTGAGTCAATTTTAACACAACCAGAACGAACAGCAAATGCTGTCAAGGCTGCTTACAATGTCGCTCGTAAAGAAATGTCAGATTTTGTTACTTTGGTTTCAAAAGAAGCTCAAAGTCAATTAAGCCAACAAACAAAATTAGCAGGAGCAAACCAAGAAGAAGTTGCCAAACTTCTTCTTGGTGGTTTAGACGCAGAACAACTTATTGCACAAAAAACATTATCGGCAGCAGAAGCAGATGCCGCCAGAAGGGTTCAGGCAGCAGAAAATGTTAAAAAGGCTTTAGAGACCCTAGACAATGCACGTGTTTCAATAGTTGAAAAACACGCAAAACATTTGGCTATGTTTCAAGAACAATCTGTTCTTTTGGCCGAACAAGAAGCACATCATCAAATTATTTTAGAATCTCTTGATTTGAGACAAACAGCTTTAAATCAATACTTGGACGTATTAACACAGGCATCAGAAGCACCGCCAACAGAATATGTAAACAATTTAATAAAAAATTTGCAAACAATGCAAGATGTTGTTGCGCAAAGCGCAGCTGAAATAGAACATAAATTTAATATTTTCACTAGAGATTCTCTTGAATTCCTAAACGATGCTTTGTCGGACTTGTCAAATTACACAACGGTCGGCAATAAGAATGCCTCTCAGATAATTACCGATTTAAAAAATCTTGCAAAATTTGGTCAAGTTGAAATTGGCAGAAATGTTAAATCTCGTGGTGGGGATAGGGGTTTGAATTTTGATACGGTTATTACTCCGTATTTGAATGCAACAGAAAAAGCAGTTCCAATTGGCGATGCGTCTCAATGGAGTGCTTGGGTTAAATTAAAAGACCAACTCGAATTAGGGACCATCACAAAAAGCAATCTTGAGAAAAAAACAATTGCTGATGTGCGGGAGACTTTGGCTAGAGCGGCTACTTCCACCGACCCGTCAGATTTGGGCGATGTTCGAGCTGCTATTAGTTGGTTGTTTGTGCGGGCACAAGCAGATGATGCAAATTTTGCTAAAAATTTGCTAGAGAATCCAACTGAAGAATATAAAGCAATTTTGAGAATTACAAAAAATGATGCTATTAGGAAAAAATATGGAATCATAAAAGTTATTGAAGACAAACTTGATGGGTATGTTTTTACAAACATAAAAGAATTGCCGTCCGATTTGAAACTTCCTGCTCAATGGTTGGTCATGCACAAGCAAATCCAGCAATTGGAAAAAAATCTATTGGCAGTTCCCGAACATTTGGCAAAAGTTCCAGACACGGGTCTTGGTATAACAAATAGGGTTTACAGTTCTTTTGTTGACGTATTTGGCGATTACAACCAATCGCAAATATTAAAACCCGAAGGTTATGACGCTGTCATCAATCACCTAAAACAGTTGGATGCTGATAGTGGAGTTATCGGTTTGGATGATTATATAAAACAGTTAGAAACAACAAAAAACAATCCTGGTTCTCAAATTTCTTTAGGTGAATTAGGTCAAGATATTCAAGAACGTTTTGCTGCTGCTGAAAGTCGTTTTACGGTAACTGATAACCGTTTGAGCAACAATGAATTAACTTTTTATGAATCAAAAACTCAACCAGACCTTCCGCTTAGAAACAGAATTATTCTAAAACAAAAAGCAATGGTTAAAGAACGTGACGAATTAATTTTAAAACAAAATAGATTAACCAGCAGACTGCCTAAAGAAACTTTAGATGAAATTAATTTTTTAACAAATTCTGGTGGGCAAAATCCTGCATTTGGTTATCAAAACCCAATTGATATATCTCAAGGTTCAATGGAGCTTGCAAAAGCAGCCATGAATTTTTACATGAAAGAAGAATCCAAATATGTTCTTAGGGCAGCAAACGAACTATTGGGTGCAAGTGGCAGAACTTTAACTCCTCAGGGTCATGCAAGAATGACTCATGAAATTTACGAAACCTTTGCAAGAACTACTACGGAACACGTAGAGTCTTTAGAAAAAGCAAAAAATTTGCTTCAGCCAATTGCTGAAGAAGTTGTTGCCTCTGGAAGAAACGCAGAACAAATGCAACTTTTGCTTATAGATAGACTTCGAAAAATAATGAACAATCCTGAAGAACGTGAAATTCTTCAAGATGTATTTCCAAATTTAGTTTTAAATTTGGAACTAAAAAAATTGTCTGATATTAAAATATATCTTGCTTCCGATTTGCAGTATCAAAACATCATTAACAGCATAGCCGACATTGAGGTTAGGGCTTTTCCAGTATCCCAAATGAGCAATCTTGGCGGCGCTGGAGTTATTGACTTTAGACAAATTGCGGACCCTGTGATGGCTGCCAAAATGGAAACAAGTCGCCGTGCACAGGAAGCCGTACTCGGTTCGGAGGGTTTGCAAAAATCTAAAATTTTGCAAACCTTAGCCAACAAGAATCATGATGGATATAAAACTTATTTAAACAATTTGAAAAAAAGAATTTTGGATACAAAAACATTTAGTGATGAACTAAAAAAACAACTTTCTTTTGATATAGATACTCAAATGAATCTTCTTGACGAACAATATTTGAAAGTCTCTAAAGAATTGGCGGATGCTCAGCAATTAGCAAAAGAAACAGCAGCAACGCAAAAAAAACAAATTAAAAAATTGTCAGCTCGAATGTCTGGACCGCAAAGAATTAAAGAACTTCAAAGACAAACACGTGCTTATGGTAAACGTCGTGACGATGCTGGTTATTTTGCTTATCAAGCAGACAGCATAGACCGTTATATTAACGATGCGTTAAATAGCAACATAAACTCCACTCGAGCAATTAAAGAGTTGTTTGGTGCTTTGTTTGGTGGAGACAAATACGCAACGCCAACATTGCGTGGTTCGGAAGCTGGTCGTTTGTCTAGTTCCGGCACATTGAGTCTTCGCGTAATGAAAGAAGAAGATTCATTTTTTTACAGAAATCTCAATAACGCAAAAAGTATGCGTGATGAATTAAGAATACGAACATATTCTTCTAATCCCGAAGAAGCACAGGTCTTAAGACAAAGAAAAGAATACGTAGATTACCTACAACAAACATTGAACGATTTAGAAGAAATGATGAAGGCAAGGCCTGAAGCTGCCAAATTGTTAAAACAGGCAACCAAGGAATTAGATGCCGCAGAAAAACAAATTGCACAAGTAAACGGTGCTCCACTTTCTTACGAAGAACGAATGGCCTATATTGACCATGTTCGAGCAGCATTTGGTGAAATTAAACCGCGCGAGCGCGTGTTTAATTTGGATACACGTCAATGGGAATTTAAAAGAATAAGAAATGCTGACAGGCCAGAATTAAAACCAATTCCAGAAGGTGCTTTTACGCCAGACGAAACAGAGTTGGTTAAAAAATATATTGATGCAAAAACAAAGCATCAACAATTTATTGAAACAGAAGAATATGGAATGGCTGCTCGTGAAGAAAGTTTGATGAAGTTTAAAAGAGAATTGGCTAACGCTGATTTGTCTAAAATTTCATGGACGGTAACAGGAGACACGTCTAATGCTGAGTCATGGACGCCGCAACTAAATAAAATTATCTCCAACAGTATTGCTAGCGACCCAGCAAATCTTCCATTTGACGCCGAACAGGTAATTTTGCAAGCTCCCCAAAAGAGTAGTGTTGCAAAATTGGTGGACCCATTTAATAAAGATTTACCAAAACTCATTAACCGAATGTCTGA
>Ga0214917_10006616_pt1 | contig 11972 bp, 9 predicted proteins | sample LL_1208_BB_MetaG_FD_177983 | JGI IMG/M metagenome (GOLD analysis project Ga0214917, IMG submission 177983) | Freshwater microbial communities from Lake Lanier, Atlanta, Georgia, United States - LL_1208_BB | ecosystem: Environmental > Aquatic > Freshwater > Lake | place: USA: Georgia | collected...
CTACTGCCCCTCGATCGAAGACAAGATCGTGCGCTTTCAAGACAAGGACAGCCACCAGATCTTTCTGGAGCCCGAAGGGCGCGACACGCCCGAGCTGTACGTGCAGGGCTTTTCGACCGGGCTGCCCGAGCACCTGCAGCTGGCGCTGCTGCGCACCCTGCCGGGCCTGGAGCAGTGCGTGATGCTCAGGCCCGCCTATGCGGTCGACTACGACTACCTGCCTGCCACCCAGCTCAAGGCCTCGCTCGAAACCAAGCGGGTGGCCGGGCTGTTTGCCGCCGGCCAGCTCAACGGCACCACCGGCTACGAGGAAGCCGCGGCCCAGGGCCTGGTGGCCGGCCTCAACGCGGCGCGCCAGGTGCAGGGCCAGGAGCCCGTGCACTTTGAACGGGCCGGCAGCTACATCGGCACCATGGTCGACGACCTGATCAGCAAGGACCTGCGCGAGCCCTACCGGGTGCTCACCAGCCGCAGCGAATACCGCCTGGTGCTGCGCGGCGACAACGCCGACCGGCGGCTCACCCCCCTGGGCCGTGAGCTGGGGCTGATCGACGATCGCCGCTGGCAGATCTACCAGCAGAAGCAGGCGGCGATCGCCGCCGAACAGCGCCGCCTCGAGACCGTGCGGCTCAAGGTCAGCGACCCCGCCGCACCCGCCGTGGAGGCCGAAACCGGCGCGCCGATCAAGGGCTCGATCCTGCTGGCCGACCTGCTGCGCCGGCCCGGATTCCACAGCGCCGATCTGGTGCGCCATGGTCTGGCGGCGGCCGACCTGCCCCGTGATGTGCGCGAAGGGGCCGAGATCGACATCAAGTACAGCGGCTACCTGGAGCGTCAGCAGCAGCAGATCAACCAACTGCAGCGCCAGGAGCAGCGCCCCCTGCCGGCCGGCATCGACTACGGCTGCATCGGCACCCTGTCGCGCGAAGCGCGCGAGAAGCTGAACGCCGTGCAGCCCGCCACCCTGGGGCAGGCGAGCCGTATCCCCGGGGTGAGCCCGGCCGATGCCAACGCCCTGCTGCTGTGGCTGGAGTTGCGCAACCGCTCGCTCAGAGCTGACGCAGCGACTCGCTCTTGTCCTTGAACTCGCCGAGCAGCAACTGCAGGTAGCTGACCTTGCGCAACTTGATGTTGGCCGTCAACGACATGCCGACCTGCAGCGGCAGTCGCTGCCCGGAACGCAGCTGCAGCTGCTGGCTGTTGAGCCGAATCTCGGCCGGGTAGCGGTAGGTCTGCTTGAGCTGATCGGGCGCCAGGGCATCGGAGCCGATGCGACTGACCGTGCCATGCAGCACCCCGAAATCGACCGCCGGGAACGAGTCGATGCTGATGTCGGCGGGGCGTCCGACCTTGACGAAGCCGATCTTGCTGCTGTCGATCTCGACGTTGGCCTTGAGGTTGTTGAAGGGCACGATCTTCATCACCGGCTCACTGCCCTGGGCCACAAACCCCGGTCCTTTGGGCTTGAGATCAAAGACCAGCCCGTCGACAGGGGAGCGGATGTCCTGATAACGCAGATTGACGCGCAGCTCGGTGCGCCGGCTCTGCAGATCGGCCAGCTCACCGCGCAGTTGCTGCACCGCCTGCTCGAGGATGGCGACCTGGCGTTGCCGGTCGACGGCCGTCTTGGCCAGGGAACCCTGCACCTCACGCACCTTGTTGCGCTGCTGCAGATACTGCAGTTCAGGGGTGGCGCCCACGCGCCGCAGGCTGCCCAGCCGATCGAGAATCTCGCGTTCGAGCTGCAGGTTCTGCCGCAACACCTGCTGTTCGGTGTCATTGAGGGTGAGATAGCGCTGCAGCTCAACCTCCTTGAGACGCAGCTGCTGTTCCTTGGCGAGGATCGACTTCTCGATGCCCTGCTCGCGCTCGAGGCTGGCCTCGTTGTCGAGCCGGAGCAGCACCTGCCCCTTGCTCACCCGCTGCCCCTCCTTAACCAGCAGGGTCTCGAGCACGCCGCCGACCGGCACCTGAATGGTCTTGACATCGCCGATGGGCTCCAGCTTGCCGGGGGCCACCACGACCTCCTCGGTCTTGGCCAACGCCAGCCAGGCGAACCCGAAGGCGGTGGTGCCCACCAGAAACCAGGTGATGGTGCGGGCCAGCCGGGGTGACTGCTGCAGCACCACCTCCTCGTGGCTCGAGCTGACGCGGCGCTCGAGCTGGTTCTGGGCCGCCCTGACCAGGGCTTGTCCACGGCGCACGAGACCACTCATCAGCTCACCTCCTGCTGGCGATAGAGGGCGTAGTAACGACCACGCCGGGCCATCAACTCATCGTGGGTTCCGGTTTCCACCACGGCGCCCTCATCCATCATGACGATCAGATCAGCACGCCGAATCGTCGACAACCGGTGGGTGATGAAGAACACCGTGCTGTGCTGAAGGTTGTCGAGAAGGTTGTCACAGACGCGCCGCTCGGTGTCGTAGTCGAGCGCGCTGGTGGCCTCATCAAGCACCAGCAATCGCGGGTTGGAGAGCAACGTGCGGGCGAGGGCCAGTCGCTGACGCTGACCACCCGAAAGGTTGGCGCCCCGCTCACCCACATCATTGGTGTAGCCGCCCGGCAAGGCCATGATGAAATCGTGGGCACAGGCCAGCTGAGCTGCATGCACGATCGCCTCGCTGGTGGCGTCGGGATCGGTCAAGGCAATGTTCTCAGCAACACTGCCTGTGAACAACAACGGCTCCTGGGGAACGATGCCGATCTGACGACGCAAGGAATACAGTTCAACCTTATCGATGTCGTACTGATCGATCAGAATTCGTCCACTTGCGGGTGAGTACAGCCGCGAAATCATTTTCATGAACGTGCTCTTGCCGCTGCCGCTCTGACCGACCACACCCACAAAGGTTCCGGCCGGAATCTTGATATTGATATGGCGCAGCACCTGGGGCGAACTCGGCGTGAACGAGAAGCAGACGTCTTCAAACGAGACCTCTCCTTGGATGGGCGGCAGCGGAATCTTCTGGCGATCCTTCTGATCCGACTCCTCGGGGGTATCGACCACGTCGGCGAGTCGTTCGAACGACACCTTGAGCTCCTGAATCGTCTGCCAGAGCGAGGAGAGGCGCAGCAGGGGCTGGGTCACATAGCCGGAGATGATGCGGAAGGCGATCAGCTGACCCAGACTCAGATCCCCCTTGAGCACCTGGGCAGCACCGACCCAGAGCACCAACAGCTGGGAGAGTTTCTGCAGCACCTGTGAGGTCTCGGTCAGCGCGGTGCCGGTGATGGTCTTCTCAAAACTGCGCGAGATGTAGCGGGCGTAAAGGTCCTGCCACTTCCAGCGGCTGATCATCTCGACGTTCTGGGCCTTCACGGTCTGAATGCCGGTGAGGACCTCCACCAGGTGGCTCTGGGTGCGGGCGTTCTGATTGGCGGTTTCGCGGTACTGACGGCGAAACAGGGGTGCACCGAGCACGGTGAGGCCGATCTGGATCGGCAGCACGCTCAGGGCGATCAGGGTCAGCACCCAGCTGTACATCACCATGACGACGATGTAGATCACCGAAAACGCGGTGTCGAGCAGGGTGGTGAGCGCCTGGCCGGTGAGGAAATTGCGGATCTTCTCGAGCTCGGCGATGCGGGTGCCCAGTTCGCCCACCGGTCGGCGGTCGAAGTAATTGAGCGGCAGCCGCAGCAGATGGTCGATGACCTCGGAGCCGAGCCGCAGGTCGATGCGGTTGGTGGTCTCGGTGAACAGAAACGTGCGCAGGGCGCCGATCACACCCTCGAGCAGGGTGACCACCACCAGAGCCAGGCCCAGCACCTGCAGGGTGTCGAGGCTGCGCTGGCTGATCACCTTGTCGATGATCACCTGAATCAACAGGGGATTGGCCAGGCTGAACAGCTGAACCACAAACGAGGCGATCAGCACCTGGGTGAGGATGCCGCGGTAGCGCTGCAGGGCCGGCCAGAACCAGGCGAAGTTGAAGCTCTGCTCAGGCGAGGTGGAGCTGCGCTCCATCAACAGCAGGGCGATGCCTTCGGGAAAGGCGTCCAGCAGCTGATCGGGCGGGATCTCAACCCAGCCATCGCGGGGCGAAGCCAGCAGCAGGCCCCGGGCGTTGGAGGAGCGCAGCACGGCGAAGCCGCCCTTCCACAGCACCAGACCGGGGGACTGCAGACGGGTGCCCTGGGCCGCCGGCACCCGCATGCCGCTGACGTGCAGGCCCATGCTGGCGGCGATGTTGCCGCAGAGCTGCAGATCAGGGGTCTGCCCGCGGCGAAACGCGTCGCGCAGGATCTTTTCGATGCCGTCACGGCGAAACGGCAACCGCAGTTCGGCCGCCAGCATCTGAAAACAGGCGAGCAGCTCATCGAGCGGGCCGGTGGCCCGCTTCAGCTCAAACACCGGCCGGTCGCGCTGACCCAGATCCAGACCCGACGCCAGGGGGGCATCGGCCTGGGCCACGCTTTCAGCGCTGAGCACCAGGGCATGGCCGTCCTCGGCAGGGGTCTCGATCAGATGGTCGGGCAGGGCGATCAGGCGTGGCGGCAGCGGCGGCAGCGCCTCCGGCACACCGGCTGCCGGATCCAGACGGGTGCCCAGGGCAACGGCGGGCAGGTTGTGGCTGCCGGCATAGAGGGCCTGCGACACCGGCAGCGCAGCCAGGGCCTCGGCCTGGGGCGACACCAGATGGGCCAGGGGGCGCGCCTGCTGCAACAGCTCCAGCAGGGACAGCGAATCGCGGGGCTGCTGGGCCAGCAGGTGCTGCAGCAGATCCAGCAGTTCGGCGGTGAACAGCTGGCTGGCGCACCAGGCCCTGAAGCTGGGCTCGCGGGTCAACAGCTCCAGCACCAGCGCATCGGGCAGCACCCAGGCCTCCAGAGCCATGCCGGCGCTGACCTCCTCGCAGGGTGAGGCCCGCAGCAGCGAAGCCAGACCGATGAAGGCGCCGGGCTCGAGCTTTTCGGCCGTGACCAGCCTCCCCTGGTCCCGCACCAGCAGACGGGCGGCACCGGCCCGGATCAGCAGGATGCGCGAGGGGATCAGTTCGGCTGAACTGAGCGAGACCCCCAGGTCAAAGCGGGCACTGGAGCACTGTTGCTCCAGCAGCGACCGGCCCTCGGCCGTCAGGCCGTCAAACGCGGGATGCTCAATCACGATGGCGACACCAGGCTGGGACGGAGCTCAGCGAGGGTGAGCTCCAGTTGCTCATCGACCCACTGGTCGAACAATTCGCGGCTCATGGCGTCAGCGGTGGCCTGATCAAAGGTTGCCGGGTTGTACTGCTCGAGCCGCACGATCAACCACCAATCGAGCACCTGAAAGGGCTCCAGCACCACGCCGGGATCGGCCGTGCGCAGGCGGTCGGCCAGAACCGGGTGGGCCTGACTCAAGGGAACCGGGCCGATGATGCCATGGGTCTGCTTCTCGGGCCCCTCGGCATGGGCGGCTGCCAGGTCAGCGAAACCTGACTCGCCTGCAGCGATCTGGAGATAGAGCTCCCTGGCGAGCCCGGCATCGCGCAGCCGCAGCAGGCTGTAAACGACGACATCGAGCTGGCTCTTGCGCTCCAGGAAACGGGCTTCGGCCTTGGCTGAAAAATGGTCGCGGCAGAGCTTCATGACCCTGAGGGGCCGCAGAACCTGGGCATCGAGATCGGCCACGCGCAACAGACGCGACGCCGCAAACGCCTCGAGATCAGCCTCGCTTTCGATCTGATGCTCGCGGGCAAACATGGCCCTGGCCTGCATCACCTCTTCGTCAGACAATTGCACGTTTTCAATCTGACTGGAGACCAGCCTCGTCTTCAGATAAGGCAGCAACAAACCAAGCTGCGCAAGCTCTGCATATGTCGCGTTCATTCAGATCACACTTGACACATCAATTGGGTGCTCTGCACCCACCAGGCCTCGCTGTGGTTGGCTCAGCCGCCGAAGGCCGGACGTCACCATGCTCCACAGCTCACTCATCAGCTCACGGTCACCAGAGGCGACAGTCACACTCACGATCTACACAGAAGTTGGCGGGGGTGAACCATCGCCGCCAGACTCTGGCACAGGTTGCACGGCACCGATAGGTTCGGTGACAAATCCTGCAGCACGGTGACATCTCCCCGCGGCATTCCCACCTCACGGGCCTACTGGGAACTGAAAGCCGAGCAGATGCTGAACCGGGTGTTCAGCGGCGATGCACCGATTGTGGTGGAGGTCGTTGAGCCCGAACCGCCCCCTGTGGCGGCGGCACCGGAGAGGCGCGCCCATCTGCTGCCGCTCGGGATCACCGCCGCGGCCTGCGCCACCGCCCTGGTCACCGCCGCGGCCGCCATGCTCTGGAACGGGCAGCAACAGGCCCTGCGTCAGGAGCGCAACCTGATGCTGCTCGAGCGGATCCGGACGCTGGGTCCGGCCACGGCCCAGGCCCAACCCCAGGTCAACGGCGGCGAGCAGCTGCCGCCACCGCCGCAGGAGCCCTGGATGGAAGAACTGGCGCAGCTGCCCGCCGCCAGCGCGCCCCCGGCCGAGGTCCTCAAGGTGCCCTTCACACCCGCGATCACCGCCGGGGCGCCCATCGCCCCTCCGCCACTGCCCAGCGACACCAGCGCCGGCCTGCCGCTGCTGGTCGGTGTGGTGCAGAGCCAGGGCCGCGGCGCCTCAGCGATCTTTCAGATCGGCGGCAGCTCCACCAGTGCAGCCGTGGGCGAGAGCATCGCCGGCAGCGGCTGGCGCCTGCGCTCGGCCTCCGGCGACGTGGCCGTGATCGAACGGGGCGGCCAGCAGCGCCGCCTCAGCCTCAGCAGCGGTCTCTGAAACAGGCTTCCTAAGCTGCAGCTCACCGCGGCCCGAATCGATGGGGCGTCCACCTGCCGTGCTGCTGAGCTCCCCCGCGATGCTCTGGCAGGCCCCGTTTCAGACCGTGGCCAGCGGGTCGGCAGGCTTCGTGTTGAACGGGGCCTGGCGCCTGCTGCTGCTGGGCGATGGCAGCCCCACCCGCCACCTCGAACTGCTGAGCGGCCTGCCCCTGGAGGTGGACCTGATCGCCATGGCCGCCGAACCGGCCGGCCAGCCCGGCGCCCCTGTTGAAATCAACGAACTGAGGGGTCCACTGCTGCGGCGCCAGGTGTGGCTGCGCTGCGGCGCCGAGACCCTGGCCTGGGCAGAGAGCTGGTGGAATCAGGCCGCAGCCGAGCTGCATCTGCAGCAGCGCGACCTTCCGATCTGGCGCAGCCTCACCGCGGACCGGGCCGAGCTGTTTCGCGAGGTCGACGGCCTCGCCCGGGTGGAGGCCGACTGGCTCGAACAACGCTTTGGACGACCGGGCCCCTATTGGAGTCGGCATTACCGCTTCTTTCGCAACGGCCAGCCCCTCACGGTGATCCGTGAAGTGTTTTCACCCAACCTGGAACGCTGGCTGGGACCGGCCATCGCCGACGCCACGGCAGCCAACACCGCGACCTCGGACACCACAACTGATTACAGATTGCAACAAGTGTCACGTGTTGCTGCAAACGGAACTTGACAGATTGACGCCCTATGTGGTGTAGCCATGCTGGGTTCAGTCCACCTTCTGGTCATGGCTCACCATCAACACGGCCACCATCCACCCGGCAGACCCATGCAGCAGGTCCAGCTCTGGGCCGACCTGCTGGCCGATCTTGACCATGGCGAACCCGCCATCAGCACCAGCGCCAGCGAAATGGCCGAAGACGTGCCCCTCAAGCTGCGCAAGGCGGTCGATCGTGAACTCGAGCGTCGTGGCTGCCGCTTTCGCATCAGCGCCTGAGCACCGCCAGGGCTTCAGCGCCTGCGGGTCGAGCGTGGCAAGGGCCGAGCCGGCAATGCTGCTGCAGCTGCATCCTGCCTGCGCTGGGGCTGCGGGGGCGCCTCTCGCTGCCAGCGGCTGACACTGAAGCTGTCGTCGTCGGGCCAGGCAGCGTCGTCATCGCCGCGGTTCACAAGGGGCTCAGGGCCTGATTGAGGGCCTGGGTCAGCAGCTGGGCCCAGACCGGGTTGACGGTCCAGGCCGCGGCCTGGGAAACCGTCCCTGCCCTGGGAGCCGTCCGGGCGTGGGGTGCCGACCCGGCGTGAAATGGCCTCCAGCGGTCGACGCCGGACCACGGGCCGCGTCTGCAGACCCAGGTCGGCCTCAGGTCGACGGGCTTGCCAGGGCTCACGCCAGTCGTCATCAGCCTCGTCGTCGAGCAGCCACTCGAGCTTGGTCTGAGCCCAACGACCCAGCTCGCCAGGGTTCAGGCGGGAACGACCCCGACGGGAGCCTGGCCGCGCTCCCGACACCCCATCGACCAACTGCCGCCCGGCTTCGACCCAACGGTCGAGACGCTGCTCCAGGCCCTCGTCACCACTGCGTGCCATCGGATCAGGCTAGCGGCGGTGCACCCGCGGCCAACGCTCGAGCACCAGCCCGAGCCCAACGATGCCCAGGCCGGCGAACTGCAGAGTCCACAAGAAGACGTCCATGGCCACGGCGGGACTGGGCCGACCCTAGGGCGTGGCTGCCGATGGTCATCGGGCCGCTTCAAATTCAAGCAGGCAACTGGCATGCCAGCGCCCACCATGGAGCGCCTGGCAGCAGTGGCGGCAGGCCAGACCGCGCACCCGGCGTCGGTAGGGGGCACTGCTGCCGCAGCGGGGGCAGCGGGCCAACCAGCGAGGTGCAGCCGCGTCGGTGGCACCCGGCAGCGGATAGCTGTGGCGCAACCGCACCACAAAGCCATCCTGGGCGGCATTGATGGCGGCCATGCGGGCACGGAAGCAAGGGCCATGCACCTCACGCCGTTGCAGCACCCGATCGACCCAGGCGTGGATCATTTCGTGGCACAGGGTGCTCAGCACCGCCTCCCGGGGCAGGGGCTCCAGCAGGGGTCGCGACAGCACGATCTCGCAGAGATCGGGGCCCCGGCGGTAGAACCCGGCCGTGCGGGTCATGCGGCCATCGCTCCAGCGCAGGCTCACCAGTGCATGCCCACCCGGAGCCAGCGTGCCCTCGAAATGCTCCCGGTCGAGCCGGTGAAACAGAGGCAGGAGGGGCTCGATCGGCATCGAGTCTGGGGCTCGCGACCCATTGTGACCCCCTGTCGTTCAGACTCGTGGCCCTGAATCGAGCTGTGCGTCCATGGACTGGGCCCTGACCCGTGAGATCGGCACCAAGGCCCTGCTGGCCGGGGCTGGGGCCCTGCTCCTGTACTGGACGATCAGCGCGGTGAAGCTGGTGCTCAGCGCCCGCGGCATCAACCCGCTGATCAAGCAGTTCTTCAATCAGATCGCCAGCGGCCAGGTCGACGGCGCCTACCTGCTGACCACCAAGAACTACCGCTCCCATGTGAACCGCAGCCAGTTCATTCGCTTTCTGGCGGGCCTGCAGCTCAACCGCTACCGCAACCTCAAGTCGGGTCGGCCCCGCATCGAAGACGGCGTGATCGTGCTGACGATCAAGCTCAAGAGCGAGGGCAACGACGAGATGCCCCTCGATTTCACCTTCGTGAAGGTGGAGGAGCAGTGGCGGGTCGATCGCATCACCAAGCTGGCCGCCAGCTGAGCCCGACCCCTGCCGCGTCGGCGCAACCTGAAAGCCGCCCGTAGGGGGGGAGCTGGTGCGGGCCCAAACCTTGTAGCGACAATGTCTAGACCTGGCCTTGAACCTGGCGATCCGAGCCCGGAAGCCGGCAACTCCGGAGGCGACCCCGCAGGCGACCCCGCCAGCGACACCGCAGGCGAGGCCGAGCGGCGCGCGGCTGAGCTGAGACAGCTGCTCAACAGCGCTGCCCATGCCTACTACGTGCTGGACACACCGGTCATGGAGGACCCGGTGTATGACCAGCTGTACCGCGAACTGCTCAGGCTCGAGCAGGCGCACCCGGCCCTGGTCAGCCTCGACAGCCCCACCCAGCGCGTGGGTGGGGCGCCCGCCGCGGGCTTTCAGAGCGTCGAGCACCGCATCGGCCTGCTGAGCCTCGACAACGCCTTCAGCATCGAGGAGCTGGAGGCCTGGTACGGCCGTCTGCTCAAGGTGCTCGACCGTGAGCCAGAGCCAGGAGATGGGCTGCCAGCCCTGCCCCTGGTGGCCGAGCTCAAGATCGACGGCAATGCCCTGGCCCTGAGCTACGAGCATGGCCTGCTGGTGCGGGCCGCCACCCGCGGCGATGGCGAACGGGGCGAGGAGATCACCGCCAACGTGCGCACCATTGCCAGCGTGCCGCTGCGGCTGCAGCTGGAGCCTCCCCCCGCCTGGGTGGAGGTGCGCGGCGAGGCGCTGATCCCCGACGGCACCTTTGCTGCGATCAACAGCGAGCGCGAGGCCCGCGGCGAACCCCTGTTCGCCAATCCCCGCAACGCCTGCGCCGGCACCCTGCGCCAGCTCGACCCCAGGGTCGTGGCGGCGCGCCGTCTTGATTTCTTTGCCTACACCCTGCATCTGCCGGATGACTGGGAGGGCCGACCACGCAGCCAGTGGGAGTCGCTGCAATGGCTGGCGGCCGCCGGATTCAGGGTGAATCCCAACGCCGAGCTCTGCCCTGACCTGGCGGCGGTGGAGGCCTTCTTTGCCCGCTGGGAGTCGGGCCGGCGCACGTTGCCCTACGCCACCGATGGGGTGGTGGTGAAGCTCGATGACCTGCGCCTGCAGGCCGATGCCGGCTTCACCCAGAAAGCCCCACGCTGGGCGATCGCACTCAAATACCCCGCCGAAGAGGCCCCCAGCCGGCTGCTGCGGCTGAGTTGCCAGGTAGGCCGCACGGGGGTGGTGACGCCCGTGGCCGAATTCGAACCGGTGCCCCTGGCGGGCACCACGGTGAGCCGCGCCACCCTGCACAACGCCGACCGCCTGGTCGAGCTCGACCTGCACTTGGGCGACACGATCGTGGTGCGCAAGGCCGGTGAAATCATTCCCGAGGTGGTGCGGGTGCTCAGCGCGTTGCGGCCACCCGGTGCCAGTCCGCTGCAGCTGCCCCTCAGCTGCCCGGAATGCGGCTCAGCGCTCGTCAGAGAAGAGGGCGAGGCCGCCACCCGCTGCGTCAACAGCAGCTGCCCGGCCATCCTGCGGGGCTCCCTGCGCCACTGGGTCAGCAAGGGGGCCCTCGATGTCGACGGGCTGGGCAGCAAGCTGATCGAGCAGCTCGTGGATCGCGGCCTGGTGCGCTCGATCGCCGACCTGTACCGCCTGGATGCGGCCCTGCTGGCCAGCCTGGAGCGCATGGGCAGCACCAGTGCGGCCAACCTGACCGCCGCCCTCGAAGCCTCCAAGGCCCAGCCCTGGCATCGCCAGCTCTATGGCCTGGGGATTCACCACGTGGGCGAGGTGAATGCCAAGGCCCTGGCCCGCGCCTTCACCTCGATGGCAGCGCTGGCCAGTGCGGCCGCCGAGAGCCCTGACAGCCTGACCGCGGTGGAGGGAATCGGACCGACGATCGCCGAATCGCTGCAGCAGTGGCTGGCCACCGACGCCAACCAACAGCTGCTGGAATCCCTGGAGGCGGTGGGCTTCAGCCTGGCGGCCGGCCCGAGCGAGCTGAACCGGGACGCCGCCGCCGGCCCGGCGCCCCTGGCCGGACTCACCCTGGTGCTCACCGGCACCCTGCCCAACCTGAGCCGCAGCCAGGCCGCAGCACGCATCGAAGCGGCTGGCGGCAAGGTGAGCGGCTCGGTCAGCAGCAAGACCAGCTACGTGGTGGCAGGGGCCGAAGCCGGCAGCAAACTCAGCAAGGCCGAAAGCCTGGGGGTGCCGGTGCTCGATGAGGCCGGCCTGCTGGCGCTGCTGGCTGAAGCCTGAGTTGAAGTCTGAACAGACACCTGAGCAGTGGGTGCAACAACGGGCTCAACGGCGCCCGGCACGGTTGACCGGACCGCCGGCATTGGGGCCGACGCCTGGGCCGGCTGCCGGACGAACGCCGACGCCGGGTGCACCCGCACCCACACCGGGAGTGACCCCCACACCAGGAGCTCCGGCACCCACACCGGGCCGGGCCACACAACCCACCGGCAGACCGGGCGAGGTGCAGTAGACCGCC
>Ga0214917_10006617_pt1 | contig 11970 bp, 3 predicted proteins | sample LL_1208_BB_MetaG_FD_177983 | JGI IMG/M metagenome (GOLD analysis project Ga0214917, IMG submission 177983) | Freshwater microbial communities from Lake Lanier, Atlanta, Georgia, United States - LL_1208_BB | ecosystem: Environmental > Aquatic > Freshwater > Lake | place: USA: Georgia | collected...
CTCAGCGTTTGGTAAAGAAGATAATGGTCGTTGGCCTTTCCGTCCGTACATCCAGCACTTAGCGTCACACAATGTGTCAGCGGGCCGGGTGATTACTAAGATGGCTTTCGATACAAAATCTCCTACACCAAAAGTATTGTTCTCTCCGGTAGGTGCTGTACCTGATGATCAGTTAGATACAATTGCCCGTCAGGCAAAGAGCGCCGCTGCCGAAGCTGCAATTAAGCTCAATGTTTTCCAAACGGACAGCACTGGGGAAGAGGCAGTTGAGGTGGCACAACCTGATGTACCTGAGCCAGTTAAGCGTGATTCAGGCGCTCCCGCTGGTGAAAAAGCTAAGGATGTGTCAGATGTAGTCAAAAAATGGTCTAAGAAGACCGCCGCTGTTTAAGGAGTAAGGAATGCCACGGACGTATAGTCAAGAGTTTGTCGACGAGGTAAACAAGCAAAACCCCAATGAACCGGGGATTGCTTTGGCGCAAGCCTGTGTAAAAGCTAACCTTCCAGCGAAGTATGTAGCAGTTGCACTAAAAGTTACAAGAATGACACTCTATAGCTGGTTCCGTGGCAAACCAATCCGTCACAAGAACAAGCAGTTAGCCGAAGTATTTACCGATCTAGTCGAAAGCGACACAGCCAAAGGGGTGTTGCCTGCAAAGAGTACCCAAGAAGCCAAGGCTTATATAGAGGAGATGATTGGTCAAAAGATTTAAACGGTGGGGGAAACCCCTATTAATTAACCAAGGCGGAGCAATCCGCCTTTTTAGACTCTGCGCATATGTTAAAACAATTTTACGAGAAAGCATTACCAAAGCAGGGTGTTTATTGCGTTAGCGGAATAGAACAAGAATCTAAAAAAATAACAAACCGTTTTGCTGAAACACTTGAAGATGTATTTAAACAAATTGAGAAGATTAAGAAGCAAGGATTAAACACTTATGTAGCGTTAGGTTCGTTTGATGGATTTAGTAGGAAGGCAGATAACGGGCTGTTCTATCGGTCGTTCTTTATTGATCTAGACTGCGGTGAAGACAAAGCCGCCGAAGGCAAAGGCTACGCCAACAAAGACGATGCCCTAGTAGCCTTAGAAAAGTTTCTTGAGGAATCTGAGTTACCCCCTCCCATAGTCCTAGATTCAGGCACGGGCATCCATGCGTACTGGCTGTTAGAAGAAGACGTTCCTGTCGCTGAATATATTCCTTATGCAGAAAAATTTAAGTCTTATGTATTAGCAAGAATCAAAGCTGATGCAGCGGTGATGGCAGATGTGGCACGGATTATGCGTTGCCCTGAGACCCTGAACTACAAAACTGACCCCCCGTCAGAGAGTAAGTTTCTTAGCGATGAGATGCCTACCTATAGCTTTGATGCATTCAAAGAGTTCCTTGGTGAAGCTGAACTAGCGCCTGACGATGTGCTGGCGCATGTAAAGAAGGGTCTAGACGAGGAGACCCGCAAAGCGCTAAACATGGACAACTTTAAGTACGTCTTTGCGGAAATTGCGGAGAAGAGTCTTAACGGCACCGGGTGTAATCAGATACGTTACATGCTTGAAGAGCCTAATTCTGTGACACGGAATCTGTGGGCTGGAGGCTTAACCATAGCCGTACATTGCGAAGATGGGGCGACAGCTATCCATCAGATGTCTGAAGATTACGAGAACTATAACTATGATGAAACAGAAAAAACTGCCCATTCTTTTAATGCTCCAAGAACCTGTGATTGGTTTTACAAAGAGGACCCAAGTAAATGTGAAGGATGCCCTCACAGAGGAAGAATCAAAACTCCCATCGTCCTTGGAAAAGAGTTCCAAGTTGCAGCCTCGCCAAGTAAAGAGGACACAGTTTGGCAGGCACCGACTGCCGAAGAAATTCCTACTTTCCCAGACTTCCTAAGACCGTTTGCACGGGGTATGCATGGCGGTATTTACTTTATGCCCCCACCCAAGGTAGATAAAAAAGGCGTAGTACACAACCAAGTACCAATACAGATTCTTCCATACGACCTGTATCCTGTTCAGCGCTTGTACAGCAAGATAGACGGCGAGTGTTTAACAATGCGCTTGGTTCTTCCTAATGATGGCAAACGAGAGTTCTTACTGCCAATGAAACATGCATATGCACAAGAAGAATTTAAGAAAATCATGATTAGTAATGGTGTTATGCCACAAACCGATCATGTGCCACACCTAATGAACTATGTAATTAAATGGGAACAATACATGATTAACTTTCAAAAAGCCGAAATGATGCGTATGCAGATGGGCTGGACTGAACCTAAGTTTGATGGAGAATGGGAAAAGCGTGCTTTTGTAATTGGCAACAGCGAAATTACAGCTAGTGGAGAGATTATTAAGTCAGCTGCTTCTCCTATGGTGCGGATGATTGCCCGTCATTTAAAACCTGTGGGGTCGTTTGACAGATGGAAAGCTGCCGCACAAGAGCTAAATAGGCACGAGCTAGAAGTCCATGCATTTGGCATGCTGTGTGGGTTTGGTTCTCCGCTTATGGAATACATGTCGACTTCAGGCGTTGTGCTTTGTCTTACCGGCGGTTCAGGTAACGCTAAGACTGGTGCAATGTATGCCGGACTAAGTATCTTTGGCAACCCAAAAGAGCTAAGCGTGTTTGACGCAACTGACAACGGTATGACAGGGCGCTATCTAGGATTGCACAGTCTGATGTTAGGCATTGACGAGATTAGTAACAAGGATGGTAAGGTGCTATCACAGCTAATCCACAAAATCTCCCACGGTAAAGCCAAGATTAGGATGCAGGCATCTGTTAACGCTGAGCGTGAATATGAACAATCTGCGGCGCTCATTGCACTCTTTACTAGTAACCACTCAATCTACGGTAAGTTAGAAGCGGAGAAAGCAAATCCTGATGGTGAGGCGGCTCGTGTAGTTGAGTTTATGGTTAAGAAGCCCAGCATCCTACAGGGCGAGATGGGGGGTACTTTGGGGCGGCAGATATTTGATACGTTCCGTACTAATTTTGGGCATGCTGGTTTCCCCTATATCCAAGAGGCGTTAAGGCTTGGCGATAACTATATAGAAGACAGAATTGGCTACTGGCGGGAAAGGTTTGTTAGAGACTTTGGCAACGATAATACCTATCGCTTTTACGAGAACTTAATAACTGCAGCAATGGCTGGGGGCGACATAGCAACATCCGCTAATTTAATAACGCTAGAGCTAGATCGTATTTATGACGATACTGTTAATCGTATGATTCACGTCCGTGAGAACATTATTAAGGTTAATAAGATTGACTACGAGTCTATCCTTGGTGACTTTATGAACATGCACTTGCCTAATACGCTGGTTATTAAAGACGGTAAGATGACGTATGAACCTAGGGGCCAACTCGTAGCGCGCTGCGTCTCTGAAGAAAGTCTTTACCAAGTGTCTAAAACTAAGCTCAAAGAGTACCTACAGCAAAAGCACATCAACGTGCCTGAATTCGAGGACTATATGAAGCAGAAGAATATCTTAGTCGACACTAAGAAGGTAAGACTAAGTTCGGGATGGAAGAGCACAGGCAACGCTGAAAACGTCTGGGCTTACAACTTTAAGTCAACCTTACCTGATATACCGTATGGAACCGACGAAGATAATTGAACCTGAATGGCTGTTGCCATTTGAAAACATGGAGATTGGGGATAGTTTCTTTATCCCCACCATGCGTCCGCCTGAACTTATTTATTCTATTGACTGTGGTGCCAAGCGCGCCGGCGTCCGTGTAAAGTCATACGTTACAACTAAAGAGGGTTACATCGGCGTACGCTGCTGGCGCACAGGTTAGGGCTTTAGACCGTATGCTTTAAAGTCTTGTACTAAAGAATACATAACAATATTTTGCTCTACCCTATTCATCTTTAGTAGAGAGGTTTTATCTTTAGGTGTTAACACTGGGTCTCGTCTAATCTCGTTAGCTTCCTGACGTAACTTGTTAAGCTCTCCACCAGCACCTTTTCGATATATCTCTACAAGGTCTTCAGCAAATGGATTTTTATTTAGTACACGAATTAAAGCTTCAGGGTCATTTTCGGCTGACTTTAGCTTCTTCTCCATTACCTCAATTTGCTTCTCCATAGACTTAAACTCACGGCTATCTACGTTAGGGACAGCACCTATGAAAGAGCCAACAAATGGCATATCGGTTTTAGCCTTAAATTCTTTTGTGCCACCAATCAAATATGAAGCGTTGACAATTGAATCTACTACCCGTGCCGGGCCATCTATATAGCTATTGGCAAGGAAATAAAGAGTATTAGGCGATATATCGATAGATCCATCTGACTCTCTGTGCAGTTTATTAGCCAAAATCTTATAGGTCTCAGGAATGTTGTCGCCGCCTAGATAAGCGTCACCCATACGGCGGTTAGAGTCGTTATAGATGTCTTGTCCAAGACCATTCTTATTCATAACAAACTCAACCACAGGGCGTAACATACTTGGGGTCAACGAGTCTACTATCCATGCGGCTGGGTCATCACCAATTGGCATGCGGGATACTGGGATTGGCACAAAGGAATCTAGCGTAATCTGAGTTGCCACATTACCAAGCGCTCCACCAATTGACTGTTGTCCTGACAATACCGCTGCAAGTTGCGCTCCGGCAGATGCAAACGCACCAAGTCCAAAGCCCCAAGGCACCTGTAATGGATTTTCAAACCCAGGGATGTAGAACCGAGCAAAGCGAGTCCACTGGCTCATGTCATCGTTCATGACCTTGTTTCTACCCAAGTCATCTTCGTCAGCTGCCATTATTGCCATGTAGTAAGCAAGCGCACCCGCACCCATCAGACCTGTAAACATGTAGCGTGCAGCTTTTTGTCTGCCAGCATAGTTAGCTTTAAATTCAGCTAGTGCAGCAGGATCTTTTTTAATTCTATCTGGCAGTGCAGCAACTACTTTGTCTATGTTTTGGAACGCTGGAGCAACCGCTTCAATAGCACGGACGGCACCTGTAGCAGAAGGGCGGAAGAACATAAACGCAGCGCCCATTTCCCTACCGTATTTACCGACTTGTTCGAAGTTAGCTAAGTTCTTAGCATAGGCAGCGGCGCGTACCTTGGCAGCAGCTTCAGTTGCACCGTGATCTCTAAAGTTTTTCTTAGCGATAGCATACGCTGCGGAGCGGCTAGACAATTCAAACATGTCAGTCCAGATGTCGACCAGCCTATTAAACTGATCCCAAGTTTTAATTATCCCGCCACGCCCCACTTCTTTATATAGTTTCTCGGCATTGGACTTTAGTGAGATGCCTTGGAGGTACTGCACCATGCCACCTTCTTCGATAAACTCAACCATCTCTTTATAAATAGGGTCTTTCTTAGCGAGCTCTCGAATCTTAGTGTAGTCCTTGGTGTCATATAGTCTAGCAATCTCCATGCCTTTCCAAAGACTTCCTCCAGTAACTACTTTGTTAGCTATCTGAGCTATAAATCTTGCGGCTTCTCCCGGCCCCATTTCAGCGCCAATTGCCCAAGCGTTAGTCAATGCATCACGCACAAAGTTTAGCGGGGCAAAGTTATAGTTATAGCGGGTATGCATCATACCTAAGCTACTTGTAAGCTTGTTAGCAACGTTAACTAAAGAGTTAGTGTCTTTGTATGTACGGCGAATTGCTTCACGCAAAGACTTATCTCGGATGGCAATAACGTCAATACTTCCGTCTTCGTTGTAGTGAAATATGGTGTTTTCTTTGGGTAGTGCTTTTAAAATGTTCTCGTCTTGACGCTCTTCAAAGGTAATACGTTGCAACACTTCGCCTTCTAAAAGTCCTTGTCCGTCAGGGTTTAGATCAACTTTTTTACCGTCAATAGTTTTTGTACTCTTACCTACAGAGTTCTTAATAGCCTGAGTAAGCTCTTTTCTACCAGCACGCATTGCTGCCCGTACGGCATCTGACATGGTCTGTAGTATTGGGTTATCAGAAACAGATACACGCCCGTCGAATCCATAGGCAACTTCTTGCAGTTCTTTACCCATCTTAGCGCTGTCAAAGTCCATCATTTCGTCAGCTTCAGAATGCTTGTCAACGCCTTTTAATGGCACGTAATGGTCAAACCCATAGAAAGCTACACGGTTACTAACCGGCTGCGACCAATAGTTAGCGACCTTATTTAGATCAGTAGTAACCCTATGTAGTTCTTTAACCTGTGCAAACACATCGTCTACTAAAGTCTTAGTTTTAGGATCAAGCGCTTCGTACTTTGCCCTGCGAGCAGCAACAGCTTTTGGACTTAAACCGGTTGCGTTGTACTCTTCGCTAGTGGGGTCAACAGCTTTTTTACCGGATGGACTAGACCCAGCTGGGGTTACATACTTAGTATTAGGCACCTGCTTGCCGTTGGCATCCGTCGTGAAAACAATAGTATTTAACTCAGACCTAAGAGCTTTTGCTTGAGCCTCTGTAATAGTCTTAGTGTTTAGGATCTTCATGATCTGCGCACGGCGATCAGCAGCGCTAATCATATTGCCGCCTTGCGGTATGTCTTTTATAGTGGACAAAGGCACAGTCATAACGTACTTAGCTAGGCGACGTTCAGGATCGTGCAAGGCTTCTGCAACCCGATGCAACATATCCATGACATCTTTCATTTCCATACCAGTAGTTTTAGATAACTCATACACAGCAGTATTTAACTTCTCGTAGGTATCCTCTACAAACTCGTTGTATATATTTTTGGCACGGCTGGTGCTTAAGGTAAGCTGATCGTAGATGTTGTTGATCTTGTTCTTACCTTCGTATATGGTCTTCTTAGCTAAATCGTTTATATCCTGCCAGCGCTTAATTGGATAGCGCTCGTTTTGCAGGGCGGTGGCAATTCGTCTCCAACCTTCTTTGGTAAAAAACAAGTTCTTTATGTATTTAAAGTCTCTTGGCTGATGCTCTTCAGACAGCGCATAGGCAGACTCTTTGCCGGCAGTTGGCATGATTTCTTCATCGTCCCGCAACTCAAGCGGCTTCTTAGGCTCTGCACCAGCTTTTTTGGCTGCAAGGGGCGCTACTTCAATACCAGCTTCAGGCGCAGCTAAGACACGCCCAAATATCTCTGACATCTCTAATAGCAAGTTACCTTCGTAGCCAGGAAAGGTAGTTAAGAACTTTCTAGCTTGTTTAACTGTCTTTTGCTTTTTAGCTTTTATTTCTGTTTCTTTACCCTCACCCGCTAGAGATGGTGCAGTAATTGGGCCTAACTCTAACGATTCAATCTCATCTAAAACTGCATTTTGATACAGCTCGTCGGGGTCCATTGAGCTATATTCTTTGGCGACTTGCTGATACATCTCAGCAGTTAGCTCATTTACTTCAGATTTAGCGCTATATAAACCAAACATCTTGCTAAGTGCTTGAGTAAACTGCTTCCAAAGCTCCATAGCCCTGCCTGTATATTTAGCAAGTGGGCGAACCTGCATTTCAGAAAGAGCAATTTGGAACTTATTGTCAGTTAGCGCATAGCTAACAAACTCGTATAGGTTTTCGTATGCGTTCTTAAACCTATTACCCAACCGTTTTTTAGAGAAGTCATATATCTTCTGTAAATGTTCGGCAGCCTCCCGTTGCTCCGCAGTAAGTTTGGAAGGGTCAGTTAAGAACTGATTAATAATTTTTACAGTGCCTGCGTGAACAATCTCATGGAGGACAGTAGCCTCATCAAAACCGCCTGGCGTAAAGTAGAAAGTATCTGTCTTAGGATCGTACTCAGCTAACTTGCCTTCTTTCTCCAAGCGTTGAATAGTCGCATTGTTCGGGTCTGTTACGACTGTAGACGTAAATCTTAGTTTATTTAACGAATTAGCTAAGATCCTAAAAGTCAATGCAGTGGCACGTTTACGTAGCTTGGCAAGATGCGCGTATGCCTGACGATAAGTTTTGTCTCCTCTTTCAGGGCGTAAAGTTTTAAGTCCTTCAGCGCTTGTTATAAGGTCAGATAGAACGCCATTTATATCTCCAGCTATTAACTTAGCTTTTGTTGCTTCAGATATGGCTTCGCCTTTGCCCTGTGCAGAAGCCTCCGCTGCGGCTTCTTTTGCAATGCGCTCAGCAGCTGTGACTTTAGATACTTCCTCAGTACCTTTTAATTGTAGGTTTCTAACACCTTCACGAGATACTCCACGGAGACCTTTACCTTCTTTCTCAAGTTGTGCAGCTACGGCATCAAACCCCGCATCCTGCTCAACGGGAGTATTGTTTTTAACTCTGGAGGTATAAGCAGACTGTGCTTCTGGGGACAGTTCACCCCATGCTGGTAAGTCAATAACTAACGCACGTTGATAGGCTTTACGGCTTTCTTCGTAGCCGTTTACTATGCGTTGTTCAGCTGGTTTAAGACCAGAACCTTTCTTCTGTTCTTTATATGCAGCTAATGCTTTAGCAGCATTGTCGTAGTCAGCTAAAACAGCATCGGCGGGTAGTGTCGCTAAATACTTATCTCGTTCATCTAAAGTTAAATCCTTCCATTGAGGTACGGTAACACCCTGTTCTTTTAACTTAACCCTAGTCTTTTCATATTGTTCACGTATATCGGCGTCGGTTTTAGGCTGAGGTATATTTTCACCAGCAATTTGTTCCAACGCAGCTTGACGCTCTGCCTCTGCCGCCGCAGCTTGTTCTTGGTCTCTTCTAAGTCCAGCCTCGTATTCTGCAAGATTGGTAGTAGGAAACGCTTCGTTTCTAACAGGAGGGCCTACTTGTGCTTGATCTAAAGCGGCTTTAGAAGCTGCGTAAGCTGCGGCTTTTTCTTGATCAGTTAATGCAGGCTGCTGTGCTCCTGCTCCGTCTTCAGCTGGGCTAATAGCACCTTCAGCGCTAACCACTCCAGGTCGTCCATCAACGGTAACTCCTGCGGGGGCTCCTCCTGGTGGGGGTCCTCCAAGAACTTCAGCGCCAGCTCCACCTGTTGTAGTGTCAATCGGTTTAGTAACATCTTTACCTCCTTCGGCTAACTTAGCCTTTAGCATTGCTATTGCATCTACGTTTTTAGTGCCTACTGGGATAGTTATTCCGGCTTCTTTAGCTAGTTTTCTATAGTCGGATTGTTTAATTTGGAGCCCGGCATCAACCGCAGCTAAGTAAGATGGTAAGTCTGTATATGTAAGGGCAGGCGTAGGGGCGGCGGTAGGGGCTCCGCTCTTTAGTTCTTCTAAAAGTTTCTTATCTCTTGCCTGTGCAATTGTTGCCGCTGGCATATTAGGATGCGTCTTAGAGTCAAGTTTAGGCTGCCGCTCATTAATTTTTGCTTCTAAGTCTGCGATTTGTTTTGCCTTCTCGTCGCTAGTAGGCATGTCAAACGTATCTTCGTCCTGTTTAGCTGGAGGGGCTGGCGGAGGCGCCATGTCTTTTTGCAGTAAGTCGCCGGCGCTATTAATAACAGGATTTAGTTGAAGCTCTAACTCACTATCAACAACAGGGGGTGGAGCTTGGTTTTGTAGAGTAGCCTCTTGGTTCTTAACCTCTTGGCTTTTATCTTCATCAGCAATGGTTTTGTTAGCATCAGGTTTGACTTCTGGCGCACCAGGTCCACGAATACCAACAGCCGAGCCTACTAATGCACCAACAGCGGCATCTCGTGCAGCGGCACCCGCTACACCCTCAAATGTGCCAACGTTAAATCCTTGTTTTTGTAAACCACGGTTAACAGCGAGTTGTTCTTGACCAGCCTGCACTCCTTCTAGTGGGGCTTCAGCCGCCGCTGCTTTAGTCATGCGACCTACAAGATTAGAACTTAATTTGGCAGACGCACCTGGGGTAAGCAGGTTCTCAACACCAAACCGAGCAGCTACGCCACCTAATGCAGTGCCCCCCATGATGTCTAGGAAGTTAGCGCCAAGGTATTCCTGAGCTTGTTTAGCTTTTGCATCAGCCTCTTGTTCACTAAGACCAGATTTAACTAGTTCGTTCTTAACGTTATCGTATAGAGAACCTTTTACTGATCCAGCTCCTTGCGCTGCGCCAACCACAGTATTAATAGCACGTACTGTAGGAGCTGCTAGTCTGCCAATTGCACCAACTATACCTGTGCCGACGTAGGGTACGATAGAACCAAGACCTTGCGCCAAGGACTGTACGGGGGCTTCAGCCACACCGGCAAGGAAGGTACTAATCTCATCACCAACACTGCCTGTCTTAGCAGCTTGGCGTTGCAAGTCCTCACGTCTAGCCATCTCAGCTCTACGCTCTGGGGTGTACTCTTCGCCTAGTTGATTCTGAATATCGCCTAACTTTTTAGAAACAACGTTTTCAGCACCGAATACATCGGTAAGCGCTTTGGCTGAACCAACAACACCTTGTTTTAATGCAGTAGCGGTATCAGCAAACGAAAATCCAGCGCTAGGCGGAGGTGGTGCCTCTTTAGCTTGCAGTAGACCAAAGCGTCTTTGCAGTTCAGTCTGTGTTATATCGTCAGGTACGTTGGTAATAACCGTACCATCAGGCATCCTTACATCCATGACTGTCCTTATTTAGGTAGAGAACTAAAGTCTACAGTTTTTCCTGCTGGTTTAGCACTGGGTGCAGGAGTTGCCGTAGTAGTTGTAGAGCCTCCCTTCCTAGCTTGTTCACGTCTACGCTCAAAGTCAGCCTCAAATTTTTGTAAATTTTCTTTTTCTGCTTCAATTCTAGCTTTCATCTCAGGGCTAGTATCTTTTGTTATTGGTATATTGCCCCACTTAAACGCCCTTTGATATGCAGGATCTTTTTTCTCCCTACCAATATCAGCTTCTACTCTAGCAAGTAATTTATTCTCACCGTCTGCCCCGCCCGTAGCATCAGCTCGAACTTGAGCTGCTTGCAAAGAACGCTGACTAGATAGGTTAGATGCAGCAAAGGTAAGAACATTACCAACTTTGCCTTTTAAATCAGCAGATAACTTTTGTTTAAGCTCAGCAGCTTTGTCAAACTCGCCTGCTCTCTCTAAGCGCTCTGCTTTGTCTAAACCAGTAATACTTGCGTCGATGTCTCTAAGAATTTTTTTCTGTTCTTTGGAGTCAGCAATAAAGTCAGGTACTTTGTTTTTAAGTGCAACTAAGCCTGCAGCAATTGAGTTGCCTGGGGTAGACCCCCACGTTGCAAAGAACTCAGCCATACGCATCCAGTTTTGACGAGTAGCTTCCTCTTTAGCGTTAGCCTTCTCAGCCATCAATCTTGCACGCTCTTTTGGAGTGAACTCGTCTGATCCAATGTAAGCTTTTCTTTCAGCAGCTAGCTCAGCAATAGTCTTCTCAGGTTTATTAGCCTCTGCCAAAGTCGAAGCAATATATTTATCAAGCTCAGGATTGCCTGTTCTAAGTGCTGAAGTAATACCAGCAGGAGCTGGTGCTGGAGCGGTAGCCGTAGTAGAAGGTGCAGCTGGCGGAGGTTTAACACCAATATTAGGGTCAGCTCTAACAATGGCTAATCCTTCATCAGTCCTTCTTTGAATTGTAGCTTTATCTTCTTTAGATAAATTAGGATCAGCTTGAACTTGGGCATTTTGTTTTTTTGCGTCGGCAATTATCTGATCCTTAGTACGCATGTCCGAAGTTTGATTAGCAATACCACGGAAATCACGATTTGCAATTCGCTTAAGAACGTCTTCAGTAATTCCTTGACCGCCTGCATCTCTAATTAGTACAGGGGCAGGGGTACGGTTAAGCTGAGAACCGACGTCTTTAATAAGTTGATTTTGAAGATCTATCTTCTCTTGGTCGTAACGAAGATTTTCTGGTATTTCATTTTGTTTAAGTTTTGCAGCGTCAATATACGCTTGACGTACCATTTCTGGATCTTCTACTTCACCCCGATCTTTAAACGCAATAATCCCGCCACTAGCCTTACCGACTTTGTCACGTAGAACTTCCTCGGCTAAGCGTTTTGCTATTGGGCTAGAAGATTCTTTAATGTAGTCTTGAAGTTCATCGGGGCTCATGTCATAAAGTTTGCCTTTTACTGAACCGCCTACGTTGTACGATTTGATACC
>Ga0214917_10006618_pt1 | contig 11970 bp, 7 predicted proteins | sample LL_1208_BB_MetaG_FD_177983 | JGI IMG/M metagenome (GOLD analysis project Ga0214917, IMG submission 177983) | Freshwater microbial communities from Lake Lanier, Atlanta, Georgia, United States - LL_1208_BB | ecosystem: Environmental > Aquatic > Freshwater > Lake | place: USA: Georgia | collected...
CGGCGTAACTCAACCCGTTGAAAATGAAAATAAACGAGTTCGCGGCGTCGTCCGAGAATCCATAGTAATCTCTCAGGAAAGGTTTGAAAGTTGGTGTTAATCCGTAGAAAGCGAGACGCTCACACGCTTCTTGAATAAGAATGAACGAACATACTCTCAAAAGAGGCTTCTCGTAATAAGTGTATGTGTTACCACTCTTGTCAGTCCAAGTGAGCTTACTCTTCTCTTCGATTCGAATAGAGGACATTGTATCCTAAGGAGGGTGTTGTTTTGAATGTTCGAATTAGTGAGTGTCGGCAGCGTCGATCAATTCAAAGTCTGCATCCTAGCCTAGCTAAAACGAGGATGATGATCGAACCGAAAAAAAAATTTATACTGTGTGACATGAATACACGAGGGACACGGTCTATTCCAATATTTCCTAGAACCTCCGAGCACCCTAAACATAGCGAAGCCAATCCCCGCTCGGATCATTCAGATGATCTTCGAAATCGAACAAATTACTTATGTGAAACCGAATGCTAAAATTGCCTTTGATGACGTCCATATCTTGGACATTCAATTTGAAGGTTTCATTTCTTAACGATTTCTCGGATGATTCCACAACGAAGGCCTCGGAATTCTTCTCGAAGCTCTCCGGGTCGAACCTGACTAGCGGTACCGAGATAATCATCGTCTTTTGAATTTGAGATTTGAGCAAATCGACGCAAGGCGGCACATTGATTTTGTCCGAAGATGTATAATACATAGCCACCACAACACGATCTTCGATACCGTCTACTAGAGCCATACTCGATCGCATGATCGGTGCGGTAACACAAGGAGAATGGAAAAGCGGGATACATCCGCAAATGGTCCCTGGGTTGGATTTGGACTCGACAAATAGACCACACACATCATTTGTCGGGTACTTGAATATATGACTGAGAGCTTCAATTACGGGATTCCGTCCGGTCATAAATATCTGAGAGAACATACGCTTAGTGCAATCGTGTCTCATATTAAGAATTTGAACATTACGTAAACATATACTCCGATTCTCTATAACTCAGATTCGCTTGCTTGATCATTACCATCTAATGGTAATTCACCAGAGTCGACGATGACAACCTTCATCTTAGGGGAACCGCTCTGAGTTCCAACCTTTTCGACCCTCTTGATATGGTCATAGTTGGTGAGGACCTTCCCGAATACAACGTGTTTACCGTCAAGCCACGGAGTCTCCACAGTTGTGATGAAGAACTGGGATCCGTTCGTATTCTTCCCAGCATTAGCCATTGATAGTAATCCAACCCCCTTGTGTTTGAGCTTGAAGTTCTCGTCCTTGAATTTCGCGCCATATATGGACTCTCCACCCGTGCCGTTGCCATTTGTAAAGTCACCTCCTTGAATCATGAAACTTGGAATAATACGATGGAAAATAGAACCTTTGTAGTGAAGAGGTTTACCCATCGTACCTGTACCCTTTTCTCCGGTACAGAGCGCCCGGAAGTTTTCGGCGGTCCGAGGGACCACTTCGCCGAAGAGACCGAATGTAACCCTTTGAGGTTCATCATCCCCGATTTGAATATCAAAGAAGACTTTGTGCGTCACCTTAGCTTCCGGAGATGACTCCCCCGAGAGCGAGACACCAAACAAAAGCGGTAGCAATGCGATTGATCTCATTTGCGGTGATAGTAACACTATGAATGATTATCACAAAGTACTGCGACTGAAAAATTTGTGAACCAACTATTCTTCATCATCGTCTAGCATAATCAGCATGTCGGAATACGTCGATGACATTCGCGAGTTCCGTCGAACAAAACTGGAATCTAAAGCTTCCTGGTTGGATTGGAGGAAGGGAAAATTCAGCAAAGACGAGATTACTTTGATTCAACGCGGGCTTGAAGTATGGTTGCACCAAAGCTGTGCCGAAAACGGTTTTACGAAGGATGAAGCGTTAAGTAAGTTGAAATGGGCCCGCGACAACAAGCTGTCTGTTTGGTGTGATATCGCACACTTCTGTGCCCTGCCAAAAAGGAAGATTGGATCGATTCGTCACTGTATTTTGCGCAACTTTCTTGCTGGTTCTGAGATGAGTAGATGGTCGAAAGAACAAACAGCTGAATTCAAGCGCTTGCAGTCAATTTACGGCCCTCGTGCATGGAAAGATATAGCATCGGAAACGGGTCGGACACTCGAGGACGTTGTAAACAAGGGTCGCCAGTTGGCGTCAGCCGCCAAGAGCAAGAGTCCGAAAGCTGTTAGATTCTCTCGCGTTGATGTTGCGCGGCTCAAGATTCAGAAACTGCTCCGAGAAGACGCTGAAGCGAACCCGTATGAGCTTCAAGCGATTCGACCTGATTGTAAACTAGTTTCTCTCATCCGGAAGTACCATTTCCCATCAGGAGATATCGATGACGTATATTACATCCCGGCGTCTAAAATTGCTCGTAAATTACACTCTGCTCAAACAGTCGTTCGCAGTCGATGGCATAGGGATATATTGAGATGCGTTGTCAATCGTGTTAGCACAAAGCTGGTCGATCATGAACTTATGGATGCGTATCTTGTTTTGCGAGCTCATCGAGCTTGCAGGGGTAAACTCACTGATATTCACGGAAATACTGTACACACTGCATACGATTGGGATTCTCTGAACCTTCAAGCAATAGCCCCACTATGGCCACACGAACTCACAAGGAATCGTCTCACATCTGTATTGAAAGCGCATTCCAAATATAATTTATGGCCGCTGCCCCAAGTTATAGAGTCGGTTAGGGATTCGTTGCTGAGCTCATACTCTCGAGATCAAATTTTTGAAGCAGCTTCGAACCATTTAACTGAATTCCGACGGCTCATCAATATCATCGCCGACCGGGGAGATCGATATTTCGAAGAAGATCGAATACAAGCCCAAACAATAAGCGAAATAGTACTTAGTGATTAGATTCATTCATTTGATTCAATGTTGTACTTGCACCAACCCTCATTCAATACAGATATACATTATTCCCTCGAACTGGTTGTGTTGTTCTTCGTGTTCTGCACCTATTGCAGAAGCGGATGAGATCATAAAAGAGAAGGCGGCGACCCTGACACAGGCAGTGTACACGTATATCCTGGAGATCCTCGAGGAGGAGATTCCTGTGTACAGCGCAACCAATACTCATGATCATCGATTCGACGTTGTTCGAGTTTCACTCAACGAGTCGCGTCCAGTCCCTGTGTCCCAGCATCAATCTTCCACCGCCGATCAAGAGACACTTCAAGTCATCTTGCGTCGTATGCAAGGAACTGCACTTGTACAGCATCCTCTGAACATGGAGGCAGCAGCGAATTTGCTTGAGGAACTCGAAAACCTTGTCGATTCCGCTGTTGATACAAGTGGCGAGGAAGCATCAAGTCCTGATGAGGATCAGCCATCCCCAACCAGCCGTGTATTTGCGAGTCGTCTTATTTCTGTAGGCGACCCAACTGCAGAATTTTCTTGGTTTCCAGGGTACCTATGGACGATCGCGACATGCAAAATATGTGGTGATCATCTGGGTTGGATATTCCACACCGATGATAAGCAAATTGTTTTCCAAACCTTGATAGTAACAAAACTTCGCGAGAAATGCATAGCCATAGATCCTCCACAGTCTAGCTAGTTACAGGAATCAGTGCGTCCGGACTTTTTGAAGTCACTTAGCAACTATGACAGAACACAGCATAAAATTCCTCTGGTTCTTCTCCGACGTGAATGGTTCCTGGAAATTGTTTAATGATATAGACCAAACCAATCTCGAGAACCCTAATACAGGCTCTCAACTTGTTCGTGTTCGCGGAGGGAGGTATACTGTTAATCTTGAGAAGCGGACTATGAACTCTGTATTCACAGTGCCTGCCGAGCAATATGAAGTTTGTCGTTCAGCTTGGCTGAAAGAAGGCAGTCCGCTTCCTGAGGATGAGTGTGCGAAATTGTCTACGTGGTATGTTGGGTCCGATCAGAACTCTACGCTCACTCTGGGCGCCCGAAAATTCTTTAAGACCTCCGACGGATCGGTCATGCTCGCTGGCGCGACCTTGGTATCACCCTCTGTGCGACTTCATTGCCTGGGAGCACAGGATTCGGATGTTTCACCCCCTTCCGCCAATGGAGACGATCTCAACACTGCAATCGATCATCTCGTTATCTGCGTTCATGGAATAGGTGAGGCTATGTGGAGCCGGAAAGTCTTCAACCGGGAACCATTTGAAACCGCATGTGATACCTTCAGGGAGCTTATCGGCGAATTTCGCAAGACATCAACTGCAAACCTTGGACGAGTAGAAGTGTTACATGTCAAGTGGTTCAATATATTGTCCGAATCTGAATATGCACAACATATGAATGACATCACTCTCCCAACCGTCCCCGTGCTACGACAGTTCGCCAATGGGGCTGTTAGCGACGTCATCTTTTATCTGAACGAGAAACACAAACGAGACATATTGGATCACGTGACTAAAAGAATCCAGGACATTTATGACACATTCGTTAAAGACAATGGCGATCTGTACTCTGGTAAAGTGAGCCTTGTTGGACACTCTTTGGGCTCAGTCATCTGCTATGATCTCTTATATCAGAACAAGCTACCAATCGATATTGGCAAGCTGTTTCTACTCGGTTCCCCACTCGGAATGTTCCTAACTTCGAGGGGTGATGTTCGAGATTTCATCCCTCTGATGAGATGTCCACAAGTTTTCAATATTTTCCACCCCAACGATCCTATCGCGTATAGACTGGAACCTCTTATCAACCCACTGATGAAGGATTCTGAACCTGAGCTCGTTCCATACTATGTTACCGGTGGTCTTGCGACGCACACCAAGTTGAAACAGGCCACTAGCTCCCTGATGAACATTTTTGCAGGTCCTGACAATTTGCGAGGAACGGCAACATACATGGAAAAATTGTCACAACTCGTTAAAGGAAACACTAGCCCGAAACCGGAATCCCCCTTAGGAATTGCTACTCGCGAGGTCGAATCATTGAACGACGGAAAGCGGATAGACTGGTCCCTGCAACAGGAGAGTCTTGTCAGCAATGAGTATGCGGAAGCGCTGAGCGCCCACGTTGCGTACCTAAGGGACAGGAGTATAGCTCGATTTATACACGAACAGCTTAGTTATATGATCTTGCTCGGATGTGTTTTACTTTATAGGGCACGCTTAAATCGAAAAATATATTACCCTGTTGATATCTAAATCCAACTCTTGTCAATATCTAAATCCGGCTAGAGACCTTGTAGAGTCTTTCGAGTATCGTTGGTTTGTTGCTGCAGGGTTGCTATAGAATGCGCGTGAAGTTTTATTAACTTCATAAGGCTCGAAAGAGAGCCTTGACTTGACTCATCCGAATGAACTGTACCACTACTTATCGATTCAACATCACGCACAATATCGTTGATCTCTGTCTCCATGTCAAGGATTTGTGACCATAACGCGGCTCCTCTTTCAGAAGCAGACCCCGTGGCAGACAAGGCCGCTCCGGAGTACTGTACTGCACTGCTAACGCGATCTCTACTGAGCTCTTCTTGAATGTGCGACAGGAGCTTCCCGAGAGCATCCTGGTGATCCCATATGGATTTAATCGCCGAATCTATATGGCTGGACTTTTGCTTAATAACAGAGTGTTCATCACTTAATTCCCTCAATCTTCTTGCTGACTGGATGAGTTGCTTATCAACGCTAACGACGTCGGAAGCGAATTTCTGGAAGATGGAAGCTTGTTGTGAGATTCTATTCTCCCAGTTGGCTAAAACCTCTTCGATAGGTCGATGTTCAAGTAGGTTTGCTTTAGCTTGGGCGAGGGATGCGCTCCCTTGAGTCCCCTGTGTCGCACTCGTAGCGTTCCCCGGGGTACCACTTGTGCCGAAAATCGAACCAGACGCTTGAGAACTTGGAGCCGTGGTTGTTGTACTACCAAAGAGTCCGGTAGCACCAGCCCCGGTTGCGGTTGCACCAGAGTTAGCCGACGGGGTCGCTGCTCCAAACAGGCCGGTGGTCCCTGTGCTACCTGCGGCTCCCGATCCGAATAATCCCGTACTTGCAGGTTGAGGCAAGGTGGATGTCGTCGTTGAGCCAAACATACCTGAAGCACCTTGTTGATTTGGCGCTGTAGCGCTTGGTGTCCCAAACAAGCTAGTCGCTGATTGACTCGTAGTAGATTGAGGTGCTGAAGCACCGAACAAATTAGTGCCAGTATTTTGGGGTTGAGTATTAGTCGTTGCGGACGACCCGAAAAGACCACCCGTGGAACCCGGCGTTGTTCCGGTTGCGGCACCGAAAAGCGACGATGATCCAGTGGATGCTGCAGAAGAGCCGAACAATCCGGTTGTACCGCTACTCGAAGGTGGTTGATTCGTGGTTGATGATCCGAATAAACCACCCGTGGAGGCTGGTGTGTTCGATGCACCGAACAGAGCCCCTGATGATGCGGGAGCTTGCGCTGGAGTATTCCCCATGGAACCGAACGCGCCAGTATTCGTTGATTGGCTTTGCCCGAATAGACCACCAGAGGATTGCGCTGGTTGAGAAGAGGACCCAAAGAGAGTACTTGAAGTCTGCGATGAAGGCCCGGGAGCTGATGCACCTGCGCCGAAAAGCCCACCGGTTGGAGCTGCAGATTGTGTCTGAGATCCAAAAAGAGATGTTCCTTGTGTTGGTTGAGATGACCCAAACAATCCTGTTGATTGAGTACCCGAACCGAACAAACCACCAGCAGGTTGCTGTTGTGGGGTCTGCTGTTGCGCAAAAAGACCTCCAGTATTCACGGAATTGTTGTTCGCTCCGAAAAGTCCTGAGTTTGACTGTTGCTGGTTAGAGAACGATGATGAACCGAACATCTTGGTGCGAATGAAATTTTCCGCTTGAGCTTCTTCATGAGCAGCGAATTTTCCGTGACTATTGCATCTCAGGACGAAACGAACGTAACACTCTGTTCTCCTGACGGGCAACTTTTCCATTTACCCTTGAGCCTCCTGCCGAACGGACTCTCCCCCGGGAACATTCTGAATGTCTCTTTTGCAGTTAACAGAGCTGAAGAGTACAGACGCAGAAATGAATTGACTCTGGTATGTCAAACTTGATGTTACAGTGTTTCACCCCTTAGATGATTCAGCACGTAGCGACCTACGTCGAGCAAACGGATGATGTTGGCTCGCGTTAGATCGAATTATAACAGATCAGACACGTAGCACCTTTCAACCAAACGTATGTACTGTAAGTCTCCTACTTGTATTTGAGTGTCTTCTTGGCTTTTTTAATTTAATTATCGTTAATTTATCCATACTTGAGGGGTTCTGGTACGCGCCAGGTACCTTGTGCACGGGTCATGTGCCATTCCATGGTCGGTGAATCGTCGACGCTTGCGGACATGACGGAGTCATCGAGGGATGTTTCCTTCTGTTTCGCTTCATCAAGGCGTCTATACCCCTTCGGATTAGTTCGTCTCCAACATCCACAGCATGATATCATGTCCTTCCAACCTAAACTAGTATGAATCCAATCCATCGCTTTGCCTTGAATTATAAACTTGATACCTGCGTGGTGGACGATCGTCATCAAAATCAAAAGCGACAGTACAACAAGTGTGAATTCTGACGGGAAAACCAACGAGTCTACCATACCGTGCCACGCGCCTCCGATTTTCTCGCTCTGGAATAAAAACCAGTTTATTGGAGATTCAGACGCAGCTTGGTTTCCTTGTTGAGTGCAATTCACCCCGATTGCACAGTTCCAAACAGAACTGCTAGTCGCCAGCGTGTACAATATAGAACCGATGAGTGTAAACGTGAGCGCCAAAAGCCTCCAATTGAATATCACCGACCTCCTGTAATCAGATCCGTATGAATACGCGAACGCGAGGTCGGTGCAGATCCACAACCTGAAAATAACAGCCAGTGCTGAGTCAAATGAGTTCGTTCGAACCGACCAGTCACTGACCGTAGCATCAGTCGAGAATGGGATATACCAGGATTCACTTGTGAGAACAGCAGTTGAGATCCAGTACATAATCAGTGTTACGAATAATGACCAGGCACAACCTAGGATAATCTCCGGTCCCATAAGCGAGCCCTCCGGTGGGGCCCGTAACAAGCCACGTGATGGGGCACAAGCACTCATGGCGAACAACAACAGTGGTATCACAACAGAGTCGATTACAATATTGGACACAGCTGTCGTGTAGCATCCGAATTGGGTCAACAGAACGATCCTGATCACTGTCTGTGCTATGCCCACGGCGACCAAAAACCGATAGGACGAGAGTATGTTACACAAAGCAGCTCTTCCTTCATTTATCAAAACACATAGATCCGATAAGGAGTCATTCTCAGTCGTAAAGGATGAAGCGCTCGCAATGCTGGGGTTTCCACCCATGACCAGCCCTACGTGTGCTGCCTGAAGGGCGAATGTGTCATTTCCACTGTCCCCACATACGGCAACTACCTTCCCAACACTCGCATACACTCGAACTAGTTCACCCTTCTGGGAAGGGTTCATCCGTGCAAAGATTTTAGTCCTCACGAGATCCAATTTTCCAGCACACACAAGCATCTCGTAAAGATCCCCTGTTATACAGAATTTTGCATCGGTCTCGTCCAGCAAAGCGGCCTCACTCATGAGTGTATCCGTTTCATACAATCTCCACTCAGGTAAGCCTGTTTTACGATCAATACAGCCGGTTATTAAGCGTTCATTATTGGAAACAATTCCCACAGACCTTGCCACACTACATGCTGTCGGCAAACTGTCGCCAGTAATTATATGACACTGAATACCCCCATGTATTAGTTCCCGTATACACTCGGTTGAGTCGGGTCTCACTTCATTAGAGAACAGCAACAAACCGGCAAAAGTCAACTCATTCTCAATCATATTTCGGTTGTTGCGAATTTCATCCAGATTGGTGTCGCGGTCGAGTTCCCGAGTACCGACAGCTAAAACGTAATAGCCTTCGAGAGCGTATAGGCGTGTTGATTGAGCGGCATCATCTGGGATATCAGCGCATCTAGAATGTATAGCCTCGAAAGATCCCTTGCAGAGTAGCATCAAAGCTCCAGACTTCTTCTGTTTTACAATTACTGACATGCACATGCTCTCATGATTGAATGGGAATATCTGCAAAACTTCCCACTGAGTCCCGTAAACATCCGTCGGTGCCCGAACATCATTAAAGTTCCATCCATGTTGCGATGCACAATCAACCATCTGTAACTCAATCTGATCGCCGACCAATTTTCCGTTGCTCGAAATCACCGAGTGTGCCATAGCTACACAATTCGACAATTCATTAGGCCAGGGAATGTTTCGCATACGCGAATCTATCATGTTTGGAGAGTCTGCTGATATAAGGCCGACTAGCTCCAAACCCCGCTTTGTTAGAGTGCCAGTTTTATCAATCAAGGCAAGGTTCGTTTTACCCGCCAACGCGATACGTTCGATGGAAACCGCGTGAATTCCTGATGACTCCAGGCGACTTAAAGACCGCGTCCCACCAAGCGTGAATGCGAGAATAAGGAGTGGGTTGAAAATACCGATAATGCATGTTAGAGCTGGTAATACCGAATCCAAGCTGACACCGAACGTTTCGTAGACCCATAGAAAACAAACAAAGCTCACGAGTATGAGCGATGTGATAGCAGTAAACAACTCCAATCGGATAGGCGTTTCCAATTTTTTCCTTACTACTACTTTCTGGGCTAGCAATGACTGCGTCGTGTCTCCACCGACTGCTAACACCAGCGCCAGGCACCCGGTCTGAACGTTACCCGGGAGTGCCATATTGTCAACTCCATGACAGTGAAGAACCTTCGTACCTGAGTAAAGAATGAACTCTCGGTTAGTGCTATTGTTCGAATAAGAAGCGGTCGAATCAGCAGGAACACTCCGTTTTCGAACAGGAATAGTTTCTCCCGATAATCCGGTCTCGTCGACTATTGCTTCCCCGTTAATAATCAACATGTCGGCGACCACTTCAGCGGATGTTTCAACGGAATCCATCGCCAAGCAAACGAGATCACCAACACACACTTCTTCGCTGACAACCTTCGTCCATTTACCATCCCTCTTAACCCAAGAGAACGACCGCTCCGATTTGAGTTTCGACGAATGCATCAAACTTCGCCTCTCCGAACGTACTTTCATAACGGCACTACCAATCACCAGGAGAATCGCAACGATAGCGTAGGTTATATAGTTCCAGAATATACACAACCAGCAAACCGAAATTTGATATATATAGAACAATGACATAATCTCCCGCGTAAAAGAGTACGCAAAGGTAGGGACATCGACACCCACTCGGTTACTTCCGTATCGCCTAAGTTTATCAAGCACCTGTGAGGTAGTCAAACCGTCTCTGGACCTCTCTATCACAGTACCAGTCAAACCATCTTTTGAGAAGAAGGTTCCAGGTTGAAACATCCTTGCGGAATCCGACCACGTATATCTTTTCGCCAAGAACTCGACGTGTCGACATGGTTCGGACACAACAGCTAGTAATTTGCTGTATTTCACAGCAAGGTGTTGCTCCGGATCATCGCTATCAGAAACAACACAACTGAACTTGACATGACTTGCAGCCGCTAGACTGCACGGTCTGAGATAAAAGGAATCGATTCTCCTATGAACCGATCGTATGATGATTGTAATCGTCAAGCTTCCCAACCAACTTGAAACGAAAGCTCGAATGTACGATTCAGAGTCGACCCGTCCCTCGGAGATCGTGGATTCAAAAGGCCAAGTCCCGGTATACTTTCCAACTATGACCAAGACCATCGCAACTACCAGCCAGGCTAGGAAGGCGAACGAGGAATATTTCACAAACGATCCAAACCAGCTGCGTCTGAATCCTCGCTGGGTGAGTCCTTCCGCCGGCAAGTACGCCTTGTTGTCATTTAAGGTGTTGGCCTTAATTAAGCGTGTCAGCCAATAGATCAAATGAGCGATTCCTATCACGCAACCTATCATCACAGTGATAGAATATCCAATTGCGTCAAATGAAACCGCTATCTGATTGCTTGCGGTTGAATGGTCGATCGACTGCCCATACACAAAATCCATACAAACCCTGAGCAATAGTATCGTCCAATATCTCGGCATCATTATCGCGAATCTATTAGAGGATATCATGTTAGCACAGTGAAGAAAAACAGAAGTAACTAATGCATGAATACGGCTACTTCTAGGACCATAAAGAAAAGCGGATATATGAGACAATGTAACACCATGGGCGCGATCGTCCCAGAGCACCAAAAGTCTTTCGCCGATGCGACTGATCGGAATCTCAACCAACTGAAATCGATGAACCTAAATATTCCCGACAATTGAGAAATTCCCGGAAAGTTGTCGTCAGTATATATCCACGCTAATAGAAAGCCCAACAAAACCGGACCAAGTACTAAAGTGGTCGTCGATGTTGGTCCGGAGATATATCGAGCAGTCTGAGTGAGAGCGATAATAATCGGACTAACAGTGACGGCTATCCGAAAATCAAGGAAAATAGTAGCCAAGCATGCCACGGTGTAGGCTTTATCAATGGATGCGACGAATACCGAAACGAAGTCGAGAGCTAGAAAAATGTATACGCAGGGTAAAAGAAGGACACGTACCCCGTAATTTGTTACGTTTGGAAGATATGTGTTTTTTTATCAGTGCACCAGCGACGAAATGAGTTAGATACAACGCTGACACGATTTCGAGTGTGTAGGTGGGGCCACTGTGGGAGGGGTACCGGGTACTTTGAGAGCAACTGGTCGGATGCCTCTCGCGAATGTCTTGCAGCAACAATACGAACGAGGACAAACCCACGATAAATGGTGCCGCGAAAGTGTATGCCAGCACGAGCAACTCGGACGATACTGAGTAGTCCACTGAGAACCGATCGATAACGGCGACGAATAGAGGTGAAATGAGCCCGATTATCAGGGGTAGAAACACTCCCATCGATATATCTTTTTG
>Ga0214917_10006619_pt1 | contig 11969 bp, 9 predicted proteins | sample LL_1208_BB_MetaG_FD_177983 | JGI IMG/M metagenome (GOLD analysis project Ga0214917, IMG submission 177983) | Freshwater microbial communities from Lake Lanier, Atlanta, Georgia, United States - LL_1208_BB | ecosystem: Environmental > Aquatic > Freshwater > Lake | place: USA: Georgia | collected...
TGCAACAACCGCTCCAGCTGCGCATCCGCCAGGGGCACGTGGGAACCCACCAGCACCAGCCCCGGCAGGGGTTGGCCCAAGGCATCGCGGCGCCGCAACGCCGCCAGCCCCTGAGCGCTGAGGGGCTGGGGCGGCAGCGGCACGAGGCCATTGATCAAGCTGGCGGCGCACTGGGCCGTGAACCGCCGGCCCTGGCGGCTGAGGCCGTGGATGGCTGTTCCGAGGGCCTGCAGCTGCTCAATCCGCTGGCCATCCACCGCCACCACACAACCGTGGGGCAGGGCCTGCAGACGATGCTCCAGGGCTGATGCTGCATCCAGTTCCGCGCCTGTAAGCCGGTGCACCGAAGCCGCCGGGATCCTCCCGCCACTTTTTTGCTCCACCCAGGCGGGCAGGTGGCTGGTGCTGTAGCCGAAGAGGCGATCCCGAGCAAAGGGGGTGGTGTGCACCGGCTGGCCATCCAAGAGATGCACGCCGTCCACGGTGGTGCGGCCGCCCGGCAAAAACGCCGGCGCCAAGAAGGTGGCGTCAAAGGGGCCCAGCTCCTCATGGAGCACCTCCACCTCCAGGGGGAAGTGGCCCCGCAGGGTGGAGTCGCCGCGGCTCACCACCATCCAGCGATCCAGATGCCCCTCCGCCTGGGCCCACGCCAGGGCAGGTTTCAGAGCCCTGCAGATCTCACGCACCCGGGTGCGGGCCGCATCCGGGCCGAGGGCCCGGGTGTTGGCGAGCACGAACAGCAGCGGCGAAGGGTGGGCCAGCCCCCGGCGCAGGCTGCTGGCATCCCAGCGCAGCAGCAGCGGACAGCTGTGCACGGTCTGCGACCCGGTGGGGTCGTCATCCAGCACGATCAGCTTGAACCGCTCCGCCATGGCACCATCGTGCCGTGATCTGCCCTGAGCCCAGCGCGCTACAGGAGCTGGTGCGGGATTTGCACCGGCAGGCCACCCCGTGGCTGCCCAGCGGCCTGGGCAGCCGCCTGCAGTGGTCAGCCCCCGTGCTGCCGGCCCCCGGGGACAGCAAGCCAGTGGTGGTGAGCACCCGCCGACTCGATCAGCTGCTGGAGCTGCGCCGCGGCGATTTCACGGTGACCGTGCAGGCCGGCCTGCCCCTGGCCGCGCTGCAGGGGGCCCTGACGGAGGCCAACCAATGGTTGGCGGTGGACTGGCCCTGGGGCAGCGGCCCCGGCGGCGAGGCCAGCGGCAGCGTGGGCGGCTTGGTGGCCCGGGGCCTGGCGGGGGGATTGCGGCAGCGGCACCTGGGGGTGCGCGACCAACTGATCGGCATCAGCGTGGTGCGGGCCGACGGCACCATCGCCAAAGCCGGAGGCCAGGTGGTGAAAAACGTGGCCGGCTACGACCTGATGCGGCTGCTGTGCGGCAGCTGGGGCAGCCTCGGACTGATCACCGAGCTCACCCTGCGCACCCTGCCGCGGCCCCGCCAGCGGGGCGGGCTGCTGGTGCAGGGCAACGCCGAGACATTGGAGCCCTGGCGCCAGCTGTGCCTGGGGGCCGCGCTGCAGCCCCAACGGCTCGACTGGTGGAGCCCAGCCCTCGTTGGCGAGGATCAGCCGGCCCTGCTGCTCGCCCTGGCCAGCATCAGCGGCACCGCCCTCAACAGCCAACTGCAGCAGCTGGCTGCAGCCGCGCGGGATCAGGGCCTCCCGGTGAAGCCGCTGCCCGCAGACGAACTGGAGGCCCTGGAGAGCCGTGGCTGGGGGGCCGATGCCGAGCCGGGCGGCCAGGGGGATGGCTGGCTTCTGCAGCTGGGGGTGTTGCCGGCCCAAGCCGTGTCCCTGCTGGCGGATCTCGAGCGGCTCGGCCTGGCCTGCAGCCTGGCGGCCGGCCGCGGCCTGGGCCTGGCCTGGGCCCCTGGGCCAAGCCTGTCCGCAGAACAAGTGCAACAGCTGCGCAGCCGTTGCCAAGCCCTGGGGGGCGAGCTGATCGTGTTGCGCCAACCGCAACCGACCGGCTCCGCAGCGATTCCGGCCTGGGTGGACTCCCCGGAGCGCCCATGGATTGAGGCGGTGAAACGGGAATTCGACCCCCTCCAGCAGCTGGCCCGCGGACGGCTGCCCGGGGTTCAGGCCTGAATCAGTTGGTACCGGCAACGCAGCTGCTGGCGTTCGCCCGGCTGCAGCCACAGGCAACGCTCACCGCCGGCCAAGGCGCCGCGCGGCGCCGTCCAGGGCTCCAGGCACACCATCGGCCGGGGCGGATCGGTCCACACCACCGCCAGATCCATTGGGGGCTCCGGCTCCAGTGCCACAGCGGTGCCCGAGCCCCGGTCCACCAGGCGCACGGCGGCGGTGGGGCCCGCCAAGAAGTCGACGCCCTTGGGCAGGCGCCCCAGCTGCTCGGCGGTGGGGGCAGGGGCCATGGTGTGGTGGTTAAGGCAACCCTCGGGCAGCCCCTCCAGGGTGGCGTTCTCCAGGGAGCTCACCTGGAAGTAGGGGTGCAGCCCCAGGGAGAAGGGCATCGCTGCGGTGCCGCTGGCCAACTGCTCCACCGTGGCGGTGACCGCCAGGGCCGAGGGCTGCAGCTCGTAGCGCAACTTCAGCACAAAGGGAAAGGGGTAGTGGGCCAAGGTGGCCTCGCTGTGGAGGAGGCTGAGCTCCACACCGGAGCCGCCCTCGAGCGCCTGCAGCTGCCAGGGCAGATCCCGCGCGAAGCCGTGCTGGGCCATGGGGAAGCGGCCCTGGGGCAGTTCCAGCTGATCGCCGGGGAGGTTGCCGCAGATGGGGAACAACACCGGGATGCCACCGCGCACGCTGTTGGCGGGATCAGCGAAGCGCTGCTGGTCGAAATAGAGGCGTTCCTGGCCATCGGCCCGCCAGCCGGTGACCAACCCACCCCGCTCCGGCACCAGCCGCAGCTGGTCGCCACTGGCGGCAGTGAACCGCCAGTGCGGGTAGGGGGCGTCAACGTGCTCGAGCATCAGCGGGCCCAGAGGTTGTATTTGAGGATGCACCAGATGGCGCGCACGCCATCACGCCAGCCGATTTTCTTGCCCTCATCGTAGGTACGGCCGTAATAGGAAATGCCCACCTCGTAGATGCGGCAGCGGCGGCGCGCCAGCTTGGCGGTGATCTCCGGTTCGAAGCCGAAGCGCTGCTCACGGATGCGGATCGCCTGAATGATCTCCGTGCGGAAGGCCTTGTAGCAGGTCTCCATGTCGGTGAGGTTCAGGTCGGTGAACATGTTGCTGAGCAGGGTGAGAAAGCCGTTGCCCAGCCGGTGCCAGAAGTACACAACCCGGTGCGGCGCGGCCCCCTGGAAGCGGCTGCCGAACACCACATCCGCCTTGCCCTGCACGATCGGCCCGATCACCAGCGGATATTCGGCGGGGTCGTACTCCAGGTCGGCGTCCTGCACGATGCAGATCTCACCGCGGGCCGCAGCAAATCCGGTGGCCAGGGCCGCCCCCTTGCCGCGGTTGCGCTCGTGCAGCAGCACGGTCAGGTCGTCCGCCCGCAAGCCCTGCAGCAGTGCGCGGGTGCCGTCGGTGGAGCCGTCGTCCACCACGATGATCTGCTTGGAGGCCACCGGGGCGCTGCGCACCCGCTCGAGCAGATCCAGGATCGTGGCCGCTTCGTTGAAGCAGGGGATCACCACCGAGAGCAAGGGCCGCTCAGCACTCGGGGCCATGGATCAGCGCAGCATCGGATCGGGCCCTACTCCAGCACGGGCGCCCGAAACACCACCCACTTCTGCGCGCTGTAGGAAACAGCCGCCAGCAAGGGAATCATCGCCAGGGCCGCCAGGTTGCGCTGCAGGCCCCAGCCGGCCAGCCCCGAGATGCCCGCCCAGTTGGCCCACCACAGCAGCACGGCCAACAGGCCGTAGCGAAGGGCGGCCCGCTTCTGCAGCCGCTCCACCCGGAACACCTTCTTGCCGTAGAGCACGAAGCCCAGGCCCACATTGAGCAGCTGGCTCAGCAGGGTGGCCAGGCCGGTGTGCAGCACCAGCAACAGCAGCTGCAGCAGCAGGTTGGTTATCAGCACGTTGAGGGCGCCGTAGCCGAGGAAGCGCCGTTTCCGGCCGCTGGTGGGGCTTTGAGGCGGCATCAAGGTCAGCGGCTCGGCAACTGCTGCAGCCACTCCACCATGGCGCGGTTCACCTGGTCGGGCACCTCATCGTGGGGGCAATGGCCCGCCTCCAGCACCACCTCGGTGGTGTGGGCCGGCGCATGGCGCTGGAAAGCGCTGCGGCGGCCAGCCGCATTAATCCACGGATCGCGGATGCCCCACAGCAGCAGCAACGGGGCCTGCAGCTGGGCGAACAGCTCATCGAGGGGCTGGCCGCGGGGGATGTCAAACACGGTGCGGAACACCCCGAAGGCCCCCGGATCGCGCGACGGCCTCAGGATCGACTGCACCAGCTCCTCATCCACGTTGGTGCGGTCGATGTACACCTGGTTGAGGGTGCGGCGCACGGTGGCGGGGCGGCGCAGGTTTTCAAACAGCAGGCGCTGCAGCACCGGGCTCTTGAGCAGGGCCGCGCCGATGGTGCGGCGGGCGATGGCGCCCCAACCCTGCGGTTCAGCCTGCTCATCGGAGAACGGCCCGGCCGCATTCAGCAACACCACGCCGGCCGCCTGCTCCCCCAGGGCGGCGCCCGCCGCCAGGGCCGCGAAGCCCCCCAGGGAATTGCCCACCAACACCGTGGGCCGGCCGATGCGTTCCCGCACGTAGGCCACCAGCTGATCGCGCCACAGGGCGCCGCCATAGGTGGGGCCTTCGGGCTTGGCGCTGCGGCCAAACCCCAGCAGATCCAGGGCGTGCACCTCGTAGTGCTGCGCCAGCACGGGGATGTTGAAGCGCCAGTGGTCGGTGGAGGCGCCGAAGCCGTGCACCAGCAGGATCGCGGGCCCCTGGGGGCCTGCGGCTGGGGTGCGGCTGAGGCAATGGATCGAATGGCCCTGGAAGGTCCAGGGCGCGATGGCGGTCACCCGATGTCTGCGCAAGGTGGCCGATGCTAAGGAGGCTCAACCCGCCGGCAGCCCCCTTGCCCGACTGGATCCCCAACAACTGGACCCTGCTGCTGCCTGGCACCGCCCTGTGGGCCCTAGCCTTCTACCTACCCCTCAGCGGCCCCCTGAGCCGCCTGGAGGAGGCCCTGGCGGCCGGGCCGCTGGCGGAAGACACCCAACAGCTGCTGCTTGTGGGTAGCAGCCTGCTGCTGGCCTTGGCCGTGGGCGCCATCACCAACCTGGCCCTGGGCTGGGCCCTCGGGCCGGGCTGGGGCACCAGCCTGGGGTTGATGGCGGCGCTGTATGGCTTGTTCTGGAGCCTGGCGGCCAGCCGCCAAGGGGCCGACCGCGACTGAGCCTCGCTGAGCGCAAGGCAGGCCAGCCGCAGGGCGTCTCCAGGATTCCGTACGGCCTGTACAGAATCCTGGAGACCCGTCTCCGAGCACAGGGCGGAATTCGTTGATCCCTTAGCGGCGCCAGTCGAGCCAGGGGAGGCCGGGCACGATCGCCGCCGTGGTGGCCCGGTAGGCGGCGTAGCCGGGGTGAACGGCCAGCAACTGGCGCTCCTCACGGCGGGCCTTGCCGCCAAGCACCGCACAAAGGGCGAGCAGCAGCGCCAGGTGCAGCAGGCTGCCCAAGGCCAACACCACCCCCAGCGAACAGACCAAGACCGCCTGGTAGAGCGGGTGGCGGCAGCGGCCATAGGCCCCATTGGTGACCAAGGCTGCTCCAGGCTTGGGATCCGGCAGGGGGGTGAGGCTGGGGCCGAGGCGCCAGAAGGCCTGGGCCGCCAGCACCAGCCCGGCCACAAACAGCACCGCCCCCAAGAGCGCCAAGGGCAACGGCCAGGCGAAGCCCCAGCTGCCGGGGGCTGGCCAGGGGGGGAGCAGGTGCGCAGCGATCAGCGCCAGTTGGGCAAGCAGCCACCATTCGCCGCGGCGGTTGTCGAGCCAGCCGCCCCAGCTCAGGCCCCAAGCGCCGAAGGCGGAGCCCTCAGGTGGGGATTTCGGCGAGCGGGTCGAGGTCGGGTCCATTGTTGTTGCCGGCCAACACCAGTCTGAGCAGCACCGGCGCCAGGAAGGTGGATCCGATCACCATCAACAGAATCGCCGCCTCCAGGGCGGGGCTGAGCAGCTTGGCCTGGGTGCCCAGCCCCAGGAAAATCAAGCCCACTTCGCCGCGGGGCATCATCCCAAGCCCCACCACCAAGCGGTTGGTGGGCTGCTCCGAGAGAAAGCTCCAACCGGCGGCCACCTTGCCGGCGATGGCCACCACTAGCAAAAACCCTGCCACCACCAGGCCGGCCCGGTTGGCGGGGTCGAAGGGGTTGAGCACCGACAGGTCCATGCCGGTACCGATCAGCACGAAGAAAATCGTGGCAAACAAAGCCACCACCGGCTTCACCGCCGTTTCGATGGCGTGGCAGTGGCGCGAATTGCTGAGGATCAGACCCGCAGCGAAGGCCCCCAGGGCCGCCTCCAGGCCGATGGCGGTGGCGGCAAAGCAGCAGAGGGTGAGCACCACAAAGGAGGCCACGATCACCTCACCGGGGGCCTTGAGCCGATCCAGCAGCCAATCGAAGGCTGGAGCCGCCGTGCGGCTGAGGCCGATGGCCGCCACCACGAACACCACCGCCGCGGCCACCAGCTTCAGGATCGGACCGATCTCCAGGCTGCCGCCCCCCGCCAGGCTCACCACCACCGCCAGGATCACGATGCCGAGGATGTCGTCGAGCACGGCGGCGCCGATCACGATCTGCCCCTCGCGGGAGCGCAGCATCTTGAGCTCGCCGAACACGCTGGCGGTGATGCCGATGCTGGTGGCGGTCATCGAGGCGCCAGCGAACACCGCAGGGATCACCTCCACGTGGAACAGGGCCATCAGGCCCGCGGTGCCGAGGGCAAAGGGCAGCGCCACCCCCGCCACCGCCACCGTGGTGGCCTGGGCCCCCACCGCCACCAGCTCATCGAGCTCGCTCTCCAGGCCGGTGAGGAACAGCAGCGCAAACAGCCCCAAGGTGGCGACGGTCTGCAGGCTGGGGAAGCTCTCGGCATAGAGCTCCGCCACCCCCGCGGCGGGCACATCCGCCAACGAACCGATCAAGCCCAACAACCCTTGGCTCACAGCCGCTTGGGTTTCCGGCGGCACGATCCAATGCAATCCGGAGGCGCCGATGATCACGCCGGCCACCAGCTCCCCCAGGATCGTGGGCAGCTGCCAGCGCACCAGCAGCTCCGCCAGCAGCCGGGCCGCCACAAAAATGATCAGGAAGCGGCCCACATTGATCAGGGTTTCGGCCACCTCGAGCTGATGGGCGCCGATCTCAGGCATGGGGGGCGTGGGGGATTCAGCACGAGAGTCTCGCCCCAGGGGGTCAGCGCCTGTGACCACGGCTACCTTCCGGCCAGAGCTTCCCGAGGGTTCCCCACGCCATGACCGTCAGCCTGGAGCTGGTGCACCGCTGGTGGCAGGCGGCCAACTACCTGGCGGTGGGAATGATCTACCTGCAGGACAACCCCCTGCTGCGGGAGCCCCTGCGGCCCGAGCACATCAAGAACCGCCTGCTGGGCCACTGGGGCTCCAGCCCCGGCCAAGCCTTCATCTGGGCCCACGCCAACCGGGTGATCCAGGCCCACAACCTGGACATGATTTATCTGTCGGGCCCCGGCCATGGCGCCCCGGGGGTGCTGGGGCCCACCTATCTGGATGGCTCCTACAGCGAGATTTATCCCGACAAATCCCAGGACGCCGTGGGGCTGCGGCGCTTCTTCAAGCAGTTTTCCTTTCCGGGCCACATCGGCAGCCACTGCACCCCGGAAACCCCCGGCTCGATCCACGAGGGCGGTGAGCTGGGCTACGTGCTCTCCCACGCCTGCGGCGCGGTGTTCGACAACCCGGAACTGATTGCCCTGGCCTGCGTGGGCGATGGCGAAGCCGAAACCGGGCCGCTGGCCACCAGCTGGCACATCAACAAATTCCTCAACCCGGTGAGCGACGGCGCCGTGCTGCCGGTGCTGCACCTCAACGGCTACAAGATCGCCAACCCCACATTGCTGGCCCGCATCCCCCGCCAGGAGCTGGAGAGCCTGCTGCGGGGCTACGGCTGGGAGCCGTTGGTGGTGGAGGGCCACGAGCCCATGGCCATGCACGAGGCCATGGCCGCCGCCATGGACACCGCCATCGCCCGCATCCAGGCGATCCGCCACCAGGCCCGCAGCGGCGGCGCCGAGCAGGCGGAACGGCCGATCTGGCCCATGCTGGTGCTGCGTTCCCCCAAGGGCTGGACCGGCCCGGCGGAACTCAACGGCCACCGGCTCGAGGGCAGTTGGCGCGCCCACCAGGTGCCCCTGCCCAACCCCAAGGGCGACCCGGCCCAGCTGCAGCAGCTGGAGGCCTGGCTACGCAGCTACGGGCCCGAGCAGCTGTTCAACCCCGAAGGCAGGCTGCTGCCCGAACTGCAGGCCCTCTCACCCCAGGGCCCGCGGCGGATGGGCTCCAACCCCCACGCCAACGGCGGCCTGCTGCGGCGCAAACTCACCCTGCCGCAGAGCAGCCGCTACGCCGTGGCGGTGCCGGCGCCGGGGGCGGTGGAGCACGAAAACACCGCCCCCCTCGGGGAGCTGCTGCGCGACGCCATTGGCCTCAACCCCGACAACCTGCGGGTGTTCGGCCCCGATGAAACCGCCTCCAACCGGCTGCAGGCCATCTACGAACGCAGCCCGAAGGTGTGGATGGAGCAGCTGCTGCCGGAGGACGCCGATGGCGGCGAACTGGGGCGCAGTGGCCGGGTGGTGGAGATGCTCAGCGAGCACACCCTGGTGGGAATGCTCGAGGGGTATCTGCTCACCGGTCGCCATGGGCTGTTCCACACCTACGAGGCCTTCGCCCATGTGATCGCCTCGATGTTCAACCAGCACGCCAAATGGCTGGAGAGCTGCCGTCACCACGCCCCCTGGCGGGCGCCGATTTCGCCCTGGACCTGCCTGATCTCCAGCACCGTGTGGCGACAAGACCACAACGGCTTCACCCACCAAGACCCGGGCTTCATCGACCTGGCGGGCAACAAGAGCGGTGACGTGGTGCGGGTGTACCTGCCCCCCGATGCCAACAGCCTGTTGGCGGTGGCTGAACAGGCGCTGGTGGAGCCCAACGTGTGCAACCTGATCGTGAGCGACAAGCAGGCCCACCTGCAGTACCTCAGCCTGGAGCAGGCCCGTGCCCACCTGGCCAAGGGCATCGGCCTCTGGGGCTGGGCCAGCAATGATCAGGGCCCCAATGGCGATGGCGCCCTGGCCGACCCGGATGTGGTGCTGGCCTGCGCCGGCGACATCCCCACCAAGGAGACCCTGGCGGCGGTGCAACTCCTGCGGCGCCACATTCCGCAGCTGCGCATCCGGGTGCTCAACGTGGTGAAGCTGTTCGCCCTCACCCAGCCCAGCGAACACCCCCATGGCCTCAGCGACCGCGACTTCGACGGGCTCTTCACCACCGATCGGCCCGTGATCTTCAACTTCCACGGCTACCCCTGGCTGATCCACCGGCTCACGTATCGGCGCACAAACCACGCCAACTTCCACGTGCGCGGCTACAAGGAACGGGGCAACATCAATACACCCCTGGAGCTGGCGATGAACAACCAGATCGACCGCTTCAACCTGGTGATCGATGTGATCGACCGGGTTCCGGGGCTAGGGTCGCGCGCCGCCCATGTGAAGGAGCAGATGAAGGAGGCGATCCTGGCCAACCGCTCCTACGCCCATGAGCACGGCATGGACGCCCCCGACATCACCCACTGGCGCTGGCAGGTTGAAGCATGAAGGACCACACGCCCCGCCCCCTGCAGCTGCCCACCCCGGGCTGCTACGCCGACCCGGACCGCAGCGGCCTCACGGCCGATGACGTGTTCGACGGCATGGCCGAGCACCTCTTCTACACGCTCGGCAAACTCGCCCCCACCGCCAGCCGCCACGACCTCTACCTGGCCCTGAGCCATGCGGTGCGCGATCGGCTGATGACCCGCTACCTGGCGGGCATCGAGGCCATCAACGCCACCCCCACCCGCGTGGTGGCCTACCTCTCGGCGGAATTCCTGATCGGCCCGCAGCTGGGCAACAACCTGCTGATGCTGGGCATCCAGGAGGCCGCCACCGAGGCCCTGCGGCGCTTCGGCATCGACAGCCTCGAGGAGATCCTGGAGGTGGAGGAGGAGCCGGGCCTGGGCAACGGCGGCCTGGGGCGCCTGGCGGCCTGCTTCATGGAATCGCTGGCCAGCCTGCAGATCCCTGCCACGGGCTACGGCATCCGCTACGAATTCGGCATCTTCGACCAGCTGATCCGCGACGGTTGGCAGGTGGAGATCACCGACAAATGGCTCAAGGGCGGTTGGCCCTGGGAGATTCCCCACCCCGACCAGGCCTGCTTCGTGGGCTTCGGCGGCCGCACCGAGAGCTACCGCGATGAGCGTGGCCAATACCGCGTGCGCTGGATCCCTGAAGAGCACGCCATCGGCGTGCCCCACGACGTGCCGGTGCTGGGCTACCGGGTGAACACCTGCGACCGGCTGCGCCTCTGGCGCGCCGACGCCAGCGAAAGCTTCGACTTCTACGCCTTCAACATCGGCGACTACTACGGCGCCGTGGAGGAGAAGGTGGGCAGCGAGACCCTCTCCAAGGTGCTCTATCCCAACGACGGCACCGATGAGGGGCGCCGGCTGCGGCTCAAGCAGCAGCACTTCTTCGTGAGCTGCTCCCTGCAGGACATGCTGCGCAACCTCGACCAGCGCGGCATTCCAGTGCAGGAATTCCCCGACCACTGGGCGGTGCAGCTCAACGACACCCACCCCGCCATCGCCGTGGCGGAGCTGATGCGGCTGCTGATCGACGACAAGCACCTGGAGTGGGACCAGGCCTGGGACATCACCTGCCGCTCCCTGGCGTACACCAACCACACGCTGCTGCCGGAGGCCCTGGAGAAGTGGGGGCTGCCGCTGTTCGGCTCACTGCTGCCGCGGCACCTGGAGCTGATCTACGAGATCAACCGCCGCTTCCTGCAGGCGGTGCGCATCCGCTACCCCGGCAACGAGGCGCTGCTGCGCAAGGTGTCGATCATCGACGAGGAGGGCAGCAAGGCCGTGCGCATGGCCAACCTGGCCACCGTGGCCAGCCACCACGTGAACGGCGTGGCGGCGCTGCACAGCGAACTGGTGCGCACCAAGTTGCTGCCGGAATTTGCGGCCCTGTGGCCGGAGAAGTTCACCAACGTCACCAATGGCGTGACGCCGCGGCGCTGGATGGCCCTGGCCAACCCCGCCCTGCGGCAGCTGCTGGCCGAGAGCATCGGCGAGGGCTGGGTGTCGGATCTGGATCAATTGCGCCAATTGGAGCGCTACGCCGACGACAGCGCCTTCCTGGAGCGCTGGCAGGCCACCAAGCTGGCCAGCAAGCGGCACCTCTCGAACTACATCCACCGCCAGAGCGGTCTGCTGGTGGATCCGGCGTCGATGTTCGACGTGCAGGTGAAGCGCATCCACGAATACAAGCGCCAACACCTCAATGCCCTGCAGGTGGTGGCGCACTACCTGCGCATCAAGAACGGCCAGGCCGAGGGGATGGCGCCGCGCACGGTGATCTTCGGCGGCAAGGCGGCCCCCGGCTACTACATGGCCAAGCTGATCATCCGCTTCATCAACGGCATCGCCGAAACGGTGAACGCCGATCCCGACATGGACGGCCGCCTGCGGGTGGTGTTCCTGCCGGATTACAACGTGAAGCTCGGTGAGCGGGTGTACCCGGCCTCGGATCTGTCGGAGCAGATCTCCACCGCCGGCCTGGAGGCCTCCGGCACCGGCAACATGAAGTTCGCCATGAACGGGGCCCTCACCATCGGCACCCTCGATGGCGCCAACGTGGAAATCCGCGAGCAGGTGGGGCCCGAGAACTTCTTCCTGTTCGGCATGAATGAATCCGAGGTGGCCAACCTGCAGGCCAAGGGCTACCGGC